>AMWB02025167.1_pt1 | contig 48289 bp, 40 predicted proteins | sample 200311 | NCBI WGS metagenome assembly AMWB02 (sample SAMN02737377, study PRJNA173069) | bioreactor metagenome | biome: anode biofilm in microbial fuel cells | place: USA: California | collected 2010-12-16
TTTACTGGCCGTTTAGAATATTTTGTCTATAGGAGTTATCGAGTTAGCGTTAAATTTATTCTCAAAAATAACGCTACCAAGTGCTGGTAATCCTACACCTCAGAATGGCATACTAAATTTCTTACGGGATAGTTTTTTGATTTTACGCGGTAGATCAACATCAAAATCATTTTTTATTAAAGAACTTCAGGGGTTCAATGATTTTTCTGAAATTTTGCATGAAAGCGATGTGTTCAAAAAATTTCTAGATGGTAACAATCAAAAAAACAAAGAAATAACGCTGCAAAACATTCTAATAACTACCGGTTTAAAGGGCCTTGCCAAAAAAGATCAAACAACTATAACGCTATCTTTTGAATGCATGGGAAAGCCTTGGCTTTTAAGTTACCAATTTAAAAATCTCAATCCTGAAGATCCAGTTCCGCCTACCAATAAAGAACAGTTTCTGTGGAAGTTCAAAGAATCGAATGCTGGAGTACACGAAGGAAGGATTGAATTTATGGGTCTCACCCATATGGCCAAGTTACCACCAATTAACTACTATGCACAATTACCGACAGTAAGAAGATTATTCAAAAATCAAACAACAAAATCACTCCAAGAATTTATGATAGATCTTAAGCCTGAAGATATTATAGATGCAATGAAAGAATCACCCATCATTACAAAAGCCGAATGGATCGAGTTTGAACAACCCCAAAATCAATCTAAGTTACACCAAAAGCTTAAAGCTCGAACTCAGTTAGAATTGGGGCTTGAGCAACAATTTCGATTACAAATGAACCTCAAGCGCCTTAAAACTTCGCTGAACATGCTTAAACAAAAACTCTATTCACTTGGTTCAAAATTAGGACAGCTGAAAATTCGATTAGACGCTCATTGATCAATTTTTAATAGATTTTTTGCATAACTTGGTAATTTCAATTGGCACGCTTGTATCGCTCAAAGAGCTATGGACCTTGTTTAACAAGAAGTCTAATAAATGCTTAATCACATACGCGGCAAAATGATGGATCTAAAAAGGGTTCCAATGCCTTCATTTCTTCATATTCTTTTATTGGATCTATCCTGCGGCAGCCACACTCCACCATGTCCTCATAGTACAACGGACACTCACTTCTCATCATAGATAAGAAATCAACAACATCTTGATGTATAGATTTTTTTGAAGTAAATACGCCAAAAATATATGTAATATCCAAGAAATTATAAGTAGTATTTTGGCATACATATACTTTCGAAAAAAGCATTCCCAAAACAAGTGAATCTTTACGTAAAATCTTTTTATTTTGTTTATTAAGCAAAAAATGGATGAGCTCCATTGGATTGGTACGAAGGTAGCAATCTTTTATACCGTACCAAATAACATCGTGGGCATTACCCTCAGAATTTTTCCTGATGTACCTGATAATCTTGGCATACTCATTTAAAATATCATCAGAATTGGCAGCAATCATTCCCTCGTAAATAATTATACCAGTTACAAACGATCCTAGTAGGTTGTAGCTTTGTATATTACTCAACACATATTCTTGTATTTTGTCTACAGCATGAAAACGTTCCAAATTATTACAAATTAATTTACTACAAAAATGATAGTATTCGTCGCCATAGCTAAACAATCCACCCATTTCGTTATACTCTTGCATGAACCTTAGTCCTGTATCGAAGAAATCTGAATGTTTGGTGAGTCTTGTGCAAAGCTTTAACAAATCCTTATTAAAATCATAGTTGCACGATTCAAGGGATACTTTACCCATAATTTCAATTATGTTTTTTATGCCAACATTACTGTCAATCGCAGTATTGCAAAGATTTATGAATGCATTAAACATGGCCCTGTTTTTGAATTTCTTAATTTTTTTCTCAATGATCTGCTTGTATCGTTCGTCAAATGAACCTTTTCGAACATCTTCACTAATCGTATCAATCCTATTGTAACCTGCTGTTGGGCGGCCATTTTTAAATACAAACTTATTTAAATAAATTTCTTGAGCTTTAATTAGGACATCGTTTTTGAAGAAATCATAGTCTTCTTTGGTCCAATCACCTCTACCTTTAATTTCGTAGAATTTTAGCATTTGTACGCAAGCCTGAACAAAAAAGTCTTCGTTTTTAAGCCCAATTTCAATAATCTTGCTTAAATCATCTGAGTTTACTGAATGTTCTTCTTTAAAAACATACCGACAAAATAGGTCGTAGTATGCCTTGCAAATATTTATTTCAACATCAGGGGCGCTGGTAAAAATCTGAACACATAAATTAAAAAATGACTCTCTTCTCCACTCATCTGAAAATATGGTCCATATCAAATTAAAATACACGTTGTCTGTGCCATATTCTGATTCATAGTTAAACATCATGTAGCTAATGAAATGTACCGCAGCTTCCTTTTGTATTACACTACCTGATTTCAATATTTCTTTGATTTTGTCTTCCAATCCAAAATCACAGGAATCACTTGATATGTCCGCTGGAACAGACAGGCCTGATAAAAAAACACCAGCTGTTACTCTTTTTATTTTGGCTAACTCGTCATCGGGTTCAGTTGAGATTAAGTTTTCATTGTAGTAGTTATGAATTAAGTTTAAACATCCGCTTAATTTAACGCTAGGAGCATTGTTTTGATCTATGCCATCGTTGGACTTAGACTCATTTAATTGTGCATATACAGCCATATTTAAGCCGATATAAACAAATAACATCAAATAACTTATTCTCTTAAACCCCTGCATAAAGTTGCCCCTAAATTTTATGAAGTTTCTAGCATGTAAACTGTCTGGATTTAAGGTACCAAAATGGACTAAATAAGCAAAAGCATAGGGTTTAAGGGCAAAATCTATCGTTTTGCGAGCATAATTTCTAGATAAAAGCTCTGTTTCCACAATTGTAGGCCATAACTAATGACTCCAGGCCGTAAAAATAAGCACATTGTTGTTTGCTGTAATGTCAAAAGTGTGACAGTGAAGAATTAAATTATAATGTAAGCTAATGATGTTATGGGGATTTCTGTTGGGTTCAAATGTTTTTGCGGCGAATGTACAAGAGCCTGCCGTTGATGAAAATATTAAACCACTCAGAATTGGTTTTTTCACTGGAACGGCTCTTTCGATTTTTAAATGAACTTGGCCAAGATATAACTATCAATGTAAAGCCAAAGTCTCGTACCCACAAAAAAGGCTCTATCAGCATCGATACATCTGATTCTGTTTCTAATTGCGTGCGTAATTAATGTAAAGTTGGTCATATATCATGACCAACATAGCGAAAATCAGCCTTTTTTGCTTAATTTTTAAAACAAATTGCCAGTCTGAAACTTTTATGGTTAAATGAAAACAAGTTATTATGTTTAAGCTCTATTTTATACAAGGAGTCCTTCCGTGAAAATCTGTATTAATACATTTCCGTGTGCATTGGAAACCAAGTAAATCATTGCTTGTTGCATTCTTTGGTGTTCGTTTTATTAATATATCTTAATTTTTTTGTTCTAATCGTACATCTGCGTCTGCAGGGGTGATTCTTTAGCTTGGCTCGATATTTCAATATCCTTATATTAAAATATTTGGTACGGCTCTTTTTTGCGTGCCCCAGCCTCCGCACAAGGCTACGGCGGGCAGGCATTTTTTCAGGTAAATGGGCCCTACAAAAACAGGAGAATTACATGTTAAAACAAAATTTAGGTTGCGAGAATATATCTTATTCGATTGGAGATAAAACACTTTTTAATAACATCTCACTTAGCATGGGACAAGAAAAAACAGGTCTTGTTGGTAGTAACGGAGTTGGCAAAACAACGTTGATTCGTTTGCTGGTAGGAGACCTAAAACCACAAGCAGGCACAATCTCCGTTGACGGTAAAATTGGATATCTGCCACAGAACTTTGTTGCCAACAAAGAAACTTCGATTGCAGCTATTCTTGGAATTGAGCAAAAATTATTAGCACTTGAAAAAATAGATTCTGGTTGTGCCACGCAATTTGATTTCGATATTGTTGGTGATGATTGGCAGGTGCATGAAAGAGCAAAAAATTCATTGAGCAAAGTAAATCTGGGACACCTCGATTTATCGAGAATCATCGAAAGCTTGAGTGGTGGAGAAACTACACGTGTATTTTTTGCACGGCTGTTGATGAACGATCCCGACTTTTTGATTCTTGATGAGCCAACAAATAATTTGGATAGCCAGTCAAGACTAGCCTTGTATGATATGATCAAAAATTTTGATGGTGGAATTTTAACTGTTAGCCATGATCGCCAGTTATTGGCCTTGATGGATCAGATCATTGAGTTGTCACCGCTTGGGCTCAAAACGTATGGTGGAAATTATACTGATTATGTCGAACAAAAAAGCGTTGAACGGGTGGCGCTTGAGCAAGATCTTGTTGATGCGCAAAAACAGTTGAGCAAAGCAAAGAAGACTGCTCAACAGAGTAAAGAGCGCTATGATAGACGCTTGAGTATAGGTAAAAAAGATGGAATCAATAGCTGTCAACCCAAAATAATGTTGGGGTTTTTCAAAAATAATGCCGAAAAAACAAAGAGCAAACTTGAAGCAAGGACCGATAAACAGTTGACGGTGGTACGCGACAAACTTGCAATTGCAAAATCAAAGCTTGAACAGAAAGTGTTATTTGATTTTGAACTTGAGGCAACAAGAGTTCATAACACAAAATTAGTGCTGGAAATTGGAAATCTTGTTTTTGCGTACCCAGGACATACTCCAGTGCTATCTGGCTTTAACATGACATTGGTTGGACCAAAACGCGTTGCTATCACTGGAAAAAATGGTAGCGGCAAAACAACGCTACTCAAATTAATCATGGGCGAGCTTATACCGACACATGGAAGTATAAAGATTGGCGTGCAATATTGTGCATATCTCGATCAATCTTTAAGCGTTTTGAAGGCGGATCAAACGATACTTGAAAATTTCAAACGCCTAAATTCGGGCGTAAAAGAAACAGATTGCAGATTGCGGCTAGCTGCGTTTCTTTTTGCACATGACGATGCACTTAAGTTTGTTGGTAATTTAAGCGGTGGAGAAAAAATGCGCGCAGCATTGGCCTGTGTTTTAATGGGTGATACGCCACCACAGCTTATTTTACTTGATGAACCAACAAACAATATGGATCTTGAGAGCATCGCGAGCATGGAGCGAGCATTGCAAAATTATAAGGGTGCATTAATTGTTGTTTCTCACGATGAAGTATTTTTAAATAATATTGGTGTAGTAGATAAAATAGAATTAACAGGAGTATAAAATGAGCATAGATTTATTTGGTTTAAAAGACAAAGTTGTTGTAATAACTGGAGCAAACAATCCTTGTGGTATAGGTGCAGCCATAGCCGAAGGCTTTGCTCGACAAGGCGCCAAGATTTTTTTACATGGCTATCGTGGTCCTGCGCTAAAATCAAAGAATATTCCCGAGGGCCCCGGCACAGAGTTGTACCAGCATTACAATTCACTGCCATTGAGTACGATTTTAGAGAAGATTTGGTCATATGGTGTTCAGGCTGATGGTATTGAGGGTGATTTATCAGATCCATTGTTTATCACAAATCTCTTTGATAAAGCAGAGCAACTGTTTGGGACAGTCCATGTTTTAATAAACAACGCAGCAATTGGTAATACCGGTGACACAATCTTATCTTCCACGCAAAAAATGTTCGATCTGCCATTTCAGGTTAACACTCGAGCAACATTGCTTTCTATGGCAGAATATGCCAAAAGGCTCATAGCAAAAAAAGAAAAAAACGGCAGCATTGTCAACATCAGTACCGATGGTGCTAATAGTCCTTATCCTGGCGAAGTTTCTTATGGGGCAAGTAAACTGGCAATAGAAAGTTATTCTCGTAGCGCAGCCCATGAGTTTGGTAAATATGGCATACGAGTAAACATTATCTGTCCTGGTCCCGTGCAAACAGGATGGATTGATAAGAACTTTGAGGAGTCGTTAAAACAAATGATTCCACTTGGTACAATTGGTGACCCAGCAGAAATAGCTGATGCGGTTGTCTTTATGGCATCTCACCAAGCTCGGTGGATTACTGGACAGCGTTTATGGGTAAATGGTGGCTTTAGGATGTAATGATTGAAAGTGACTATGCAATAAGCTGTTGTGATTTAATGGTAGATAATTTTCATTAACTGCGGGCCCTAATTATTGCAAGTCATGATAACTGCGGGGCCCCATGGTGCTTGATATACCCCAAGCCTTTTGAATCCGACCTTCTCATAGCATCGTATTGCCACAGAGTTTGTTGGATCTGGATCTACGATGATTGTGAGATCTTTATCCTTTGTCATAAGATTATCGATAAATTGTTTTATAAAAAGAGGCCCAAATCCTTTGTACAAATAATCCGTCTCTCCAATAAACTGATCAATGCCAATAACATTTCCATCGCTGGGTAATTTCGGTAGCCATGAATGTATCGTTTTATCAACACTGTAGCTTTGAATATAACCAATTGGCAAATCGTTTAACAAAACCATGTATGGCTTCTTTACTCCTGCACGAATTCGTTCCAAGAATGATTTAAAAAAATCTTCTTGCTCGTCTGGCACTGGCCACCATAGATCAACATGCGACTTTTTAAACCAGAAGTGCAACAATGGAAGATCTTTCTCTTCAACCGGTTTATATGTAAATGTATATCTAATTTTAAGCAGCGCTTCTCCGAACAAATCTGGCTCTTCAAACATAGGGTTATGGCCAGATTTTTCAAACCACATCAACTCTTTCTTGGGTGCGTTTAGGATTTTAAAGTACTGTTCTGCAAGCTTTGCTGAAACCTGGTAATCATGTCTACCCTCTAGAAAATAGGTTGGAACCTTGAGCTCAGGAATTTGATCAAAGAGGTTTGCTTGGAATAAATCTCGATGGAGAGAGCGAAGCGAAAACTGCATACCTGAAAAATCTGGCATTGCTTCTTTGTCAGCCGCAAGCTGTTTTAACAATGGCTCATAGCTTGTTTGCTTATAGTTCATGCCACCAAACAACATCAGCCATTTGCGTAGAATATCGATATCGTCAAAAGAGCTAAAGGGCGGCTGCGTAACATTGTGTAGTTCGACTAATGCCTCCTGATTATTTTTTTCTTTCGCTTGTGCAAGCATAAATTCATAACCAAGTCGCTCTGATTCTTGCATGTTTGATACTTGCCCAGTCCCAATATAGGCTACAACATCGGCAGGATATGTCTTTGCATAAGTTATTCCAAGCAATGCTCCCCAGGATTCGCCTAAAATGTAAACTTTGTCGTGATTAAATCTTTTTTTAAGATATTGGACCAATTCATGAAGATCAGAAACAAATGTTTCGAGGATCATTGATTCAGGTGAAATTGATTTAATGTTCGATTTGCCAGCACCTCTTTGATCCCAGCCAACGACAATAAAATGCTTTTCTAAATTGCGGTGAAAAAACCTGAATGCTCCATGAAGAGAGACTCCTGGACCGCCGTGCAAAAATATAAGTATTGGATTTTTTGTACTTTCTCCATACAACCAAACCCACTGTTCAATTCCACCAATTGGCAGATAAAATTGTTCGGCGACGCTTTCCTTAGTTGAGTTTGCCATCTAGACTCCTTTAGATCGAATGTCTTTGATAAATCTGGATATATTTTCATCAACATTAGCTGGGTACTGAAATTCAAGGTTCTTGGCAGTTTGAGTTGCAACTATTCTGAAAAGATTAACAGTTGCATCAAGTGCCTTCCAACTATCATGGACACCAAAATGTCCAAACGTGTCATGAAGTTTGGACCAAGTATTTTTATCAACCCATGATTGCATTCGCTTGCCATGCCAGAATGTATCATAATCCCAATTGTGTTTAGCAGCTTCATTCCATTCAATCATTTTTAAAAGATATTCTTTTGTCGTCCAGTCTCTGAGTTTTGCATGCCACAAGTCTGCACGTGCAATATACTTGGCGCAGTTAAAAACTTCAAAGAAGAATATGTTGATCGCTGATAAAAACTCTTTTTCGGTTGGCTTGCAAATCGAAACTCTCTTTCCCAGCGCAGTAGGCAGTTTTGCTGCAACACCATCTTTATCAAGTAATACAGAGTATCCCTCACTACATGCAAATGGGAGTTGTCGTTTGTTTACAAGCGTTTCAAGCAACCTTGAATCCCACAGGCTAACGTCTGCGCATACCCCATTTTCAAAGACAATAAGAAACACTGGAATTTGCTGATTTTCAAATGATATTTTCTCTTGAATGTAAACCCATGGCTTACCTATTTCGTTAATCCAAGAGTCATTTGATACATGTTTTTTTGGATCAGATACAAACAATGCAATATCAAAATCAGAGAACTCATCAATTGTTGATTTTGCACCTCTTGAACCAGTTAATATTATTGCTCTGACGGCATCTTCATCCTTAGCCCAATTTACAATTTTATTTAGCATATCGCTATCCTTCAACTCTTCCATCAAGATGTTTAGCTAGAAATTTTTCTATGGCTACAGCAGCTTTGAATCGATTCTCTGGTCGTGTTAATCCATGACCTTCGCCAGGGAAAATCATGTATTCATGTTCAAGCCCTTTAGTTTTCATTGCTGCAACCATCTGGTCGGATTCCTCTTGCTTAACACGAACATCGTTTGTCCCTTGGGCTATAAATACTGGAATCTTAATATTTTCAACCTTGAAAAATGGTGAACGAGATTTTAAGAAATCTGATTCTGTGTCAGGATTGCCAACTCTATTGTACCACTTTGTTCTACCCATAGGTCTGAATTCTACAATTGAACGTACCAAGGTAACAAGATTACTTGGACCCCAAAGATCAACAGCACAACAAAAGACATCAGGTGTAAACGTTGCACCAACCAATGCAGCATACCCGCCATAAGACACCCCATAGATAGCAATTTTATTTTTGTTGGCAATTCCATTTTTAATAGCCCAACTAACAGCATCAATAAGATCTGAGTGCATTTTTCCAGCCCATTCTTTATTCCCAGCATTTAAAAATTGCTTACCATACCCAGAAGATCCTCTGAAATTAATCTGTAAACACGCATACCCACGATTAGCAAATAGTTGAGATTGCGCATTAAGATTATCATATCCCCACACATCTCTGTCCCATGGCCCACCATGAACAAACAGAACAAGCGGAAGATTCTTTTCTTGTTTGATAGGTGGAATAGTTAGGTATCCATAGATAGTTAAACCATCGCGAGATTTAAATGATATTGGCTTTGTTTTAGCAAGTGTATAATTTGTTAAAGCCTGATTATTATAAAAAAGAAATTCAGCCCTCTTTGTAGCTCGATCATACAAGTAATAAGCTAATGGCTTGTTATCATGCGAGAAACATAAGAGCCATTTCATATTATCCGAGCTGCGATCAATTGAAACTAAGTCACCATTATCAATTGATTTGATTACAGCAACGTCTTTGGTTAAATCAGTATTTAAAACTTCCCATACTTTACGATCTTGCTGAAAGCACACAAGATCAGGCTGATTGGAATCATTGTTTAAAATCACAGAATCAATGTCATAGATCTCATTCTTGGCAAGTATTTCCTTTTCACCCGTAGCAATATTCATGCTGACAAGTTGCTGAGTGTTGGCATCCTTTGATTCTATAAGATAAATGTACGTACCATGTAAAGAAAAACCAATAGGTCGTGAGCCCTTTGGAGGCACAGAGCCAACCAAAGAATCATCTAAAGCCCACAACTCTTTCTTTATCCATTTACTATCAATATTGTCACGAATAAGCAAGTTTGTACTTCCATCTGAATTTGCAGATACCGCGGCTTTTACATTTAAATTAGAGTCTGCACACCAAACATCAATATCCCCCGGATTTTTAGCTACAAGTTTTAATTCTCCGGTTATTATATCCAGCAAGTAAACATCCGAGCCCGTACGCCCATTCTCATTTATCGTTATTAATATTTTATCTGGATGATTTTTATTCATGTTTAGAATGTAAGCGCATGCATCATCAATTGGCGTTAGATCAGTTATTTTTAATGATTTCAGATCAACTTTATAAATGTGCCAACGCTCATTAGCATTCTCATCTTGCAAGAAAAGAATATGTTGATTATTTTTCGACCAATAAAATTCATGGGTGCCTTGCTTGCTATTTGTAACCGGTCTGTCATCGTTTTTTCCAACTGACTTAACCCAAATATTAAGTGCTCCATTGCTAGGAGCTAGATATGCTAACATTTGTCCATTCGGAGAAATGCTAACATTACTTTTTTCTGGGTTTCCAAATAGCACAGCCCGTGGAATTAAAGGTAGGGCATCGAGTGTTGCTGCTTTTACTTTTATACTGTAATCAGCGTCCTTATCACGTAACCATTCAGAATGTTGCATCAAAGAATCTAACTGCACAAGAGCTCGATCCATATCCCATTGTCTGCGCAGTTTCTTAGCGCCCAATATTTGATATCCGGTGAAATTAATTTTTCTTTGAGCGCATGCTTTTGCAATCGAATTAAGAGCGCAGGTCTGATCATCAAATGAAATTATGCGCTCTGGTTTAAGATTGTAATAATCCAAGAAAGCACCTAGAACCGTTCCTTTCTTCTGTTGATTAGCGCAAAGCACTCCTTTATACAAACATGGATATTGCTCACGGTATAATGGAAGCGATGTAAAAGAGGTATCTTGAAATTCTTTATTAAAATTGATGCCAAAATTACTCAACATGTTTGCTCGCCATTCTGGCATACTTTCTATACATCCATATGAGCCACTTTCCATTGACGTTAAAGCAACAACCTTGGATCCATGACATTGAGTCTGTTGAATAATATTCACGATGTCTGGATCGAATACAAAGCGTTCAGCCTGCCGAAATATCAAACTTTGAATATATTCCAATTTACTCTTATTTAATAAAAGCTCCGGATATCTGAATGCTGCTCGAATTTTGAACAATAATGGAAAGTCAAAATTTGCCATAACATCTGCTGCTGTAATCAACGTATCATCAACATCAAATGTAACTAGCGTTTTTTCATTGCATGCATTAAATATAGCCTGCGCTTCATTGTATTTATCAATTGACTGGAATGGGCCATATGATTGCTCTTTAAATATCAAAAAGCTTTTAATTGACACAAGTAGCAGGCTAATTACGGTTAATGTCAAAAACAGATATTTTATTCTTGGATGTTTTAATATTGGCGAAAAATGCATTATTATCCTTTCGCTTACTTCAATTTCTCAACCTCTTCATACTTCAATAGTGCTGCATTAAATATCTTCTTCATGAAATAGGCCTTTGATTTAATTAATTTTCTCAGCCATCTGATCGGTTCCAACTTGATGTAAAATTAATTGTATGGTCTTGCCATTCTTGTCTTTAACAAATGACACTTGTCTGTCGGCAACTGTGTAGAAAAATTTAGTTTCCGATTCTGGGTAGATAGGATATGCCGGCTGATTAGCCACTTGTACCCACAACACGTTTCCATTTTGTTTGATCGTTAAGATCATCTCGCCTAACCGATATTGACCAACGTATGCATCCAAAAGAGTATAATCTATTTCTATTCTTCTGTGTTTAGGATGATGGTCAGGGATATAAAAATCAAAATCTTCTTTATCAGTATCATGCAAAACCTGTGGAGGATACACAGACTCCTGTCCTTTTAAATGTTTGTTCAAAAAGGTTATTACGCATTTTCTTATGATATGCAGTATCTCTGGTGCTTCCATGATAGTGTTGGCTTTAGTGGTATTTATATCACCTGATGTCGCAAAAATCTTTGCAAAAAAACCATGCACTATCGGATTATCCATAAACGTCATGTGATTCGCACCTTCAACCACAATCTGCATTGTATCTTTACCATTCTCTCGACAAAACTGTTCGATTGAATCGTTAAAATTGTCTCTCGTTACACCCACTGCCTGTAATAAATCCTTTTGAAGCTCAAGAACACCACTCATGTCTGCATAAAAATTTGACGTTCGAATAAATAAAAATGGTTTATGGAATGGCTTGGTTGCATTGATACCCCATAACGGCGCATCTAAGTTTATACCGGCTTTAATGCGTGCATCACGTCTGCATGTTTGGGCCGTCATGATACCACCGAGGGAATGTCCGACCATGCCGATATTTTTAAAATCACAAACGCTAGACAGTGGGCCAAACGCTCCTGCCATAGCCTGGTTAAGCATGAACTCAATATCAGCGAAACATTCTTCGATCACTGTGCAAACTCCAGCATTCCTCGTTGCGGTAATCTCACGACCGTCGGAAAATCGTATCATGGACGTTATATATGTATGCATAACCATGGCAACAACATATCCATGGCTTGCGATCTCCTCGCAGAAAAACGAATATGAGCCGAGTGGGGCACTGTAACCATGAGCAAAAATCACAACAGGATATGGAGCGTTCTGTTTACAAACAGGTGCGTCAGTAATTGCATGCGTACGAATACCATCAAGCAGTTGCAACTTTTCTGCGGCAACTCCCTGTTGAGCAAAAGCTTTTTTGTACCATTCACGCGCCTCGTAGGCATATGGTGCAGTTTCTTTTCCTGGCTTACTATCTGACGGATACCATACCTGCGCCACAAGCTCTCTGGGCTTGCTTGTTTCTGGATCATTGCGTGTTAAATCAGTCAGTTCAAAAAGCTTGGTGCCAACAGCATATTTACCTGATGGTTGTGGAAAAATAAATTTTGGCATTGCTTGTCCTTTCCTCATAATAATAAAAATAAGGCCTAATAAAATGAATGTACCAAACAGAAAGGCAATAACGAATTTTTTTGTCATAGGACCCTTTTTATATTTTTAAGTTTTTTGAATATCTTCAGGTTAAACGCAAACCGAATAGAATGCAAAACTATAGTGGTTATACCTTCTATTCGGTTTATTTATAATGTGATCAATAATAAGTCATACGGTTATAAAAGTTTCCTTAAGCAATCTTAATAGATCTATTAAGATCATCAGATAACATAATTTCAGTAATTTTATTATTTATCTTGCTTAGCATAAAATCAACGCACGGCTTTATACGTTCCTGTATATCATCCCAATGTTCTTTTTCTTCACCTTTGCAAATTGCCTTTGCCCGTTCCATAACTGGGCGATATTTTTCAGGCAGGCGATTAATAACCCAGTCTGCTGCAGATGGTTTGGAGCAAATCGCGTCAGTTGCTACAGTGCTCCAGATTCTAGCAAGCGTTAATAAAACATTACGAGTGTCACTATCAAGTTCCAACATTAAATTTGGTAATGCATCTGTTATTGCAGCCATAAAATCTTTATAAGGAACCTTACAAAGTAGTTGATCTGGATTGAGACCCAATAATGTATTGCTGGCTAATAAAATTTGAGTGACGAGTAGCGCAAGATCAGGCATTTTCTTAGTTGGCCATGGCTCGATGTTTCCATGCTCAAATTGTTCACGCAACCATTCACCATATTGAAAATCAAATCTAGGTGGATAATGCCATGGATTAATTTCAGATTTCTCAACTATCGTCATTTCAATGGGCAACGCTTGGCTTTTCATATAAATGCCGGAATTTTTAAGCAAAGCTGCTACAAGCTTAGCTTTTTCTTCAAGTGTTGTAGCTCTATTGGAAACAACAAATAAGTCAATGTCGCTATATTTTGCAAGTCCCCCTAATATTGATGATCCGTATAAATATACTCCAAGCAGATCTTGCCCAAAAATTTTCTTAACTAAATCGAGGCACTTATGAACTTGTTTTTTTGCGTTTGAATCAAGTTTTAAATTCACAAGAGACGTCTTTTCATTTCTATTCAAAATCCAATCCGACATAGTTTTTAATACCACTGGCGCGATCGTTTCTTTAATAGTCCCATATTCTGCCAATGCCCCAGTTTTACAAGTCTGGAGAGAGTGATTTAGATTTGGAAATTCAACTGCTGTTACATCACAATTTCCAGCAACTTTACAAGTGTCAGTGATAATAGAAATTGAAGGTTGCGACGATGTAATCCAATCATGATCTCCATAAAGCGCCAACATAGGAACTTTAATTCGTGCAAGGAAACGTTCCGGCTTGCAACCAATAAAATAACGATACCATGGTGAATTGTAAACATTGACCATGCCCTCAATTTTGGCCTGCGTAATTGCGAATGGAATCTTCTCAGATTCAAGCTTTAACTGCTCAGGTAGATTGTTGCAATAATCGTGCAAGATTGTTTCTAGCTTAACCTTGGATTCTTCAGAGCTTGATTGATTTACTATCGTAAGCATCTGTGTGCGCAACTTATGATCTTGATCAAGAAGCTCTTGGCTTGCACCATCAGCTTTCAATTGTTTGCCAGTCTGGATAACTAGTCCATCAATGTCTGCTTGAACAACTCCGGCCATGAGAACAACAAAAGCAACGTCAGAGGATTCCGCAGCAATCATGCTTGAGATCATACCTCCCTCGCTATGTCCGATTAATCCAATTTTAGTTGAATCAATATCTTTGCGAGCCTTTAGGTACTCAATTCCAGCAAGAACATCATCGGCAAAATCTCGACTTGTAGCGCTATCATAATTACCGGTTGATTTACCAACCCCGCGTTTATCAAATCTCAGGACAGCAATTCCATTCTGCGTCAGATATTCTGCGAGAACAAAGAACCGCTTATGACCCATCAATATATAATCGCGATCGTTAGGACCATAGCCAGGCACTAAAATTACTGTCGCTACGGGCTTTTTATTAATCGGAGTTGTTAGTGTTCCGGAAATTGTTATTCCAGCCTTGTGGCTCTGATAACTAACATCTTCTGATTTAATCAACATTTCATTTCTTTCAGTTTTTTCAGATAAACAAGTACTTATTAAAAATACACCCATGCATAGACACAGACCAAGTGTCATGCGATTAGCATATAACATTTAATGTTCCTATAAATTAATATATGGAAAATATAAAAACAAAACACAGTATCCGTGAAAACAATTTCATGATACTGGTAAACATTAAGAGAAAGTATTCTATCACAGCAGCCAGCAGCCACTAGTGCTTAGAAACTTATAAAATAACTGAAAAAACTTTCATAACGGCCCCGCTAAATTTTAAAGGCCCAACATGCCATATCCAACAGACTAGATATATCTTAGCATAGACTATTTCTTTTACAATAGGCCCAAGTTGACTTAATGCTTTCAAATGGCTTAAATCCAAGCTTCTGATGTATATAAAAATATTTTTAAAATATAAAAAAAGCTTGTAAAAATCAGGTTGGAAACGTGATATAATGGTTGTAATAAGTACTTATTAACATTAACGTTTTTTATATCTATTTTATTTTATTTTAATTTAAGGAGCCTAAAATGGCTTATATAAACAAAATTACCATTGTTGGTAACCTAACAAAAGATCCAGAGGTTAGAAAAACCTCTACTGGTACATCTGTATGCTACTTCGGAATAGAGTCAAGTCGACAATTCAAGAATAGACAGAGTGGCGCAATGGACAAGGAAACCTGCTTTATTGATGTTAACATTTGGGGTGCACAAGCCGAGGCATCCACTCAATCATTAAAAAAAGGGCTGACTGTTCTTGTTGAGGGCCACATCAAGTTCAACACCTGGCTGGATCAAACAGGTGTCAAACATGCTAAGCATTTGATCGTTGCTGAGCAAGTAATACCATTTTACGCAAGTCCTGACCAAATAATGAATTCAGGCAACTCATCGCAGGCTAATCCAGTTGTTACAACCATGTTAGGCTCCAATCCTGTTAACACGGCAACCAATAACAATTCAACACAAGATCACAACAACCTACCATTTTAAAAAATAATTAAGTCCTAACTTCATCTGGGCCACATCGAGAGAAGGTGTGGCCTTTAAAATTTCTACACAGATCACAAAATTTCACTTCTTTTAGACCAATTTAACAAAAACTGCTACCTTATACATTCAGTTTTTACTGATTTATAAAGCAAAATATCCACCTTCAATGAAAGATGTAATAAACATGAATAAAGCTGTAATCTATGCTCGAGTATCATCCAAAGAGCAAGAATCTGAAGGCTATTCCATTCCAGCCCAAACAAAATTACTTAAAGATCACGCTGAAAGAAACGGTCTTGCAATAGTTGGCGAATTTATTGACGTAGAGACTGCGAAAAAAGCCGGCAGAACTCAATTCAACAACATGCTTAAATTTATTGCAGAGCACAAGACGGTTAAAAATATTCTTGTTGAGAAAACTGACCGACTGCTGCGTAATATTCCTGACTATGCGACTATAGAGAGACTTATTGAATACTCCGATATTAGAGTCCATCTGGTCAAAGAAAATGGAATTTTGAGCAGGGATTCAAGATCCAATGAAAAGTTCATGTTTGGCATAAAAGCTTTAATGTCCAAAAACCACATTGATAACCTATCTGAAGAGACGAAAAAGGGTATGCTTGAGAAAGCTGAACAAGGGACGTATCCTTCAGTTGCGCCTTACGGATACGTCAATGGAGAAGAGAAAGGCCGAAGAGTAATAGCCCTGGACGTGGAAGCTGCACGTTTTATAAAAAGAGCATTTGAATTGTATGCGTATGAAGTTGAATCTCTGGCAAAGCTGAGAAAAAAGCTAGTCGCAGAGGGCATGATATACAGAAATGGTAAAAATTTTCATATCAGTACGCTTGAAAGAATTTTGAAGAATGAATTTTATATAGGGTCCTTTTATTGGAAGGGCAAGAAGTATGAAAATGCCAGCCATGAGCCAATCGTCAGTAAAGAATTGTTTTATAATGTACAGGATAAACTAATGAAACCAACCAAGAATAAATCTAATAAGGGAATGTTCCCATACACAAATTTAATAAAATGTGGAAACTGTGGATGCTATCTAACGGCTGAGATTAAAAAGGACAAGTACATTTATTATCATTGCACAGAAAAAAAGGGTACGTGCAAACAACCTTACATAAAACAAGAAGTGGTTGAGGCCGAATTTGAAAAACTACTTGATAGTATTCAGGTCACAGAAGAACAACAGAAGATGATTTTGCAAAGTTTGAAGGAAAGCTTCCAAGATAAAATTGAATTCCACAATGAGACAATAGAGTCAATCGAAAAACAAATAAAAACGCTCCAGAATCGCATAGATCAAGCGTATTTGGATAAGCTGGATGGAAAGATTAGCGAAGAGTTTTGGAAGCAACATACCTCAACCTGGATGACGGAAAAAGAACAACTATCAATGAAGTTGTTAGCAACACAAAAGGCAGATACTTCATTCTTGGAGAACGCAAATTTAATCCTAGAACTCGCGAAAAAGGCCTCTGGACTGTTTAAGGCACGAAACGCCGAACAAAAACGTAAGCTTATAAATTTGGTAACATCGAACTGCATTTACAAAGACGGAAAGCTCGATCTGAAGCTGGCTAAACCGTTTGAGATGATAATGGAAAGTAGCAAATCTGGAAAATGGCTCCCCGAGCAGGATTCGAACCTGCGACAAAACGATTAACAGTCGTTTGCTCTACCAACTGAGCTATCGGGGAACACAATTTTTTATTTCAAGAATTTAATTAGATGGGCGTCAATGGTGGGCGAAACAGGATTCGAACCTGTGACCCCCTGCTTGTAAGGCAGGTGCTCTAACCAACTGAGCTATTCGCCCCTGATGTATTAATTTCAATTGTTAGGTAAATAGTAAAGAAAAAAAGGTCTTTAGTCAACAAAACTTTAGACTAAATTTATCAAAAAATAACACCCCGAAAAACAGTATTTACTCAAAATATGGCTCTGATATGGATTGCTAAGCTGTCTTAAAAATTAAAGTCCATCTAGGCCTTAAATTATAACTGAAATAATGTCGCAAGCCCGTGTGGCATAGGCTTGTTTTTATTTGCAATTCCCAATTCCGCCTGCTATACTGCCCATACTGTAATGGTGGGCTTTATATTATTGTCCTAGAGGACTAATTCGGGGGATTTATGAACAAGGGATTCAAAAAAATTTTAGTGTCTTTTTTCTTTGTATTTACATTATTATCTGTTGGAACAAAAAACATTGCTGCTGCGCAACTTAGCGCACAACAAAATCAGGATTTTGATTTCAATAATCTTATTGATGCATTTTATTCATCACTAAGAACTGTTAAAAATTTGAATTACTACACAAATGATAAAGTTGTTTTTGTAATCGCAGGACAAGAAGTTTCATTTGATATTCAAGCCGGACATGGAAATATTTTTACACCACTCAAACCGGTTGCTGCAAAAATCAGTCCTGTAAGATTTGGGGCAAGCAACACCGAGGCCTCAGATAAAGCCTCTCTTTCCGGATTTGCAAGAGTTGTTATCGAAAACGAACTTTATAAAAATGCAAAAGACGTAGAAATCTTAAAGTGGTTAATCGACTTTAAATTAAATCCAGTTCAACTGTTTACTTTTAAATTTTTAATTCTGCTAAATACAGCTAGGGCAGATGGAGAATGGTCAAGAGTTATAGAAGAATCCTTTTGCCTATTATTCAGATTAAGCCAAGTTGATGATCTCGAATTCATTGATAAAAATAAGCGCCTATCCACTTATCTCCCAGAATCTCTCAAAACCGTTTTGAAAGACAACAAATTTGGATTAATTGAATTTATCGATGACTTGTGGACTGTGCTTATTAACAACCCAGACTATAATAAAACCTCAAAGAGTCCTGTACAAATTAAAAACTTTATCTTCAGAGATGAAGTAATGGCAAAATTGGTTTTTGAGCAATTTAAAAATTATACAGGTACAAACAACCCAGCCCAAGATCCATCACAAAATGCTACGACTCTAAGCTTACAAGATCAAATTAACAGCTTTATCAAACCTCAGGGTTATGGAATAGTTGATATCAATGATTTCGTAAAATTCCGAGCAGATATATCAATCCCAAATAACAAATTCGCACAAACCATGGTTGGTTACGAAGAATTTTCACTATCTAATAATTCTGATAAACCTGTAAATTTAACAAATCAAATAAATGCTTTGCAAGCAAAATTACCAAAATTAATTTTTGCACATGATCAAAGATATAACGAATATTTGGTAGCGTATGTTACTGAAGATATGTCGTTAATCAACACATTAAAAGAAGTTTTAATAACGCTTTGTAGCTCATTTAAAGAGTATCTTCAAGTAAAAAAAGCAATCTTTGCAAAAACCGATGAAGCCTCATCAAAGTATAAAGCCGAATTTACTAGAAAAGAAAAATGTCGCATCGAATTGGAAAAGTTTGTTAGATCCCCAGAGGGAAATCAGATATTCAATCAGATCAAGGGTGAAATTGAAACGATTGTTTTTGGCACCGATGAATGCGCAGTAGAAAAATCAGCTGAACAAAATCGTCAGGAACAAATCTCATCACTTAAAACTGAATTAGCAAAATTTGAAAATCAGAAAAATGAAAAAACAGAGCAACTTGCAAAATGGGAAAAACTTTTCACCCTGCAAAACGCTTCTGATATTCATGATAAAATTGAATCACTAAAATTCGACATTTCTAATATTTATATTCAAATTTTGGCAATTCAAAAAGATCTTACCCATCTTGTTAGTGAAAAATTAAGAGAAGTAAACAAATTTGATGGTGCTTCAGTTGAAAAAGATAAGCAAAACCTCGCAAAACTATACACAATATTAGAAGAAAAGCAAAAAGCTGGCGGAGTCCCATCTGATAAACTTTTAAGCACAATCAAAACACTTGAAGATCGAATCGCACAATCAACTGCTCAACCTGTTGCACAAAAATCAATTGATGGAAAACTGTCAGTACGTGCAGCCGTTGCAAATATCCTTGAAATCAAAGCAGCTGAATTAAATGCACAAATCTATTCTAAGCTGAACGAACTTGATCTAATCAAAGACATTGAAGATAAGGCAATTCAAGAGCTTATGTTGGATGAAACGGTCTCTTTACAAAAAACATTTGTAAAACAACTCGAAGCAACAGCCAAGCAAATTCGTCAAGACAATGATAATGCCAAAATGCTTGAAGCATACAGAAAAGCATTCTCATCTGTCAGCCCAGACAAAATATCTAAAGATAAATTGGACCAGATCACAAAGTTAGAGCTCGAAGTTGGTCACATAATAGATAGCGAAAAGCAGGAAGATTTTGTGGCAAAAATTATGCTCAGAGAATCATTTTTAAGCGAATTTGTACAAGACATTACTGAGCATGCTGACCAATTTATGTACGTCAAAGAACGTCTACAAAACTCATTAACGCAAATTTTGTCTCATTCTTCACACTTTAAAGCTAATGCAAAGTTGTACAGGTATCTTTGGAAAACTATACCTGGTAACTATAAAACATTTTTAGGCTGCGTTGGCATAACAGAACAAAGCTTAAGCTAATCTGCTTGCATTGGAGGTAAATTTCACATGAAAATATTAAATTATATATCTGTAGCAAGTTTAGTTTTTGCTCTTTCTTCAACACCCATATTCGCTCAAGAAGTTGAGCCGGAGCTTGAACAATTTTTGGCGGACAATCCGGATCTTTTGAGCGCACAGCCAAATAACAAACAAGACAAGCCGGCCAACTCGCAAGTAATTACAGATCAAACAAATATAGGCGAACTTGACCCTGTTGAAACCGAAAAAGCTGAAGCCGATACCAAGCTTAATGCTATTACAGAAGCATTTAATTCAATTTTTGATGATTACTTATTTTTAAATCAAGCATCTCCGTCAACCCAACAAACTGAGTTATATAATCTTAAGCTTTTCGTTGATAATGAAATTGCTAATAATTGCGGCGGCACCACCATTAATGGAAGTTTCACTAGATCTGATTATGCCTCATGGTACACTCAAAGACTAAGTGAAATAATTTATTGGTTTAAGTTTGCTTGCTTAAATTTGGAAGCACTTTCCATTTCGACTGAAGACGCTAAATTTTCAGTACTTCAAGAACCACTTGATTTTGTTGAAATGCAACAAGCAAAACTTAAAATTCTTGGCTCTCTGCTCGACATGTATCAACCATCATTAAAAAAAGGGCATGTCCCTCTGGCTTGGGTGGTATATTCCGAAAAATCAGTTCGCTCTATAATTTTTAAAAGTTTACCAAATAGACTGCAAAGCTCCGTTATTTCATATATTTTATGTGGGTTTACCACATCATCAGCACAAGCATATTATTTAAGCAAAATTTTGAGTCAAAATTTTTATGCCAAAAAAGTAGTTTTATCTGAAGAATATTTCGAAATAAGCTCCAATTTTTACAAAGCTCAAAAATTTGGGGAATCGCTCGATGTTGATGCTTTTTTAAATAAAATTGAAGAAGTAATTAATGGATTTGCAGCAAATAGAACATCCCAAAATAGCAACTGTAATTTAGTTTTAGAACTCTTGCTGACAAAATTAATAAAAATAAAAAACGATGTTGTAAAATTTTATAAGCCTAATTTAAATTTTAAAGATAATCAGGAAAAAGCTAAACTTCTCATACAATACAAATTATTTCTTGAAAACAAAAAATTTGAACTACTTTTCTCAAACAGGCAGTTTTGCACATTCTTCGACTTGTACTGCAATTTCTTACAAAACTTTTTTGCAAACAAACTTCAGTCGCAAGCTGCAGATTTAAGACTTTTTGAAGTTGAGTGTATGCTTGAAAATCTTTTAAAAGACAAGCAAATTTCATGGTTGATGCAACAATTATATAAAAAAGATCCTGGCATTGCAGTTCTTGATGACATGAAAAATATTCTGGAAAGTATACGAATAGTTATAAACAAAGACCTAAAGATAAGCGAAAAAGGATTTTTCGCAGGTATTAAAGATGCTATTTTTTCTGGAAATTGGATTGACACCGGAAAAGTTAAGAGTGTGGGAACAGGCAGTTCGCAGACCATTGTAGACTTTATGGAGTATGCTTTCGATCGAAAATTTGAAAATTTTAAAGAGGCTGCATTTTTCTTATTGGCCAAAACAAGCCCTGTTTTAGCTGCAGGATTAATTTATAAGGTAATGCCTTATTTATCAGGTAACTTACAGGAAAAGGCTTCTAAATTAATTGGTGAATCAAAACTCGATGATGCTAACTCACTTACACAAAAAGAACCAGATTCTTCTGCCAATGGTACAATAAACCAAGACACACCTGATAATAATAAAATTTTCGATTTTATATCTAAAAATCCAGAGATTTTCAATAAGCTATGCGCGGTAAAACCGGAGCTTATCAATGGACTTGCTGATATTGTTGAGCATAAACTCACCCTAGTAAATTCCAAAACAAATTAACACCCAATAGAAACAGTAAAGGGGTTCAATAACACTTTTATATTATTGAACCCCTTTAACTTTATAAATAATTTTATATAAAATTATTTATTTTGACTCAATAAAAATTTTAAACAGCCAAAGATGGAATGTTCTAAATTAAGCATAACATCACAACTATTTTTATTGGAATCAATGCCACATACATTTAAAAGTTCTTTGCATCTAGGCCAGATTTCATTAGGATTAATCTGAGGATTATAATAAAATGCTTCACGAAGTATTAACAAAATATTAGCTTCCAAAAAATACCTATAATCTGCCTTAGAATCAAACTCTAAATCACTAAGTATTCGCATACAAACAAAAAGTACGCTTAAAGACATCCAATCATGTTTACATGGACCTTGCTGTAAAATTTCTGCCCGAAAAAGCGGAAACTGGTTTAAATAACTCTGAAGACCCAAAATAGATAAAGTGCGTCCATCACATGTCATTATCGTGCTAACAGAATGCAAATTCGTGCTTTTCATACGCACAACTTCCACACTTAACACTCCAGGCAACTGTACATTTTCAGCAGGTAACGGTGATACATATGTATCTTCTTTAGCTACTAAATTTTTTGAAAATTTTCCACTCGCAGCAGTACTAGTTTCTGCTACCGCAACAACAGGCTTAATCTTGGATTTTGATGAAGCCGCAGTACCACTCATCGTTGAAAAACCACTTCCAGCCTGTAATGACCAACAAAATACTATTGCTAATGCCACCGGACTCAAATATATCTTATCCATAGTATTTATCCTCCATTTTGAGTTAAAATATTGACTATTAGAATATAGGATTATTAGTATTAATTGTCAAATTTTATTTAAAAGACACGCAAAATATAAAAATAGTTATTTTCAATAATTGAGAATAAACTTAACGTTTCGCCTAAAATGCAAACTTTGGATGTTAAAACACTTTTGGTATACTTAATTTTTAATAACTGTTTATAAAAATTTTAAAGGATTTTTATGATATATCACATGGCTCAGGCGTTGCAGTCAAAGTATAGTTTTTTCAATGTGTTCCATTACGTTAGCGTACGTTCAATCTGTGCGCTTTTATCATCTATGTTAATTTCATTTGTATTCGGAAATATGTTCATTCGGTTTTGCCAAAAACATTTTCGCGCCAAGGCCCGCGAGTGGACGCCAGAAACGCACCAAGCTAAAAATGACACCCCTACAATGGGTGGACTCTTTGTTATCTCAGTATTTTTAATAAATGCATTACTTTGGACAAATCTGAATAAAATTAATGTTTGGTTATTTCTGATCTGTGTTATGGGTTATGGTCTGATCGGATTTCTTGACGATGTTTGTAAACTTAAATATCGCAAAGGGATTTCCGCCTCTCTAAAATTTAGACTTCAGGTTGGATTTGGTTTTGCACTGTCACTAGCCTGGTATTTTATGTTATCTCCAAACACAAGTATCTGTGTTCCATTTTTCAAAAATTTCATGCCTGAAATTGGCATATTATTAATTCCATGGGCAACATTTATTATGGTTGCCACAAGCAATGCAGTCAATTTAACAGACGGACTTGATGGACTTGCAACCGGGCCTTTGATTTTTAATTTTTCAACATTTGCATTCATCGCTTATTTGTCCGGACATGTAAAATTTGCCACATACCTTTATATTCCATATTCCGGCAGCGCCGAGTTAACAGTTTTGGCTTGCACGCTTGTTGGTGCACTGGTTGGATTTTTATGGTACAACACTTATCCTGCTCAAATTTTCATGGGCGACGTAGGTTCACTTGCCATGGGTGCAGGATTAGCATTTTTTGCTTTAATGGTTCGTCAAGAATTTTTATTACTGCTCAGCGGTGGAATTTTTGTTTTGGAAACAGTATCTGTAATATTACAAGTAGCATCCTTTAAGTTAACCGGTAAAAGAATATTCCTTATGGCTCCCATCCACCATCATTTTGAACTCAAGGGGTGGAAGGAAAGCAAGGTCACAGTACGATTCTGGATAATATCCATGATTCTTTGTTTACTCGCTTTACTTACTCTAAAGATTAGATAGAAACATTTAGTGGCAAAAAAACAAAAAAGTGTTACGATTTTAGAAGCTTAAATGTTTGAAGAAAATGCTTTTCTTGGAGTGGATATGCCAGATTTAAAAGATAAAATTCAGAATTTAAAAAATGAATTTGAAGTAGACTTGAAGAATGTTAGTAATCTTCGCGGTCTAGATGACTTAAGAATTAAATATCTTGGTAAAAAAAGTTTGGTGACAGACTTACTTGGCCAGATTAAAAATTTTTCAGTTGAAGAGAAAAAAGAATTTGGACCACTTATAAATCAATTTAAAATTGAAGCAGATAATAGCATAGAAGAAGCAAAAGCACAGATTATATTTAAGCAAACACAATCTGAAAATTTTAAAAAACAAAATTTTGACGTCTCTGCATATCAACCAAATATAACAACCGGAACATTGCATCCATTAACTCAAATTGTTCGGGAAGTTGAAGACATTTTTGTATCAATGGGATATGAGGTAATTGATGGACCTGAAGTTGAAAGTGAAGAGTATAATTTCGAAGCACTGAATGTTCCCAAAGATCACCCTGCTCGCGACATGCAAGATACATTTTGGCTAGATATTCCAGGCATGGTGCTTAGAACACAAACATCTTCTATGCAAGTACATGCAATGCGAAATAAATCACTCCCATTGGCTGTAATATCCCCGGGAAAAGTTTTCAGACAAGAATCGACCGATGCAACGCATGATTATGTTTTCATGCAATGCGAGGGAATGTTAATTGATGAAAATGTAAATATATCCAATCTATTTGCAACTTTACAAACATTTTTAAAAACTTTGTTCAAAACAGATAGCTTGGACATTCGTATCAGACCCGGATTTTTCCCATTTGTTGAGCCGGGATTTGAAATTGATATGCGCTGTCCATTTTGTAAAAACGGCTGTTCTGTTTGTAAGAGATCAACTTGGATAGAGTTATTTCCAGGTGGAATGATTCATCCAAACGTACTTAGAATAAACGGAATTGACCCTGAAAAATATTCAGGCTTTGCTTTTGGATTTGGATTAACCAGACTCGCAATGCTAAAATACAACATTGATGATATAAGGCTTTTTTACGGTGGTAATATTAAATTTTTAAATCAATTTTAAACATGTTTTTGTGCTAAATTTTTTCACAGAGTATTGAAGGAAAAAAGGAGAATGAATAATGAAAGTAACAAAAGCAATAATTCCTGCCGGGGGAATTGGAACACGTTTTCTTCCAGCAACAAAAATTACCCCAAAGGAGATGTTACCCATCCTTGATAAACCAGCCATTCAATACATTGTTGAAGAAGGCGCAAAGTCAGGAATAGAAACTTTTGTTGTTGTTACAGGAAAATCAAAAAAGAATATCGAAGATCACTTTGACACAAATTCAACGCTAGATTCGTTTTTAAAAGGAAAAGATAAATCTGGCTGTATCGAAGGTTTGAATAAAATTATTGATTCAACAAATTTTATTTACATTCGACAAAAAAGCCCTCTTGGCCTTGGACATGCTGTTTGGACTGCAAAAACGGTTATAAGCAAAGAGTATGTCTCCGTCATGTTACCCGACGAAATTATCTTAAGCCAAGTACCTGCAATTCTACAACTCATGCAGATAGCACATCAGGAAAAATGCAACGTCGTTGGCGTACAAGAAGTTCCAATCGAGCATGTTTCACGTTATGGAGTTATTGGAATCAAAAGACAGTTTTCCCCTAACCTTTTTCAGGTTAAAGAGTTGGTGGAAAAACCAAAGATATCAGACGCTCCCTCGAATCTTGCAATGATTGGACGATATGTTCTCTCTCCAAATATTTTTGATATTTTGGGAGAATCTAAAATTGGTGTTGGCGGCGAAATTCAACTTACGGATGCGATTCAAGCACTGCTTTACGCAGGCGAAAAAGTTTTTGCATACAAAATCCAAGGTACGCGATATGACGTTGGAAATCCATTAGGATTATTGCAAGCTAACCTGGATTTTGCGTTAAGAGATCCGCAGTATTCCGGAAAAATGCTTGATTATCTAAAAAATTTGGAAAAAGATTTCATTGTATTACAAGGGCAAGCAGCAGCTCAAAATAATAAGATTAAAAGTCATACAATTTAAATTTTATAATTCTCTTCACACCAAAACCAAACAAATTAAAAAGCGGGATGTAAAAATTTACATCCCGCTTTTAGTATTTAGTTAAGAATTCTAATCAAATTAGAACTTCTTGATTCCACGAATCTTCCAGAACTCTCTGACTAGATCATGTGAACCTGTAATTGCAATTAAGCCATCACGCTCATCAATAACTGTCTTAGCTTGTTCGATTGCTTCTGCCAATGAGGAACAACCTTTAACTTTGACGTTGAGGTCTTTTGCCATATTTGCAAGTTCTTGTGGGTCGTGTGATTCAACTTGACCAGGAAGTGAAACAAAGAACACTGCACCACTAACTTTTTTAAGCAAATATCTAAGTAGCTTGATAGCTTCAAGTGAATCATTTGCCTTGCTAAAACCAATAATCAACGCAAGCCCTTTAAGGGGTTTCTGGTAATGCAATAATCTTACGCCAAGGTATAAATTTGAAAGTGCATCAATATTACTTGCATTATCAAGCAAGATTGATGGCTTCTCTTTGTTTAACAATTCAAAACGTCCACGAATTAAATCAAATTGCTCAGCCCAGAAACCTTTTAGGGTTTTAGCTGGATTGAGTTCGGCTTGACGTTTTGCCTCAATTGTTGGACGACCACGTTGACCACGTTGTGTAATCAACAAGTTTCCACGCAAGAAGGGAGAGAATTTGCCTTTTATATCTTCGACATAAATTTGTGCAATTCTTTCGCCTAGTGATGCAACTCTTCCAAACAACTGTTCATAGATATATGGGAGAGATGCAAGCTTACGGATTGGCATTGCCCATTTAACGTTGTGAGCTTCTGCCCAATTTTTCATTTTTTGTAATCTTATTTTACTTTGTTCAGCTGAGACAAACCAAGTGCCTTCTTTTGCTGTTTCAAGCATTTCAAACGCAACTTTATCAAGGTCTGAATCGAGAAGTCCCAGGTTGTCTTGAGCAACGCGAGTCAATGCGGCAATTTTTGGATTGCATATGTTTGTTGCATCAAATTTGCCACCATAACGTACTTCAAGAATTGCGACATCGGATTTTTCTTTAACGAATTGTAACAATGATGCAATTGTAAGTATTTCATGCGCTGTTGCCTTAATGTTGTTCATTTCGGCGGCATTGATTACTTCATTAACAACATCAGCAAAATCCTTATTTTGAATTAGCTGTGCATCAGAAACAATCTGTTCGTTGTAAGTCAAAATATGGTTTGAGTAAGATAGTCCCACCTTAAAGCCTTCCTCTTTTAAGAGTTTAGCTGCAAAGTGCAATGTTAAACTTTTTCCGTTTGTTCCGGAAACAAGAATTGTATCAATCTTTTTTGATACGTTATCAAAAATTTTGTCTAACGATTGCATGCGAGCAATAACATTTTCGTTATACTCAGCATAAGTAAGGGTATTAAGATAATCTACAACCTCGTTGTAGTTTCTCATCCTTCCTACTTCTGCCCCAACCTTTTTTTGTGATTGTTTAACATTCGTTAACATTGTCCTTACCTTTCAGATATCCATTGTATTCTAGGTTCATATTTGTACCTCCAATTAAAATCAATTTTTAATCTCTTAAATTTATAATTTAAGTTTGAATTTGTATTCAAATTAGAAATTTGAGTAGACATTTTTTATGCAAATTCAAATTGTAGTTGTATGACAAGATGTAATACTCGTATGTTTCAATTTTAAATTATATCATTAGGTCAATCTTAAAAGATATTTTATAATTTGTCAAACGCGTACCCATGGGACTTTTGCTTAGGTGTGAATAGAAATTATTTATGATAACTTTATGCAATAAAAGTTTTCACATTGTAATTATTTTAATAGATTAACAGCCCTTTTCGATCGATTTTTAAATGTCAGATAATTAAATTACGTAAAAACATGCTTAATACTACATTTGATGATACAAATGTAGTATTAAGCATCAATCCCTAAAACAAATTATTGACATACCTCGTGAATTTTATAACAATCTCTTCCTTATGGGTATCTATATAAAATAACTTTTTAAACTTGGAGCTTTTGATGAAAAACTCTATCAAACATGACTTGGCCGCAGGCAATTCATATGATAAAAAATCAGTGGAACAAGCATGGGAACTAATCAAAACTTCAGATAAAATTACATTACTTACTCATTCACAACCTGATGGAGACGGAGTTTCGGCTTGCGCCGCACTAGATTACATCTTATCACGAATGGGTAAACAAGTTGAAACAGTTTATCCAAATAAACCGGAATTTGATTTTAAAAGATGCCCAAAAAATGTGTTAATTAACAAACATATTCAAAATCCTGATCTGATAATAGCCTGCGATACGGCAAACTATGAACGACTCTACTTTCCAAATTCGTTCAAATCAATTCCTCTTATAAACATAGATCACCATATCAGCAATTCACTTAATGGAATGTTTGACTTTGTAAATGGACAATCATCAAGTGCCTGCGAAGAGCTTTATTTATTACTCTCATTATGGGACGCTAATGTAATTGATCAATATGTGGCGGAGTGTCTTTTATTCGGAATCCTTTATGACAGCCAGCTTTTCCACACCCAATCAACAAACTCAAGAACATTAAAAATAGCAGCCACATTAATGGATTATGGAGCAAATTTATTTCAAATTAAAACTGAGTTGCTTTCAAACAAAAGCTATAAAATCCTTATGCTGTGGGGTAAACTTTTGAGTAATATAAAAGTTTCTTCCAACAAGAACGCCGTTTGGGCCGTTGTCACACAACAAGATCTCAAGGCGGTTGGCGTTGATATCTCATCTTTGATTGGTTTTAATAACCTAATGTCTCAGATTTGTGATGTTGATGTAACGCTGTTTTTTTATGAAACGGAACAGGGACAAACCAAAGTTTCTCTTCGTTCAAAAGTTACTGATGTAAACGAATTTGCAAAACAATTTGGTGGTGGCGGACACACAAACTCCGCTGGAATTTTGTGCAACAGACCAATTACTCAAGTAGTAGAAGAGATTACATCAAAACTTTGATTCTTAGCTAAACAGAAAATGCTGCAATTATTTCGCCTGAATATAGAGATTTTATTTTTCCAATCCAATAATCATTTAAACAATTCAAGCGAAAAGCCTTGGGTTCTGTATTTAAAATACTTTCAATCTGCTGAGCACACTGCTCCGGAGCCTTTTCTGTAGTATCTACTTCCAAATCGTAAACTTTATTAGCATGAAAATCAGGCAATGATTTCAAACACGAAAAACGTTCAACCTTACCAAAGTGCAGATCAACTAAACGATCAAGTCTATTTGAGTCTCCGGGAACAGCATTTTTAAGTATTAACCTCTCCGATGCTTTTTGATAGGTACAATGAATTTTCACAAAAAAAACATCGTATCTTTCAAATCTTAGGAGAGAACAACAAAACATGCTTTCGGGATAGAAACAATGGTCAACTATAGTAAAATCATAGCCCTGATCCATAAGAATCGCCTCAACCTGCTGATTAAAAACATCACAAGTAAGAGAAATTAGATCCGAAAATTTAAACGGTGAATCCATTTTAAATTTGCTATACTGCGGAGCATCAGGATTACGAAGAACATCCCAAATGTAATTATTTATGCTAATAGTTGCAACACGCTTACCCCGGCTACGTAAGTCTTCGGCCAAAACTTGAGCTAAAGTGGATTTACCGGAACACGTAGTCCCATTAAGTAAAATAAGACTGTTTGGTAAAACAAAAAAGTTTATTCCAGAAAATGCTAGAGCTAAGCTTATAAAAACTTTTATATTCATTTTAATCTCACCTAAAACTATACCGAAATAAACTTTATTAAATCTTGTTTAAATAAGACTGGCAATCAAGAGCAGCCATGCATCCACTACCTGCAGCAGTAATTGCCTGACGGTATTTGTAATCAGCCACATCGCCGGCAACAAAAACACCCTCTTTATTTGTTTTGGTTTGATCTTTTACAACTATATAACCATACTTGTCTAATTCGATCTGATCTTTAAATATAGAAGTGTTTGGGGTCATTCCAATTGCCACAAAAAGCCCATCGGCAGAAATTTCTTTTAATGTCTTATCTTTTTTATTCTCAATAATGACACCCGTCATCGTTTGTCCATCACCTTTAATCTCTTTTACCGCGGAGCTGTAGATTATCTCAACATTTGGATTTTCAATTATCTTGTACTTAATTGGATCTTTTGCTGTTAACTCATCCAAAATATGTACTAGCGTTAATTTTTTGGTAAAGTGTGTCAAATGCTCAGCCTCTGTAACAGCTGAATCACCTCCACCAACAACCACAACGTGCTTATCTTTAAAAAATGGCGCATCACATGTTGCACAAACCGAAACACCTTTAGCAAAATACTCTTTCTCGCCCACACAACCCAATTTCTTATGGGAAGCGCCTGTTGCGATAATAACACTTTTCGCTTGTATAGTTTGCCCATTATCAAGATATAAATTATAAGGCTTATTTTCAAAATCAACTTTGGTTACTTGGTTCATTTCAAGCTTACAACCATAATGTTCTGCATGGCTACGCATTTGCATCATCAAATCTAACCCCAAAACTGAAATATTTCCCGGCCAGTTTTCAACTGAAGTTGTAGTAGTCAACTGTCCCCCAGGCTGTAAGCCTTCAAGAACAATCGTACTAAGCTTTGCTCGTGACATGTAAATTCCAGCGGTAAGACCGGCAGGCCCTGATCCTATGACAGCAACATCGTAAACCATTGAGTAGCCTTCTAATTTAAATTTATAATTTTTACCATCCTGAACTTGTAAGACATAGCACTTCAAGTGCTACGAATACAACTTTATTCAGAATCTTTTTTCAATTTTCTAAACGTCTAAATTTATCGCTTTACGCAAGAAGCCGTTAACCTTTTTCTTATAAATATCTGAATAGTAAGAATGCAACCAACCATGACGACACTTTGGAGCAATCCAAATTTTTGCATATCGAGAAAGCGATGCATGCTCATAAAGACGCATGCCATGTTTTGGAGAAATAAAATTATCATTACATGAATGAATAAAGAAAATAGGCTTTGTAATCTTTTCAACACACTTAGCAGGATTCATTTCGCAAATCTTACAATCTGCAACGCTTTCAAAAATACGTCGAAGAATTGGGAAAAATGGATAATAAGGAAGACCTGCTTTAATAGAAAAACCCTTAATCATAATTTTGTGTAAATCCGAAAAAGTTGAATCAATTATCAAAGCATCACAAATATTAGGTTCCAAACTTGCTGCCTTAATAATAGAAGCCGCGCCCATTGAAATGCCCAAAGCTATTAGCGGCAACTGCGTTCCATCCTGTGCACGAAGAGACGTCTTCATAAATTCAGCTGATGCGGAGACATCTTTGAATTCATGACATCCAATAGAAATCAATTTGCCCTCACTTTGCCCATGAGCTCTAAAATCAAAGAGCATCATATTAAAATCTGGGAACAAATCAATATATCCATACATAAGCTCTTTGCTTGACCTATACCCATGACATAACAATAAATTAGCTTTTGCTTTGGGTCTTTTTATAATTATTCCTGAAAGCGTTATATTATCAACCGTTTTAATTTTTACGTTTTGGATTTCATTAAATTTAAACAACTCTTCCCGAATTTCTTGCGAAAGAACAGACTGCTTTTTACCATAATAAACATTATCACTTGCATACAAAAGCATACTGATCACGTGGTATGAGAAACCCAAAACTACAAAAGTAATCGTAGTTAAAATAACAATAGATACAATAATTTTTTTCTTAAAACTAAATTTCTTCACAATGTAAATCCACCCGAATAAAGATTTTTACCTGAAATAAAATGAAAATGTAAGTGAAACACACTTTGCCCTGCAGCCGCTCCATTGTTTGATACAAGATTAAAACCGGATAAATTTTGTTCTTTTGAAATATCGCTTGCAATCTTTAGTATCTGCCAACCAAATTGTTGGTCCGCTTCTGTTAATGATGCAATATCAACCAGATGTTTTTTAGGTATAATTAGGTAATGAATGGGCGCTTTTGGATCAATATTCTTAATCACCGTAACATGCTCATTTTCTTTAACAACTACGCTGGGAACAGATCCTTGAATAATTTTACAGAAAATACATGTAGAATCTAACATGAAAAGTCCCTTTTTTTTGAATATCGATATAAGTTTATGTTGATTTAATTATTGAAGGCCTATTTGCCGTTATACCTATAAATCCATTGCGCTGAGATAGACGGAAAGAATGGCCTGCCATCCGTAGCCACGGCCTGTCCTTCGTAGCCATGTAAGGCCGTAGGAGGAAGCAAAGAGAAGGCGTAGGATGGTGCCGAAGGTCGGAGTCGAACCGACACGATATTGCTACCGCGGGATTTTGAGTCCCGTGCGTCTACCAGTTCCGCCACTTCGGCACTAATTTTGTAATTTCAATGAAATTATCTAGCAATAGGCTACCAGATGTGGCCAGAACGTCAAGATTTTTGACAAGAATTTTGATAAAAAAGTTGAATATGTCCCGCCTAAAAAACATAGAGTTTTCAGGTTTATTGAAATTCGTTATTTACTTGTTTATTCTTAACTCATAAGCAATCCAGCCGTTTAGACGATATTTTAGGAGATAATTGTGAAAAGAGATCTTTTATATGCCCCATGGCGGCATAATTACATAAATAAAAATCGAGAAGACAAAGATAAAAATAAAATGAAAAACGATTGCGTTTTCTGTCATCAGCTTACATTAAATCAAGATGCAAAATATCTTATTTTGAAACGTTTTAATAACTGCTTTGTAATGATGAATATGTACCCATATAATGTTGGGCATTTAATGATATTGCCAAACGAACATAAAGGCGATATACGCAATATCAGTAAAAAGACAAGAGCCGAAATTTTTGAAATAACGTCTATAACAACGACTGTTCTTGAAAATGTTCTGAAAGCAAAAGGTTTCAACATCGGAATTAATATGGGAATAGCAGGGGGAGGAGGTATTCCATCGCATCTTCATATTCATGTTTTGCCGCGCTGGATAGGTGATACCAATTTTTGTGAAACAATTGGAAATGTGAAAATTCTGAGCTCTGATATCAAAAAAGTTTATAAATTGCTCAGGGACGAGTTCAATAAAATATAATTTGATAAATATTTTGTTTGATCACTTAAAAAGAACCATAAAAAAAGGGCAGAACTTAATCTGCCCAAATTTAAAATGCAATTAAAACTGAATTATTTCAATGCTTTTGATAATTCTTTAAGTTTTGATTTTGCAAACTTTTTGGATGCTCGACGCAAAATTCCAAATTCTTTCAGGGTACTAATAAGTTGGTCAGATGTTGCTTTAATATACGCGGAATTTTTAGATTTTAAAGCATTTTTATCAACGGTTATTCCAAAAACATCAAACGATTGATGACTATCTTTGGCAAGAGGTTCAGCAAAAATGAGTGTGGCTCCAAATGGATCTCTAATCGAAAATTCCATATTACCAAACTCTGATTTTTTTAACTCGCCAACAACCTTGACGCCTTTTTTGATACAACGTTGATAATACTTTTCAAGGCCCTTTTTCATTTCAACATAAATACCGGTGCAGCGATTGACGCAACGTTTAATAAAACTAAAAGCTGCAAGCTCTTCGATAAGTGGGGCTCGCAGTATAATGCTACACTTTCCCTTGTGAAGGCGCGCAAAAATCAAGTGCCTTCCATTCTCTGAGCTTTCCTGGAGATCAACAATATCGAAACCTAGCTTCTCGGTATAAAACTTTACACCCTCTTCAACCGTTTCCACGATCAAAACCAACTCACTTGACTTCATCATACCCTATCCCTCACTTTCAGGAAGTGACACATACTTTTTTACAAGAATTCATTAAGCCGCAGTTGTAGCAAAAATCCTTTTTGAAAGTCTGCTAATTTTTCGAGCTGCTGTATTTGCTTTCAATGTTCCCTTACCTTTTGCTCTTGCAATCTTGGTTTCGGCAACTTTGAACAGATTCTTCGCAGTATCAACATCTTTTGCATCAAGAGCTTTCAAAATATTCTTTGCATATGTTTTAATTTCAGAAAGCCTTGCTTGATTTACTTTCTCTTTTTTAACCGTCTGCTTTGCTCTTTTTTTTGCAGATTTAATATTTGCCATTTCTAATAATCCCTGAATGTTAAATCAATTAAACAACTTTTTCGATTTTACCGGCTTTTAGGCATTTTGTGCATACAGCGTCTCTGTATACATTAGCCTGGCCTTTAAGTCTGAAACGAATCACATGAACGTTTGGATAAATCCAACGTTTTGTTCTATTATTGGCGTTACTTACAAAATTACCAACCTGTGGTCGTTTATCGCATATTGCACATATATTTGACATTTACAAAGTCCTTTCGCAAAACTAAATCTTAATGTAATCATATTTTAGCATAAGTTCATATTTTTTGAAGTTTTTTAAATATGATCTTAATATTTCTAATTCGACTTATATTTTTACTCGTTTGGCTTAAACGAATAAAGTTCTCTTGGTTCAATATTTAAAAGCTCGTAAATCTCTTTGGCCTGCAACGTCTCTTTTTCTATGAGCTTATTGGCCAAAAGCTCCAATTTATCGATGTTTTCAGTTAAAAGCTGCTTACCGTTTTCATAGCAGTGATTTATGATTTTTGTAATCTCAGAATCAATTTTTTCAGCAGTTTTTTCGGAAAATTCTCTGTGATTTTGAATATCCCGGCCAAGATAAGGATGTTCAACATTAAAGTTGTAATCAATAGGCCCCAAATCGGACATTCCATAACGACAAACCATATCTCTGGCTATGTCGGTAGCTGTTTCAATATCACTTGACGCACCGGTAGTCTGCTCGTTGAACTTCATTTTTTCAACCAGCAATCCACCCATACATATTGTTATTTTGGCTAACATTTCACTCTTACTCCTGGAATGCTTATCCCTTTCAGGCAAAGACCAAGAAACACCTAAAGATCTACCACGAGGTATAATAGTCACCTTATGAAACGGATCTGTACTTGGTAAGAGTAAATTCAAAAGAGTATGTCCCGCTTCATGATAAGCCGTCAATTGCTTATCTTTATCCGTAAGTATAAGAGTTTTACGCTCCGATCCAAGCATAATTTTGTCTCTTGCTGTCTCCAGATGCTCATTTCTCACAGAAAGTTCATTATTTTTAGAGGCTAACAATGCACCCTCGTTAATCAAATTTTCCAGATCAGCGCCACTGAAACCCGGCGTGCCACGGGCAATTTTTGCCAAATCGACTTCCGGATCAAGTTTTACCTTACGTGAGTGAACTTTAAGAATAGCCTCTCTGCTTGTTAAATCCGGATATGGAACTTCTATTATTCTGTCAAAACGTCCGGGACGAAGAAGTGCTTTGTCAAGAACATCCGGCCGGTTGGTTGCGGCTAATACTATAATAGCTCCGGGCTCTGTTGCAAAGCCATCCATTTCAGACAACAACTGATTAAGAGTCTGTTCACGTTCATCATTTCCACCGCCAAGTCCAATACCTCTTTGGCGACCTACGGCATCTATTTCATCAATAAATAAAATGCAAGGACTATGCTTACGAGCCTGTGCAAATAAATCTCTAACTCTGGACGCCCCAACACCCACAAATACTTCAACAAAATCAGATCCGCTGATACTGAAGAACGGACAGGTTGCCTCACCTGCAACAGCCTTAGCAAGAAGGGTTTTTCCATTTCCAGGAGCACCGGTTAAAAGAATGCCACGTGGAATTTTGGCTCCAATCGCTTCAAATTTTTTAGGACTCTTTAAGAAATCGATAATATCAAGTAGATCTTCTTTTGCTTCATTTACACCTGCAACATCTTTAAATGTTACAGAAAGTGTGTTAGGCGAAAAAAACTTAGCCTTACTTTTCCCAACATTAAAAATTTTACCTGCGCCTCCACCCCCACCGCCTTGATTTTGTCTAAAAAAGAAAAAGAATAGCAACAGCAGAAAAGGCAAAAATGCTAAGAAAAAGTAAATCCCCCAAGAATGTTTTTCTTGCGGATAAATCTCAACATCAACATTATTTGATTTTAAAACATCCCAAAATTTTTCGGTCGGAGCAATGTATGAGGCAAATTGTTTACCATCTTTATACTTACCTTGAACTAGTTGATCCTGAACAGTCATAGAAGCAACTTTTTGCTGCTCAACCGCACTCAATAACTTTGTATATGTAAGAAACTCCGTTTCTCGGTTAGTACTGTTATACCAAAACAGGTATAACATCCCAATTCCAATAAAAAACAGGAGAATCCAGATTGCATTTGGACCACGATTTGAAAAGCCTCCACCGCCTAGATTTTTTTTCATATCTCTTACACCTTAAATAATTAATTTTTGTTAAGATTTAAGCTTTTATAAGCTTAACAATACTTAAAACGATTTTTTATATAGTTTAGGCTATACAACTTCAAAAATACTATAAATCTAAAATTTAGAAGCTACACCCCAAAACACGTCAATAATCCTATTTTAATAAATAAAACAAAAGAATTCCAGATTTTCTTTTGACACTTACGAGAAATAGGTAGCATACTTATGTTATATTAAAAAGTAAGACTCTGCCAAAGACTATAACCTGCGTATTTTTATAAAGTTATAAAATATAAAAACACAACCAGATTTATCGACAATTTGAAATATTATGATTTAATGGTTAATAAAATATGGGGATTAAGGATTATGAAAAACACAAATTTCAACTCTTCGAGTTTCAACTCAACGAGTTTTAACTCGAGGGGTCCAGTTTTAAAATTTGTTCTTGGGCGCAATATTTGGGTTGCAATCCTAGGCATAGCAAGTTTTATTTCAATAAGCACCAACTTATTTGCCCAACAAACATTTGATCAAATTACTGTAAACAAAAATGTCCCTCTAAATCTTACCCCTTCAGTTCAACTTATGCTTGAATTAAGACCTGTAAACAAGTCTTATCAAACAATTGAACGCGAAATTGCAATGCTCAAACAATTAACCCCTATTAATTCTAACGAAATTAGTCTTGATGATAATCAATCTTGCAGCCCCACTCTTTATAAAATAATTAAAGAAATTGTTGAAAAATTTGTATTAAAAGCAAAAATAGAAATGCCTAAATTCGCCCTGTATGTTGGCAATGACAACGCAACTTATAATGCAAGCGCTAATACCGCAACAATAACCCATACCAAAACCTCACGCAAAACTTATAAACGTCAAATTGAAACTACTGTTTCTGAAACGGTTGAGCAAAAGCATAAACTTGTGCTTGGCGAAGGCCTCATAAAACTTCTATTATGGAAAAACTATGGAAATAAGCTTTTGGCCGCAATTATCGGACATGAGATGGGTCATATGTGCGATACAAACAAACAAGAATCAAAAAAATGCGAATTTTTTGCAGATTCAAAAGCAGTAGAATTTCTCGGAAAAACCGATGCCAACAATTTAACTCAGGCAATAGACATGATTACCCTGGCAAGTCACATGTATAACATTTTAACGGGTAATGCAGACTTTTTAAGATTAAATCTTGGTGACGTACACCAAATTATTAGAATTATCGTGAATTCTATGGTAAACCAGATGCCTGAACTGGGAGATTTGGGAGTATGCTCAACCCACAAAAAATTTGGATATGTCGTCAACAAAGTCTTTCAGGACGCCCTTAAATATTCACTAGATCCCAAAATTGGCATGACCGAAAAAGAGTTCCTTCTTATTTATGAAAAAATGCACAAGGCCTGTTCGAATTTGTCTGAATATATGGGAGAGGAAGAGGAACAAGAAATAAGCCAAAAGTATGAGTTTATCGAGAATTATACCAACCAAATTTACAATCACATAACTCATCCAACACCACTTGAACGTAGTACGAACATTGAACAGTGCATTGCAAGGCTCGCCTGAAACAGGCTTACCTGAAAAGGACTTGCCTGAAAGCAAAACTTGCGTAAAATAGTATATCTAAACAGCCTTAATTAATTTTTAAAATAGAGCTAAACCATTTTGGTAAAATTATGCTAATTGATGATTTAAGAGAAACTTTAAAAAACATCGAACCGGATATTAATACAATTAAATCCTATTGGATACAATCCAAAATTGAAAACAGATTTAAAGAACTTGATGAAAAAATCAGTGAAGAAAATTTTTGGCAAAATCCGGACAAAGAAAAAATATTAGAAGAACATCGCAAACTAAAACCTCTTATCGAAGGTTACGAAGAAATTTTTAAAAATTACCAAGAGAATATTGAACTCATTGAAATGTTCAGCGACAACGAAGAACAGTTACTAAGTATAAAAGATGAAATTTTCCCACTCTGCCGTAAAGTTGCAAATTTTAAAATTGAACTTTTACTAAATAATCCTGAAGATGCACGTCCATGTTACTTAAGTATAAATGCAGGTGCCGGCGGAACCGAATCTCAAGACTGGACATACATGCTTTTACGTATGTACCTACGTTTTTGCGAGCGTGAAGGCTTTAAAGTTGAAACACTTGATTCACAATCCGGAGAAGAGGCCGGAATAAAATCATGTACCCTATATATAAAAGGTAAAAATGCATATGGCTTTTTGAAAGCCGAAGCCGGGGTGCACAGATTAGTTAGAATTTCACCATTTGATGCAAACAAGCGTCGCCATACCTCATTTGCCGCTGTTAGCGTAACGCCTGAGGTTGAAGACGCAGCAATTGAAATTAAAGACGACGATCTAAGAGTTGATACATATCGCTCAGGCGGCGCAGGCGGTCAGCATGTTAATAAAACAGAATCTGCGATCAGAATTACACATTTGCCTTCCGGAATAGTAGTACAATGCCAAATCGAACGATCGCAAGTACAAAATAGGCAAACGGCAATGAAGATGTTGCGTGCAAAATTAGTAGAAAAACAGGAAGAGGAAAAGCGAGCAAAAGCAGATAGTGTTGAAAAGAAAAAAATCGAATGGGGCTCTCAAATCAGGTCGTATGTTCTTCATCCATATAAAATGGTTAAAGATCATCGAACTGATTTAGAATCACCTCAGCCCGAAAAAGTTTTAGATGGTGAAATAATGCCATTTATACAAAAATATCTGTTAGCGTTATCACAAGCATGAATGATTTAAGTATGAATATTTTTTTTGATTCATGCGTACAAAAAGCAAGCAGCTTAATCAAATCTGCACGCAGTGCCGAAAAATCCACTGACTTTACACTTGTTGTGGGCCTTTCCGGCGGTCCTGATTCAGTATTTTTGCTACACGTATTAAACCATCTAAGAAAACAAAACCAACAAATCAAAATTATTGCAACGCATCTTGATCATCAGTGGCGAAAAGAATCTTGGCGTGATGTAGAATTTTGTTCAAACTTATGTAAAAGTTTGGGAATCGAATTTATTGCACGCAAAGCCGATGAACTTAATCTAGAAATTAAATTTAACGGTTCAAAAGAAGAACTTGGCCGAAAAATGCGCCGTGCTCTTTTTAATCAAATTTTAAAAGAAAAAAATGCCGATTTCATTGCACTTGCACACCATCTGCAAGACCAACAAGAAACATTTTTTATTCGATTATTACGCGGAGCAAGCCTGAGCGGATTATGCTGCATGCAAGAAATTGATGGTAATTATATTAGGCCACTGCTTGGAATAAATAAAAAAGATATTCTTGAATATCTAGATGTAACCCAAATTAAATATTTAATTGATCCAACAAATGTCAGTCCTGATTATCTTCGCAACAGAATCAGATCCAACGTTATTCCCGCCCTTGAGCAATGCGATGAGCGCTTTAATAACAAATTTCAAAGCACACTGGAACAGTTAAATCTTGAAGATGACTTTTTAAAAACACTTACAACACAAGCATTTAACGATATTTTCGAACAACCAAGAAATTCGATCAATAATTCAGCAAATTCAGAAAGTAGGCGCGCTCGTGGTGAGCTTGTCGAACCATCACCCATTGGTGACGCGCCGAATTTCGAAAGAAATCTAACAAACTCAAATCACTGGCTTGGTGATTTGAAAAAATTCAAGCTTCTACATCCTGTTCTTGCAAAACGAGTTGTCTTACACTGGTTAATTCAAGAAAAATTAGCATTTAATCTAAGCACGAATTATCTCGATGAAATAATTAAATTCTTAAACTCCCCTCGAGGAGGCCAACACATCGTGGGACAAAAGTGGAATATTTATAAAAAATCAAACTCGTTTGGTATAAGTTCGATTAAATTTTAATTTAATGCCAGTTCGATAAATCAATACCCACTGAAAACATTTACTGAGAAGTATTTTGGCTGTGCCTACAGAAGCCTCGACCGAAGATTGTGTCATCCTGAATTTATTTCAGGATCCATGGATTAGTTGCTCCTATTACTCTATTGCAAAAATTTGGAATAAATTTATCCATGGATGCTGAAACGAGTTCAGCATGACAAAACTACTTATCAAAGCGTATCTAGGAAAAAAATCTAAATGATAACTATCTATCGAGCTGGCGTTAATTTAATTCTGTTTTCAAAGATTTTGATTTACTAAATCCAAACTACTTTGTCATAATAAGATAGAGAATCGAGTTTGTATTTTTCTGATTTCACTGTGAGTTAAATAAAAAGAGTTGTAATGGAACCACAGAGATATAAAAAAACTAAAATATTACTTCTGCTGCTTTTGATTTCGCTTTTATTACATTTGATAATGTCATTCTTTTTTTTAGAATTTGGATTTCGAAAACGTTTCACATCATTTATAACTACACTCTCTAATTCTATAAATAAACTTTCCCCAAAAGACAAGCTTATAATTGAACAAAAGAGAGAGATTAAACACGAAGCCTTGCAAAAGATATTTGAAGCTGCACGTCATAATAAAAAACCTATTAATTTCATGAAATCCGCAGACAATCGTCAGGCAAAACTTGTTGCGCCTAAATCAAACTTAGGTTGGGTTATATTTGATAATAATTATGAAAAACCTAAAAAACTTGAACTACCAACAACTAAGTCCAGCGACTTAATGGAAGTTAAATTATCAACCGCGACGAAAACAAAACCTAAAAAACTTGAGCCCAAAGCTACCCAACCAAAAGATGATCATGATATCAAACCAAGTGACTCACTCAAAAAACAAAAACCAGCTGAAATAAAACATAAAATAAAAACCAACACGTTGCATGAAAAAAATAAACCTCAGTTAAAAAAAGAAGAAACAAAGAGACTTGCTGATACCATAATTGTTGATGAAAATATAAAAAAAGAGTTAAATATCGCTGATAAACAAATTCTTGAAACGCAAAAGCCACAAGCAGAACAAATAAATCCACAAAGCCAAAACACCTCCATAGACAATCGCATTAAAAAAATTCACGAAATTACTACTATTGAAAGTAAAATAGAAGAAGAAAGAGAAGAGCTCGCACAAGAAAGCCTCACTCCAAAACAAGTTATTCAACACAATACTGTTTTCCAGAACAAAGAACAAGAGCGTAAGACGCTTTTAAATGCTATTCTAAAAAAGAAAAATCCGCCTAATTCTACCCAGACAAAATTGTCTAATTTTAACTGGGGGTTATCTAATGCAATGGAAGATCAATTTAACAAAGTAGCAAATGGATATATTTTCAAAATTATAGGTGAAGATGGTAATGATTTAATTGATCAGAATGGGGACCCAAATAAAAAACCAAGCGTTGAAGAGATAAAATATATTTCTTATAAAGCAAAAATAATACGCTCCATTCAATCAACATGGGAGTATAATAGCACTTTCTATAAACGACCTCATGAACCTGGAATTTATCTGTTTACACTGGAATTTGAAATTGATTATGCTGGACGCTTAATAAATTCAAAAATTTCAGAATCATCTGGAAATAAAGACTTAGATAAATCCGTAATTAGAAACTTGAGATTTTCAGCACCATTTCCACCTTTGCCAAAATCGTTTAATACAAAAGTATGTAAAATGTCCTTGCCTTGTAACTATATTGTGCCATAAAATTAAAAAAATTTAAAAGACGATCCAACTCACATCAAAATTTTTAGATTATTGACTCTATTTTCAATTTATTAATATCATAAAAATGAATTAGTCATCATAGTTTAATATACGCTGCCCATATTATTTCTAGGTCTTTAGAGTTGTTACTTATTAAACTAAGGGGTATCGTCATGATAATATTTAAGAAGATAATATTGCCTATGTTATTGGCAAGCTATATGTGTTCAGTAAAATCCAAAACAGATATTTTTGTCCCTGTTTATTTAGATACAAATTATATATCTGGAGAAATAGAAGAGTTAAAAGAACAATCTAAAATTATAACATTGATTTCTGCTGCGAAGGAAGGTTGTTTTAGTTTGGTAAAAGCGTTACTTATGGCAGCACCTGAGCCACAAAGAGATGATTTCATTATGGCTAAGGATCTGTCGGGTGCACAAATATTGCACATGGCTGAGAATAGAAAATAACAGTAAATTACTTGAAATAGTTAAATTTGGCAGGTTAATTTTAGCTTGCGTATTCTCAAGCGCTTGGAATATAAATTTTTCAAGATTTATTACCAAAATTGAAAAAGCTTTTCACTTCAGCGCAGTTGCTGAATAATTTGCAAAATTTTAGCCGCATGAGTTGAAACATCAACTTTGTCCAAAATTGAACAAATATTGCCCTGTGGATTTATAATAAAAGTCATACGATGAGGAAATGGTAAAAACCACCAATTTTTTGCACCGTATTTTTTAGCAACGGCCTTACTCGAATCACTTAATAATATAAATGGAAGATGATTTGCATCTTTAAACTTTTTATGTGATTGGGGAGAATCATAATTTATTCCGAGTATAGCAATATTTTGTTGTTCAAATTCACTAAAATTATCACGCAATGAACAAGCTTGTTTCGTGCAACCTGGAGTATTATCTTTTGGATAAAAATAGAGAACAACGTATCTGCCCTTAAATTCACTTAAACTACGAATCTTATTGTCTTGGTCGGGTAACGAAAAATCGGGTGCGACTTCTCCAACAGAAATATCATTAATCCTAAATATTGACATACACATCACCATTACTAAAAAACTATTTTTCACTGAATAACTACTTTTTATCTTTCCCATAAACCTAATCTCTTTAAAAAATTTAATTTATTTTACGTTTGCATAGTCAAAACAAAAAACTCGCATTTACAATATGCTAACGTAAAATATGTTAGCGTAAAATATGTTGGTTAGCCAATTTCACAGAACCCGTTCAAAATAACAGAATTTGGCCTTCAACAACACATAAAACGCCACCATAAAAGAATCCTTTATTTTTTTATACTAAATACATTAGAATAATATCAAGAGAATAAAATAAAAAGTTAAAGGAGGAAGGGCGTATTATGTTTGAGGTTAAACTTTTTAATATTATGGTGTTACTTGGACTAGTTCTAGCTTATATTCAAATATCAGCTGATAATACACCCTCTTCAATTTATGAAAATATTACAAATCTTGGCCCTTTATTTCAACTTTGTACAACAAGCACATGGAAAGAATTCGCCTTGAATAGCAATTTGCCTGAATTTAAGCAAAAAAAATGGGCCTGGATTGGGTTAATAACTATGAAAAGTAAAATTCCTTTAAAACTCAAAACTCTTAACTTGCAGTGGTATGGAAAAAAAATCGACGAACTACAAGCATCCCTTTACCAAAAAAAAGAAATGGATTCTGCTTTAATTCCAATACAACAAAACCTTGTTTGCGATGGAACATGGAACACAAAAAAACAAGAGCTGACATTTAATGTAGATCAAAAAGTTGTATCGATAAATAATTATTATCTTGTTTTAAGTTTTTCAAAACACGAAGAAAACGCTCTTAAATCAGGAAAATTTACGCTTCAAAATAAAAAATCAATTAACCTCTCCCAATTAGAATAATTATCTAATATTTTTAATTGATCTCTATCCTATCTTAACTTATTGCATTCTATTCTCATATTGGTATTATAAAAATAAAGTTGAAAACTTTTTAAAGTTTAAAACTTTTTATTGAATTCTAGATATGAATTAATCTAGTAGTAAAAGGGAACTTAGTGGCAGAGATAGTAATAATAGGCGCCGGACTAACCGGCTTGAGCGCAGCGTATAATCTTGAGGCAAACGGCCATCTTGATTACGAAATTTTTGAGCAAGATTCACGACCCGGTGGCCTTTTAAAAACCGAATCAGTTGATAATTTTAATTTTGATTATACAGGTCATTTGCTGCACATTAATAATCCCAAGTTCAAAATATTTTTGGATACAGTCCTCAACATTGAACAAAATACGACAACTAGTAAACGTCAAAGTGCTATTTTTCATTCTAATTCTTTTGCATTATATCCATTCCAGATGAATTTATATGGCCTACCAACTGATGTCATTTACGATTGCATAAATGGATTTATCAAGCGTAAAACCAATATTAAAAACCCTGCAAATTTTCACCAGTGGGTACTTAAATATTTTGGACCGGGACTAGGAAAGCATTTTTTCTTTCCATATAATGGCAAACTACTAAGCTATGATGTTAAAAAAATATTACCGTCTTGGACCGGACGATTTGTGCCTCAAACCAATTTAAAACTAATGCTAAATGGCGCCATTGAAAAACCTAAAGACCAAAATATTGGTTACAATAATTCGTTTTATTACCCTAAATCTGGAGGAATTGAATTTCTTATAAAACAAATTACATCAAAACTAAATAAACAAATTAAAGTAAATCATAAGGCTGTTTTTGTTGATCTAAAGAATAAAACTGTAACATTTGAGAATGGCCATGTTGAAAAATACAATAAATTAATCACAACAATGCCACTAAAAACATTACTGCAAAGCACTTCCTATTATAAACATCTTTCAGACAAGCTTTTATGCAGCTCAGTTATTAATTTTAATCTTGGTTTTAATTCGCCGGATATTGGCCCTTGGCATTGGTTGTATTTTCCGGAAAATAAGTTTCCATTTTACAGATTAGGATTTTGGAACAATGTTTCGAAGTCTTGCGTTAAACCCGGTCACACCGGAATTTATGGCGAAACATCTTACCTACAAGGCACAAAATCACAAAAGCAGATTGATAAATTATCCGAAAGATCAGTTAATGAATCATTGAATTTTTTGGGACTAACTAAAAATAATATTGTAGTACAAAAGGATTTGCGCTTGGAACACGCTTATGTAATATACGATTATTGGAGAGAAAAAAATTTAAATAAAATTTTGGATACACTTATACAATCATCAATTTATTCTGTAGGGCGCTTTGGCGGATGGAATTATTCAAGCATGCAAGAGGCTTTCCTTGATGGAGAAAATGTAGCCCAGCGCATTCTTAACGAAATTCAAACCCCACTTGGCAACTCATACTTAATAAAAAACAGACAAAATTTAAGCTTTGAAACACCAAATTTTAAAAGCAAAATTTTTTAGGACAAAAGGCGAAACAAAAAAAAGGAGCAGTCGTGATGAAACAATTGAAAAAATTTTACGAAGGTAAGCGAGTCTTAGTAACAGGTGGAGCTGGTTTTATAGGTTCTCATTTAGTTGAAAAGCTTGTTGATATTGGAGCACGCGTTACCGTACTTGATAATTTTTCGTCAGGAAAAATTCATAATCTTAAAAATGTAATTCCGAACGTAACAATAATTTATTCAGATGTAAGCCTTGATCACGTTGGCCTTAAGGCAACACATAATCAAGACATGGTATTTCACCTTGCTGCATTGGTTTCAGTTCCACAATCAATAAAATATCCTGAATTATGTGAGAAAATTAATACGCAGGGGACAAAAAACTTGCTTAATGGTTGCATTAAAAATCGTGTTAGTACATTTGTATTTTCATCATCCTGTGCAGTATATGGCAATAAACAGAGTCCATGCAATGAATCTGATTCACCATGTCCACTTTCACCATATGCACAGAGTAAATTGATGGCTGAAAATTTATGTGTCAAATATTCGCAAGATTTTGCAATCAAAACCGCTTGCCTGAGATATTTTAACGTGTTCGGTGAGAGACAAAATTTCAATGGAGATTATGCCACCGTTATAGCAAAATTCAAGTACAATCTTGAAAACAACTTACCCTTAACTATTTTTGGTGATGGCACCCAAACTCGTGATTTTATACCGGTTGGTGAAGTTGTAGATGCAAATCTAAAAATTGGCATGCTTCAAAATATAAATGGCGAAATCTTCAATATTGCTTCAGGTAAAAGTATCAGCATAATTGACCTTATTAAAATGCTTGAACGAGAAGTCGGAAAAGTAGCCCCCGAAATTAAATTTGAAGGTGCCAGATCGGGAGATATAACTCATTCTGTTGCCAGCTGCGAAAAATACAAAAATATAATTAGATCAGCGTTTTAATAATCAGCAGTAATACGTTTTATTTGTCCAACATGGAAAATTCTTAAACTTATCATCGCTTGTAAGTACACGTATTTTTCCACTTCTGACATTTAGAACTGCAATTTGGGAAACATTTTTGCCGGTCTTAAGATTAAAACAGTCTGTTGAAAATGTAATATAATTTCCGCACTCAGACCAAACAGGCTCTTGCTTACTATGCTGATCAGTGGTGAGAGCCCTTTCCACAAAAAACTTATTATTAAGATTTATTGTGTAAAGTTGAAAAAATCCTTTTTTGGATCGGCAATAAACAATTGAGTTATTACGCTTGCAGTATGACGGAGCTGCACAATATCCCTTACCATTTGTTAAACGTTTAGTTTGTTTAGTCTTTGAATCTAAATAATAAATTTGAGGATTACCAGTCTGAAAATCGGAACAAAAAACAACATCCCCATTGGGAAGAAGACATGGAGATGCATTATTACCTTCATTGTGAGTAAGCTGGATAAAGACCTTCTTTTTATATTTATTACATAGCGCCTGATCATAAAGATAAAGCTCTGAATTTTTACGACCTGAAAGACACAGTACCGATTTTGAGCCATCTTCAGAAAAAGATGGCTGCATGTTTAAACCCTCGTATGATGAAATAATTTTTGTTTTATTTGAATTCAAATCCAGCGACATTAATCTATTATTTTCTTTTGTTAACTGTGAGAAAAATATCATAGGCGCTTGCGTATGCCAACGTGGCGCAACGTTCATCATTTTAGATGAATATAAAATTCTCTCTTGTTTGCACGCATAATCTGCAATGCAAATTGCCTTACATGAAGGAGAAATTTGCTTGCAGTATGCAAGAGTACTAAGCATTGGCCCTTTTTCGCCGGTCAGAGCAGGCAGGAGCTTATCAGAAATTGTATGTGCATCAAGTACCAGATTTTCATGTGAATATGCAAATGCTTTGTTAAATAAAACAACGCCTGAACTTGGCTCTTTTAAAACAACCTCAATCCTGTATTTATTTAAAACATCATTATTTTTTAAGCATATAAAAAGAGAAACGCCATCTTTAAAAAGCTTAGATAAAACTTTTTTATCAGGTTCTTCTTCGGTTTTCTTTAATTCAACATCAAGTTGATCGGTGAATTCAAGATCGAATTTAATTATCTTTGCAAGAGTTGTCAAAGACTCATCTTTGCCAATACAAAGCATTAATGTTTTAATTTTTGAGTGTGCTGACGAATTAGCACTAACTTGAACTGATATTTCGTCACTTTTTTTTGAATTCGTAGTTGTAGTAGTTGTTGTTGAAGCTAGGTTAGAACTAGTACAAAAAATATTTTGAGTAAAACTTAAAACTAATAAAATAAATACCATTTTTTTACAAAAACCGTACATTTGAACCTTTCGTTAAACATAAATCATTGAGAATAAGATGTCTTTTATTTGTTATTGGCGAAAATCAATCACGA
>AMWB02158147.1_pt1 | contig 47905 bp, 31 predicted proteins | sample 200311 | NCBI WGS metagenome assembly AMWB02 (sample SAMN02737377, study PRJNA173069) | bioreactor metagenome | biome: anode biofilm in microbial fuel cells | place: USA: California | collected 2010-12-16
AGATTGGAGAATTGTATAACCATGCCTTCACCGACAAAAGGGCGGGAGGGTGGGGCCATACCATCGGCAATTCTTGTTGCCCTGCGGGCAATATCCAAACTATGCCATCTTTCTGCGGTTGTTGATGGGTAAGTATAAATACTCAGGAAAAATGGGCTAAAATCCCGTTCCCGGACTCATAACTCCTTGCTAATTTTGACCTTCCCATGTTGGGCTACAATTGACTTATGGAAGATCTCTATTCAAGGCTTATGCAGGATGTCCGTTTCGAGGAAGGACTGAATGCATGCATGAACTGCGGGATATGTACGGGCATCTGTCCTGCGGCCGAGTATTACAACTATGACCCGCGCAGGGTGGTGGACCTGGTGCAATCGCGCAACAATGAAGTAATCAGGGAGTTGCTGAAGAGCGAGACCATCTGGTACTGTGGCCAGTGCATGAGCTGCAAAACCAGGTGCCCGAGGGGCAACACCCCCGGCATGGTTATCATGGCCCTCAGGAAACTCTCACAGGAACTCGGGTACTTCACAACCTCGGAAAAAGGCAGACAGCAGTTCGCCATCAAACGCACCGTGGGCGACAATGTCCTGAAACACGGGTACTGCGTTGTATCATATGATGTTGATCCCGCCACCCACCCCGAACAGGGTCCGGCCTGGGAGCATTACTTCAAATACATGGATGATTCCCTGGCACGCCTCGGCGGTGAGCTGAACGGCAGGGAGGGTCCCACCCGCCTCATCGCCGACGACGTGCTGGACGAGCTGAAGAGCATCTTCAAAGTCACAGGTGGCCAGGAACTTTTTGACATCATTGAGGAGGCATCTGAAAAAAAGGCTGAGGAGATGGGCATGGAATTCAAGAAAGAGGGACGTGACTTTGAATATTACAGGCATGTGGTCTCGGCCGACAGCGGCTGCCATCAATGTGAGCCTGAAGATGTAAGAAAGGATATTTATGAAACCGGAAGGTAAGAAACGCATCTGGGCCGAGTACCAGAAAGAGATACCTGACGATCATTTCTTCTATGTCAGGTCATGCATCAGGCAGACATTCTTTGCCGGATCGGAGCAGTATTTCCTGAAGATTCTGCGTGAAGATCTCGGTAAGGACGTCTTTGAGGATCCAAGGCACACCACATGTACAGGAATAGGCTATCACGGAGACGTGGTGCCGTTTGAAACCATACAGACCGTTGTTGCCCGTCACTTCGCGCTGGCCACTGAGGCCGGGTACAGGCATATTGCCATCTCTTGCGTTACCTCTTTCGGCATCTATTCAGAGATACTTGAGACCTGGAAGCATTTCCCCGAGACCCTCGAACGCACCCGCGAAGATTTATACAAGGCCACCGGGCGCACCTTCGAGGTGCCTGAGACCATCTCCCACACCAGTGACATCATCTACAAATTCAGGGATGAAATAGCGCGCAAGGCGAAGTATAACCTGATTAACGTTGCCACCGGCAAGCCGCTGAAGGTTGTAGAGCATATCGGCTGTCACTACTCGAAGATGTTCCCGAAGTACGGCATCGGTGGTGCAGAGTTCCCTCACGTGCTGGTAGGGATGATAGAATCGTGGGGCGGTGATGTTATCGATTATCCCGAGCGGCGCCACTGCTGCGGTTTCGGCTTCAGACAGTACCTGGTACAGGCCAACAGGGGGTATTCGCTCTTCGCCTCGCGAAAGAAATTTGAGTCCATGGAGCCTTACAGTCCCGATATGATTATTGCCAACTGCCCGGGATGCACCATGTTCATGGATCGCTGGCAGTATACAATAAATGAGATTGACGGTATAACCTACGGGAAGGATGGACAGGGTATCCCGGTCCTCACCTATGAGGAGGTTGCCGGCCTGGTACTGGGTTATGACCCATGGGAGCTTGGCCTGCAGTACCACAATGTACAGTCGCTTCCCCTGCTTGAAAAGATGGGTATCAGGGCCGATCCGTCGAGACGATTCCTTGCAAAGGACGGCACGCGGTTGCCGGAGCCTGCCAACCTGATAAACGGATGAAAGGCACACAGAAACATGTAATTATTGCCGGTGGCGGCGTTGCCGGGATGGAAGCTGCAGGTGCACTGGCAGAGATGGGTTACCGTGTCACCCTGGTAGAAAAGGGCCAGGATCCGGGGGGACACCTGCTGCAGTGGCATGCACTCTTTCCTGACAGCAGGCCGGCAGAGGAGGTGAAGAGCTATCTCAGGAAACGTATTGGAAATCATAACATCACGGTGATAACAGGTACTGCCGTTGAGAAGATTAAGCATCACCCGGGAGGGACTGTGACGGTCAATCTCTCAGGCAGTAAAGAGGAGAAGGCAGATGCAGTGATCGTCGCTACAGGTTTTGATCTCTTCGATGCACGTCGCAAGGAGGAGTACGGTTACGGGATTTATGACAACGTGATCACCGCTCCGGAGCTTGAGACGATGTTCAACAGGGGCAGGGTCACGAAAGCAGACGGTTCGGTACCATCGCGCATAGGCATGATCCACTGCGTAGGATCTCGCGATGAGAAGGTGAACAACAACCACTGCTCAAAGGTATGCTGTGTTACAGCGGTCAAGCAGGCTATAGAGTTACGGAAGATGATGCCTGCGTGCGAGGTCTTCTGTTTCTACATGGACATGAGGATGTACGGGCCCTATTACGAAGAGCTCTACCGTGAGTCACAGGAGGTACATAATGTCAACTTCATCAGAGGTAAGGTCTCCGAAGCCTCTGTTAACATAAACAACAGGCTTGTAATCAAGGTTGAAGACACCCTGGCCGGAAGGCCGCTGAAGATGGAGCTTGACATAATGGTACTGATGGTGGGGATGGAGATGGCAGAGGCGGGCACAAAGCTTGCCGTGGCATCAGGCTTCAGGCTTGGAATCAACAGGTTCCTGGAGGCGGGTGACCATCATTACGGCAATAACCTGAGCGGTGTCAGCGGAGTCTTTTATGCAGGCACCTGCACGTCGCCGATGAATATAACCGATACCATCTCTCATGCACGGGCTGCCGTGGCAGAGACGGTAAGGTATCTTGACGGACGATGAATGTAAAACAGGCAAATAAGTTTGGTTTCTCCATTAACCGGAGCAGGTTGATAGACTATGACACCTCCGACAGGAAGGTGAGGGAGTATGTCACTCTCAGGGAACCCAGCTTCAAACTCTGTTTTGCCTGTGGAGGTTGTACGGCAACCTGCACGGCCGGCCAGCACACCTCATTCAATTTAAGGCGGCTGAACACCTATATCCGCAGGGGGGAGATAGAGCCACTCAGGGAGGAGGTGACCCGTTGCATGCTTTGCGGCAAGTGCCTGCTGGTCTGTCCTCGCGGAGTCAACACCCGCAATGTGGTAGCAATGGCAGCTGAAGCAATACGAAAACTGGAGAGAAATGAACTCTGATCTCTTCATCACACCATTTAACCTGGGGTTATATTTCATCCTGATATACAGTGTGGTCAGAAGCACTGTCTGGTTTATGAACCTCTCGCGTTCCGACAAGCTGCGTCTGCAAAGAGGCTTCTTCGGCCGGCCTTTTATGGACAGCCTCAGGGAGATCTTTATGGAGAGCCTGCTGCACCGGAAGATATTCAAGAAGAATCCCCTGCTTGGTTACATGCACATGAGCCTGGCTTTCGGCTGGTTCCTGCTCATTGTCTTCGGTACCATTGAGGCGGACTTCTTTGGCGAGAAGCATCTCAACCCACCGTCACATGCCATCTTCTTCCGGTGGTTCAACCCGGAGCACGGTGCTGAGGGATTCGCGCGCATCTATAACGTCTGGATGGATCTGCTGCTGGCATTTATCCTGTCAGGGCTTTTACTGGCGGTGATCAAACGGTTCACTCCACGGATAATGGGGATGAAGAAGACGACAAAGCATACATGGACTGACCGGATTGCGCTTATCAGCCTCTGGCTTATATTTCCTTCGAGGCTGCTGGCCGAGAGTTTCACCTGCGGTGCCCACGGCAGCGGCAGCTTTCTGACCGGTAACCTGGGCGCGTCACTGGCTTCCTTCCTTCCCGCCGCGGAGATAGCTCCTTACTTCTGGTGGATCTATTCACTGGCGCTGGGTACATTCTTCTTCCTGTTGCCTGTGTCGAGATATTTCCATATACCGGTCGAGCTCCTGCTCATCTTCATGCGTAACTCCGGCATCACTACGGGCGACAGACATTCTTCATATACCGAGGTGCAGACACATGCCTGCTCTTCATGCGGTGTTTGCATCAGCGTATGTCAGATGAGTTACGCGGCAGGTATTCATGATATCCAGTCGGCATATTTTATCAAGGGATTGCGGAACGACAGGGACATAGCTGCCATCACCGCCAACTGCCTGATGTGCGGAAGATGTGAGGAGGTATGCCCTGTTGGCATTGACCTGGGTCCCATGAGACTGATAGAGAGGAGACAGGGAGAGAGGGAAGACGGTAAGCTCAGGCTCGCCGGGAAGTATGCTGTGACACGCATAAGAAGCAGTATAGAGAAGATTCCCACACAGTCATTCAGCTATCTGGCAGAAGAAGAGACTGAAAAGGCTGACATCCTCTTTTTTGCAGGTTGCATGACACATCTTACTCCGTCGGTCATTGTTGCCATGAAGAAGATCATGGAAAGCGCAGGCGTGAAATACCGTTTTATGGACGAGCAGGGAGGGGTTTGTTGCGGCCGGCCGCTTATGCTGGCCGGCAGGGACAGGGAAGCGAGGGAGCTGATAAATCATAACTCCGGTATCATATGGAAATCAGGAGCTAAGATTCTGGTTACCTCCTGTCCGATCTGCTACAAGGTTTTCCGTGAGAGCTATTATCTCGAAGCAACTGTCATGCATCACTCCGAGTTCATCAACCTGCTGATTGAAGAAGGCTCTCTCCGGCTCGGTTACCTGCACCGGAAGGTTGTGTATCACGATCCCTGCGAGCTGGGCCGTGGTTCAGGCATCTATGAAGAGCCCAGGGCGGTGATAAGCTACGTGGCAGAGTTGCAGCAGGCGTCGCAGGAACGAAGCATGTCTCTCTGTTGTGGCGGCAGCCTTGGTAACCTGACACTCTCATCCGGGAAGAGAGCACTGATAGCAGCCGACGCAGCCCGCACCCTGACCATGGACTCACCGGATGAGCTTATCACGGCGTGCCCGCTGTGCAAAAAGACATTCATGCAGGCCACAAAAACTAAAGTAAGCGATATTGCTGAGCTGGTGGCAGCAGCCCTTCCTAAACCGCTTGATAAACCAGTAAAAAGAAGAACAACCAGGACCACGTTAAATGCCACTGGTAACGGTTGATAACTTTTGTTAAAGGTGCAATTAATTGATTAGATGTATCTTTAATTATCAATTATTTACTTTTACTTTGTGGCCACGCATTTCAGGGGAACTCTGGAATAGTTTTTGTTACATAAGGTTGCATTATAAAAAGCCGGAGAATGAAAGGATTCATTAGGATCATCGGATTTTTTGCCCTTGCGGCAGTTTTGAGCCTTTCCTCCTGCAAAAATGGTGGTGACAATGCCGGCATTGATGAACAGGGGAAAGTTATAGAGGCCTCCGTGAAAGACGGGGGAATAGTATTACATATTGCAGAAGCGGATATGTTACAGGTTGATGAGAGACCTCAGTACAATACTGCTGAGTGGCTGTTCAAGGTTGATAAGCCCGGACGCTATGATGTCTGGCTTTCAACATTGACACTGGATACATTGCAGCTTCATTATAATGATAATGTTGTTATTACAGCAGGTGAGACAAGGCTGGCAAAGCTACCTCTGGGTGATGAGATAGTTACAGAAGACAAGAGTGTTTCCGCACCCTGGTACCGGGCTGACTCGCACATGGGGTCAGTATTCTTCTCCAAAGCCGGTGAATACCCCGTTCAGGTGATAAGTGACAGGGTGGAACGTCACACCTCTGATCTATCCCAGATAGGAAAAGATGAGCATACCCTGATCAACTCGGTGATACTGAAGCCGAAGGTCAATTAGCTCAGCTTTTTAAGGTCTCAATCCATTTCCTCGCGCTGACGAATGCCTGTATCCAGGGTGTGACGTCGTCATTGCGCCTGCCAGCAGGGTAATGTGCGCACTGCCACGGCATGAACGCCCGTTCAAGATGCGGCATCATTGCCAGATGCCTGCCGTCAGCCGAACAGATTCCTGCAACATCATGCATCGATCCGTTAGGGTTGGCAGGATAATGGCTCCTGCTGTATTTCATCACGATGTTGTATTTCTCTTCAGGGTATGGCAGAACGAACCGTCCCTCGCCATGGGCCACCCAGATACCCAGCTCCATTCCTTCGAGGCTGCCTAGCATGACTGAATTTCCGCCGGTGATCTTCACCCCGAGGAAATCTGACTCGAACTTGTGTGAGGTGTTGCGCTCCAGGCGCGGCATCTCTCTGTGCTCCGGCACTATCAGACCCAGTTCAGCCATCAGCTGGCATCCGTTGCAGACACCCAGTGAGAGGGTATCATCCCTTTTATAGAAGTTCTCCAGGGCGGCCTGTGCCATGACATTGTATCTGAATGCTCCGGCCCATCCTTTTGCTGAGCCCAGAACGTCCGAATTGGAAAATCCCCCGACGAAGACAATCATATTAAGCTCCTCAAGGGTTTCGCGGCCTGTGATCAGGTCGGTCATGTGTACGTCTTTCACGTCAAACCCTGCCAGCCACAGGGCATATGCCATCTCACGATCTCCGTTGACCCCCTTTTCCCTTATGATGGCTGCTTTTACTCCCGAGCTCTTTCTGCGGTCAGGGGTAATGCCCAGCGCGCCGAAGCTGCCGTCAAAGTTCCTCATATCATAGTGAAGCGCCTTTTCCCCGTGGTTCTCAAACCTTTCCAATGCAAGTTCCGGTCCTGACTGTCTGCGGTCAAGCAGGTATGAGCTCCTGTACCATAGTGACCTGCAGCGGTCAATGTTGAACTCATAGTCTGATTCTCCGTTTGTTACGAAGAGCTTCCGCTCACTCACCGGGTGTCCCGCCGATACGAAGCGTAACCCTTTTTCATACAGGAATTCCTCCGTCTCCGCCTCATCCTGAACCTGGATTATGACACCGGGATTCTGGCTGAAGAGCAGTTTCACCGTATCTGGTTCGTCAATCTCGGTGAGGTTTACCGCTATGCCACCCTCACGGTTGGCAAAGCACATCTCAAGGAGGGTTACAATCATGCCTCCGGCCGAGATATCGTGTCCGGCAATTACTTTTCCTTCCTTTATCAGCAGTTGCAAGGCTTCAAAGGCTGTGGCAAAGTATTCCGGGTCCGCCACTCCGGGTGTTGTGGTGCCGAGGCTTCCGAGTGTCTGGCAAAATGCCGATCCTCCCAGCTCCGGGGGCATGCCGCTCATGTCTATGTGGAAAAGTGCTGTTGAAGAGTCATTCCTGATGACAGGGCTGACTATCCGCCTCACATCATCCACGCCTGCAGCGGCGGTGATGATTACCGTACCGGGACTGTAGACTGTTCCGTCAGGGTATTTTTGCGTCATCGAGAGGCTGTCCTTGCCGGTGGGGATGTTGATACCCAGCGCTACTGCGAAGTCGCTTGCAGCCTGTACAGCTTCATAAAGGCGTGCATCTTCGCCAGGGTTTTTGCAGGGCCACATCCAGTTTGCGGAGAGAGATACGCTTCTGAGTCCGTCAGGCAGGGGAGCCCAAACGATATTTGTAAGAGCCTCTGCTATGGAGAGAACTGATCCGGCGGCAGCGCTTATGAGGCCTGCTGCAGGGGCATGACCGAGAGCGGTGGCCATTCCGTTCATGCCGCGGTAATCGAGTGTAATGGCCCCGAGGTTGTTGAGGGGCAGTTGCAGCTCGCCTGCGCACTGCTGCATGGCTATCCTGCCTGTGACAGAGCGGTCTGCTTTGTTCGTCAGCCAGTCTTTGCAGGCCACCTCCTCCAGCTGGAGGACGGCATCGAGATACCGTGCCGGATCAGAGACGTCATAGTTCACATCTGCTGCCAGGCTCTTTTCCGTGGTATCGTTCATCACTGTCCGGGGAGGCTTCCCGAAGAAGTCGCTCAGTTGCAGGTCGATGGGCTTCTCACCGTTGACTGAGTTTAAAAAGGTGAACTGATGATCTCCTGTGACCTCTCCTATGATATAGATGGGAGCCCGTTCGCGCTGAGCCACAGAGGTAAGGGCACCAGCATCCCGGCTGCGGATGACCAGTCCCATTCGTTCCTGCGATTCGTTGCCGATGATCTCTCGCGCCGAGAGTGTAGGATCGCCCACAGGCAGCTTGCTGATGTCTATCGTACCTCCGGTCTCTTCAACCAGTTCTGAGAGACAGTTCAGGTGGCCGCCGGCACCGTGATCATGAAGTGATACAACCGGGTTGCGGTCACTCTCTGCCATTGCCCTCAGTGCGTTGTAAACCCGTTTCTGCATTTCGGGGTTGGCACGCTGGACGGCATTCAGTTCGATGGCGCTGTCATAGGCGCCGGTATCAACTGACGAGACGGCGCCACCGCCCATGCCTATCCTGTAGTTGTCGCCTCCAAGCAGTACAATGAGATCACCCTTTTCGGGGGTATCCTTCGTGCTGTCAGCCTTTTTTCCGAGGCCTATGCCTCCTGCAAGCATTATCACCTTGTCAAACCCGTAGCGTTTCATCCCGGCGAAGTGCTCGAATGTCAGCACGGAGCCGCAGATAAGCGGTTGTCCGAATTTGTTCCCGAAATCGCTTGCCCCGTTGGATGCCTTGATAAGTATCTCTTCCGGTGTCTGGTAGAGCCATTTGCGGGGTTCTGAATATTTCTCCCACTCTCTCGGGCCTTCGGGTCTGGGGTAAGAGGTCATGTAGACGGCGGTTCCGGCAATGGGCATTGATCCCTTGCCACCGGCGATACGGTCACGAATCTCGCCGCCGGTGCCTGTCGAGGCCCCGTTGAAGGGCTCAACGGTGGTGGGGAAGTTGTGTGTCTCTGCCTTCAGGGTAAGGACCGTCTGAAAATATCTGACTCCGAACCAGTCAGGCTTGTCCTGCGTTGCCGGGGCAAACTGTTCGGCAACGGGACCGTCAAGGAAGGCGCAGTTATCCTTGTAAGCCGACACCACATGGTTGGGATTCTCCTTTGTGGTACGCTTTATAAGTTCAAAGAGTGACGATTTGCGTTCCTCTCCGTCAATGATGAAGGTGCCGTTGAAAATCTTGTGGCGGCAGTGCTCTGAGTTTACCTGTGAGAAACCGAATACCTCGCTGTCAGTTAGTTTTCTGCCCAGGTGGCGGCTGAGGTTTTCAAGATAGGTTATCTCATCGGGGCTCAGGGCAAGACCCTCCTGCACATTGTATGATGCAATGTCATCTATCTCGCGGACCGGCTCGGGCTCATGGCGGACCGTGAATATATCCTGGCTGAGACCGTGATATACACGCTGGAGCATCGGATCATGACCGGGCGAATCACCTGAGGCGGGAAAAAACTCTTCGATCCGGGATATGCCGGTCACTGCCATATTCTGGGTTATCTCCACGGCATTGGTGCTCCATGGTGTAATCATCTCCCTGCGCGGGCCGATGAATGTCCCCCTGATGTTGTCAGATTCCACGACCCCGGCATTGCCGAAAAGCCATGAGAGCCTGTCGGTTTCATCAGCTGAGAGCTTTCTGTCAGTCTCGGCTGCGATAATATTTCCAGAGGCGGTTCTGAAAAAAAGTACAGTCTTGTTGGTCATAATATGCTGTTGGAGTGAATGGTGGCAGCAAAAATGCTGCTCTTCCCGTCGGACTCAAAGATAATAAAACAACCGTTGAACCTGACCCGGAATGCTTTTCCGCATAACAATTCCAGTCGGTTTTTTATACGAATCTCAGCCTGTAATCAACGCGGCATGAGGGTTTTTGATTCGCCTGATATCTCGATTGATCCGTTTCGGTCCTCTCCGCTGAAGACAACCAGGCCAGTTGATGTTTCAGAAAGTGTGAGGTTGATGACCGATGTCATGCTCTCCTCTATCCGACCGTCCATCAGGCCTCTTACCGGTGCCGCGAGAGACGTTGCCTTGTCAACAGGGGCCGCAAGGCGAAGTGTAATGTGCCTGGTCCTGAATTCGATCTCAACATCCTCTTCAGAGGTACTGAGCATGCTCATGCACGATCTGTTGTATTCAGTGAAACCATGGAGCCTGTTGTTGAACATGAAACCCGCGATGAAGCCCGTGAAGGTGCCGGTGACCCGGGGTATCCTGGCCACGGAGGCTTTAAGGGAGAATCCCGGTTGATCAAAGTGATTGGACTGCATCCAGATGTATGCAGAAGGAAATGAGTGGCCCCTGTCTTTTTCGATATAGCCCCTGTCACCGGTGAAGTCAGTCGCCCCGTCCCAGCCCTGAGGAGTAGGTTGTCAGTGCACGCTGGCGTGCTATGGTATGGTCAACCATGGGTGCCGGGTAGGAGGGGCTGTCCATCTTAGGGACCCATCTTTTCACGTAGATCATCTGCGGATCATACCTGCGGGTCTGTTCAGAAGGATTAAATACCCTGAAGCAGGGGGCGGCATCGCATCCCGTGCCTGCTGCCCATTGCCAGTTGCCGTTATTTGATGACAGCTCGTAGTCGAACAGTTTGCCGGCGAAGTATGCTTCACCCCACCGCCAGTCGATCAGCAGGTGTTTCGTCAGGAAGCTTGCTGTTATCATTCTGACCCTGTTATGCATGAAGCCTGTTTCATTCAGCTCCCGCATTCCGGCATCAACGATCGGATATCCGGTCATGCCATTGCACCATTTTTCGAATTCCTGTTCATTGTTCCGCCAGGGTATGGCATCATATTTCCTTTTGAAGGAGTAATCTGTAACGTACGGGAAGTGCCATAGTATACTCATGAAAAACTCGCGCCAGATGAGTTCATTGAGCCAGGTCTCGCTCAGTCGCAGGGCTGTTGAGACCAGGCGGCGGATGCTGACGGTGCCGAAGCGCAGATGCACTCCGAGCTTTGTAGTACCTTCAATAGAGGGGATGTCACGCGTAAGATGGTAATTCAGGATGATGGTCTCGCTGATGACCGGAACGGCTGAGGCAGGTCCTGACGGTGCAAATCCCAGTGCTTCCACCGTCGGGACCCGGGAGGGTTCCCGTTTCACGAAATTGCCGGGGAGGCTTTCCGATGGCTGCGGCTCAAGGTCCTTTGCAGTCATTTGCTTCTTCCAGGAGCGCGAATAAGGAGTAAATACAGTATATGGAGTGCCGTCCGGTTTTACCACCTCGTTCTTTTCAAAGATCACCTGATCCCTGAAAGTATGAAACGGGATGCCGGAGGCCATCAGCGTCTGTCTGATAAGTTCGTCCCGTTTGGTTGCATATGGTTCGTAGTCATTATTGGTAAAAACGGCCCGGACCTCATACTCGCCGGTGATTTTCCTGAATGCCTCCGCCGGGGTACAGTGATAAATCTCCAGGGATGATCCGGCAGCGGCAAGCTTCTTATTCAGCTCATTCAGGGCAGAAGTGATGAATTTCACCCGGCGGTCCGCCTTCTCTTCGAGCCTGCCGAGGATATTGGTGTCGAATATGAACACCGGCAGAACAGGGTAGCCTGAACGGAGAGCATGGAAGAGTCCCCTGTTGTCTTCGAGGCGCAGATCGCGCCTGAACCAGAAAACTGTAATCGGGTTGTTTTCACTCATACATAAATGCTGTTACCGGTAGCAAACTGCCGCGTAGCCCACCCAATGAGTCAGCTTAGCGGGAGCGGTCAGTCCCATACCAAGGTCAGATACCGGGATGGGAGGGTTAGCTATACTTGTCGAATATCCTGCAGCAAAACCAGTCAGGGGCGCCTCCTCCAACTCTGCAATCCTGTATGCAGTGAGCAGTCCAAGGGGCACGGCATATCTTCCGCACCAGGTCCACTTATATTCATGATAGTCACTGTCCTGAACCGTGCATTGACTGAAAGCCCTGATGTTCTCAGGTGAAAGTATTCCCGCCAGCATTGTGTTCATGATATTTTCTTCGTAAGCTACAGCCTGCATGTACCCTGCTGAATCAACACCGAAACGGTCATAGTTGCTTCCTCCCCAGTCCTCGTTTCCGTAATGCACGGCATCAGTCGAGATGACTGCGGACCACCCGTTTCCCCATGACAGTCCGGCCTCATCCATCGTCTTCCTGACAGCTTCAGCCAGTTCAGAGGAGATGGCTTCCATCCGGCTGAATGACATATAAGGTACAATAATCGGAATAATCTGAACGTCAGGGTTGTAGTGTTCCAAAAAGGGAATGAGAGCCTCGAGTGAGTGTTCAATAGTTTGCAAGCTGTCATGGATAGTATACATCTCGTCCGGAAGTTCTTTCAGCAGTGTCTTCTGCAGGTCAGATACCCTCACCGATCCTCCGGGGCTTTTCCATCTCCTGTACGAACCAAACACGAGGCGGTCTTCAAGGCCGAACTGTTTAGCCTTATGGCCTACGCCGAAGAGAACAACGACATCGGAGGTGACATGCTGCAGAAGGGCAGGGTAGAGGTAGCCAACATATGAATAGTCATCATGGGGTGATATGGCGACGCGCAGGGCAGATATGCCTTCAAGCGGTGCAGATGCCGCAGCAAGGCTTTCATGCTGATATCTTTCTATCCTCGCGAGCACGCTGTCAACCTGCCAGCCATACCGGGCAAAGCCAATCGTGTCAACGGGGAGGCGATAACCTGAAGTCTGAACTCCTCTGGTGCATGATCCGGCGCCTATTAATATGATTGCGGCGATGGCAAACAAGAAGTGAATTTTCATTCCCTGAAGAGCTTTACTTTGTTTTGTCTGCGGTCATAACTGCCCTACGGCGCAGTCTTCTTCTGACTGCGGTGAATAAAAGTATTGTAAGCAGCAGGAAGAGAGCAAGGATAAAGAACGGAATTATGAGTGACAGTATTGATGTTCCGGTTGCAGCCACGTTTTCAATGGTTGCCACCACCGGGTTGCCTATGCCGGCTGTCAGTTTAGTCGAGGTAAGTCGGGTGAGCGCGCTGCCACTCTGAACTACTGCAGCGCTGCCGCCGCCAATGGCCGCACCTGTGATCCATCTCATCAGCTCGCTGTCAATGGGCAGCACAGAGGTGAGCAGCAGAGTGCCGGCACCGATTGCCAGCGGTGTGGAGATTGTATCGAGCAGGTTGTCAACCACGGGCATGTAGTAGGCTAGTATTTCCACTACCGTTGCCGTGCCAAGAATGGCAATGGCGGTCCATGACGAGAGCCACTGAAAGCTTTCGTTAAGTGGCAGTACGCCGGTCTTTGCCGCTATAGCTGCCACCAGCATCGGTACAAAGACCCTGAATCCGGCGCTGGCAGCCAGGCCGATTCCGATTGCAACCGCTGTTATGAGTTCCGTGTTCATCGCCTGATCTTTTTACATGGCAGGAGATTATTCTCCCTCAGTGCATTGATAAGCGCCTCTTCAAAGGTATAAAATGCACCTGACGGACCGGCTTTTGGGCCATCAAAAATGCCATTGACAATAAATATGAATCCATATTTTCCCTTCGGGTCAAAGTAGAAGGCCGATTGCAGACCGTATGCCGAGCCCGAATGACCAAGAAAATGAGATCTTTTCGGAAGGATCCCCCCCGCAGCGGCAGAAGGAAGAATCTGGACGCTCAGCCCGCGGTTACCCCTGCGTACTCCCTCATCATCACTGTTTGCGTTTGTGCTTATGAAGTGCGCCCTGTGCATCAGCCTGATACTCTTTCCTGAAACAATGCGTTCACCATTGTATTTCCCATTGTTCATGTGCAGTATCATAATGCGTGCCAGTTCCTTTGCTGAGATTCTGAGGCCGCCCTGGGGTGAAAAGACAATGGCATTTGTGCCTGTTCTGTAACCTGAGAAGTCGCGCGGAGCCGACATCACCCCCTTATAATTATCCGTTCCGGGTACCCACATTCCGTTCTCAGTGCCGTAGATGACTGCCAGGTTGTTTATGTCAGTGATGCCTTCGGAGATATACGAACCGCTTATGCCCAGCGGGACGAAAAGACTCTGCTGGATAAACTCCTCGAAGCGCTGCCCGGATATCTTCTCAATGATAGTTCCTGCCAGCCCGAAGTTGGCATTGCAGTAGGTAAAATACTCTCCCGGCGCCTCTTTCCTCCATGTATCACTTGCATAGTATTTGCCGCCCGGAACAAGTAATTCACTGAATGACATAGGATTACTGACATTGTTGTAGGATGCCATCAGGAACGGGTCATAGCTGTCGCCCTCGTTTATTGAACTGGTGTGAGTAAGCAGCATCCTGACGGTAATTGGAGTATCCGGATGGTTCGGGTTCCTGAGGTTGAAACCGAGGTAGGTGCTTACATCCTCGTCGAGGTCAAGCCTCTTCTGGTCGTACAGCTTCATCATGGCGGTTGTCATGACGAACTTCGAGATGGAGGCTATACGGTACTTGGTGTTCTCATTTACCGGCAGGTTACGGTCATAGTCCCTCAGACCCGCATACCATTCACCTGCAATTCTGCCGTCACAGACGGCAACGACGGATAATCCCATCATGTTGAACTCCTCACTTATCCTGTCAACGGCCTGCTGCATCTGTCCGGCAACCGGCCTGAGTGCCATTAGGAGGGCCATGATCAACACTGTTTTCTTCATTGATGTAATGTTATTATTTCCCTGCTACCGCGAATTTCTTCACGGACCTGCCCTCGGGAGTGGTCAGCACGCAGAAGTAGATTCCCGGCGCCAGTCCTTCAGCATCGAGGGTGTGTGATTGTATTCCGGGAGGAGCTGTTCCTTCGGCCAGCAGGGCAACAGGCCGGCCCCCGGAGTCAAGAATGGAGAGGGTCACCCTGCCTTGTTTTGCTATAAAGCAGGTTACCAGGGCTTTATCGCTGACCGGATTCGGAGTCAGAGACAGGATTTCGCTGCCGCCTGTTCCGGGCAGGGCAGGATTGCCGTCGGAAGAGACGGTACCAGCTATAACCGCCTTCAGGCCGCGCCAGAGTTCAGGCCTTCCGCTCTCGTAGCTCAGTGCCCAGATGCCAACGCCAGCGAGACCGTTTTTCTTTGCATAATTGGCTTTCAGCAGGAGGCTCAGGCTGTCCTCGAACCACATCTGATGCCATTGCGTTCCGTCCTGGTAGCTTGTCCACGGAACACTTGTCTCACTGTCAAATGTCTTTCCGTAGTTGAGGACCATCTGAATGGTTGTTATGTATGTCTTTGATGTACCTGTCCCGGTTGTTGTGGCTTTTCTGGCGCTGCTGCTCACAGGCCAGTCGTATCCATACCACGGCATTCCGAGCAGCAGCCTGGAAGGAGCGACACCCTCATCGAGGTAATCCTCCCGGATACTCCCGGTAATATCATAGTCCTCGCCGTCGAGCGGCGCCACCGGCCCGGCAGTGGAAGAACCGCTCCAGTAGTAGTTGTAGCCCATCATAATGAGATAGTCACATATGCCTGCCAGGGCTTCGAGATCCCATCCGTCGGACCAGTTGACTGCGGGAGTTGCAAGAGAGATTTCGGCCAGTGGCAGTTCAGCCCTGATGCCCCTGACGGCACGCCTGCAGAAGCTGACCATATTCGCCTTCATGGCAGAAGGCACCGTCTCGAAGTCGAAGTTTACGCCGTCGCCGTTGCGGGCTTTAAGCTGGGCAATGACAGTATTGATCAGGGTCCACTGCTTCACGGTGTCAGTAAGTATCTTTGTATTCCGTTCCGATCCGAAGTTGGTGACTGTCAGCATCACCTTCACTCCTCTCTGATGTGCATAGTCAATCAGCGGGGTTGTATCCCAGCCCCTCAGGGTGGAGTAGCTGCCCGTTGCCGTATCTACCTCGTAGCTGAAGTAGGCAATATGGGTCAGGACATTATAGTCATAGTTGAGATGGGCGTAAGTGCCTGCCCAGTAAGGATGCCAGCCGTAGACCATAAAGACAGGATCACGGTCCGTCCTGCTCTTCAGGGCTGCCGGTGTCTCCGGGGAGATCATCTCCGGAGAGGCCCGGGTATCAAAGATGTGTGAATAATATTCGTTGTCAGCCTGATGTATTCCGATAAATGCCGTATCCTGGGCACTTAATGCCATTAAGTGGCAGATCAAAAGTGCAATCAGTGCGGCGGCCGGTTTTCTCCTGCTAAGCATGCAGTCGTACTGAGTGTGGATCAGTTGGTCTTGAAGTACTTCTTGTAAATCTCCATGTTGCGTTCCAGCAACGTGACCGAGACCTCGTATGCCTTCTGACTGTCCCTTGTCTTCAGGGCTTCGAGGAGCTCACTCTGGTACTTCATCGTATAATCCTTTTCTCCTTCGATGTTACCGTAGATAAGGTTTCTCATTCGCGGCAGAAGGGAGTAGACCGGCTCGAGACTGATGATGATGATCGGGTTGCCTGTCGCCTTCGAGAGATTCATGTGGAACCGGTTTATGAGATCAACCTCGAGCTGGGTATTGTCAGGATTGCATTTTTCCAGCTCATGCTGGTTCTTCTGAAGTATCCGGATATCCTCCTCGGAGCAGTTGCGGGCCGCCAGGCGGGCCACCTCGGGCTCAAACAGCCGGCGTACCTCTATTATCTGCAGAATGAGGTCAGAGTTGAACCGGAGGTCATAGAAAAGATGCAGTGAGTTGATTGCATCCTCTATCTTCAGCTCGGAGATATACATTCCGCTACCCTTCCGGATATCAATGAGACCGCGTGCACTGAGACGCCTGAGAGCCTCACGCAGGGCAGTTCGGCTTACGGCGAACTGAGCGCAGAGTTCCTTCTCGGTTGGCAGCTTGGAGCCGGGCAACAGCTTCTTCTGTCTTATTGCTTCTTCGATCCGCCTCTCAATCTTCTGACTGAGAGTGAGCCCTGAACCGATTTTGCTGAAGACATCATTTGTCATGGCAGAGTTTTTTCCGGGCAGGAGAGGGATACTATCCTGCAGGTTAGGTTATTTATAGTTTTCCCTGTAAAATTCGAGTGCTTTCTTGACTGATCCATGCTCTATCAGCAGGATCCGGGCAGCTTCTCTCTGTATATTGAGCTCCTCCACTATCATTCTGGTTCCGCGCTCAACTAACTTTTTGTTTGTCAGCTGCATGTTGACCATCTTGTTTCCTTTAACCCTCCCAAGCTTGATCATCAGGGTGGTTGTGATCATGTTGAGAACCATCTTCTGCGCTGTCCCGGCCTTGAGCCTGGTGCTTCCTGTCACGAATTCGGGGCCGACGACAACGACTATAGGGTGCTCTGCCACCTCCACGATTGGTCCCTTGGGGTTGCAGGTGATGCAACCGGTCAGGATCCCATTTTCGCGTGCCTTCTGTAGTCCCCCGATTACATAGGGGGTTGTTCCCGAAGCGGCGATTCCTATGACTGAGTCCTTTGTATTTATATTGAATATCTCAAGTTCCTTCCAGGCCTTTGTCGGATCGTCTTCGGCCGACTCCACCGCCTTGCGCAGTGCTGTTTCGCCTCCGGCGATAAGACCGATGACGACAGTGTCAGGCACCCCGAAGGTGGGAGGGATCTCGGACGCATCCAGCACCCCCAGCCTGCCGCTTGTGCCAGCCCCGAGGTAAAAGAGCCTTCCGCCCTTCTGCATCCTGACAAGTATCTGGTTAATGAGTTTTTCAATTTGCGGGAGGGCTTTCTTTACCGCAACATGAACCTTCGCATCCTCATGGTTGATGTTTGTAAGTAACTCATTGACAGTCATCTTGTCAAGATCCTCAAAATTGGATGGCAATTCGGTTATGCTAATGTCATGCTTTGTATTAGCCTGTTTGATCATTCTGTTAAATCTGTGAGTTCTGGATATGATACCTGACCAGGTTCTCCATTGGCGTCAGGGTAAAGAGGCCCGGCTGCAGCCTGTGTTTCCGGAGCAGATCCTCCAGGAATGATCTGAAATGAAATGCGATACTCCCGGTAAAATGGATCGGATATTTCCGGGCCTCGGGGTAGGAGAGCACGTTGCGGGTGATAAACTCGTCAAAACTCGAAGTAATCATTGACTGCAGCTCCGGCACATGGATGTTATCAGAAATGAACCTCGTGAACTGTCCCAGAAACTTGTTGGGCAATGGCATATTATAAACGTTGTCAAGTATCTCTGCCGGAGTGTATGGATAGGTCTTGAAAAAGTTTTCTATAACTATTCCGGGTAACTGTTTCTTGAGCACACCGGCAAGAAGCTTCCTGCCGATAACTGCGCCTCCCCCCTCGTCACCGAGAATATAACCAAGAGGTGAGACGTTTGATACGATATTTTTCCCGTCATAGTAACACGAGTTTGATCCTGTTCCTATGATGCATGCTATCCCAGGTTCGTTCTGGCACAGTGACCTGGCCGCACCGAGAAGATCACTGCCGATGAAAAGATCCCCGGTACCGAAGAAAGAAGCAAGGGCACTGCGAACGATCTCAGCCTTGGCTGCATTGCTTACACCGGTACCGTAGAAGAATACCCGGCTCACCTTTACTCCCTTCATCTCCGGCAATTCATGGCCGAGAAGTTGGACTATCTCATCACTGGAAACAAAAAAGGGATTTATACCTGAAGAGATGTATGACCTCCCCGCCTTGCCGCCCTCTGTCTCTCTCCATTCGGTCTTTGTCGAGCCACTGTCAGCAATCAGTATCATCTGTTTAAAAAAAATAACTTATTTACTTTTACTCAGTATGTTATAAGACTATATCGCTATTGGTCCAGGCTTTATGACCACTAAGTCATAACAAATGTAGACAATAAAATTGAAATAAACAGTTTTTTGTCAGATGTATGACATATTTTAAAAATCTTTCTATTTTTGAAACATTATTACTATATTCAGCAAAATCTATCCGGAAATGCGAATATCACACCCCTTTCATTTACTGCTGTTTACAATGCTTGTCGCACTGACTGTTCAGCCTTCAGCCGGGCAGAAGCCTGGCAGGGTGGAGCGTCTTGCCGTTTCGCGAATGGAGAAATGGATTAGTCCCGTTCCGGGCGGATCGCTACCGGAAGCGTTCAGGATCGATTCCCTTAAAATTGATGGGGACAAGAAGGAGGTAAAAATCTATCTCCCGGTCACCGCATCCTACAACCCGATCAGGGAAGATGTATACGCCAGCCTTGTACGCTCCGTCAAAGCCACACTTGGAAAGAAATTTTCCGGATACACTGTTGATTTGTACAGCAACGGATTCAGCCTCGGCAGCATGGTTCCCAACTATTTCAGGTCAGTCCTTCCGGTGGATTCGGCCAGGATTGTGTCATACAAAGGAGACAGGCAGCGGCTGGTCTCACGGACGGGTGCCCCAACGGCTGACAGGGGCCTGGATGGGAGGTATATAGCCCTGTGGCACAGTCACGGGTACTACTTTGACCAGCCGCTTGACAGGTGGGAATGGCAGCGGGCAAAGCTTTTTGGCAGCGTGGAGGATATGTCAGTTATGGCATATGTTGTGCCCTATCTTGCCCCGATGCTCGAGAACTCCGGAGCTACTGTTTTTCTGCCGAGGGAGCGTGATATACAGACGCATGAAGTCATCGTGGACAATGACCGTTCCACCGGTTCCTCAAGATTTGAGCTGCAACCTCCCGCAGAGGTTGCCGGGTCAGGCAGGGGATTCATCCTGAAAGACACACTTTTCACCGGCGACAATCCTTTCATGGCCGGCACATCAATAAGAGTCAGGGGCGGGTCGGCACTGTTTGTCCCGGAGATCCCGGAGCGCGGATGGTACGGTGTTACGGTGTCATACCCGCAGATTCCCGGATACAATGGTAAAGTGACCTTTAAGGTTACTCATACCGGGGGAGTTTCAGAATTCACCGTTGACCAGTCATTGGGCGGCGGCACCTGGCTGTGGCTTGGCTCGTTCCTGTTTGATGCCGGACTCGATGCCGGCAGGGGGGCTGTTACTGTCACCGGCCTCAGCGGCTCCGATATTCTGACAGATGCTGTCCGCTTCGGCGGCGGTATGGGTAATGTGGCACGCCGGCCTGCGGATAAACAGCTGTCAAACCAATGGTCACTCAACGCCGGCGGGCAGCAGGATCTCTCCGAGGCTGCGCCGGTGACACTCCGGCACAGCTGGAAGCTTAGCGGTAAACCCAGGTTCCTGGAAGCAGCCAGATACTGGCTGCAGTATGCAGGTATGCCTGACACGCTTGTCTATACCCCCAGCAAAGGGAGGAACGATTATAATGATGATTACATGTCACGTGCTGAATGGGTAAATTACCTGGTTCGTCAGCCTGACAGCTCCGCCCTTTCGGGGCTGGGCATACCGGTTGACCTTTCGTTTGCATTTCATACCGATGCCGGCGTCACACCTGATGATTCCATAATAGGTACCCTGGGTATCTACTCCACAATAACCAACGGCGGTAAATTTCCCGACGGCACGAGCAGACTGGCCAGTCGTGATCTGACAGACATTGTTCAGACACAGATAGTTGATGATATCAGGAATCTTTTCAATCCGGACTGGACCAGGCGTGCGATGTGGGACCGTTCGTATTATGAAGCACGCAAACCGGATGTGCCTGCCATGCTCCTGGAGCTGCTCTCTCACCAGAACCTTGCAGATCAGCGCTACGGTTTTGACCCGCGCTTCCGGTTCCATGTAAGCCGTGCCGTCTACAAGGGTATCCTGAGATACCTGGCTGACGCTTCGGGCAGCGATTATACTGTTCACCCTCTCCCGGTCTCTCATTTTTCACTTGAACCTGTTGAAGACAGGAAGGTACGCCTCAGCTGGCGTCCGGTGGCAGACCCGCTCGAATCGACAGCCCTTCCGGCATCCTACAGGGTTTATATGCGAAGGGGCGATGACGGGTTTGACAATGGAATAACAGTATCCGGCACTTCATTCGAGACAGAACTTCCGGAATACAATACCGTCTTCAGCTTCAGGGTAACGGCTCTGAATGCGGGAGGTGAGAGCTTCCCGTCAGAAGAGCTCTCAGTGGGAATCAATCCGGATGCCCATGAAAGAATCCTGATTGTTAACGGTTTTGACAGGATCTCCGGCCCTGCATGGTTTGACCGCGGCGGCATGGGTGGCGTGGCCTGGTGGGATGACCGCGGTGTGGCTGACAGGTACAATTTCATCAGTACCGGTGATCAGTATGATTTTTACCGTGCCTCACCCTGGACTGATGATGACAATTCCGGCTGGGGTGCATCATATTCCGATGACGAGGGCAGGGTCATACCCGGGAATACGTTTGACTTTACTGCTGTTCACGGCCGTTCAGTCCTTGCTGCCGGCAGGTCATTCTTCTCCGTCAGCGACGAGGTCTTCAACGGCCCGGAATTTGACCTTTCTCCGTGGAGTGCGGTTGACCTGCTCTTCGGTGAGGAGAAAACAACGCCGGGAGTATCAGACCCGGGGAAACGTGATTTCAGCATCTACACCCCTGAATTTCTCAGGGCGGTTGCAAGGATTAAAGAGGCATCCGTTCCTCTGTTCATGTCCGGAGCCTATGTGGGCACGGATATGACAATGTCCGCCGATACTGCGCTGACCAGCCTGGTAAAGAAAACGCTTCACTTCTTCCCACGGACAGGACATGCAGTTAGAACAGGCGGCGCTGCTGCTACTGATATGGCTGCTCCGGATTTCACAGGAAGGCTTGAATTTAATGTGGGGGAAATAGATGATATTTACGCTGCCGAGTCGCCCGATGCCATCGAACCTGCAGATAAACAGAGTTTTACAGCCTTAAGATATGCTGAGAACAATACTTCGGCAGCGGTGATGCACCGTGGTGATGTGAGAAGCTTTGTCATGGGATTCCCCTTCGAGACAATTAAATTGCAGTCAGAACGGGATGCTCTCATGAAGCAGATACTTGACTTTTTACTGAAAAAATAGATTCGATATGGAGAGATCCGTAACCTGTTTCCTGCCCTTTTCTGATACCTCCTCAGTGAAAGCAACGGTTGCCTCACTAAGGGAATCAGGCCTTGTCAGCAGCGTATTTGTAGTGGTGCCTCCCGGAAATGAAGAGACTTTCAAAATTGCCGGTGCCGGTCAGATCGTTGCGGACAGTTTTGCCTCAACCGATGCACTTAAGACGATGGCAGCAGTTGCCGGCTCATCTCATATTATGACCTACAGCAAGGGTTTTCCCCTCGATATGGGCAGACATGCGATTGAGAGGATGATGCATGTATGTATTGATACCGGCGCGGGGATAGTCTATTCGGACTATTTCGAGAAGAAGAACGATGTGATGGCGCCGCATCCGGTGATTGATTACCAGGAGGGGAGCCTGCGTGACGACTTCAACTTCGGATCAGTGGTACTGTATGACGGGAATGCCTTCCGTGATGCCTGCACCCGTATGGACCAGGATTACACCTATGCCGGGCTTTATGACCTCAGGTTGAAGATATCACAGAACCATCCGGTGGTTCGTATCCCGGAGTTGCTTTATACTGAGGTTGAGACTGACACCCGCCAAACGGGCGAGAAGCAGTTTGATTATGTTGATCCTCGCAACCGGGCTGTTCAGGTGGAGATGGAGAGAGCCTGCACCCATCACCTCAGGAGTATTGGCGGCTGGCTTGCCCCTCGGTTCAATGATGTGAAATTTGATGAGGGAGCTTTTAAGTATGACGCATCGGTGGTGATTCCGGTGAGAAACAGGGTCAAAACCATTGGAGATGCCATCAATTCAGTCCTCAGTCAAAAGACAAAGTATAAATTCAATCTGATCATCGTTGACAACTATTCAACTGACGGTACCACTGATATTATCAGGTCGTTTGCTTCTGACGGCAGGGTGGTTCACATCATCCCTGACAGGAAGGATCTTGGCATCGGGGGATGCTGGAACGAGGCAATCTTCAGCAAGGAGTGCGGCCGGTTTGCCATTCAGCTTGACAGTGATGATCTTTATATTGACGACAGTGTGATCACCCGTGTTGTGGATGCATTCCATGAACAGCAGTGCGCCATGGTTGTAGGTTCCTACAGGATGGTCAACTTCGACCTTGACGAGATCCCTCCCGGGCTGATTGATCACAGGGAGTGGACTCCTGATAACGGTCGTAATAATGCCCTCAGGATCAACGGTCTCGGAGCCCCGAGGGCGTTTTACACACCGGTGCTGCGGGAGATAAGGGTGCCAAATGTAAGCTATGGTGAGGATTATGCCGTGGGGCTTGCCATAAGCCGCCGTTACAGGATAGGCCGCATCTATGAGCCACTATACCTGTGCCGCCGGTGGGATGAGAACTCCGATGCGGTTCTTGACGTGGTTAAGGCCAATGCCCATAATCTCTACAAGGACAGGATAAGGACGATAGAGTTACTGGCGAGGATCAGGATGAACAAAGGAATCGAATAACCTGCCCGGGATGACGGACTATTCATATAAGGTACGGGAGCTTTTCGATAGTCAGTTCAGGGAGTGGAAGCTGGCCAGGGATAATTATCAGCAACTTGACAGCGTGATGGTCCGGGCTGTGCCTTTTCCGGGCTACGATATCTCCGTTCAGTTCAATCCAGGACGTATCATATCGTCGGCAGCAAGGGTCGATTCAAAATCAATTGAGGCAAGGCCCTGTTTCCTGTGCGGCAACAACCGGCCACCGGAGCAGCGCGGCATCCCGTTTGGCGAGAATTATATAATACTTATAAATCCGTTTCCGATATTCAGGCGTCATCTTACGGTTGTCAGCCTTGCCCATACTCCCCAGCGCATTGAAGGCAACCTGGGAACCATGCTTGAACTTGCTCGGGCTATGCCGGAGTATGTTGTCTTTTACAACGGCCCGCAGTGTGGTGCATCAGCGCCTGACCATCTTCATTTCCAGGCGGGCAACAGGGGATTCCTGCCGATTGAGAGGGAACTGGACAACCTGGATCTCTGCATCCGGGTGGCGGAATCCGGTGGCACGGAGCTGTGGCTCTGGAGAGGCTACGGTCGCGGCATTATGACCCTGAAGGGCAGAAGCCCCGGGGCGCTGGAGGAAGTTTTCAAAAGGTTCCATGACCGCTTCGCCCTCAGGCAGCCTGACCGCCCTGAGCCGATGCTGAATATTCTGGCATACCACACTGACGGTCAATGGACCGTGCATGTTATACCGCGCCGGGTCCATCGTCCGGCGTGCTACTTCGCCGAAGGCAGGGAAAGGATACTTCTCAGCCCTGCATCCGTGGACCTGGGAGGTGTTTTCATCACTCCCAGAGAAGAGGATTTCCGGAAGATAACTGCTGATGATATTCAGACAATACTGGGCGAAGTTTGCCTGGATGAGGAGGAACTGGCAAACCTTACAAAAGAGATATTATGACCGGTAAACAAGAACCCGAAATCAGCGTTGGAATTATCTCCGGCAGCGGGCTGACATTTACCCTGCATGGAGAATTTGTCGTCGCTGAGAGCGGGAAAAAACTCACGGGCAGATACACGGCTGTGGCTGAGATTGACAGACTGTTGCTTAAGAACGATGAAGAAGTTATCAGGCCGGGAGATGAGATAATTCTAAGCCCGTCAGCTTTTGGCAGTTGCAGCTTCACCCTTCACGCGGTGACAATCGGGGTTAATTTTCACTGGCAGCGCAATGAGGATCAGACCTTCAGGGGCAACCTGAAGCTTCTCCTGCGTGGCGGTCAGGTGACCGCGGTGAATATTCTTCCCGTTGAGGAGTACCTGGTGAGCGTTATCTCGTCGGAGATGAGCGCAACCTCATCGGGTGAGCTTCTCAGGGCCCATGCAGTAATCTCCAGGAGCTGGTTGCTGGCGCAGATCGACAAGACGCTCCGGCTTAGCGATGCAGGTGAAAAGTACCGTACCAGCTTCGTGACAGATACGGAGATTACCAGGTGGTATGACCGGGAGGATCACAGGGATTTCGATGTATGCGCCGATGACCACTGCCAGCGCTATCAGGGCATCACCAGGGCCTCGACGAAGGCTGTTGAGGATGCTGTGCGCGCCACGGCCGGTGAGGTGCTTATGTATGGTGACTTCATCTGCGATGCACGTTATTCAAAGTGCTGCGGTGGCGCCACCGAGCTTTTTGCCAACACGTGGGAGCCTGTTGACCATCCCTACCTGAAAAAGATAATTGACGCCGCCAGCGGGTCAGCTACCCCGGACATTGACCTTACAGTTGAGAAGTACGCCGTTGAATGGATATATGGCATGCCTGAGGCGTTCTGCAATACCACTGACAGGGACATCCTGTCACAGGTGCTCAACAATTATGACCAGGAGACAAATGACTTCTTCAGGTGGAAGGTGACATACAGTCAGGATGAACTGAGCGATCTTGTCAGGGAGAGAACCGGTATTGACTTCGGCCGGATCACCTCACTCGAGCCTCTTACCCGCGGTACATCCGGCCGTATCGTAAGGCTGAAAATCACCGGTGAGAAAAAGAGCATGATAATCGGCAAGGAGCTTGAGATCAGGAAGGCTCTCTCGAAATCGCACCTCTACAGCTCTGCCTTCGTGGTTGAAAAGTTTGAGGATCATGGCCTGTTCGTTCTGCACGGGGCAGGATGGGGCCACGGTGTGGGTCTCTGCCAGATCGGTGCTGCAGTCATGGGAGCCAGGGGCTATACATACAGGCAGATACTGTTTCACTATTTTGTTGACGCGGAAATCAACAAACTGTACTGATATGAAAAGAGCAGCACTGACACTTCTCCTGACCCTGTTCGCAATTGCATCCGCACAGGCTGACTCGTGGATCAGAATCAACCAGCTGGGGTATCTTCCCGGATCGGTAAAGGTTGCCGTCTGGATCTCTCAGGAGCCGGGAGCCCCGAAGAGTTTCACCGTCCTCGATGCCCTGACGGACAAACCTGTTTTCAAAGGTGAAGCCCTGCCGTATGACGGTGCCGTATGGGGGATGGCTGCCGCTGCCCGGCTTGACTTCTCCGGCCTGACTGCGCCAGGAGGATACTATATTATTTACGGATCAACACGGTCGGAGACATTCCGGATAGGCGCAGGAGTATATGACGGCACGGCTGACTTCATACTTAACTACATCAGGCAGCAACGCTGCGGGTATAATCCATTCCTGGCAGACACCTGTCACCGGCATGACGGGATGATAGTGGATCATCCGACCCTGTCAGGCACTCCCATTGACGTGCGCGGCGGGTATCATGACGCCAGCGATCACCTCAGGTACACAGCCACCACGGCGAACTCGGTATACCAGATGATGTTCGCCTATGAGAAGTCGCCCGGGATCTTCGGCGACACCCATGATGCTGCCGGCGCCGCCGGGAGCAATGGCATCCCTGACATCCTTGACGAAGTTAAATGGGGTCTGGAGTGGCTCCTGAAAATGAATCCCGACAGCGGGGTGATGTACAACCAGGTGGCTGATGACCGTGATCACCAGGGGTTTCGCCTGCCGAATCTCGACAGGGCCGATTACGGCCTGGGTCCCTACAGGCCCGTCTATTTCGTGACCGGCAAGCCCCAGGGGCTTGCAAAGTTCAAGAACCGGACAGAAGGGGTAGCCTCCACGGCGGGCAAGTTTGCATCGGTCTTTGCCATGGGGGCGAAGCTGTTCGCAGAGAGCGAGCCGCAGATGGCTGAGACGATGGCTGTCAGGGCAGCTGACGCCTTCGGGTTTGCCAATACCGATCCCGGAGCCACGCAGACTGCCTGCAATGTCTCGCCCTATTTCTATGAGGAGGATAACTATGTTGATGACATGGAGCTTGCTGCGTGGGAGCTCTGGAGACTGACCGGTGAAAAATATTATCTTGAGCAGGCTGACTACTGGGGGACTCTTGAGCCACACACTCCGTGGATTGAGAAGGACACTGCAAGGCACTACCAATTTTATCCCTTCGTCAACATGGGTCATGCCGGCCTGGGACTCTCCGGAACGGATTATTCAGCGAAGTACAATGAATTCATGAGGAAGGGGTTGGAGCTGCTTTACTCCAGGGATCAGAACGACGTGTTTCAGGTCAGGATACCCTTTGTATGGTGCTCCAATAATTACGTGGCAGCAGCGCTGACGCAGTGCAGGCTTTACAGCGAAGCCACGGGAGACACCCGTTTTGATTACATGGAGGCGGCGATGCGTGACTGGCTCTTCGGGTGCAATCCGTGGGGCACATCGATGATCTGCGGACTGCCACAGGGTGGTGATTACCCGATGCTCCCGCACTCGGCAGTAACAGTTTATCTCGGCAAAACAACCACAGGAGGGTTGGTTGACGGACCTATAAACAAGGTGATCCACGAGAGCCTCAAGGGACTGACCCTCCTCAGGCCTGATCCGTATGCAGCATTCCAGGGAGGAAGGGCGGTCTATCATGATGACATCGGGGATTACAGCACAAATGAACCCACTCTTGACGGAACTGCAAGCCTGAGCTACTACCTGTCGACCCTCGAGAAAGAGGGGAGAGCCTATGTCCCGTCATCGGGGAGTGATGTGCGTGACACTTTCGGCGCCGTCATCCGGAAGGGAGCTGACTTGAAGAATATTTACCTGGTCTTCTCTGCTGATGAGCACGGCGAAGGGTTTGATCACATACTTAAAGTGTTGGATGACAAAAAGATAAAAGCTTCGTTTTTTCTTACCGGGAACTTTCTGCGGAACCGGGACTATGCGCCGGTGGTGAAGAGAATCATTGCCGGAGGGCATTATGCAGGGCCGCACTCTGACAGGCACCTGCTTTATATCCCGTGGGATAACCGTGACACCCTTCTTGTCACGAAGGAGCAGTTCAACGAGGATCTGAAGAACAACATCATCGCTCTGCGTAAGGCCGGGCTGAAGAAGCAGGAGCCCAGGTGGTTCCTGGCGCCTTATGAATGGTACAACAGCGCCATCAGCCGCTGGAGCGGGGAAATGGGCCTGACACTTGTCAATTTCACGCCGGGGACAGGCACCAATGCCGATTATACCACGCCGGAGATGGCCAATTACAGGTCATCGGATCTGCTTGTTCAGCGGCTGGCATCATTTGAGGAGCGCGAGCCCGCCGGGCTGAACGGGGCCATCATCCTCATTCACCCGGGCACCGAACCGGAGCGTACTGACAAGCTCTGGTCAAGGCTTGAAGAGATCATAAGTTATTATACAGATAAAGGATACACCTTCAGCAGATTCTAAATCAGCATGACAGCACAAGCTAAAAACCGATCGCCCTGGGCATGGATACCGTCACTCTACCTGGCTGAGGGACTGCCCTATGTTGCAGTAAACATCGTCTCAGTCATAATGTACAAGCGCATGGGTATCTCGAATGCCGACATCGCGCTGTATACCAGCCTGCTTTACCTCCCATGGGTCATCAAGCCTCTCTGGAGCCCGCTGGTTGACATGCTTAAAACAAAGCGGTGGTGGATAGTGGTTACCCAGCTTGTAATGGCACTCGGCTTTGCGAGCATTGCACTGACAATTCCGGCGTCGCTGTTCTTCAAGATCACGCTGGCCTTTTTCTGGTTGCTGGCCTTTGGCTCAGCCACACATGACATTGCGGCAGACGGGTTTTACATGCTGGGCCTGGATACAAACAAGCAGGCAAAATATGTGGGTATCCGCAGCACCTTTTACCGGGTTGCAACCATTACCGGTCAGGGCCTGCTTGTAATACTTGCAGGATTTCTCGAGAGCTCTTCAGGACGCGAGCCTGTTTCAATCTTCATTGAAGCATCGCCAGACTACTCAAAAACCGTGCTTGAGATGCCACGGATATCTGAGGCACCTGAGAGCAGGAGCGATCTGTACTTTTATCTTGAACATGATTCTCTGAAGATTAGCACTCAGACTGTTGACAGGGACAGCCTGAGCATCCTTCTTGATTCTGTCAGAACATCAAACCTTGGTTACGGATTTGTGCAGCCTGAGGAGATAAAGATTAAGAGCAAAGGATGGTGGGCGACAAAGGTTTCGGAGCCTCTCGGAGTATGGATAAGGGATAACTTCGGGGAGAAAAGAGGCAGCATTGCTTCGGTTACAGGAAGTGTTGCAGTGGTTCCTGTCAGGCTGTCCGGCTCACCCGAACCCGGAGAGAAGGTGGTACTGAACACCGTCCTGAAAAAGGGAGATAAAAGCATTGCCCTCATACAGGGGGGGCATCTGGTCTTTAATGAATCCAACTGGGATAAGCCGGCATACATGGTATTCCAGGCAGACTCCAAGCTGACCACTTCCACTTCAGTCAGTTATGAGGGGCTGTCAGGTAATATCCCGATGTCATGGGCCGTCACATTCTTTGTTCTGTCAGGGCTGTTCTTCGTTTTCAGTTTCTGGCACAGGTTCATTCTGCCAAGGCCGGATTCAGACATCCCCCGTGAAGATCTTAAGCCTTCTGATGTCCTGCGTGAGTTCGGGCAGACCTTTGCGACCTTCTTCAGGAAACCGCAGGTGGGGGTGGCACTCTTCTTCATGCTGACCTACCGTTTCGCGGAGGCACAGTTGCTGAAGCTGATCAATCCCTTCCTGCTCGATCCCATTGACAAGGGAGGTCTCGGGCTGACCACCGGCGAGGTCGGTCTGGTTTATGGAACAATCGGTATAATCGGCCTTACCCTGGGAGGAATAATCGGAGGGGTTGTGGCTGCTGCCGGAGGTCTGAAGAAATGGCTGTGGCCCATGACCCTGAGTATGCTTCTGACGGCGGCAACTTTTCTGTACCTTAGCTTCACCCAGACGGATAATCTGCTTGTGATTAACATCTGTGTGTTTGTGGAGCAGTTTGGGTACGGTTTCGGTTTTACAGCTTACATGCTCTACCTGATATATTTCTCCGACGGGAAATACAAAACGGCACATTATGCAATCTGCACCGGTTTTATGGCTCTTGGGATGATGCTCCCGGGGATGTTTGCCGGGTGGTTGCAGGAGCAGCTCGGGTATAATCATTTCTTCCTGTGGGTGATGATCTGCAGTGTTGTGCCGCTGATTGCGGTTGCCCTGCTGAAGATTGATCCGCAGTTCGGAAAGAAGAGTGTAAAACAGCCCGTTCAATGATCAGATAATATGAAGCAGGATATGATATTTGATACTCTCCGTGATCAGCTGGCGGGTGATCTTTATACGGATCAGACGCAACGGATACTCTATGCAACTGATGCCTCGGCATACAGGGAGGTTCCCGTTGCTGTTACCAGGCCGGCCTCAGTGGATGACATAAAGAAGATTCTGGCTTTTGCACGCAGCACGGGCAGTTCGGTCATACCGCGCGGAGCAGGCACCTCTCTTGCTGGCCAGGTTGTAGGACCGGGTATCGTGATGGATATTTCCCGGCATCTCAACCGGATACTTGAGTTTAATGTCGCAGAGCGATGGGTCAGGGTTGAGCCCGGCGTGGTACTTGGAGAGCTGAACCGCATTCTGGCGCCTCACAGGCTGCAGTTCGGACCGGAGACCTCAACCGCCAACCGGTGCTGCATGGGAGGGATGCTGGGCAACAACTCCTGTGGTGCACACTCAATTATTCATGGCAGCGTGAGGGATCATATCCTCGAGGTTGATGCTGTTCTGTCAGACGGTTCCGAGGCACATTTCTGCGCCCTGACCACGGAGGAGTTCAATTCAAAATGCAATGGAGACCCGGCTCTTCTTGAAACGAAGATATACATGAACCTGCGTGACGTTCTCTCCGATAAGCGTAATGCGGAGGAGATACGCAGGGAGTATCCCCATCCCGGGCTGCGCCGCCGCAACAACGGTTATGCGCTTGATGCACTGCTGAATACCGATCCATTCACCGGCAACGGGGAGAAGATCAATATATGCAAGCTGCTTGCCGGCTCCGAAGGTACCCTGGCATTCACCACATCGATGAAGCTGAACCTGGTGCCTCTGACAGAAGACCGCACCGGGCTGGTATGCGCCCACTTCAGCAGTCTGCAGGATGCCGTCAGGGCGAATATCATCGCGCTGAAGCACCGCCCCGCCGCTGTTGAGCTCATTGACGATTATATCCTCAACTGTACCAAAGACAACATCGAACAGAACCGTAACCGCTTCTTTGTCAAGGGTGATCCTCAGGTGATATTGCTTATCGAGATCATAAGACCGACGCTTGAGGAGATCAGTGAGACAGCTGCCGCCATGGAGCGGGACATGCTGGCTGCCGGATACGGGTATCACTTCCCTCTCTTTACAGGGGCCGATGAGATGGCAAGGGTGTGGGAATTGCGAAGGGCGGGTCTGGGAGTGCTTCTTAACATCCCCGGCAGGAGAAAGAGCGTGCAGGTGATTGAAGATACCGCAGTACTGCCGGAGCTGTTTCCCGAATACATTGAGGAGGCTGCCGCGGTGCTGCGAAAGTACGGTCTCAGCTGTGCATATTACGCGCATATCGCCACAGGAGAACTGCATCTCAGCCCGTTGCTCGACCTGAAGGATCCCGATGATATAAGGACATTCAGAGGCCTGGCAGAGGACATCGCCAGGCTGGTCAAGAAGTACAGGGGTTCGCTCAGCGGGGAACACGGTGACGGCAGACTGCGGGGAGAGTTCATACCGCTTATGCTCGGACAGCATAACTATGCCCTTCTAAGAGAGCTGAAAAAGACATGGGATCCTTACGGTCTTTTCAACCCGGGAAAGATAACAGAGACTCCCCCGATAACCGAAAACCTGAGATACCCGGCAGGTGAGAGAAGAAGTTTTCGGGGAACGGTATTTGAATTCCCTGAGGAGGAAGGTATCCTTTACGCTGCGGAAAAATGCAGCGGCTCGGCTGACTGCCGCAAGAGTGCGCTGATGGGCGGAACCATGTGTCCCACCTTCATGGCCACGGGCGACGAGGACAAGTCGACGCGTGCCCGGGCAAATATTCTCAGGGAGTTCCTGACGCGGTCGCCTAAAAAGGAGCCTTTTGATCACGAGGAGATATACAGGGTGATGGACCTCTGCCTTTCATGCAAGGCATGCAAGTCCGAGTGCCCGTCCAATGTTGATGTGGCCCGGCTCAAGGCTGAATTCCTGCAGCACTACTATGATCTGCACCATGTGCCGTTCCGCGCCTGGCTGATCGCCTGGCTGCCGCGGCTGTACGTGCCCGGGATGCTTGTGAGACCGTTAACCAATTTTATAACCGGAACTGCCCTGTTCAAGAGGTTAATAGGATTCTCTGTCAGGCGTCCCATACCGGCCCTGTCGCCGGTGACGCTCAGGGCATGGGAGAGACGGCACGGCAGGAAGAAAAGCAGAGCCGCCAGTGACAATGCAGTCAGCAAGAGCGGTATAAACGGACTGGAAGCAGGGAACAGTAATGAAGGTGCGCCAGGCATCAGCCATCCGGAAGGCTCTTCCGGCCCGAAGGGCACTGTCTGCCTCTTTGCCGATGAATTCACAAACTACAATGAGAGTGATATCGGCATAAAGGCAGTCATGTTGCTGGAGAAGCTTGGCTATGATGTTGTGATACCCCGTCACCACGAAAGCGGCCGGACATTTCTGTCAAAGGGGCTGCTCCGGTCCGCTCAGAAGATTGCAGTGAAAAACATTCTGATGCTCCGCGATGTTATAACGGAGGAGCGGCCGCTGGTGGGAATCGAGCCTTCAGCATTGCTTACCTTCCGGGACGAATATCCGGAGATGGCCGGGAAGAGCCTGGCAGGAGATGCCCGCAGGATAGCCGGAAACGCGCTGCTGTTCGAGGAGTTTATCTGCCGTGAAATAGACAGGGGCAATATCACTTCGGACAGCTTCACCGGCAAGCCGGCGAAAATACTCTTGCACGGTCACTGTCAGCAGAAGGCGGTGGCTTCAACCGCACCGACAATAAGGATGCTGTCGCTGCCGGTAAACTATAAGGTGGAAGAAATAAATGACGGCTGTTGCGGCATGGCAGGTGCATTCGGGTATGAAAAGGAACACTATGACCTGAGCATGAAGATCGGTGAGATGGTACTCTTCCCGGCAGTGCGGACAGCCTCGGCTGAGACAGTCATCACAGCGCCGGGAACATCGTGCCGCCATCACATTGCCGACGGCACCGGAAGAAAGGCACTCCACCCGGTGGAGGTATTGTATGATGCTCTTATTAAATGAAAAAGTAAATCGGATCATGATGAACACAGCAGGATTCAGTAAGGTTGAACAGGCATTTTTCAGCCGGTCAGGAAGGACCACGATGACCTCGAAGATGCCCTATATCGTGGTTGACAATTTCCCCGGTCTGGGACTGATGACAGCGCTCCGCTTCCTGGAGTGGGTGGCGGAGAATCCTGACGGGGTCATAAGCCTCCCCACCGGTAAAACGCCAGAGTATTTCATAAAGTGGACCAAATACCTCCTGAATAACTGGACGGAACCGGAAGCAATACGGATACGGGAGGAAAACGGACTGTTCCTGAAGAACAAGCCATCACTGAGAGGTCTTCATTTTGTACAGATAGATGAGTTCTATCCTATCAATCCGCGCCAGCACAACAGCTTCTTTGATTATGTAAGCAAGTTCTACATTGAAGGCTTCGACCTTGATCCGGCAAGGGCACTTCTGATAAATTCAGAGGAGATAACCCTTGCTGAAGGGAAACACTATTCGGAGGTATTTCCCGACAATATCATTGATCTTACTCTCCGTAACAGGGAGGCCGTCAGCAGGCTGGAGAGGCTTCAGCAGGCCTCACTCTTCAGTATTGACAACTGGTGCACGAATTATGAGAAGAAGGTCAGGGCTCTCGGTGGGATAGGATTCTTCCTTGGTGGGATTGGTCCTGACGGCCACATAGCCTTCAACACCCGGGGCAGTGATCACAACTCTGCCACCAGGCTTACGGCAACCAACTTCGAAACACAGGCTGCCTCGGCTGGTGACCTGGGAGGCATCGAGGTCTCAAGGACACGCCTGGTGATAACCATAGGTCTGGGAACCATCACTTTCAATCCTGATGCCGTTGCAATTATCTTCGCCGCGGGCGATGCGAAGGCACAGGTTGTCAGGAATGCACTGGAGAGCGGCCCTGACAACCTCTATCCGGCAACTGTGCTGCAAGGACTGAAGAATGCGCGGTTCTATCTTACAGAGGGCGCAGCGGTACAACTCCATGACTCCGTGGAAAGATACTTCAGGGAGGGTGAATGGTCCTTCGAGAAAACTGAAAGAGCGGTCTTCGACCTGTGTCAGAAGATAGAAAAATATGCACATAAGCTTGTCCTTGAGGATCTTCAGAACGATGAGTATTGCTCCCTGATACCGGGCCTCAGTCTTAATACCGTGTCAGACGTTATTGAATCAACCAAGCAGAAGATTGAGGCGGGCCTTAAAAGGGAGCGGAACACGACATTCTTCCACACCGGGCCGCACCATGACGACATTATGCTCGGCATCTTCCCTGCGATCATTCCCCAGCTGAGGGAGATTACAAACAGGTTCCACTTCTCGGTGCTGACATCGGGATTCACGGCAGTGACAAACAACATGCTTCTCGAACTGCTGGAGGAGACACAGCGTCTGATCGCCGCAGGCATGATTCAGATGCTCAGATACCCTGATTTCTTTGAGTCGGGCTACAAGTTCAAATGGGACAAGGATGTAAGCCATTACCTTGACAAGGTGGCAGACAAGGACGAAGCCGGCAAGATGAGGGGCCTCTGTCACAGGATTGTAAGGGCAATGGTTGATATTTACCGGCTGAAATCGAAGGATGAGCTTGATGCTCAGATTAAGCGGAATATTGACCTCATAAGGAGAAGCTACAGCGGTGAGAAAAATCCAACGGACATTCAGAAACTTAAAGGTATGCTCAGGGAGTTTGAGGAGGAGCTGGTATGGGCACATTACGGTGTGCCTGTGCGCAACATTGAGCACCTGCGACTGGGATTCTACACAGGCGATATTTTTACCCAGCAGCCTGATAAACACCGGGATGTGGAGCCTATACTGCAGTGTCTGAGGCGTATACAACCCAATATTGTGAGTCTTGCCTTTGATCCGGAGGGCTCCGGGCCGGATACGCATTATAAGGTGTTGCAGGCGATTGCCGAGGCACTGAGGCAATGGAGCCAGGAAAAGGATCTCTCGGAACTTCGGGTAATCGGATACCGTAATGTATGGTTCAGGTTCCTTCCCTATGAAGCGAATGTTTTCGTACCTGTATCCCTGAACTCTATGGCTGTGCTGAACCAGTCGTTCCGCGACTGTTATGTCAGCCAGGTAAACGCCTCGTTTCCAAGTCCAGCATATGACGGCCCCTTCAGTGACCTGTCACAGCAGGTGTGGGTTGAGCAGTTCAAGCAGGTGCAGCTGATACTTGGCAAGGACTTCTTCTATGAGAATGAGAGTCCGAAGATCAGGGGTACTCACGGTATGGTCTACTACAAGGAGATGCTTCTCAGTGAGTTTCTGCAGCACGCCCGTGAGCTTGAGAAGAGCGTGGAAGGGGCTAATATCCATTGATACAACTGCCCGGGGGCGGAAAGATCAGGGCCAGTGAGCTCCGGAACCGGAAGGTTCAGGCCGGAGAGTTTCTGGGCAATGCCGGCAAATGCGTCAGGCATTTCCTCGGCTCCGGCAGGATCAGTCGTAAAGGAAGTATTTTTCCGCTTTCGCCCTGAAGGCCGGTATGTCCCTGTTCCACAGATCCAGGATGTCATCCACCCTGAACGACTTTGTGAAGGTGAGTCGCACTTCATCCGTTCCGCATACCTTGTCGAACATTGAGTGCCGTGAAGGATCACACATTGTGAACAGGTTTTTCTTCGGCCACAGGAGGTGTGCCTCCTGCATGATGTAGAACTGAAGCAGTGTCAGGGGAGCTGTGGAAGGGTCGGTGATGTGGATCTGTACACCGTGAACCATCTTACCCTCAAGGGTACTGAAGTACGGTTTGTAATGCGTTGGCCTGAAGATCACTCCCGGCAGCTTGAGCCCGTTGAGGCTTGTTGCCAGTGAGTCTGCATTGATCCATGGGGCTGCGAAGGTCTGGAAGGGAATCGTATAGCCCACTCCTATGCTGACGGCATACAGTTCCCCTGCAATTCCTGTTGCAGGGTAGTATAGAGGTGTGTCTCCGTGAGGTACCTGTGGGGAGGAGGGGACCCATGGCAGGCCGGTATCCCGGAAATGCACCGACCTTTTCCATCCGGTCATCTTCTCCACGTGCAGTCCGCATACCACTCCGTTCTTTAGCAGTCGCTCTCCGTTCAGGAACATCGCAAGCTCGCCCACGGTCATCCCGTGAATATAAGGGATCGGGAACTGGCTGACGAAAGAGAAGAAGCCGGGTCGGGTGATAGCTCCCTCCATGCGGATTCCGCCAAGCGGGTTGGGCCGGTCAAGTACTACCACCGGGATGCCGTTTTCGGCTGCGGCCTCCATAACAAGTCCTAACGTACTTATAAAGGTGTATGACCTGGAGCCGATATCCTGGATATCATACACCAATATATCTATATCCTTAAGCATCTCGGGAGAGGGTTTCCGGGTTTTGCCGTAGAGGCTGTACACCGGGAGTCCGGTTGAGGGATCGGTCTCGAAATCGACATACTCCCCGGCGGTGAACTCGCCCCGCACACCGTGCTCAGGGCCGTAGAGCGCCACCAGGTTGACCTCCGGCGCATTGTGAAGTATATCCACGGTAGACCTGAGAGAGCGGTCAACCCCGGTAGGATTGGTTACCAGTCCGACTCTTCTGCCCTTCAGGATTTCGAAATTGTTTTTTATCAGGGTCTCCACCCCGGTCTCTACATTTTGCCCGTTCAAGGGTCCTGCCAGGGCAAAGACCATCACTAGTGCAATCCCTGAATTAAAAAAACGCCTTGTTATAGTCTTCATATATAAGGTAATATATTTACTTATTCGTTGCCTAGCAAACCTTGCCGGTCCACCGTGGGTTTTGATTTGTCTTATATAATACAAGTGCTCTCCTCACGGCTAATAAAAAATCTTTATGACAAATTAAATAAAATTCAATTGTCTATTGACTTGAATATTATAAATATTTATTTTTGGATTTGTAAGATGTAATACAACTTTCATGAAACCCTTAAACTATCTGGTTCTTTTATTATGTGTTTTTCAGCTTGCCGGATGTCAGCAGAAGGAGGTTCCGGCAGAGTTGCAGGAACAGCTTGATAGCATTGCAGCTGGGATGGTGCCTCAGAGTGCCGAATCCATTGTTGATGTCAATCTCGTGATGTCAGATGGCGGCGTGATTACCGCGAAGGGAGAGACAGATCTTCCGGATGCAAAGAGTGCAATAATTGAGATGCTTGAGAAGTCGGGTATTGAATATGCTGACAGCATTACGGTAATGCCTGATCCGGCGGTTGTGGAAAAGCCCTGGGGGCTGATCACCGTAAGTGTCTGCAATATCAGGACCAGGCCATCGCATGCTGCGGAGCAGTCTACACAGGCACTGATGGGAACACCGGTCAGGATTCTGAACAAGCGGGGCGGCTGGTACCTGGTTCAGACGCCGGATTCCTATACTGGCTGGACTGACAATGACCTGGCGGAACTCAGTGATGATGAACTGGATGCGTGGAAAGGGAGTGACAGGCTGATATATACAGAGCATACCGGAGTTGTTGCCGACAGCAACGGAGAGACCGTTTCGGACATTGTCTTCGGGGTTATTGTTACCAGGACCGGTTCCCGGGGAGACAAATGGACCGTTGTGCTTCCTGACGGCAGGAGCGGTGAGATAAAGAAAAATGAGAGTACTGATTTCCGGACCTGGGCTGAAGGAGCTGACATAGAGTCGCAGGGTCTTATTCGCTTTGCGAAATCATTTATGGGCGCACCCTATCTCTGGGGCGGGACCTCGACCAAAGGGGTTGACTGCAGCGGTTTTACAAAGATGATATATTATTCCGGAGGTGTTATTCTTACACGTGATGCATCGGGTCAGTTCCGCTACGGTGAGGAGGTGAGCATTGAAAAGCCCTGTGAGACGCTGGCACCCGGTGACCTGCTCTATTTCGGCAGGGTAAGGGACGGCAAGCCGCGGATCACCCACACTGGAATGTATATAGGTGACACGGAGTTCATCCATTCATCAGGAATGGTCAAGGTTAACAGTTTCGACCCGACAAGGACGAATTACAGCGCCTATCTGCTTGAGATACTGCAGGGTGCCAGGAGGGTGACGACTTTCACGCAAGGGAAGGGTCTGGAACGTGTCTCGCAACACAGCTGGTATTTCTGACAGTATATGAAAAAACGTGATTTTATCAAGATCGGGGGTCTTGCCGCAGGCGCGATTATCGCCGGGTGCAAGGCTTCTCCTGCTGATGTTTCGTCAGGCAGGAGCAGGGTCGCAGGCAAGGGAGGAGGGACGCTGAAGCTCAGCTACAGGCCTTACGAACTGCAGCTCCGGCATGTATTTACGGTTGCAACCAACTCCAGGACTACGACACCGGTGGTTCTGACATCAATTGAGTATGACGGTGTTACAGGCTTCGGTGAGGCTTCCATGCCTCCATACCTTGGCGAAAGTCATGAATCGGTGCTCAATTTTCTCTCTAAAGTTGACCTGGAACAATTCACTGACCCCTTCCTGATGGAGGATATCCTGGCCTATGTTGAAGGTGTAATGCCCGGCAACTATGCCGCCAAGGCTTCCATTGACATCGCTCTGCATGATCTGACTGGTAAGCTGCTGGGGCAGCCCTGGTTCAGAATCTGGGGTCTGGATCCCCGGAAGGCGCCGGTGACCAGCTTCACTATCGGCATTGACACTGCAGATGTGGTAAGGGAGAAGACCCTGGAGGCCAGTGCCTTCAGACAGCTCAAGATCAAGATGGGGCGTGATAACGACAAGGAGATGATAGATGTGGTCCGGTCAGTGACAGACGTCCCAGTCTTTGTCGACGTGAACCAGGGATGGAAGGACAGGAACTATGCGCTTGAGATGGCTAACTATCTCAGTGAAAGGGGGGCACTGTTCATCGAGCAGCCGATGCCGAAGGAGCAGGTGGAAGATATTGCCTGGCTGACCGAGAGGAGCCCTTTGCCTATAGTTGCGGATGAAGCTCTGCAGACCGTCAGCCAGCTTCTAGGGATGAGGGGGATCTACAGCGGCATCAACATCAAGCTGATGAAGTGCGGCGGCATGCATGCAGCATACAAGATGATCACAATGGCCAGGCAGATGGATATGAAGATTTTGATAGGATGTATGACCGAAACTTCCTGTGCCGTTTCGGCGGCCGCCCAGCTTTCACCTCTTGTTGATTGGGCGGACCTCGACGGCAACCTGCTGATCAGCAATGATATATATGACGGTATGACTGTGGTTGACGGTAAGATATTTCTGCCTGACATGCCTGGAATAGGAATTACTGAGAAAAAAAGTTGAAACTTGTAATACATCCTGCATATAAATATGTATCTTGCTTGTGGGATGTGGTGTACGGAAATCAATTAAATATATAACCTAATCAATACTATTTAACCCTAAATCCAATCACATGAGAACAAAACTATTAATGTTGTTTGCGGTTTTGGGACTGATGCTTTCACAAAGCATTTATGCTCAGCCTAAAATCGTGACAGGGACTGTCACTGACGCCACAACGAATGAGACGTTGCCCGGTGTCAACGTGATAATCAAGAACACTACCACGGGTACCAGTACCGACCCAATGGGGAACTACGCCATCACGGTGGCCCCGGGACAGGTGCTGCTGTTCAGTTCGCTGGGATATGCTCCCCGTGAGGTGACCGTGGGAGCCGGGAACAGGATAAGCGTAAGCCTGACTCCGGATGTTCAGATGATAGAGGATGTGGTAATCACTTCCGAATTCGGTATGAAGCGTGTTTCCCGCGCAGTAGGATCATCGGTTCAGAACGTCAAGGCGTCCGACATTGCGGAGTCCGGACGTGATAACTTCATCACTGCACTTCAGGGCAGAGTGGCAGGTATGACTGTCAATAGCACCAGTGGCGCTCCCGGTGCTTCCACGTCGGTTGTGCTCAGAAGCATTACCTCAATATCCGGGAATAACCAGCCGCTCTATGTAATAGACGGTATCCCGATGAACAACTCATCATTTGACCCGCTTGGCATGGTTCAGCCGGTTGAAACCTTCGCAGTCCGTAACCTTGACTTTGCATCGAGAGGAAACGACTTCAACCCTGAGGATATCGAGTCAATGACAGTGCTCAAGGGTGCTGCAGCAGCAGCTCTTTACGGATCAGACGCTTCGAACGGCGCCATCATCATCACAACCAAGAAAGGTGTTGCCGGAAGAGGCAAGGTATCATACAACAATTCATTCAGGTGGGACAATGCCTACGGTATTCCTGAACTGCAGGATAAATATACAAGCGGCTACTACGGTACCACCAACTATTTTTATCTCTCCCGCTTTGGAGGAAAATATGTTCCGGGGATGACCCTGTATGACAATATTGATGCAATCCTCCAGACCGGTTTCACAATGAGGCATAACATCTCGGTTGAAGGCGGCTCTGACAGGGTGACACTTCGTGCTTCGGCTTCAACACTTGATCAGCAGGGTGTTATCATAACCTCTGATTTCTCAAGGTTCAACCTTTCACTCTCAGGAAAAGCAGAAGTAACCAAATGGCTGACTGTTGAGTCCACCATGCAGTATGCTTCCACTGAGAACAACAAGGTTCCGCTGGGTGTTTCCGGTCCTCTCTACATGGCAATGCGCTGGCCGATGGTTGACGACATGAGAGAGTGGCTCGCTGAGGACGGATCGCACATGAGTACACCGGATTATTATCTTGACGGAGACCTCATTAACCCGATCTTCGGGCTGTACAGGAATAAGCTGTTTGATGATTCCGACAGGTTCATCTCAAACGTATCAGCAACACTGGTGCCCCTGACAAACACATTCGTCCGCGCACAGATCGGATGGGACGTGGGTATGCAGACCTACATCGCTACCAGGCACCCGTATTATGACACCTACCAGGACGGCACCGGTATCTATAACATTTCCAAGTCGAATTTCTCCGATCCTACCCTGAACATTCTGACCGGTTATTCAAATAACTTCCTGAATGACAAACTTTCCGTAACGGCACAGTTTGGTTATCACCAGCTTGAAAACGGAGTGACAAGGCTCGGTACTTACGGTACCAGATTTGCCGTTGTCGACTTCCAGTCGATCAATAACTGCGATCCTCTGTCGATCAGCTCATCACAGCGCCATACGAAGAGAAGGATCCAGGCTCTCTCAGGGCAGCTGGAACTCGGATACAACCAGATGGCTTACCTGACACTCCGTGCCCGTAACGACTGGTCCTCAACTCTTCCTGTTGAGAACAACCGTTACTTCTATCCTGCCATTGAGGCTTCATTCATTGCTACAGAGCTTCCTTTCCTGAAAGGCAACAGCATGCTCAACTACCTGAAGTTAAGGGGTTCAATTGCACAGGTTGGTAAGGATGCAGGTCCTCTGGAAATTGATCCCCAGCTTGAGCCTACACTTTTAACAGGAGGCGGCTACAAGTATGGATTTACCGGCCCCAACAGGAACCTGAGGCCTGAAATTACCACATCAAAGGAGGTCGGCTTTGAAGGTCGCTTCCTCGATGACAGGATAAACGTTGACTTCACATATTTCTGGACACATTGTGATGACCAGATCGTCAAGGGATTCCGCCTCAGCTACGGTACCGGTTTCGTACTCAACAACATGAACGTTGGTACGTTTGAAACATGGGGATGGGAAGGTATGATCAACGGCGACATACTTCGGCTGGGTAACGGCCTGCGCTGGAACGTTGGAGTTACTGCTTCTCACACTGACTCTGAGGTGGTTTATCTGCCTGCAAACGTTACCGAGTACTATAATGCGTACACCTGGAACTCAGGAAACATCAGGAACGGTATCATGCTGGGATATCCTGTCACCACAATCACCGGAAGAGCATGGCTCCGTAACGATGCAGGTGATATCCTGATCAGTCCGACCACCGGTACTCCTGTTTTGAATGCAAACTGGACCGTTATCGGCAACCGTGAACCCAAGCTTCGCTACGGTATCACTTCAGCCCTCAGCTACAAGGGCCTCCGTCTTTCAGCAATGTTTTCAGGCCGTTACAAGGCTACAGTCGTGAACGGCACAAAGCGTCTGATGATGCAGGAAGGACTGAGCTGGGAATCTGTAACCATGCGTGAAAGCAGCTCATATGTCTTTGAAGGTGTGCTGCAGGACGGCAATGAAAACAGTGACAATCCCACACCAAACAATATCGCTGTTGACATGAATCTCTTCAATACAACCTATACAGGCGGTGATGAGGACTGGGTCGAGGAGGATGTTAACTATCTGCGTCTGCAGGAACTGCGCCTCTCATACAACCTGCCAGCAAAATGGATGAACAAGACTACAATCCTGTCACAGGCCAGTGTTTTCATAACAGGCAATGACCTTGCAGTCTGGACCAACTACTCAGGTATCGATGCTGTTGGCAACACAGTCTCTGCAGCTGCCGGAGGAACAGGGGGTGAGGGCATCGATGTATATTCTCTTCCTAACCCGAGGGGTATCTCACTGGGTATTAATGTTACATTCAAATAATTGCTAATACAAAAAACTGAAACAATGATAAAAAAGATATCAATTTCCGTTGTTTTGCTGGCATCGTTCATGTTCATAACCACAAGTTGTGAGGATTGGCTGGATGTCAACAAAAACGTGGATGCTCCCGATTATGTGGAGGGTTATCTCTACCTCGCCGGAATCCTCCAGCAATACCAGGGCATGTACTGGGATATCCGTGCGACAGGTCCGCTTACCCAGATGATGGGTACTACATCCTATACCACATTTGCATCACACTATTACAGTGCAGGAAGTGACGCTGCCGGTGAAATATGGCGTGTTGTCTACTGGCAGCAGGGGATGAACCTTGAGAACATGATCAATCAGTCGGTTGCAGCAGAGAACTGGACCCTGGCAGGCATTGGTTATGCAATCAAGGCATATTCATGGGATCAGATGACGAAGTATCACGGGGAACTCATCCTGAAGGATGCATTCGTTCCCGGCCTCCTGGCACACAGATATGATTACCAGGATACAATCTACAAGGCAGTCCGCAACTGGGCATACAAGGCAGTTGAATACCTGAGCATGCCTGACGCAACAGTTTATGGTACCAAAATTACTGCCAATGATTATATCTACGGTGGTGATCCGGAGAAGTGGAAGAAATTTGCCTACGGAGTTATTGTCAGCAACCTTGCATCTCTTACCAACAAGGCTGACTTCAGCACCGCCTATGCCACCGAACTGCTTGATGCTGCCTCCAAATCATTCGGCTCCAATGCTGATAATGCGACACTGAAGGTAGCCGGAGGAGGTGCTGCTGCTGCACAGAGCGGCTACAACAATTTCTGGGGTACTAGTCGTGTAAACCTGTCCCGTTCATACTTCCAGCATGAATATGCGGTACAGGTCTTCACTGGCACCGTTCCTGCTTATGATCCTGCTACCGGTAACAAAACAACCGTAACGGGGAACAGCTATTATCCATATCAGCTTGCTGAGAAGCAGATCATCTGTGATACAATAATAACCGTACCCGGACACTATGATCCGCGGGTGGCAGTCAAGCTTGCAACCACTGATGATGCAGCCTATACGAATCTCGACAATGCCTATGCAATCAAGAAGCGCAAATATTACGGCGGAAGCTTTACAGTCGTTGCCGGCCCGATAGGGTCTGCTCCTTCGTTCTACGGCCGTAACTCCACCTCGGCTGCAACCAGCACCAATGATGCTGCTCATGACGGCAGCGGCCGCTGGCTCTACCGTGATGATGCACCGTATATACTCATGACATATGCCCAGTTAAAATTCTGCGTGGCTGAAGCACTCTGGAAACTTGACCGCAAATCCGAAGCACTCCAGGCCTTCAGGGACGGCGTAAAGGCTGACCTGCAGTTTACCGGGGAGTATATTGTTACAGGAAAACCGGGCAAGGTTGTTGACGGCGTCCAGACCACTCTGGGTGTTACCGGCGGCGACAAACTGACAAAGGGTGTTTACACAACCATGGCGGCTGAGTATGCTGCAGGTCCCTATGTTGACGGCCTGACCGAAGCTGACTTCAGCCTCTCTCATATCATGATGCAGAAATGGATTGCCCTCTATCCCTGGGGTGCTTCTGAAGCATGGGTTGACATGAGGAAATACCATTATGATATTGAATATACCGGCGATTATCCGAAGAACGGCAACGGATGGGATCTTACAACCGTTACCCAGAAGTGGGATACCGATCCTGACAAGGTTTACAAGGGTCTCTATCTTGCCCCCGCACAGGTTCAAAGCCGGAAGGTTGCCTACAACACCTTTAACAACGGTTCACCGTGCTACAGGATACGTCCGCGCTACAACTCCGAATACATGTGGAACAAGCCTTCACTCGAGGGTCTGAAGCCCATATCAGGAATGGCGCCCAACTATCAGACCTCAATACCGTGGTTTGCCTATCCCGGCGCTATGCCTCAGAACTAATTGTCAAACCGGATAAATCATAGAAAATGAAAATTATAAAATTCCTTACTCTGATACTGACTGTTACTCTGATGGTTTCCTGCGAGAAGCATGAAATTGATTTTGGAGGAGAGTATGTCAGTGACATGGCAGAATTTCAGCTGCATTACATTGCTCCTGTTACTGCTGTTCCAGCAAACAACCTTACGAGGGTGGATATCAATAACCAGATGTTCGCCAACAACAAGGCCCCTCTTAATACCTACAATGCTATCCCCAGCGGCGGTGTTGGCAGGTTCTACGCTGTCCGGCCCGGAAATGTAAACATCAAGCTTTATAAGCTGGGGAAAGTTACAGTTGACTCTCTTGTGTACGAGCAAAACGTGACCCTGGCCAAAGGAAAGCAGAACCTTTTCATTCATGACATGGCTCAACCTCCTGTTGTGTTTGATAACGGTTATCCCTATGAACGCAGGGAGGTTGTGGAGACTGACACCACAGTGTGGATCAAGTTCTACAATTTCCTGTATGAGACTGCTGGAGTTCCCACAACGCTCAAACTTCAGTACCAGTATGTAAGCCATCGCACAAGCGAACTGGTTAATATTGGCGAGCCTGTGGCTTTTGGTCAGACTACCGGTTGGCAGCAGGTACTGTTCATTAAGGAAGGTCCGCTGGACAATGAACGTCGCATCGATTACCGTATAAAGGTGATTGATGATAACGGAAGCGTTGTCGGGGATCTTCAGATCAGGAACTCAAGCGGCACTTATGTAAGCTATTCTGATTGGTGGAATGGGATCCTGGGCAGGAGATACCATCATATCTTCGCCGGAATGAGGGCTGCCGCCCCTGCCAGTGCAGTGAGGGTATTTACAGCATTATAGTTTTTTTGTACAGTTTGAAGGTTTTGCCCTGCTGAGGGTAGAATCAGGTTTGGTTACTGCAGAGGCACTGGATTTTAGTGCCTCTGCTATTTATTGTGAACCCGGGTGGAATTTGATTTCTGAGAGATCTGATCCCCCGGAATAACAGCCTGGTGAGTCCGGTTAATGTTTGATTACCTGCAGTTACAGTCTGGTTAATCCGCTGACTGTTTGATTACCTGCATTTACAGCCTGGTTAATCTGCTGACTGTTTGATTACCTGGATTTACAGCCTTGAGAACCCACTGCGTTCAATCAGCGGATTTATAGAGGGCTCCCGCCCTCGGAAGGATCGGAAAAGCTCTTCCGGTTCCCTGCTGCCCCCCCTTTCGAGTACTGTACGGCGAAATGAAAGGGCGGTCTCTCTGTCAAAGATGCCGCGCTCCCTGAAGAGGCTGAATGCATCTGCGTCAAGCACCTCCGCCCATTTGTACCCGTAATATCCAGCAGCATATCCTCCGGCGAACAGGTGGGCGAAGGATACACTCATGCATGCCCCGTCAACCGGCGGAAGCAGCTCTGCCTGCGCCATGGCGGCACGCTCAAAGGTAATTATGTCACCGCTGAACGGTTCCCTGAGTGTGTGCCATGCCATGTCGAGAAGTCCGAAACTGAGCTGTCGCATACAGGCATAGCCTTCATTGTATGTGACGGATTCCCTGAGTCTTGCAAGAATTTCATCCGGGATCTTTTCCCCTGTCTCATAGTGGGCAGCCCACGTGTCGAGCCATTCCTTTTCCCAGGCCCAGTTCTCCATTATCTGTGACGGCAGCTCCACGAAGTCACGCTTCACGTTGGTGCCCGACAGGCTTTCATAGGTGCAGTCGGAGAGCATACCGTGGAGCGCGTGGCCAAACTCATGAAGAAATGTGTTCATCTCACTGTGCGACAGGAGAGATGGCCTAACAGGTGTGGGGCGGGTGAAGTTCATTACCAGCGAGACTACCGGGATTATCCTCCTGTCATTCTCCTTCCTCTGTTCCCTGAATCCTGTCATCCATGCCCCGCCGCTCTTACCCTTCCTGGGGTGAAAATCGAGCATGAGAATGGCAATGATGCCTTTTTCACCGTCATGGACCTCATATGCAGTCACTTCTTCATTGTAGACGGGAATTTCCCTGTTTTCAATGAAGGTCAGGCCGTAAAGGCTGGTAGCAAGTCCCGGCACTGCCTCCCTGACCTTCTCCAGCGGCATATAAGGCCTCAGGGCCTCGTCGTCAATGCTGTACCTCTCCATCCGAAGCTTCTCAGCCCAGTAAGCCCAGTCCCATCGTTCCAGGCTGCCTTCATGACCATGCCGGCGGGCATACTCTTCGATGTCATGCAGGTCTCTCTTTCCTGCCGGGGTTGAGGCCTCCAGGAGTCTTTGAAGGAATCCGGTAACCTCTTCAGGGGTCGAAGCCATTCGCTCCTCGAGTGCATATGATGCATAGTCCGGGAAGCCGAGCAGTTTTGCCATCCTGAGGCGCAGTCCGGTAATCCGTTTAACCAGTTCCCTGTTGTCATGCTCGTTGCCGCGGAAGGCTCGATGCGCATATTCTTTGAACATCTGTTCCCGCAGATCACGCCTGTCGGCATATTGCATGAAGGGCACGTAGCTGGGGGCATGGAGGGTGAAGAGCCATCCCTGCATTCCCTTCTCTTCGGCAAGAGCCGAGGCAGCCTCGCGCGCGCCGTCAGGCAAACCGGACAGTTCTTCCTCAGTGGTAAGATGCAGAGTGAAGTCATTGGTCTCGGCAAGCACGTTCTCCTCAAACCTGAGAGACAGCGTGGAGAGTTCCACGGTAATTGCCCTGAACTGTTCCTTTCCCTCATCGGACAGACCTGCTCCTCCGCGCACGAAACCCTTGTACTTGCGGTCGAGAAGGATCATCTCTTCCGGATTAAGACCGAGGCTGTCGCGACTATCATATACGCTCTTTACCCTGGCAAAAAGCTCAGGATTGAGTGATATGTCATTGCCGAAAGCAGTAAGGACAGGTGATACCTCACGGGCAGCATCCTGCAGTTCAGGAGTGGTGTCCGAGCTGTTCAGGTTGAACAGTATGGGGGTTATGCGGTTCAGCAGCGTGCCGGCATTCTCAAGAGCCTCTATTGTGTTGTGAAAGTCGGGTTGATCGGGGCATTTCACGATTTCCTCTATCTCTTTCCGGGCAATGGCAATAGCTTCTTCTACTGCCGGCCTGAAGTGTTCCGGCCTGATCAGGTTAAAGGGCGGAATGGAGAAGGGGGTGGTCCATTCCTGTAAAAGGGGGTTGTTCCGGGTCATAGGTCATGTATGTGGTCAGGACAAATATACAATTTACAATTCTTGATGGTCTACTTGTCCTCTCTTATCATCTTTCCTACAATTCTTGCAGGTCTACGACCTGCGTGCGGAAGAATCATGCAGTCTGTAAAACTGTATGGCTGGGGATGCTAACAGAGTATAAAACATTGTATAAGAAGGCACTAATAAAACAGATCCCTGTAGGGGATCAGGAATTGTAAATGTGGTGCTCCAAACCAAAGGGGTGGGTGGGGGGCCTACCCTTTACAATTCTTGCAGGTCTACGACCTGCATGGATGACCCACCGGGTCATTTCTTTACGCTCGCCCCTAAATTGCCTTAAAAAAATGCCACATCCCTTTCGGAATATGGC
>AMWB02001963.1_pt3 | contig 47855 bp, 37 predicted proteins | sample 200311 | NCBI WGS metagenome assembly AMWB02 (sample SAMN02737377, study PRJNA173069) | bioreactor metagenome | biome: anode biofilm in microbial fuel cells | place: USA: California | collected 2010-12-16
ACGCCTAACGGCGCCCGGGGGGATTTCCGGGGAAGGGAAGCTCGCCGCACCGGTTCCGATAGTCACCGCACGGAATCACACGATCGATTTTCGAGCATAGACTCCTCCCGGCGGCGCTCCGAGACCGACCGGTCGGTGCCGCGGACTGATCGAGCCCGGCCCGACACCGCTGGCCCCCGGCGAAAACCCCAGACTCCGAAACCCCAGCCCAAAGCACATTCGGCTGCCCGCCGGACTTCGCCGGTGTTCCTGCTGCGGCGACTCTGGCACAGCCCGGCGCTCGGCACGCTGCTCACCACGGTCGGATTGTACGCCGCCTGCCACCTCTTGCGCATCGACCCGTCCGTGACGCTGGAGCTGCTGATTGTTGCTATTGGTATCAAGACGGGACTCTGGATGCGCGAGTCAGGGAGTGCCCTGATCCCCGCGACGGGGCACCGACGCCTGTCGAACCTGCTGCGCGACGAGGCCCTGGTTGGCCTGGCGCTTCTGGCTGCCGGCTTCGTGCGGCACTGGCCACTCCCGGTTGGCTCAGTTCTGCTTCTCGCAGCGGCAAATCTGGCCATGCACCTGATCTGGGCAGTCGGACTCGATCTCTGGTCCAGGTCGCACAAACATCCTCCCCGGTCGATTCCCGAGAATCAGGTCACGCAACGCGTCATCATCGTGGGGACCGGCTTGCGGGCACGCCGACTGGCCGACCGATTTCTGGACCACCCCGAATTGCAGACCGGCATCAGCGGTTTTCTCGATTACGAACGGACCGATCTCTGGCGCTACCGGGATATTCCGCTCCTGGGACATCCCCGCAATCTGGAGCGACTCGCCCTGGGCCTCCATATTGATGCCTTGGTTGTGGCTGTCGGCCCCGATGAGATTGCCCATACCGCCACGCTGGTGGCCAACGCCGAACGAATGGGAATCGCCATCTGGTTGCTGCCCGATCTGTACCAGGCCAAACTTTCGCGGGGCCGAACGACCAAGCTGGGTGACTCGTCGGCGATCGTCTACCAGCCGACCCCGACCAACCCGTTCGTCTGCACGATCAAGGCGATGTTCGACCGCACCGCGGCCTTCCTGATCATGGCCGTCGGGCTTCCCCTGTTTCTCCTGACCGCGCTCGCCATCAAACTCGACAGCCGCGGACCGATCTTTTTCCGCCAGGAGCGGATGGGTCGCAACGGCCGCCGCTTCCTGCTCTACAAGTTCCGCACCATGCAGTGCGATGCCGAACGGAAGAAACGCTCACTGCTGAGCCGCAACGAAATGACCGGGCCGGTCTTCAAGATCAAGGACGATCCGCGCATCACCCGCATCGGGCATCTGCTGCGCAAGTATTCGATTGATGAATTCCCGCAACTGATCAACATCCTCCGGGGTGAAATGTCCATGGTGGGACCGCGACCGCCGCTCCCCGCCGAGGTCAGCCGCTTCGAGCCCTGGCAGCGGCGCAAGCTGTCGGTCTTGCCGGGTCTGACCTGCCTCTGGCAGGTGAATGGCCGCAATGCGATCGATTTCGATCACTGGATGCGGCTCGACCTGGAGTACATCGATACCTGGTCACTGTGGCTCGATGCTCGCATCCTGCTGAAGACGGTGCCCGCCGTGCTGAAAGGGACCGGCCAATAACAGGGGCGACACCATGAGTGCCCGGACCATCGCAGCAAGCCTGCTTATCGTTTTCTTCTCACCCCTGGTCTGCCCGCAGCCGCATGCGGGCAGTCTGCTACCGGTCGGGCAGGTCGAGTACGAATTCGTGTACGACCGAATCGAACGAGGGGAGTCACAAACGCGGGACCGTTTCGACTATCAACTCGGGCCGTACGGCTCCAACGCGCTCTCGTTGCCGCACCACCCGTTCGGGTATCTGTTCGATACCTCGCACACCAAGATCAGTCTGTTCGCCTTCTCGCAAGAGGACATGCTCTCCCAAAAGGAAAACCGCGCCGAGGCGCGCGAGTCGTTCCGAGCCGGGCTGGCGGCTCAACCGCTGCGCCATCTCTCGGTCTATGCAAATTTCGTGCTCGATGAACGACGGGCGCGCGATCCGAACTATCACGGAAAGAAATGGCGCGGGCTGGCCGGCGATGTCGAGCAGGCATTCGGCCAGTATCAGTCCGACCGTTTGGATATCACGTTCGGGCGGTTCGCGTCGTTTTGGGGCCCTCGGCACTCACTCGTGCTCGCCGCACGGACCGCTATGGATGGGTTCGCCTGGCACCTTCGACTCGGACGGCTCACCGTGTCCTATCGATTGGCCCGACTCGATGGTTTGTCGCCGAAGTACGACGCGGTGCCGCTATTCGAAAATCGCTATTTCGCCGGGCACCGACTCGATCTCCACCTGTGGCACAACCGCATTGACCTGGGGCTGTTCGAAACGGCTGTCTTCGGCGGACCGGGCCGGCAAATCGACCTGTACTATCTGAACCCGCTGATCTTCTACCACGGGGCACAACTCAACGAGGGAACCGAGGACAACACCCTGGTCGGTTTCGACTTTTGCATCAAACCGCAATACGGCCTCAAGCTGTACGGCCAACTGCTGGTCGATGACCTGCAGATCGAAAAGAAATCGCAGGGGGATGAAGAACCGGATCAGTATGGTCTGCTGCTGGGCGGCTACCTCACCGACGTCGTGCCGTCGTGGGACCTCCGGTGCGAATATACGCGCGTTACCAACTGGACCTTCAATCAGGTACTTCCGCGCAACCGCTACCTGTTCGAGAATGCTCCCATCGGAGCGGCCACCGGGAATGACTACGATCAGGCCACCCTGCAACTCCATCGCTGGTTTGGAGCGCAGCACCGGCTAACCCTGAGTCTGGGGTACGGCCGTCAGGGGGAAGGGTCGGTCACGGCCCCGTGGACAGCCCCCTGGCTGGAGACCGATAGTGACTACCGCGAGCGCTTCCCCATCGGTACGGTCGAGAAGCAGTTCGCGGTTTCGCTGGGAGGCACCTGCTTTCTCTGGGGCCACTTCTACCTCGATGGCGAAGCGGGCGTTAACCACCTGACCGATCAGGGGCATATCGCCGGCGCGTCCGCAACGCTGCCGTTTATCCGTTTGACTTTGTCCGCCTTCGCCTCTACTCTGCTCGATCTTCGCGAATAGCCGCCGCTCCGAACTTCTCCCGACCTCCGGCGGTTACAGGGCGTAGATGCAACCGATCCGACCGATCCGGCGGATCAACAGGAGAGACGACGTGCCACAGGACAAGCCAGCGCCCCACCATCCCGCCAATCATCTCGCCGGGGAAAGTTCTCCCTATTTGCTGTCGCACGCCCACAATCCGGTCGACTGGTACCCCTGGTCACCGGAAGCGCTGGCGCTGGCCCGGCAAAAGAACCGTCCGATCTTTCTCTCCATCGGCTACGCTGCCTGCCACTGGTGCCATGTCATGGAGCGGGAGTCGTTCGAAAACGAACCGATCGCCCGATTCCTCAATGACCACTATGTATCGATTAAAGTCGATCGCGAGCAGCGCCCCGATCTCGACCACATTTATATGGCGTTCACGCAGGCGATGACCGGCAGCGGCGGCTGGCCGATGTCGGTATTCCTCACGCCCGATCTGAAACCGTTCTTCGCCGGAACCTATTTCCCGCCCGATGATCGCTACGGCCGCCCCGGTTTCCTGACCATCATCACCGAAATCGCCCGGGCGTATCAGGAAGACCCGGCGCAGATCATCGAATCGGCGGAGGGAATTTTCGATGAAATCAAGCGCCACCTCAACCGGGAAACCGAGTCCTCGCTTCTGTCACAGGGCCTGATTTCGGCCGGGGCGGAGAATCTGCTGCGGAGTTGTGATCCGGTGCACGGCGGTCTGGGGCGAGCCCCCAAGTTCCCGCATCCGCTGGAGCTGAGTCTCCTGATGCGCCAGTACACCCGGGATGGCGACCTCCGGTACCTGCAGGCCGCAGAGAAAGGTCTGACCGCCATGGCGCACGGGGGGATCCACGATCAGATCGGCGGCGGCTTCGCCCGCTACTCGACCGACGAACAATGGCTGGTCCCGCACTTCGAAAAGATGCTCTACGACAACGCCCTGCTCGTTCCCGTTTACGCCGATGCCTTTCGATTGACGGACAAGCCGCTCTATGGCGAGGTCGTCATCGGTACGCTTGATTTCCTGCTGCGCGAAATGACCGACCAATCCGGTGGTTTCTATTCGTCGCTCGATGCCGACAGCGAAGGCGCGGAAGGGAAGTACTACCTCTGGACCCCAGGAGAACTTTCCGCTCTGCTGGGGGACGATGCCTCGTCATTCGCCCGCTACTACAACGTGACGGACCAGGGACATTTTGAGGGGAAGTCGATTCTCCACCTCACGCGTGCCTCCGAGCAATTCCGCGAATCGCAGGAAGCAGATCAATTCCGGGCTCTGCTGACCCGCTGCCGAAGCCGACTCCTCGAAGCCCGCGCGCGACGAGTCCGTCCGGCGACCGACGACAAAATCCTTACCTCGTGGAACGGCCTGGCCTTGTCCGCCTTCGCGCACGGCTATCAGGTGACAGCCGATCCCCGCTACCTGGCGGCGGCGCGCGCCAACGCGCACTTCGTTCGAAACGAACTCTGGAACGACGGCACTTTGCCCCATGCCTGTCGCCATGGCGCTCTCATGAAGGGGGAGTTTCTCGAGGACTATGCCTATTACATTCGCGGCCTGCTGGACCTGTTCGAATCGGACCCCGGCCCCGATGGCCGGTACTGGCTCGAACTGGCCGTGACGCTGACCAACCGCGCGATCCAACTTTTTGCCGGACCGGATCACTTCTTCTATCTCCGCCCCGACAACCAGCCGGACCTGATCTTGCGTCCCAGAGACCTGATCGATAACGCCACCCCCGCGGCCGGGTCGATCATGATCCACAACCTGCTGAAATTACACCGGCTGACCGAATCGGCATCGTACCAAGCTGTGGCCCGTGAAAATCTCGACGCTCTGACCGGGCATATCCGGCAGTATCCCGGCGGCATGGCATCGGCGCTTCTGGCGCTCGACTATCTGCTCGGGGACAAGCTCGATGTGGTCATTGTCGGCGCCGGGCCGACTCGTGATGAAATGCTGGGCACGGTCTATCGGCGCTACGCGCCGAACCGATTGCTGGTGATGGACGCCACCGGCGAAAACTCCCTGCCGCTCCTGGCGGACCGCCGCTATGATGGACAGGTGAAGGCGTATGTCTGTTACAATTCAGCCTGCCGGATGCCGGTTCTTACGGCCGCCGAACTCGACCGCCAGTTGCGCGAACTCCGCTGAACCAGGCCGCGCCGGTCAGTCGGCCAGCGCCAGCAGATGATACTCCACCGAATCCGCCAGAGCCGCCAAATCGTAGCCGCCTTCGAGCACGGACACAATCCGGCCCGAGCAATGCGTTTCGGCACACGCCTTCACCTTCCGGGTCAGTTCGCCGAACAGCCCGCTGCTGGCGCACGTCTCGGACAACGGATCATCCGCATGGGCGTCGAACCCCGCCGAGATCAGGATGATCTCCGGCTGAAAGGCATTCAGGGCCGGAATTACCTTGTGGTCGAAGGCGGCCCGGAAATCCGCGTCCCCGGCGCCGGCTCCGAGGGGGATATTCAGCGTGTAGCCATCCCCTTTCCCTCGGCCGGTCACGGCCGCGTCGCCCGACCCCGGGTAGTGTGGAAACTGATGGACGCTGATAAACAGCACCCGGTCCTCTTCCAGGAATGTCTTTTCCGTGCCGTTGCCGTGATGCACATCCCAGTCGACAATCGCCACCCGCTGCACCCCCTGGGTGGCCAGCAGGTCCGCCGCGGCAATGGCGATATTGTTGAAAACGCAAAACCCCATGGCCCGATCTCGTTCGGCGTGATGACCGGGTGGGCGGACCGCACAGAAGGCGGAACGATACTCCCCTTTCATGACCGCCCGAGCCGCCTGCACGCAGGCACCGGCGGCATACAGCGCCGCTTTCGGCGAGGCCGGCGTTGCCGCCGTGTCCCCCCAGTCCAGCACCACCACATCCTTCACCGCCAGCGAGAGGATATCGTCGACGTATTTTGGATCGTGAACCAGGCAGATCGATTCCCGGTCGGCCGGCCCCGGTTCCACCATGGTCAGCCGATCGGCCAGCGATCCTGCCTGAACTCGCTCCAGAATTGCCCTGAGTCGATCCGGTCGTTCGATATGCCCGTATCCCTCCAGGTGTCTGACAAACAGATCATGGTAGTAAAAAGCGATCATGGTTCCTCCGTGCAACAGATTCCCCGGACTCGCCCAACCGTCGCCAGAAGCTTAGTTCCGGCGTGCGGATATATATGAGAAAAGGTGCCCCCTTTTCTATTTGACGGCAACGCCCAGACCGGCCGTCACCACTTCTTGTACCGCCAGAACACCAGGAACGAACCGACTGAAAGCACGGCCAGCCCCATGATAATGAAGAAGGCGTTCGGCTGTTCCGCCAGCGGGATCTTGACGTTCATCGAAAACGCGCTGACCACGAACGTCGGCACCATGATGCCGACCGTGATGATGTTCAGCGTCTTCATCAGTGCATTCAGATTGTTGCTCACGATACTGGCCCGCGCGTCCATCAGGCTCACCAGGATGTTCGAATACATGTCGGCCTGCTTCTGGCACTGGCTGTTTTCGATCACCGTGTCGTCGAGCAGTTCCAGTTCCTCCGGCGAAAACCCCATCTTGGCCGCATTGTTGCGCAACTTCTCCAATAGTACGCCGTTGGAATTGAGCGAGTTGAGGTAGTACACGAGGCTCTTCTGCAGGCCAAACTGGTTGATCAGGTGCCGGTTTTCCATCGACCGGTTGATCTTCTCCTGCAGATCATCCGCGATGCGGTTGATGATCTTCAGGTGTTCCCGGAAATGGATGATCGACCGGTTGATCAACTGCAGGATAAGCCCCGCGAGCGAACTGACCCGGTTGAACTGCGGTCCGTCGAACAGCGGCACGTCCTCCGATACCACGATATAGATGCGATCGCGAAACAGGAACGTTCCTACCGAGCCCACCCGGAATACGAATTGCTCGTGGGCCGAATACTTGCTCGGGCGTTTGAAAATGATCGCCGCATGTTCCGGCTCGAACTCCAGTCGTGACAACTCGTCCGGGTCCAGCGCCGAGGTCAGCGTGTGCTCGTCGAATTTCAGCTCATCGACCAGTTGCCGGCGCTCATGATCGTCCGGGTTGATGACCACGATCACCTGCCCCTGGACATCGTCGCATTCCACGAGCTTTCGGTTTTCGATCCGGTATTGGCGCCGCACGGTTGCTCCTTGCTGAAAAACTGCCCTCTCTCCGACCCAGACCCAATCTACGACGGCCAACCCTGAAAAGGCAATCAAAGAAGATCAGAAAATGCGAAAACAACGCGCTGCTCACCGAAGACGAAGGACACGACCGCGGCGGACGACCATACCCTCCGCCGCCAGCGCTGCGGAAGCCGCTTCGACCTCGACCAGGGCTCTGCCCAGCCGGTCCGCGATTGCGGTCACGGTCACCGAGCGGCGTCGGGTCAGTTGGCGAATGATCGCGCCGCGAATCTGACGCCGCGATCCCTCGAATCGTGGCTGCCGCCCCGGAGACGGAATCCCCGGCCGGCGGCGGGGCAACGCCAGCGCCGCATAGTCCATCAGCGCATTGTGCCAGTCGCGTGAACGCCGGCGGGGGAGAAGCCGCTCTGCCAACTGCTCCAGGTGCCGCCGGCTCACCGAGGGCGACAGGTCGAAAGCGTGCAAGAGGACCCGCCGGACATTCGTATCAATCGTGATCAGTGGCCGGTTGAACGCGAAGATCAGTATGGCGTGAGCCGTATAGGGCCCGATACCGGGCAGAGACTGCAGCAGCTCGGGATCATCGGGCAGCTTTCCATCGTAGTCGTGCATGACGCTTCTGGCCAGCCGTCCCAGGTTCAGGGCGCGTCGATTGTATCCCAGACCGGACCACATGGTCAGCAACTGGCGACTCGTTGCGCGCGCCAGCGATGGCCAATCCGGCCAGCGAGCTACCCAGGCCGCATACTTCGGCACCACCCGATCCACCTGGGTTTGCTGGAGCATGATCTCCGCGACGGTGATACAATAGGGGTCGGTCGATTCACGAAAGGGGAGCTTGCGGCCGTGGCGGCGGTAATACCCGAGGATCCTGCGCCGGAAGGCGGCGATCTTCGCAGGAGAAAGCTCGTCGAGGGAAGGCCGCGCCGTGGACATCTACCGGTCCGGGTCCGGGCTGCTTTGTGGGGTGAGCGACCAGGCCGCGCTGAGACCGAAAATGATGGCCAGCACGTACCCCTCTTGCGACCAGGTCCAGGCCCGCATGAAGAAGATGCTCAGGCAAAAGACGACCATCATGATATACAGGGCCGCCGATACCTGTGAATCCTCTCGATTCCGCCGAACTCGGAACTGCCGGCGGGCCTGCACGAACCCGGCCCCGGCCAGCGTCAGGAGGGCCGTGGCTCCCACCAGTCCGGTCTCGGCCAGATAGTGCAGCACCACGTTGTGGGCTGACATGCCGCGAATGTAGTACCAGACCGGTTCCGCCTTGATGGTGGGCACGACTTGGTCGATACTGGTGTAGTTACCGATGCCGATCCCCACGATCGGGCTGGTCAGAAACCCCTTCAGGGCCGCCTTCCAAAGCACCAGGCGAAGCGCCACCGTCCCCTGCGGTTTCGACACCGAGGCCCCCAGTTCCCCCACCCGCTCGAGGAAACCGCCGAACAGAACCGTCCCCAGCACCACGATCAGTATCGCGCTGACGGCCACGATCGCGACAATCCGCCCGGCGGACCGTTTTGCCGCAACGCTCTCTTCCCAGCTTGCTTTACCGCGCGCAGCCAGGACGAGGATCGGCACCGCCAGACCGATCGCCAGGATGGTGCCGCGTGAGCCGGAGGCGGCGACCGCGAGGACGATGATGGTCGCCATTATGGCATACCGCAGACGCTCGCGCGTCGTGCGGGACCAGATGAAAAAGGCCAGCGCCATCGGGGCAGCCGTCATGCTGAAGTTTTCGAATGCCAGCCAGGCCGGACCGAAGACCCGTTCCCGTCCACCAGCCAGTACGAACAGCACCAGATTGATAAGGGACAGGGCAAACACCTGCCACAGGTAGAACTGAACGACTCGCCGCACGCCGATTTCGGCGGACATGCTGAACACGGCGCGAAAGGCCATATAGATGGCCAGAATGCGCACCGACGGCACCACAGCTTTGGCGTGATTGAAAGCGAACAGAGCCGACAGCCAGGTGGCCGCGATCAGAAAGAAGAACGGCCAATCGTAGGCCGTGCGCCGGATCTCCGTCCGCTGCTGCAGGAGGAAGTCGATCATGATGGCAAAACAGAGCAGCGCCATGGCCAGATCGAACGGCCAGAGGGCGAACGTCCCGATCATGAAAGGGAGATAGAACCCGATCGTGATCAGGAACAAGTAGAAGGCAGCGCGGGGAGCGGCGCACAAATACACGGCCAGCGGCGCCGGCAGAAGGAGGAGGGCCAGCATCGGTCGCCCGATCAGCACCAGCGCGATGACCGGCAGCACGTACAGGCTGAGCGCCAGTACTGCGCCCGACCGAAGGGAGATTCCGTCTGAAATGGCTGTTGCGTATTGTGTCGTCACACATCACCTGGTCGGAAAAAGATACCCGATCAAACCGCCCCGGTCAACGCGTAACTGGGGCGCCCCGATGCGATTAACGCTTGACAGCATGACCGCGCCGGTCTATATTCCCCATAGAGGAAACTGTGAAAAACAATTTCCCCTCCCTCCTCACCGATCGCCATCTGCACATAGGAAGACGAATAGCTATGCGTAACCCTATACCAAGGAGAAGTTCCATGTCAAGGATTCGTACCCTCGTAGCGCTGATGCTGCTGGTGGTGCTGGGGATCGCGGCCACAACGTGGTCAGTGGTCAGCCCGTACGGCCGGTATGGTCTGGCGCGCACCGAAACTACCGATGACCATCCGTGGGGCGGTAATGCTCATTACACGGAGCCGATTGGCGACAGCGGCAGCAGCAGCACCTCCGGCGTTGTCAAGAAGTTCTACAGCTTCAATCCGGTGCTCACGCTGATTCTGCATCATCTGATCCTGCCTGATCTGCAGCAGCAGTCCCAGGACGGCACGCTCGACAACAATGTCGTTCCCCAGTCGCTGGACCCGGGGACATCCACCCCCAGCACCACAGGTAATTCTGCAGCCAAAGGTAACTAAGCAATGAAGATACAGGATACAGAAAGCCGCGAGTCCGGCCGCAGCGTGGTTCAGATGCTCATGACCATGCTTGATCGGCACGACTTCACCGGCGCGGTCGCCTGCTTCGAGGCTCACGAGAGTCTCCTCGAGGCATGCTCCCTCGCCGAGGCTGGAGCGATCCTGCATGCCGCCGCCAGGGCACACGCCTCACTCTCTCACTTGCCGATTGCACTCCGCCTGGCCCGACGGGCCCAGGCCGCCGCAGAACGGGAGGGCGACAGCCTCCCGATGGCCGAGATCTTCATGACGATCGGTCGCATTCTGCGCGATATGGGAGAGATGAGAGAGGCAGAAAAGGCCTGGCGCGATGCCGAATCGATCTTCCGCCGCCACGATCACCCGGAAGGACAGAGCGATGCGCTCAACCTCCTGGCTGGTCTCTTTTTCCAGAAGAGCGACTACCGCAACTCGATCACGCTGCTGATGGACGCCGTCGCGATCGCCACCAAACTCGGCGACCGTCGCAAACTCGCCTTCATGATGGGCAATATCGGACGTATCCACAGCTTCACCGGCGACTTCGGCGAAGCCGAACGGCACCTCCGGATCAACATCGAGCTGTCGCAGCAGGAATCTGACGATCTCGAAACCGAACGCGCCTGGCTGTCGCTGGGATATCTGCATATCCAGCAGCGCCAGTACGCCAAGGCCGAACAGGCGCTGGCCGAGGCCTACCGCCTGATCGTCCAGTTGCACCGCAACCGCGATGAGGTCATGTATCTCACCTATCTGGGTGAGTTGCAGTACCGGATGCACCGGCATGCCGAAGCCGGCGAGACGCTCCAGAAGGCGCTCCGCATGGCCCAGGCGATCGCTCCGAACAGCATCCTGGATGCCCGCGTCATGCGTCACCTGGCGGAACTGCATCTCCGGCAGAATGACCACCGTCGGGCGCTCCCGTATGTCACGCAGGCGCTGCCGATCATGGAAGCCGCCCAGCAGTTGGCCGACCTCGGCGCGCTGCACATCCTTCGCGCGAGAATCGCGCAGCAGACGGAACAACGCGACCAGGCGCGCGCGTCCTTCCTCCAGGGACTGAGCATCCTCGAGGAGTCCGGCGTGCGCTGGGAGCGGGCCGAGGCCCTGGTCTGGCTCGGCCGCGCCGAGCTGTTCAGCCATCGCGAACGAATGACCTACCTGTTCCGGGCCGAGGAATTCTATATGCGGGCCGGCGTCACCAGTGATCAGGAGGAGGTCAACCGCCTGATCGCGTCACTCGACAGTCTCGCCGGCGTGCCGACGGCACGAGCCGCCTCGGCTGCCGGAACGCCCGCGCTGGCCGATTACCTGACCTGTTCGCCGCTGATCCAGAAATTCAAGGCGCAGATCCCCATGCTCGGTCGATCCGACCTGCCGCTCCTCCTGACCGGAGAAACGGGGGTCGGCAAGGACCGCCTGGCCGCCCATTTTCACTCGGTGGTCCGTCCGGGAACACCGTTTGTTTCGATCAACTGTGCCTCGCTCCCCGAGACGCTTCTCGAGTCCGAGCTGTTTGGCTATGCCAAAGGCGCCTTCACGGGCGCCGGGGCCAATAAGCCGGGGCTGATGGTCACGGCCAATGGCGGCGTCCTGCTGCTCGATGAAATCGGCGACCTCCCGCTTGGCTTGCAGGCCAAGCTGCTCGGTGTTTTGGAAAAGCACCGTCTCGTGCCGCTGGGGAGCACCGCCGAGGTCGAACTGGATTTCAAACTGGTCGCCGCCACCAACCAGAATCTGGATGAGATGGTGGAGCAGGGGAGATTCCGCCGCGACCTCTTCTACCGCCTGAGCGGACTCCACTTCCACCTCCCGCCGCTTCGGGAGCGAAAGGAGGATATTCCGATCCTCCTCCAGCATTTCATGGTGCGACGCGGTCTTCTGACCGCCGATCAGAAACTGCCGGTGGAACTGCTCAAGCAGTTTGTCGACTACGATTGGCCCGGAAATATCCGCGAACTGGAAAACAAGGTCAAACGGCTCGAAGTCATGGCCCAGATGGTGGCCGAGGGGGATATGGTCGAACTCGCCCGTTCCCTGTTCGGCTCCGAGGCACCCTCGGCCAAGACCAACCTGTTTGATCGAGTCGAGCAGTTCGAACGTCAGCTCATCATGGAAGCCCTCACCGCCACCAATGGCAATAAGTGCGAGGCGGCTCGCCTGCTGGGGGTCCATGAAGCGACCGTCCGTCTGAAGCTGAAACGGTATCTGTCGGCCGATGCTTCCGGCGCGGTGAACTGACCGTCTTTGTCCATGCTGCGAGGGCCGGATTATCCCGGTCCTCGTAGGATTATACGATCGTCGCAACGATCTCCTTGGTTGCGGCAAGTGATTGATTATCAGTCGCTTGCCGCTTTTCTTTGGCCTCTCGTTCGGACAATACTACGAATCGATGAGCTTCTCATACACCACTATGATTCATGGCAATCGATGTAACACCTTGTTACGTTGTATCTTAGGGACACACAGCTCCCGCCCGACTCACACTCGGCACGCCGCTTGCCATTACCTTGACTGTCATTGTTACTCCTTTGCGAAAGTCGTCACACGCTCGCGCATTGGAGACTCTTCCGATTCGTTTTTTGGGTGTATCCAACCGTCCGCATTCGAGGGGAGTGCGGGCGGTGATTTTTTTCTGCCACGCTGCAGATCCGTCGCCGGTGTGACGCCCCGGCTCTGCGCTTCCATCACCCGATTGTTTTTGAGTTGCGCCCGGTGGCTGCTCCCGCTTATTTGGGATCATGCCACGCGAAGCATTGGGCCTGATCGAAACCAAAGGGATGCTGGGTGCGATCGAGGCGACGCGGGCTGCCACCTCGGCCGCCGAAGTCGCGATTGCCTCGGCCGAACAAAACAGCTCCGGGCGAGTCACCGTCCGCATCGAGGGGGACCGCGCCGCTGTCCAGACAGCGGTCGAGGCGGGAGCACTGGCTGCGGAGCAGGCCGGGCAGTTGATCTCCATGCACATTATCACCCGCCCCGATGAAGGACTCGAGCCGCTTCGGCCCTATGTGCGGTTCCTTCGGAAATACACCAACGGCGAGATCGCTCCTGGCGGTTCGACCCCGAAACCGGCAACTCCCAAGACTGCTCCAGCTCCAGCGCCCCGCCCTGCAGTTGTCAAGGGGGTCAAACCGGCCCCCGCACCCAAACCGGTACGGGTTGCGCGGCCGATGCCAAAGCCGCATACGGCTGCTGCTCCGGCGACCATCACACGCCCCGCCCCGAGCGCCCCTGCTCCCGGCAGTGCGACCCTGGCCGAACTGGAGGCGATGCCGGTGGTCAAGCTCCGCCAATTTGCCCGAACTGTGCCGAACTTACCAATCGCCGGCCGCCAGATCTCGATGGCCAACAAAGAGCAACTCATCGAGGCCATTAAGAGCGTCATGACGCTTGTCTGACCCCCCCATTGACAATCGCCCAAAATCGTCCATATTCCGCCCATGGCTAAACATACCATTACCCTCATCCCCGGCGACGGGATCGGCCCGGAGGTCTCCGAGGCCACTGTCCGGGTGATCGAAGCCGCGGGTGTCGATGTCGCCTGGGAGCGCTTCGATGCCGGCGCCGCCGCTATCCAGAAATTCGGCGAGTCGGTTCCCGATGGCCTGCTCGACTCCATACGCAAGAACAAGATCGCTCTTAAAGGCCCGCTCACCACGTTCGTCGGCAAGGGGTTCCGCTCCGCCAATGTCACCCTTCGCCAGAAACTCGATCTCTATGCCAACCTCCGCCCGGTCAAAACTATCGGCGGCGTCCCGAGCCGTTTCGACAAAGTCGACCTGGTGATCGTCCGCGAAAACACCGAGGACCTCTACACGGGTATCGAGTCCATGGTTTCCCCCGGCGTGGTGAATGCCATCAAGGTGGTGACCGAAAAGGCCTCTCTGCGCATCGCCCGCTTCGCTTTCGAGTACGCCCGCAAGCACGGCCGCAAGAAAGTCACGCTCGTGCACAAGGCCAATATCATGAAGATCTCCGATGGCCTCTTCCTGCAGGCGTTCGAGGAGGTCGCCAAGGAATACCCCGACATCAAAGCCGAGGACAAAATCGTCGATGCCCTTTGCATGCATCTGGTGATGGATCCCTCCAAATTCGACGTGCTGCTTCTGGGTAACCTGTTCGGCGATATCGTCTCCGATCTCGCGGCCGGTCTGGTGGGGGGACTCGGGGTCGTGCCGGGCGCGAATATCGGCGGCGAGTACGCCGTGTTCGAGGCGGTCCACGGCACGGCGCCCGATATTGCCGGGAAGAATATCGCCAACCCGACCGCGCTTCTCTTCTCCTCGCTTCTGATGTTGCGCCATATCGGCGAACCGGAAGCGGCCGACCGAATTTGGAAGGCGATGGTCCTCTCGCTGGCCATGGGACACCACCTAACTCGTGACCTGGGCGGCAGTTGCTCCACGACCGAGTTCACCGATGAGCTGATCAAAGAGATCAAGAGCCGCACCTGATCAGCCGCCGATACCTGCCGAAATAGGCTCCATATTATATCCAAACCGGCCGGTGCAAGGCTTGACTTATCACTCTCTGCCGCCCTATATTACTCTCGTGTTCTTTGTCCCTAAGGGAAATTCAGCCCTATTCCCGGTGGAAAGTAGTTTCCACTAGTGGTATTCAAGAAACTGAAGCCTCTCGTCATCGGCGATAAGATAGCTCCCGTTCCTATCGTGCAGGGTGGTATGGGAGTTGGTATATCCTTCTCCGGCCTCGCCTCGGCCGTCGCCAACGCGGGCGGTATCGGCGTTATCGCCGCCGCCGGGATCGGCATGTACGAGTCCGACTTCTATACGAATTTCCTCGAGGCCAACACCCGCGCCCTCCGTCGCGAAATCCGCAACGCCAAACTGCTGACCGGCGGCATCGTCGGCCTCAACATTATGGTCGCTTTCTCCAACTACGGCGACTTCGCGCGCGTCGCGATCGAAGAGAAGATCGACGTCATCTTCTCCGGGGCCGGCCTCCCCATGAATCTGCCGCAGTACCTCGACGAGAATTCGCAGACCAAACTGGTGCCGATCGTTTCTTCCGGCCGGGCCGCCGGGCTGCTTTGCAAGCGATGGCTCAGTCGCTATGACTATCTGCCCGATGCCGTCGTGGTCGAGGGCCCCCGGGCCGGCGGTCATCTCGGCTTCTCCCGGGAGCAGATTTTCGATCCCGCCTTCGCCCTCGAGAAACTGGTGCCGGAGGTGGTCGCGGTCGTCCGCGAGTTTTCCGAGCGGTACGGCAAGCCGATACCGGTCATCGCCGCCGGCGGCATTTATACCGGCTCGGATATCCGGGCCATCATGGAACTGGGAGCCGATGCCGTCCAGATGGGCACCCGTTTCGTGGCCACCGATGAGTGCGATGCCGACCTCCTGTTCAAGCAGGCGTATATCGATGCCACCGCCGATGACGTCGTCATTATCAACAGCCCGGTCGGGATGCCCGGACGGGCGATTCGAAACCAGTATCTCGACGATGTCGGCGATGGGGTCAAGAAGCCGTACAGTTGCCCCTACCATTGCATTCTGACCTGCGATATCAAAAACTCCCCCTATTGCATTGCCCACGCCCTCATGAGCGCCAAACGTGGGCGCCTGGCCAATGGCTTCGCCTTTGCCGGGGCCAATGTCTACCGGGTCAACGAAATCGTCCCCGTGAAGCGGCTGATGTCATCGTTGGTCGCCGAATACGAACAGACGTTCGAGACGGCGATGGATCAGCCGACTCGACTCGGCCTGAGCTAGCCGCCCGAAAACCCACTTCCCCTGTTGCCCGTTGTACCTCAATACCCATTGACTCCACCGCAGTGCGGAATCCAATGCTTGCAGCCCAGATTGAAGGCTAATACTATTAATTCCAGGCAGAAACCAGAAGGTACACAAGATATCGGGTCGATTTTCGCATGAAGAAGTCCCGCCGGTCGCGCATCACACTCTACACTCTTGCGGCAGCCCTGCTGCTGTATGCGCTGTTGCTCATCCCCGATCGCGAACTGCCGAAACCGGTTCTGCCTCCGGCCGCGCCCTTTGTCTGGGATCAGGATCAGTACTGGCAGGTTCTCGAGAGCCGCTTTCAGCAGGCGCGGAGCGCCAACCCCGACACGACCGATGCCGAAATTCTCCTACGGCTCGATCGGCTGCGCGAGATCATGTTGATTCTATGGCGTGCCGCGCCATCTCCGAGCAACCCGGTCTTTGCTCAGGTCGAGACCGAGCTTTTTGAACTCGGCCCCATGATCGCCGCCCGCCCGGAATACCTGAACGACTACCGTCAGGTCATCAGCGATCTGCGTGTCTGGCTCAAACGATGGTCGCAGAACTGGGACATGAACGCGCTCGACACACGAAGGACCCTGTATCGCCTGCTCTATGGCTCCCGCACCGCGCTGGAAGAAGTGATGTTACAGGCGCCCGACAGCATGGTGCTTCCCCTGACGTTCGGCACCGACGAGCCATCGGCGACTCCGTCCGCCCACCTGCTCGGCGTCATAATACACAGCGGCGACATACTGCTGTCGCGCGGCGGCGCCCCCACCTCGGCCCTCATCGCGCGCGGCAACGACTACCCCGGCAACTTCTCCCATGTCGCCCTGGTCCATATCGACTCGGCACGCCACCAGGTTTCCATTATCGAGTCGCACATCGAAAAGGGCGTGGCAATCGCCACTCCGGAGGAGTACCTCAAAGATACCAAGCTCCGCGTGATGGTCCTCCGGTTGCGGCGTGATCTTCCGGCCATGATTCAGGATTCTCTGCTGCCGCACCGCGCCGCCTCCTTGGCGCTGGCCAGCGCTCGTCGCGCACATATCCCCTACGATTTCGCTATGGACTTCCAGGATGCGAGCAAGCTGTTTTGTTCCGAGGTCGCCTCCGACGCGTACCGGCAGGCCGGCATAAGTCTCTGGATGGGGCTCTCGCACATCTCGACACCGGGCGTCAGCTCCTGGCTGGCCGCCTTCGGTGTAACCCATTTCGAAACCCAGGAACCATCCGATCTCGAATACGATCCCCAGTTGCGCGTCGTGGCCGAGTGGCGCGACCCGGAAACACTCTGGAAAGACCATCTCGACAATGCGGTCACGGATGTGATGCTTGAGGGCGCGGAGCGCGGGGAGAGGATTCGCTACGCCTGGTACCTGCTCCCGATAGCGCGGGTGATGAAAGCGTACTCGGTTCTGCTCAACTGGTTCGGCGCGGTCGGACCGGTTCCCGAAGGGATGAACGGCACCGCCGCCCTCCGCAACAGGTGGTACTCGGCCGAACATGACCGAATCAAACAGCGCCTGACCGAACTGGCCGACCGCTTTCGTGAGGAGCGGGGCTATCGCCCGCCCTACTGGGAGCTGGTGACACTGGCTCGCCGGGCCGCCGCGTCATGACCGACCGGACGAGTCGTTTTTTTCTTGCCGGATGATTGGCTGTCGCTGCTTCTTGGAGCACTCGCACAAATCCTCGATAGACATCATGGTGTTCACGGATGAACCTTGTCGCGTCGACAGTGGTTGAGAAAGGAGTCGCATGAAGAAGTATCTCGCGGAACTAATCGGCACGTTTGTTCTGGTGCTCATGGGGTGCGGCAGTGCCGTCATTGCCGGCTCGCACATCGGTTTTCTGGGCATCTCGTTTGCCTTCGGTATCTCGGTGCTCGCGATGGTGTACGCTATCGGACCGATCTCCGGCTGTCATATTAATCCGGCGATCACCGTCGCCATGGCGGTGGCCGGCAAGATCAACGGCAAGGACACGGTCGGGTACATTGTCGCGCAGTGCCTCGGTGCCATCATCGCGGGGGCGATCCTGTTGGCTATCGCTTCCGGCAAAGCCGGCTATGATGTCGCCGTGAATGGCCTCGGTCAGAACGGCTACGCCCTCCACTCGCCGGACCAATACTCCCTGGCCGCCGGCTTCATTGCCGAACTGGTCTTTACGTTCATCTTCCTGATCGTGATCTTCGGCGCCACCCACCAGAAAGCCCCCGCCGGGTTCGCCGGCGTGGCGATCGGCCTGACGCTGTTCCTCATTCACCTGGTGGGGATTCCGATCACCGGCACCTCGGTCAATCCGGCCCGCAGTCTTGGCCCGGCTATCTTCGCCGGTGCCGATGCGATCGCACAGCTCTGGCTGTTCATCGTTGCCCCCATCGTGGGCGCCATCATCGCCGCGCTGGTCTGGAAAGGACTGTTCGAGAAGAGCTGACCGCTTGAGAATAAGAAACGAGGTGTCGGGTGAATCCGTCCGGCACCTCACTGGCTTCTAGCGAAGATACTTCTCCAGCCACGCCCTGCGGTGGCGGTCGATCTCGCGGTAGCTGCCGTCCTTCAGCGCCACATGTCCCGCCCCCTCGAGAATGACCAGTTCATGCGGCACGCCCTCGCGAGTCAGTTCCTCGGCCATTCGCTGCGATTGCTCCACCGGCACGCGCACATCGGCCGTGCCGTGCAGCAACAGGATCGGGACCTGCTTCGGTAGTCGAGGCACGAGACTGAGCGGCGACCGCCGGTTCACTTCCGCGTGAAAGGCGACATCGTCGGAATTTCCCAGTTGCCTGCGCAAAAATCGGCGGAAATCATCGTTCGCCGCGCAGCGCGTCGTAAGGTCGCTCAGGCCGGCGTGCACGATGGCACAGCGGAACCGCTCATACCGGGTCAAGAGATGATACGTCGTCATCCCGCCCCGGCTCGCGCCCTCGACCGCGATCCGGTCCGGATCGCACTCCGGTATCTGCCGCGCCACGGCCAGCAGGGCAAAGGCATCGTTGATCTCGGCGCCGCCGAACTCCTCTATGCCCTCACCTCCCTGGTTGCCGCGATACTGGGTGGCCAGCACGACATATCCCCACACCGCCGTCGAAGCCAGGATGAGAAAGGCGGTGAGATCATCAAGCGCCCCCCGTTGCCCAAACCCGCCCCGGTTCCAGATCAGGACCGGATAGACCCCGGGCTCTTTCGGGCGGGCGGCGTATCCGGCCACCTTCAGGCCGTCGGACAGATACGTAAGTCGCTCGACCACCGTATCTTCGAGCACGCGAATATCATACATCCGCTTGACGGTGGCGAACGCATGCCGGTTGAGTTCCACCGGTTCAACTTTGAGGAGTGTGCCATCCGTGACCATCGCCGTCAATATAAGGGCCGGCCGTGACACTCCGCGACAAATTCCGGATTGGTTTCGGCAATCCGAGCGGCCGCTTTGGCGTATAATCCCCTGACGGGCAGCTCAGCTCGTAATTGGACCCAGGAAAGAAAGGACCTGCGATGGCGTCTCGCGCAACAGTCACTCGTCACAAACCGGGCCGGGGGAGAGTGTTTTCGGTGCTGGGAGACAGGATAGCGTGCAAGCTGCTCGGCGAAGAGTGCGGCTACACCCTGTCGGTGTTTGAAGTGACGGTCCGTCCGCAGAGCGGTCCGCCCCCTCACGTTCATCTGCACGAGGATGAGGCCTATTATGTTTTGAGCGGGCAGTTCGACTTTCTGCAAGGGGATCGGACCATCCATGCCCAGCCGGGCGAGTTCATTCACTTTGCGCGCGGCACGCTGCACACCTACCGGAATGTCGGCGACGAGCCGGGCCTGCTGCTGGCAATCTTCACGCCCTCCGGCGTCGAGCACTACTTTGAGGAGATGGATCGCCTGGCTCGGGCCGAATCGATCGATTTCGAATCCGCGCTGAAGGTCGCCCGGCGGCATGCGATTCTGTCGTTGCCGGTGCCGTGATTTGACGTTGGCGTGGTGGGGGTGATGCCGGCGCGGACTAAAACAGCCGCTTGAGATAACAGGAGAACAGCGCGGGGGAGAAGCCGCCCAGCGCGCCGGAGGAGACGCCTTCGTGTACACCGATCCTCTGGAGCGCATAGAGGTCGCGGGTCAGAGTCGTCCCTTCGGGATCATGGGTGGCAATGCCGCACCGATACCCGGCCTCTTTAGTCAGGCGCCGAATCTCTTCGTCGTGATTTCCGTTCGGATAGGCGATCGACGTGACCGGGCGTCCGATCTTCTCCTCGATCAGCAGTTTCGACTCCACCAGTTCCCGTCGCACCTCGGCCGGCGACATGGTGGTCAGAATCTGGTGCGACAATCCATGCGAGCCGATTTCGACCAGGTCCGGATCCATCTCTTTCATCTCAGCCCAACTGAGCGTCCAGCGTCGCTCGGGCCAACGGTCATCGGTCAGCCCGGTGCTTCTCACCAGCAGGGCGATCGCGCGATTCATGCCGGCGGCATCGAGGTCCTTCAGCGACTCGATAAACCGATCGTGGTCGGAGGCGAGCCATTCGAGATAGCCGCGCGTGAGCGGTTGCCCCCGATGTTTTCCGCCGTTTCCGCCAAGAATCTCCTCGAGAACATCGGCCAATTGCCCGGCCGTAAGATTCCCCTCGGTGAGATAGTAGCCAATGCGCAGGAACCAGAACTTCAGATTGGTCTCGACAAAGTTGGTCGAGACGAAGATCGTGGCCGGGGCGCGGTACTTCCTGAGGATCGGATACGCCTGCACGAAGTTGTCACGCCAGCCGTCATCGAACGTAATCACCAGCGCTCGCGGCGGGATCGGGGCGCCTTGTCGCAGGCATTCGGCGAGTTGGCGGAGCGGCATGATCGTGTAGTGGCGCGCGAGGAATGCAATCTGCCGTTCGAATGAGCGTGTGGAGACGGCTATGCCCGGCTGCGTGTACTCCGTTCGGGCTCCCACCTCTTCGATCACCCGGTGGTACATGAGGATGATATACCGCTCGGCCGAGCCGTTTCCGGGCCGAAGGGCCGTCAGGAGAGCGGAAAGGCCGCCGTAATGGCAACCGGCCGCCAGCAGTTGTTTGATCAGTCTTCGCATGGGTTTGTCGTCGCCCGCTTACTTCTCTTTGAGGCAAGATACCATCGTGGCCACGTCCTTGTCACGAACATACGGATGGGTCGGCAGTGTCAGGAGACAGTCGACAATTCTCCGTGCCCCGGGGAATGACTCCCGGGGGTTGGCCAGGAGCGGCTGCAGGTCCGGAATGTCGGCGATGGTCGAAGGATACATGGTCGAGGCCACCACGCCTGCCCTGCGCAGCCGGAGGACCAGGCGATCACGCGTCCCCCGGTCCGGGGCGAGCACCGGTAGCCGCAGGTAGGTTGGGCAGGCCGCCTCGTCAAATCCGGGAATTTCAAACTGCCCAAGGGGCAGGATTTCGCGGGCGAGCCGACGGCCGTTCTCGGTCCGCCTCGCATTGATAGCTGACAGTCGATCGAACAGTCGAGCACCCAGTGACTGCTGCAGGCGCGAGAGGCGCCCCGAGGTAAACGAGGGATCATACTCCGTTTCCCCCAGTCCCAGGAATGGGAGCAAGTTCGGAAACCAGAAGAATCTGGGGCGAAGGAAGAGCCCATACAGCACGAGCTTCACCAGAAGAGCGAGTTCATCCCGTGTTCCGGGCTCCGGCAGACTTCTCAGCTCATGGCTGAGCAGATCCGCAAGGCGATCGTTGGACGTGACAATTGCTCCCCCCGCATAGGTGGAGAGGTTCTTCCCGCGATCGAAACTGTAAAACCCGGCATCGCCAAACGTACCGGAGTGCCGCCCGTTCAGCTGCGACCCCAGCGTCTGGGCCGCATCATCGAGCAGAAACAGCCGCCGCTCGCGCCCGAACGGAGTCAGCTTCTCCCAATTGCTGACCAACCCGAAGAGATTGCAGGCGGAGAGGGCAACGACCGCACTCGTATTGGATTTCTGCAGCAGATCATAGTTGTAGTCCAGCGTCGCCGGATCGATATCGACCAGACGAACCCGCAGGCCGGCGCGGGCAACCGATGCTGCTACGGAAAAACAGGTATAGGCGGGAATGATGACTTCGGTCTTCGATGGTCCCGCGAGCTGGGCCATGGCCTTCAGGATAAGGCACTGCGCGGTGCGACCGTTCGACACCAGCTCGACCGAGCGCGCACCGGAGAAGTCTCGAAGTGTGTCACGGAACGCGCTGGAATCTCCGGTCGAGGCGGAGCGGCGAGACCAGGCCTTGAGCACTTCGGCGATGGCGACGGGAGTTCCGGCCGGCGGGAGTAAGTAGAACAGGCTCACGTTTGCTGCCTCACGAATCAATCACGGGAAGTTCCTGATCAGTCGGGGGCCGATCAGGTTCGCCACACCCAGCGGCAGTTTCTGCCAGATTCTGATGAACATCTGATACTTGGGATTTCCGGGGTTGATCGCCGGAAGCTCCTGGCTGCGATGCAGAGCGTATTGCCAGTGCAGCTGCGTCGGAGGTGCACCCCACTGCTTCTTAAAATTGAAGGTGGGGCCATCCCAGGTGGAACGGCCGAAATCCAGATACCCCAAACCACGCTCGCACCCCTGCCGAATCACGGCCCAGTACAGGGCGTGATTGGGACAATAGGTGAGCGCCCGTCGATACGACGACGCGGAGGGCACGTAGACGCGGTCCTTGAAGGTCAGGGCCAGTCCCCCCGCAATGACTTCCGCATCCTTGCTGACCAGCACGAGTTGAGCGGACTCGGGAAACGTTCTCAGGATGGCGCGGAAGAAGGACTTGCCCCAGACCGGCGTGCCGAGATCGCGCATGTTGTGGGCGAAGACGCGGTAGAAGGCATCCAGGCGTTCTCCCCCTCCGAATTCGACCTTGAGTTCGCACTTCTCCGATTTGCGGATCTGGTTGCGCAGCTTGGCATCGAACCGGGCCCACAGGGTCTCGGCCTCGGGCGCCAGCGGAAGCAGAAAGGTGACCTTGTCGGTGCGAATCGGCAGCCCCAGCGGCTGCTCGTCGACCGTTCGAAACTCGACGAACTCTGCGCTATGTTGCTCGGCGAGACGTGTTGCTTCGGCGAGCAGCGCTTCCTCGGCGGCGGCATCGTCGGCCAGAATCCCGCCGTAATCGATCCAGGGAAGACTCACCAGGTAACGTGTCCGCCACCAGGTGGTAACGAGAAACATCGGGAGGATGCCGCACAGGTTCTGGTCGCGCAAGGCGACCAGGTACAGCGGCTTGTGCCCTAATCCCTCGGCGATGACGTCGCGCCAGCCCAGTTGGTGGGCGATCGTTGCCTTTGCGGAGCGCGCCACATAGTCGTGCCAGGCGCGAGCGTGGGAATCATCATAGGGACGTACGGTCAGCATGGTGTCCTTTTCATAACGCCCGGTCAGTCGCCGCGGGAGCATGAATCGGTGTCTCCCGAACGATATACACGAGGATGAGTGCCAGGGTGTACAACATCCACAACTGCGGATAGAAGATCGTGGACAGGAACGTGGCCCCCGCGAAATAAGCGATCAGGCCGCCGATCAGCGAATTGGCCAGGTACCCCACGCGCGCCGCGTCCTCGGTATCGGGCAGTTTCTGCTTGAGTCTTTGCAGTCGTTTCACGACGAAGACGATCATGAACAAATAGCAGGCCATGCCCAGCGTCCCCATCTCGGCCAGGATTTGCGGCAAGGTGCCATGGAAAGCGCGTCCCCAGTACCGATCGGGGTTCGGCACCCCGCGAATGTACCGCGGAAAGTGGATGCCGCCGTTGGCGGGCCCGACACCGATGACGGGGTAGTCCACATACATGCGAACCGCCGCCTCCCAGGATCTGATCCGCTCGCTGGCGGTTCCTTCCTCGGTATCGCCGATCGTGCCCATCTCTTTCCAGTAATAGGACGGCGCCACGGCGACAAAGCCGAGTACCAGGATAATACCGAGCGCAAAACTCCGGGCCTTGTTCGGCGAATTCATGATGCAGTAGAACAATGCCAGCATGAGCGCCACCCAGCCGCCGCGCGACATGGAGCTTACCACGCCCCACAGAAACACCAGCAGGATGAAGATGCTGACCAGCTTGAGGAACATTTTCTTCACGTACTGAAAGATGAAGAAGGCGAAGGGAATCCAGACCACGAGAGCCAGTGCGAAGTCGTTTTCATCCGCGATGTAGCCGCTCCCAACCCGGCCGCTGGCTGCTTCACCCCGTACCACGACATGGAGCAGTTCGCGGTTAATGATCCCATAAATGGCGAAGTAGAGGTTGATGAGCAGAACCAGCCAGACCAGCTTGTTGAGGCGATCGAGCGAATCCACGACATTGGTGGCGATCAGGAACATGACGAAGACGATGGCCATCGCCTCGAAAGCGTCATAGGCAATCTTGTTGTTTGCGGCCAGGAAAACACCGACCGCCATTACGGCGAGAAATCCCAGGAATGCCCAATTGAAGGCTGACCACTTGATCGCTGTCTTGGTGCGGATCAGATAAATGACCCAGGAAGCCAGCGTCAGAATCTCGAGGACCATGGCCAGCCGAAGGGGGCGGAGCGCCGGAATGAAATCGTAGGGACGGAGCAGGTTGTACAGGTAGAAGATGTAGATCCCGACCCAGGGATTACGCAAGACCCAGATTCCAAAGGCGATGGCCGGAAACACGACCACCATCGGCGCCTGAAACTTCTCCGGCACCAGAAGAAACGTGACGGCTGCCGCAATGGAGAGGAAGATCAGACCGGCGTAGCCGAGCAGTTTCCCGGTGACGAACGATGCCGGCGATTCCACTGCGACCGACCGGGCGGCGGGGTCCGGCGAAGTTGCTTTCTCTTCCATCCTGGTTGCTCTCGGCTCAGAAACAGCAGTGGGTTGCGCTCGGCCGCCTTCTATCGACCATACCGCTCATCGAGTCTCTCGGCCAGCAGCGCGAAATTGCTGCGGGCGCTTTGGCAGAAACCGGCATGCGCGGCCGCAATTGCCGCCGTGGCCTCGTCGCGCCGCTCCCATATCTGCGAGAATCCTTCAATCACTTTTTCGGACGTGAGCCCAACGGCCGGTGTCTGCCAGTCGGGCCGTTGGAGTTCCTGAAAGACCCGGTGCACCTTGGGCATGTAGGAGATGCCGAACACCGGCTGGTGGTTGTTGATGGCCAGAATGACGCCATGGAGGCGAACCCCCAGGATCGCCTGGCAGTGGGCCATCACTCCCTGCGTCTCCCACGGCCAGTACTGTCCCTCGACCAGGTGCGCGCGTTCCCGGTGCGTGAGCTGTTCGACCACCTTCCGCGCGGCAAGGCGATCGTCGAACGTCCCGCCATGCTGCATCGGGATAAACCAGAGATCGGCGTCCAACGTCGCCGTCGCATGATCACAGAAGCCGATCATAGCTTCCAGCATCTCCGGCTTGGAGCACTCCGATCCGTGGAGACAAATCCCGATCCGTGGCCGATCCTCCAACGGGAGACTCTCGTTCCGCAGAACTTCGGACACGCGGGCAGGCGGCGCCGACTCCAGCAGGTAGGCAAAATCGCACGTGGTGTGAATCGGGGGGCCGGTTATACCGATTTCGTCCAGCGCGCGGCGACCGTCGGATGTCCGTGCCGTAATCAGGTCGACTTTCGCGAAGGCCCGGCGCATGTGCGCTCGCGAGTCTTCCAGGTGTACCGGGCCGATTCCCACGCCGAGAATCGCGACCTGCTTGCCCAGCCGCTTCGCCAACTCGATTTTCGTCAAGGTTCGCCTCAACCAGTAGTTGTTCTCGGGATGATCGAAAAAGAGCCCGCCGCCACCCACCACCAGGGTGTCGGCGGACCAAAAGGTCCGCAGCGCCTCGATGTACTTCAAGCGGCTGGAAGGGAGGAAGCGGAACAGGAAGTCTCTCATATTGGTCGGCACGGCCGACCAGACGGCGCGGACGTCATGCATGCGCGAGGTAAGCTCCGGGTTTTCCGAAAACGCCACGAAATCGAGGTAGGTTCGATCTTCTTGGAGTTCGCGGAGTTGCGCGAGGGCGCAATGCAGGATGGCCTCGTCCCCCGTGTTCGAAAAACCGAAGTAGCCCTGAAGGGCAATAAGTCGACGCTTCATGGTACCTCGCGGTCGGCCGGATTCGAGCTTTCCCTTGCGCGGACGGCATTCAAGCCGTTGCGGACGACTCTACCCGCCCGCACCCGAAGGCCGCGCATTTTCTCCACTTCTTCCGGAGAATAGAATCGCAGCAGATACAACAGAAATGGGAACGATAGCGCAATCAAGAACTTCACGATCAGGGAGACCCAGATGTTTGCCGGATTGACAAACAGGGCGACCACGTACAGGCCGATGGCTAGGGATGTCATTGTCGCCAGGCGCCCGTACTGATACGGGATGTGGTAGGCGCGTTGAGATACCACTAACACCAAGACGAACAGGAAGAAAAACGAAAGAAACGTCGCAATAGCGGCACCCCAAATGCCGAGCGCCGGAATCAGTAGGAAGTTGGCGGCGATATTGAACACGGCCGCGATGATCCCCGCCAGACCGAGGAATTTGGTTTTCTTCTCAAGAAGTACGCCGAATTGCGAGTATTGATAGGCGCCGTACACCATATATGACGCCAGGATGATCGGCACGTACTGATAGGAACTGCGGAACTCCGGTCCGGCCACTACCTGCAGAACATCTCTGATCATGACGGACAGCCCTAGCGACAGGAACAACTGCAGGAACCAGAAATACGTGAACACGATCGAGTAGATGGCCTTGGCATCCGGTTCGTCGACCAGCTCGAATCGCTTTGGTCCCCAGATTTGCAGAAACGGTCCCAGGATCAGGAAGTTGGGCATGAACCCGAACTTATAGGCCAGCGAGTAGATGCCGACATCGGACAGCGAAGCAAGTCGCTGCAAAAAGAACCGGTCGCCGAAATTCAGAACATAGGCGCCGATCCAACTCCCCACCAGCGGTACGGAGTAGGTCAGGAGCGACTTCGCGATGGTTCGCGAGTAGGTCAGCTTGATTCCGCGGAGCGTATAGAAAAGCATGAACAACGCCACGGAAAGGGAGGCGATCAGGCCGCTGGTCAGAATGCCCCAAACCCCCATGTTGAAGTGCACGATGAAGAGGATGTTCAGCGACAGACTGAGCACCAGACGGCAGAGGTTGATCACCACATACATGACCGACTTCTGCCGGATGCGAAGCAAGGTCATCGGGATTTCATTGCTCAGCCCGACCACCAGCGTGACGAAGACGATGTTGAACAGGGTGCCGTAGTCGGGGGACTTGAAGACGATCTGCGACAGCGGGTCCGAGATCAGCATCAGCGGAACCAGCGCCGCGATCGAAATGCACCAGATGGTAATCAGGCCGACACTGATAACCTGGTTCCGACTCTCTTCATCCTTGTATTCGTAGTAGTACCGTACGACCGACTGCGAAATCCCCAGCGCCAGCAACATCCCCACGATGTACGAGGTGAGCTCCAGCAGTTCCAGGGTTCCGTACTGCTCGGTCGACAGGTAGTGGGTGTAGATCGGGATCATCAGGAAGGCGATTGACTTTGAGAGCAGATCCCCCAGTCCATAGACGGCGGAGTGTTTTGCGAGGTTCTTAATGATGTGAAACATGGCGTCTGTCCTGGGCTAGTCGGCTGTGGCGTTGCGCCGGACAGGAGTCCGGGAGGGTTGGAACTCGGCGATACGCCGAGTCATGACGTCCTCGACCATGCGTGCCGCGGCATCCCAGCTGTACTGGCGAGTAACCTTGTCGCGTCCGGCCGAGGCCAGGCGATCGCGGGCGGCCGGATCGCGCAGGAGCGTGACGACCTGGCGGGCAAACTCATCATTCCGATCGGCCACGATGACATCCTGTCCCGGGCTGACCTCGATCCCTTCGCAGGCCATACTAGTTGCAACGACCGCCTTTTGCATCGCCCAGGCTTCCAGAATCTTGTTCTTGATTCCCGCTCCGGAGCGAAGCGGACAGACATATACCAAGGCCCGGTCAAAATAGGATCGAATATCATCGACCCCGCCGGTCACCGTGATGCCGTTGGCCGGATCGTGCAGCGCCTCGACTTCGCGCGCCGGATACCGCCCCACGATCAGCAGCGACACCTCCGGAATTTCCTTCCGGATCAACGGGTAAATGGCGCTGCAGAAGTGCACCATCGCCGAAACATTCGGCCCATAGCTCATGACACCGGTGAAGATCAGGACCGGGCGCTGCCCGGCATCGCTTGTTCCCGGATGAAAGAACTCGCTGTCGACGCCGTTGGGAACGACCGTGATGCGCGATTTGGGGCAGAGCGGTCGCAGCGCCCGGGCATCCTGGCCGGAGACCATGATGATATCCCGCACCTGGGCCAGTTCGCGCTCCACCATCTTGCGCATCATCAGCCACTCCTTGATCGACCGGGCTTTGTCCGCCAAACCGCGTGACTCCCGTATGCGCCGGGCGGTGTGGACCACCGGATTGTCCACGATGTCGAAGACCGCCGGGATGCCTCCTACCCGATCCACATACCGCTTCATCCCCCAGCCGAACATGTAGATGACGTCGCACTTGCCGGCGGCCACACGTCTGGCAATCGCCTGCTGCACGTCGTCCCAGTACCCATCACAGTTGAAATAGTCGAAATAGTCGATCGGCGCGCGCCAGATCTCCATGAACCGTTCCATCTGCGATCGCTTCTGCACCACGACCGGACGAGTGTCGGTCTCGAACAGCTCGACCGAGGCAAGCCGGGTTGACAGATGTTCGCGGGCTTGCTGGGCCAGATCGCGGCGGGCATGGCCGATATAGTGGACGGTGTGGCGGCGGCTGACGGCCATGAACAGGTTGTACATGCGGAGTTCGGCGCCGCTGAGAACCGGATACAAAACCCGCGGAGTTATGAGAAGTATATTCATTCGGTCGTGTTCGCTTTCCATCAGTGCATGTCGGCTCCGCCGGTTTTGTCGATATCCGTGTGCTCACCCGGCCAGGTTCAAGTGCAACTCACGTCGAACCAGCGCCGACGAGGTAACGGGTGGGAGCGTGTTCCGAAGAAGCCGATATCGATCGCTGTCGGATCGAACATTTCCCCACCAGGAGGTACAGGCATATTCATAGCCGCAGCGTTCCAGCAACGGTCCAAATCGTTCATAGCCGGCGACATCGTATCCATACGGGTAGGCAAAGCCGGCGACTTTCTGAGCGGTCCGTCGCTCGATCTCGAGCTTTCCCTCCCGCAGTTCGCGCTCCGCTTCCTCCAGACTGAGGAAGCTCATGTTCTTGTGGTTGCAGGTGTGCGCGGCGAGTTCGATCCCCGCTTCACTCAACTGACGGGCCTCGTCCCAACTCATCGGCTGCTGCCCCGGTTGGAGCGGACCACACGAAGGCGCCAGGAGGGCACGCACGGCCTCCATTTTCCGAAGCCGCTCGCTGTCTTCGAGAACCATGAGCGCTCCCGATACCCGGTCCAGGAACCTGCCTCGTGCCCGATGGCTGTTATCGAGGCGATCCGGCAATCCGTCATTGGTGAAATCCAGAATGCGGTTGATCCCCCTCGTGTCGATCTTGGCCAGATCGACCACCCGCACCAGATCGGCCATATCCTCCCACCAGAGAGTCACCTGGCCGTTCAGCCAGCCGGTGAGCAGGAAGACGGTCGCGCTGGCGCCGTATTGCTTCAGGACCGGAAATGCGGCCGTATATACCGACTTGTAGCCATCGTCAAAGGTGATGGCCACGCTGTTTTCCCTGAAGGTGCCGATCTCCCGTAGCTCGGTCATCGCATCACGCAGCGTGATGACGCGCACTGCTCCGACCAGCGACCGAATGTGGCAGGCAAAGTGATCAACAGCCAGCTCCGCCCGGAGTGACTCCGGTTTTTCGCCGGGCTGCAGTTCCGGGGACAGGTCATGGTACATCAGCACCAGGAGGCGATTGCCGCCACGGGTTGCCTTCAGGCAGGCCCGCCGATAATACCCCAGTTCGGATAGCGCGATCTTGGCGAGTGTCTTATAATTTAATCCCATGATGCTCGTACAATACTATCGGCAGATCGGTTGTCTTGCAGATCCTAATCTTCGCCGCCCCACTTGCCTGCGGACTAGCCGAACCCTATGTAATTCCCCGAGAGCGACTTGTCAATGGTCATCCCGCGGGGACGGGCGATTTGGCCGACCGGAAAGGCCAGTTTTGGTTGACTTTCGCCTCCCGGACCGGCATCTGTGGTCGCCGGACCACCAAGGGCAGGAGCCAGACTATGTCTATTCAATATCGACTGTTCCACTTTCGAACCGAGGATTCGGCGCGTTTGTTCGCTCTTTATGCGGCCACCTATGGAAACTCACAGCCGCTCGAACGGCGCTGGCGCTGGCAGTACCTCGAACATCCCCGGTCCCCTGAGGTCGTAATTCTGGTGGCCGAGGCTGACGGCCAACTGGTCGGCACCCTGTCTCATTTTCCGTCCGATCTTGTCGTGGGGGGAGTCACCCATCCCGGCTTTTTTGCCTCCGACTCCATGGTCCACCCCGAGTATCGCCGCCGGGGCATCATGGAGACACTACTTAAGACCTGTTCGGAGACCCTGCCCCTGATGTATGCGAAGGGGACAACGGACAAGATGTACAGTGTCCGGCTGCGGTTTGGCTTTCGGCCGGTCCTGCCGAACGGCTATCTGCTGAGCATCGTCGCGCCGGCCAACTGGTTGCTCTCAAAACTCCACCTGGGGCGGAGCCAGGGGGACCCGGCCCGAATCGAAGAGACCGCCACGACGGAATTCCGCACGGTCGTACAGATCGGCCCGGAATTTGACCAGTTCTTTGATCGCGTCTCTGCCGGTTTTCCGGCCATCGTGAGACGAACCTCCGCCTATATGACCTGGCGCTACCTTCGCCATCCCTACAAGAAATACCACGTCAAATACCGCATGGTCGGCTCGACCTTGACCTCGGTGCTCGTCCTCAGAGCCGGCGGGCGGGCCGGTCACCTGGTTGATTTCGTCTGGGATCATTCCGCTCCGGATGAGCCATCGACCAGTATCCGTTTCGCCAAGACCTGTCTGCGCAAGGCCGGCTTCACCAATCTGTACTGCTGGTGCACCCTCGGCGAGCTGCGGAGCGCCCTCAAGCGCCACTGGTTTTATGATCTGAAGGAAACCCACCGGCTCACGATGTTCGCCCGGCCGGAAATTCTGGATCAGGTCGCCGCGGGGGGGCGTGTCCACCTGGTCGATGGGGATGGGGATTTCGAGTTCTTGTAGGCGGGGTCCGATCAGGAGTGGCCGGCGGCCTCGGCGGGCCGGGCGGTCAGCCGCTTCACAATCGCGCGTAGTACCTGGCGGATCCCCCGCAACGCGAGGTAAACAATCGAGCGCACACTGCTGCGAATGAAGATGACCGTCAGGTCGCGCCGTTCAAGTCGGGTCCAGTGATATTTGTAGGGCTCGTCGCCGCGCAGCATATCGAACTCACGACAGCCGCGCTCGCTCACCGCCTCCACCATGTACGCCATGATCAGGTGCCCCATACTGACCTTGGGGTCAACGGCAGTCTTCATCCCCATCAGGTACCCGTAGTGAACGCCGTGATAGTCGAAACCGTAGGTGGCCGCGAGTGGCGTGTCATCGAGACGGAGGACATACAGCCCGAGTTGTCCCCTGGCCAGGAATCGTTGCGAGATCATCTCGTGAAACTGGCGAAATGTCGGGCGGGCGAAGGCGCCCGGCAAACCGCGCGCCTGCCAGGTTCGCTGATGGAGGTCGATAAGCGTCGCCAGGAATGCCGTCCGGTCCTCCTCCCGCGTGCACGCTTCGAAAACCAGACTCCCTTTTTCTTCGAGAATACGCCGGCTCTTTCCGGCGTTATATCGGGTCTTGCTCCCCAGTCGGCTCATCACGGCGCGGAAATCCCCCTCAATAGGGATGAAAGGGCACGCCGTGATCTCGGTCACCTCGGACGCGGCGCACAGCGGCTGGTCGCCGGACAGCTTCTGAAAGACGGCCAGTGATGGGGAATGAGCCTCGAACGCGTCGCACCTGATGACATCCCACTCGTTGCGCAACTCCCCCCACAGCGTTTGCCAGATCGCTCCCGCCGCTTCCGGCGCCATCTGGGCATCCACCAGAAGGTCGAGGTGATCGGGACACGCCTCGCCGGCGCCAAGGACGCGCAGTTCCCGCAGCGTGATGAGCCCGAAGTACCCTCGCGGCTGAACATAGAATGGTCCGATACCGACGAGACGAGTATCATCGAACACCAACACCAGGAAGAGCGGGTAGCTCCTGAGATAGGTGGTCATCCAGCAGGACAGCCATTCATGCGTCAGAAAAAGCGAATTGGTGGAACTGCGACTCAGCAAGTCGTCCCAAAGCGGAGCGAGCTGATGAAAATCGTCCGGCTGTCGTTTGATCTCAACTCTGAGCACGAGCGTTCCCTGTGATTTCAAGATCGTGTTGCCCAACGGATTGGCCGACGGGAGCAGTCGCTTCTCCAATATCGGCAAACCCAAGCGAACTTTCCAGTCCCGGTGAATCGGGCAGCAGGATAGGTGGGGCCGAACCGGCTGTCAAGACAAACGGCGGCGGCAGCCCAAAATCGCTTGCCGAGATCGATGTTCCCGTATACCTTGCCGCCCGGTAGGAATCCGCTCGCGTAATGGGAGCGGCGCCGGTTTCGTTAGGGGGCGCTGTTACATGCGTGGCAGCCAACGCCTGCCCGAACCGGTTAATCACAAGACATGGAGTACACCGCTTGTTTGGTTGTTTTGCTGCCATCGGTTCGGCTGCCCGAGCGCTCTCTGAGGATGCTCTCTCTGCGCTCTGGCCGCTGGATTCAGACCGCCGGATGCTCACTGTCGGTCCCGACATTGTCCTGGCCCGGTTCGTCCCCAAGGGGTATACCGGCGACCCCGGGTTCGTCTGGTCGTCCGACAGGAAGGTGGTGGTCTGCCTGGATGGTTATCTGCTCGCCGGAACAGCCGGCGCCAAGCCGGGGCTGAGCGGCCAACTCCAGGCGTTCGCCGAAGAGGTCGCGCGAAGCGGCACCATGGCGGCTCTCCGATCGCTCGAAGGCGGTAGCTACACCATCCTGGTGGCCGACCAGTTCCGAAACGAGTTCTACGCTGTCGGCGACAGTTTCGGTTCACTCCTGACGTTCCACAGTCCGATCCGTGACGGCTGGCTTGTCTCCACGAATCCTCTGGCGCTGGCCGCTTCCGGTCTGGTGGATATGCGACCGGACCACACGGCCCTCGCGCAGTGGGCGCTATTTGGCTATGCCTTTGGCAACCGCTACGCCGTGCAGGGTATCAAATTGCTGCAACTGGGGGAGCTGATTCGCTGGGATCGGAACGCTCGCACCGGCGAGGTCGGCCAGGAACCCTCGCTCGCCTGGAAGATTCCCCAGCATGAACGAACTCCCTCGCCCGATGAAGTTGCCGATACTTTTATAGCCGCCTGTCAAAGGCTAAACCGGATTGATGACCGGCCGGCGCACCTGCAAAGTGCCGGCTTGGACTCCCGCTTGATTCTGGCCGCCTGGCCGACCGGATACAATCCCCCCTGCTACACGTACGGCGAACCCCATGCCCATGAGATCACGGTCGCCCGCTCCATAGCCGACGCTCGTGGCTCAAACTGGATTCATACCTGGCAGCATGGCGACGAACTGGCGGGGAAGATCGAAACCATGTTCCAATCGGGCGGCATGATCATGTGGCCGGATCGCTATTTCGCGGCGGCCCAAATGGCTCGGGATGGACACCGGGGCGTACTCGATGGCCTCGCCGGCGACGCCTGTCTGGGGGGGTCACTCTACGGCTTCAATCACTACTTCCCCAAGTCCGGTCGATGGGGCATGCTGTTCGCGCGGCTAATCGACGAGAAGATGTCTCGGGTGGGTGGCGACCTCATGACCGAGCTTGTCTACGATTCGGTCCTGCAGGTCCGCCATCTCGATTCCCTGCGCGACTACATCAGCGATGACTTCATCGCTGCCATTCGAGCCGAACGCCCCCGAATTCTCGATGACATCCGAGCCGTGATCAATCGCGTCTCCCCGCCGAATTCGGATTCCGCAGCGCTGGTCTGGCGCAACGTGCTGCTGGACAATCGAGGCCCCCACATGACCATTCTCCAAAGCGTCATATGCCGCAACTTCGTGAATGTCTATACCCCCTTTGTCAATGACCGGGCATTCGTCAACCTGCTGCTGGGGCTGAAGCCCGAGAAGATCGCGTACCATCGGCTCTACCTGCAGGTGTACCGCCGGCGTTTTCCCAAGTTCGCCGACCTGATCTGGGGCAGCAGTCTCTTGCCGGTTCGACGACCGGCCCTGAACCACAAATTCTCCAAGATGGTGATGGGGCGCGGCCGGTCGATTCCCTGGCTGACCGGTTCGACGGCAGGAAAGCAGAGGGATCCGAACGGCTGGGCCGTCTGGCTGCGGGAAAGCCGAGCTCTCCGGGAATACGCCGGTCATTGCCTCACCCAGGGGGGAATTATTAACCAGGCCAATGCCGACAATATGTTCGCTGACCTGGCCGCCGGCCGCAAGGAGGGGGGTGGAAAACTGTTCCACCTCGCCAGCGTGGCTCGGTGGCTGGCCCTTGCCCGTTCCTGAGCGGAGCTCCCGCCCTCTTACTTCCTCTCTCCCACTGCATCGTCAAGGTTATTGGCTCACCTGCCGAAAACTGCCTAATAGCCGGCAAATGGCGAAGAGAAGGGCCCGATTCACCTCGTTGAGAAAGGCGCATAATCCATCGTGTATGGCCAATTTATAGCATGCGGAAATGGGGCGAGACAACTGTCCGAAGAACAGATTCGTGCCGCCTGGCCAGTACCGTCTCAGTCCGAGATCATCGCGCCGGTGCCGGGTCTCTACCTTGCCCGTTTCACGCCGCGGGAGATTCGGCCAGTTGGCTCTTTCGTGTGGTCCGATGATCGCCACGTCGTTATCTCGGTTGATGGTTACCTCCTGGTCGACACGCTCGATCCGTCGGTGCCGGTTGTGCAGCACCTTCGGGCCTTCGCCAATCTCTGTAGCGCCAAGGGGTATCCCACCGCGCTCCGCGCCATAGTCTCCGGGTCCTTCAACCTGGTGGTTGCCGATGTTGGTCGGTCGACTCTCCATGTCACTAAGGACCATGTGGGGAATTTCTCGCTGTACCATAGCCCGATAGACGGTGGATGGCTTCTGTCGTCGAATCCGGTGGCGCTGGCCCGCACCCATCTGATTGATAACCGGCTTGATCTCACTGCCTGCGCCGAATGGGCCTTTGTTGGCTACACCATCGGCGAACGCTACATGCTCAGGGGAATCAGGCGAATGTTCAGCTACCGCTCGTTCGTCTGGGACCTCGCCTCTTCGAGTGGGAAGTTCGAGACGAATCCGGATTCCCCGTGGCACATCCTTCCGGATGCCGTGTCACCCCCTGTTGACGAGGCTATCAAGCGGTTTACGGAGTCATGCCGAAGGATCAGTATGGTAGATCCGCATCCCGCTCATTTCCAGAGCGCCGGATGGGATTCACGGTCGATCCTGGCCGCGTGGCCGGAGGGCTACAATCCGCCCTGCTACACCTATGGCGACCCGGAGTCGCACGAGGTGACGATTGCCCGAACCGTCTCGGCCGAACGCGGTTCCCGGTGGGTGCATGTCTGGATGAATGGTGATGATGTCGCGCGCGGCTTGCAGACCATATTCGATACGGCCGGCCATATTGTGTTCCCGGATCGCTATTTCGCCGCTCGTCAAATGCTCGCCGATGGATATCATGGGGCGCTCGACGGTTTCCTGGGGGGAGTGCTGGTCGGCCACGGTTACTACTTCTGTGACCACCACTTCTCGCTTCTCGCCCGGCTGGCCCGATACGGAACGACATTTCTAGACCAAAGCGTCGCCCGAATAGGCCTCGATCGAATCGCCGCCGCCCTGTTCGGGGATATTCAGGAAGTCCCCGATCCGGAGAACCTGCGAACGTACCTGTCGGATGACGTGACCGACACGCTGATCCGGGAGCGGTCCGGAATACTGCAGGACATCCACGATGAGCTTAACCGCCTGCGGCTGCCGAGCGATTCCCTCGCCATCCTCTGGCGCAATTTCTTCATGGCTAACCGCAGCGCCCACGCCATTGTACAGCAGGCGGTCCTCTGTCGGGCATCGGTACAGGTCTATTGCCCGTTTTCCGCCGATCAGCAGTTCCACCGTCTGCAAATGAGAATCCGCCCGCGCGATGCCGCTTTCCATCGCTACTATCGCGAGATGTACCGCCGGCAATGGCCCCGGTACGCCGATCTGATCTATGGGGAGAGTCTCATGCCGCTTCGAGTGGCGCCGATTCGCCACCGCCTGTCGCACCTACTGGTCTCGGAGGGGCGCCGCATCCCGCTGTTGTCCGGCAATGCCGCCGGTCGGGCACGGGATGCCAACAGTTGGGGGGCCTGGTTCCACCAGAGTGACGCTCTGCGCCAGATCTCGCTCCAGTTTCTCCGGGACGCCGGTATCATTGATGAAGTCAGAGCCGGCACCACCATGCGACAAGTCGCCGCCGGCAACCGGAAGGGCAACGGCAAGCTGCTTCACCTCGCCAGTGTCGCCCAATGGATGACGCTGGCAAACAAGTGCTCCGGATCGATCAGGCAGGTGGGTTAAATCGCCGAATCCAGCGACTAAAGTGCGGACTCGACGTCGTCCACGGCCTTGTCGGTACCAGCACCGTTGAAGACTGAGCCATCTCCCCGACGCAGGTTGTCCCCGGTTTGTTGCCGCAGCGATCCAAACAGACGGCTGTTGTCATAATCCCGGAGAACAACTCGTCCCGGGTTGCCGGCCACGAGGCAACCGTCGGGAACCGACCGCGAAAGAATGCTGCCGTTGGCCACCGTCACGCCATTGCCGATCGTAATGGCCCCGGAGATGGTCGCCCCGGTTCCTATCCAGACGTTGTCACCGATCGACGGCAGCCCGATCGACCCCTCTGACTGACCAATCCCGATAGTCACGTTGTGGGTCAGACTGCAATTGGCGCCAATGACCGTCGGCCCGATGTAAATCGTTCCTATATGTCCAATGTACAGCCCCGGTCCGAAGGTGGCGTCCTCTAGGTTCATCTGGTACATTGCCTTCATCCAAGTGCCAAGGGGCAAATAGGCGAGTTTGAAGGGGAGGCCAAGCAGCTTGTTGCGTCGGTAGAGCCGCGACGACCAGCCGCCGAATCGATACGCCATGACACAGTGAAACGCCGGATTGAACAGCCACAACAACATCCGCTTCGCCAGCGGCGGTCGGGTACTCCCAAAAGTGATTTTGTAGTACTTCTCGCGATCGGCTCTAAACAACTGCGTCCGAGACATAGCTTGGAATCCGGTAACCCTGTTCATCTTGCTGCGGTTGCTTTGTATATCGTCTGTTTGGATGGAATTGTCAACTACCGCGAAGACAACCCCGGCGCCCTAAGGGAACCGGACCTGCATTCCGATAGACAAAGGAGAGATAATTGATTGCTGCCGTTGAATATGGAGTTCGTCGGCACGCCCCCGCGAGAAGAACGGTTCTTCGGTGAACTATGGGGGTTAAATCCGGTTGCAATAAGTCGGATGAAACGGTACCTTGGGCACCGTTCTCCGGGCCGGGGCTGATCCCGCTGGACAAACGCAAAGGAATACCACATTGGAGCTTACGAAAGATAGCCTGAAACTCGATGCCGCTACGGTCACCGAGCAGTTGTGCCGGACCATTCGGGACCAGATCCGCGGCCAACTCAAAAAGACCGGGGCGGTGATCGGTGTCTCCGGTGGCATCGATTCCACTCTCTGTGCCGCCCTCTGCTGCAAGGCCCTCGGGCCCGAGCGGGTCCTCGGCGTCATGATGCCGGAACAGGACTCCTCCCCGGAATCCGAGAAACTGGCCCGTCTATTGGCCAAGACCTTCGGTTTTGAAGTGATCAAAGAGGACCTCTCGGCTGGGTTGGCCGGGCTCGGCTGTTATCAGAAACAGGACGAAGCGATCACATCGGTCTTTCCGGAATTCGACCGGACCTGGCGTTTCAAGATCACGATTCCGACCAACATTCTCGAAAAAGAGACCTTCAATTTCTTCCATCTGTCGATCGTGAAGAACGGCGAGCTCAAGACCGCCCGCATGCCGGTCAAGCCGTACCTGCAGATCGTGGCGGCCACCAATCTCAAACAGCGGCTCCGCATGACCACGCTGTACTACCATGCCGAGCGTCTCAACCGGGCCGTCGTCGGTACCGGCAACAAAGATGAGCATGAACAGGGGTTCTTCGTGAAGTACGGCGATGGTGGCGCCGACCTCAAGCCGATCGCCCATCTGTTCAAGATCCAGGTGTTCCAGCTGGCCGAGTATCTCGGCGTGCCGAAGGAAATTCTGGGCCGCACGCCGACCACCGATACCTACAGCGCCGAAGTGACCCAGGCCGATTTCTTTTTCGGCCTCGACTTCTATCGGATGGACATGCTCTGGTACGCCATGGAGCGGAACATCCCGCCGGTCCAGGTGGCCAAAGTGCTGGGGCTGACGGTGGAACAAGTGGAACACGGTTATGCCAACATTGCGCGGAAGATTGCGGCCACCGAGCCGTTGCGAATGCCGCCGCTGGAAGCCGGCAACATCGACTGAGGAGTAACGAACGATCATGGCTGTAGATACCCAAACCCTGCGCTCCGAACTTCGCCGGTTCGTCATCGATTCCTTCCTGATCGGCGATGAAAATGCCTCGTTCGGCGATGCCGAGTCGTTTATGCGCTCCGGCATCATTGACTCCACCGGCATCCTCGAGCTGACCTCCTTCCTGGAGCAGAAGTACGGCGTCACGGTGGAGGATAACGAAATGGTGCCGACCAATCTCGACTCGATCGACAACCTGGTCGGCTATCTCTCACGCAAGCTGGGCTGACCGCCCGGGTCGGTCATCGGCGTCCTGTCCGGACGCCGCGTCGACCGGTCGATGAGGTGATCCCATGAAACTGCACGAGCTGCTGGACGGAACCGCTGAGCGCCACGCCGATCGAATCGCTGTCACGGATGGCGACCGGCGAATCACCTACGGCGATCTGCGGATGGCCGTCGACCGGGTGGCGTCGCAGCTTCGGCAGATCGGCCTCCCGGCAGGCACCCGCGCGGCCCTGCTGTACACCAACAGCATCGAATACGTCATCGCCTATTTCGCCATCTTCAAAGCCGGCCTGGTGGCCGTGCCGCTCGACACTTCGCTCCAACCCTCCGGTTTGGCCTTCATTCTGGCCGATTGTCAGGTACAACTGCTGATTTGCGAGGCGCGTTTCCGCAAGCATCTCGAGCAGATCATCCCGCCGGAGTCATCGGTGAAGTACCTGGTCGTCGATGGCGCCATCAAGCTGGATCGCCCCGGCTTGACGCTGCTTCCCTTCACACCCATGACCCGGAGTAACTCAGTCGAAATAGCGGCGACTGATTCGCATCAATCGGCGGTCGTGACGTTGCATCGCCATGGAAAGCTCCATGAACTGGCCGCCATCTTCTATACCTCGGGAAGCACCGGCGCCTCCAAAGGCGTCATGCTTTCGCATCTGAATCTGGTCTCGAATACGCTCGCGACCGTCGAATACCTCGAACTCACCCCCGATGACAGCATCATGGTGATCCTGCCGTTCTACTACATCTACGGCAACTCACTGCTGCTGACCCACGTGGCGGTCGGCGGACGGTGTGTCATCGACAATCGCTTTATGTATCCCGAGGTCATTATGGACACCATGGAGGCCGAGCGCGTGACCGGGTTTTCCGGCGTGCCGTCGAATTTCATGATCCTGCTGAACAAGTCATCGTTCCCCACGCGGAAGCTGGAGTCCCTCCGCTACTTCACGCAGGCCGGCGGCGCGATGGCGCCCGAAGTAACCCGCCGCCTGATGAACGCCTTCTCGCACAAACAGATCTTCATCATGTACGGCCAGACCGAGGCCTCGCCCCGCGTCTCCTGGCTGCCGCCGCATCGCCTCGAGGAAAAGCTCGGCTCTGCCGGCATCGCGGTCCCCGGCGCCGTGGTCACGATCCGCGACGAGGATGGCAACACGCTGCCGCCGAACCAAGTTGGCGAGCTGGTGGTCGAAGGGGACCTCGTCATGATGGGGTACTGGAACCAGCCGGAAGAAAGCAAAGCCGTGCTCAAGGATGACCGTCTCTACACCGGCGATCTGGCAAAGAAAGATGACGATGGTTTCATCTTCATCGTGGGGCGCAAAAAGGAGATCATCAAGACCGGCGGCAACCGGGTCAGCGCCAAGGAAGTGGAAGAGTGCCTGTTGGCGCACGAGAAAATCGCCGAAGCGAGCATCATCGGCGTCAAGGACGACATCCTCGGCGAGGCGATTCGCGCCGTGATCGTGCTGAAGCCGGGAGAGAGCGCCGATGCCAAAGAGATCCAGAACTACTGCAAGCGGAAGCTGGCCGATTTCAAAGTCCCCCGGCAGGTTCGGTTCGCGCCCGAACTGCCGAAATATCAATCGGGCAAAGTGAACAAGATGGCCCTCAAGGAGCAGCCGTGAGTGCCGGCCACGCCCCGGACCTGTCAGGACAGTAACGCTATGTGCGGAATCGCCGGATATTTCCAACTCAACCAGACAGCCCCGCCCGATCGCGAACTGCTCGGCCGGATGGTCGGCGCAATTCGCTATCGCGGTCCCGATGAATTCGGCGCGTTCGTCGATAACCGCTGTGCGCTCGGCCATGCGCGACTCTCCATCATCGACCTGTCCACCGGTCAGCAGCCGCTCTGCAACGAGGATGGCACCCTCTGGATCGCCTTCAACGGTGAGATCTTCAACTATATCGAACTCCGGCCGGAGCTGGAGAAACTGGGGCACCGCTTCCGCACCAATTCCGACACGGAAGTCATTGTCCATGCCTACGAGCAATGGGGGAAGAACTGCCTCGAGAAATTCAATGGCCAATGGGCTTTTGCGTTATACGATACCAGAAAGGGAACTCTGTTCCTCTCGCGCGATCGCATGGGGAAACGCCCGATTTTCTACACCACTCACAACGGTCGCTTCTATTTCGCTTCCGAGATCAAGGCGATCTTCTGCGATCCCTCGATCCCGCGCCGTTTTGACCTGAAGGGGCTAAGCGAGATCTTTACCTGGTGGACCACGGCGCCGCCGCGCACGGCGTTTGAAGGCATTTGCGAAATGGAGGCCGGGGCCTGGCTGGAGATTGACCGGGGGAGGATCAGCACGGGCAACTACTGGCAACTTGATTTCCCCGAAGAGTTCGACCATCAACGGTCTGCCGCGTCGTGGGCCGAAGAACTGCACGCCCTGCTGGTCGACTCGGTGCGGCTTCGGTTACGGGCCGATGTTCCGGTGGGTGCCTATCTCTCCGGCGGACTCGATTCCTCCGCCACCACGGCGCTGATCCGAAATTTCACCAGCAACCGCGTCGAGACCTTCTCGATCGCCTTCCACGACAAGGCGTACGATGAGTCCGGCTACCAGAACGAAATGGCCTCCTTCCTCGGCACCAACCACCATCAGGTGACCTGCAGCTATCAGGATATCGCGGCCACCTTTCCGAAAGTCATCTGGCACGCCGAGCGCCCGATCGTGCGGACCGCGCCGACCCCCATGTATCTGCTCTCCAGGCTGGTACATCGGCACAATTTCAAAGTGGTGCTGACCGGGGAAGGGTCCGATGAGCTGTTCGGCGGTTACGACATCTTCAAAGAGACGCTGATCCGCCGTTTCTGGGCGCGGAATCCGGATTCCGCCTGGCGACCGCTCCTACTCCGCCGACTGTACCCAACTCTGCCGTTGTCACCGGCCAAGGCGAGGTTCTATCTGGAGGAATTCTATAAGGCCGGTCTGACGCAGCTCAATGACTACCAGTTCTCGCACATGCAGCGCATCAATACCACCAGCCGGGTGAAGGATTTCTTCTCCGCCGACGTGAAGGCGACACTGGCCGATTACGATGCGGTCGGCGTATTCGGACGAGACCTGCCGGAACCGTTCTTTCGCTGGCATCACCTGGCCCGAGCGCAATATGTCGAGGCCAAATCCCTGTTGTCGGGGTATCTGCTCTCCTCGCAAGGGGACCGCATGGCCGCCGCCAACGCCGTCGAGGGGCGGTACCCGTTTCTGGATCACCGCGTCATTCAGTTTGCGGCCACCGTGCCGCCATCGCTCAAGCTGCTCGGCCTCACCGAGAAGTTCATTCTCAAGAAAGCGATGAAGCAGGAACTGCCCACAAGCATCCTCTCGCGCGTCAAGCAGCCGTACATGGCGCCGGATTCCAACAGCTTCACCCAGCCCGATTCCCCGGCCTACATCGCCGACGTGCTGTCTCCCGAAGCGGTCCAGAAGGTCGGCCTGTTCAATCCGGTGATGGTGACCAAGCTGCGCGAGAAATGCACCAAGCTCTCCCACGCGCATCTGTCCTTCAAGGACAACATGTCGTTTATTGGAATTCTCTCCACGCAACTGCTGGCGCAGCAGTTCGTGGCGTCGTTCTCCCCCGAACCGGCCATCCCTCGCGCGTCGTTCAAGACGTGGGTGGATCAGGCCGGCTGACCCACCACGCATCAACAGCTGTGATTCCGTCTACTTGGTTGTGGCCGCGCCTCGGCTTGTCTGCCACTCATTCCAGACCGGTCGGAAGAATGCCATAAAGCGGCTCGCCGCTTCCTTGTTCCCGGCCAGGTTCGGGTGCGAATCCTTCGGGTTCTCTTTTCGGTAGGCATCCCGGAGCACGTTGTTGTCATCCGCCAGCACGTCGAACAGATCGAACACCACGAAATTTCGCAACCCGCTTTCTTTGACATAGGCCGGCTGGAATTCGTTCGCCAGCCAGGTGTTGAACTCCCGGCCCCGCCTGGCCGCCTCGGGGGTCGTCTCCGGCGCCGCCATGGGCGGGTAGGTCAGATAAATGAACAGCTTGTTCGGATATTTCCGCATCTGCTGTCCGATCGCCGCAAACGCCGCCTTGTAGTTCTCGATCGTCCGCTTCTTGTCGGTCGGGTTCCCGACGCCGCTCCCCTCGGCTTCGACATAGCTGTTGGGATAGCACGACTTGAACATCACGATGTCGTTGCTCTTGCCGTCGGCGTAATACAGGTTCGGATGGGCTTTGAAGGTGAAGATCCGCTCCATGTCGGTCTGGAACTTCGGCGTCCAGTCGCAGATATCGGTCGCCTGCCCGATCTCGTCGCCGTAGGTTGCGCCCCGCGCCGCGATCCCCATCTGGACCAGACTATCCATCAGGCCGCCGTCGTACAGAATCCCTTTCCCCACCGAGTGATGCAGAAACACCATCCGCGCCGTCATGTTCTGTTCGGTCTGGTCGGTGAGGTAGCTGATGACCTTGGAGGCATCCCGTAACTGGCTCTGCAGGTGGTTCACCTGCCGCCGCAGCGTCAGGAACTGATAGGCGAAAAAGAGCCCGATCACATTTCCCACGATGGAAATCAAAAGCAGAATGGGGATAATCTTGTTCATAGTCAGTCTCCTCATATGATACCTGCGGCACGCGTCCGGTCACAAAACATCCCCGGACATCTCCAACATACAATTCTCTCCCTCACCACGACAAGCAGTTTGCACTCCCCGGCCTCTGTCTTCTGGAGCTTGCCTTCCGGTTCTAACCCGTTCGGTGGCTGTTTGTTCCGGACATTTCACGGTCTGCACTCGGCCCTTGACAACCGACCCTCACATGGATATTGTAATCCAAAATCGGGGCACCCGAGAAGCAGCCGTAGAGTCGGCCCATTTTGCCGATACAAGTGAGCAGGCTCGGACGGAACCGGAATGCAGCAACTACTGGTACGAACAACCCCCACGGCGCCCCCCCGGGTGATCCTTGAAAACGGCCCGCTCCGGGTCGAGGCCGCGACCACCCTTGAGGCGTTGTTCCCCTATGCCGACGACTGGAACCAACTGGCTCTGGCGTCACCGCAGCGGCTCCCCATGATCTCTCATGCCTGGGTCGCTTCCTACCTCGAACATTTGATCGAGCCGGGAACCGAGTGGGCCTGCCTGTTCGCCTTCGACCACGACACGCTCATCGGCGTCCTGCCATGCCAGAGCTGTTCGGGCAAGCTCTCCGGACTGGCGCCGATCCACCTCAACGCGCCCGCCTCGGCGCATACGCGATCGGTGGATTTCGTCCTGCGTGCCGGGCAGGAAGGGCCGGCCACCGGCCTCCTCCTTCACGCGCTCGCGGCGCTGGTGCCCCATTGGGGCCGACTTGACTTCACTCTCATTCCGATCGGATCGCCAACCATTGATCTGGCCAACGCCGGTCTTCCTGACGCTACGGCGACAGTAGAACAGCAGTGGTACGGGGCCTACATCCCGATCACCGGAACCTATCAGGGGTATCTTGGCTCCCTCAGCGAGAAGTTCTCCCGCAATCTCCGCCGCCTCGGCAACAAGATTCAACAACTCGACTCGTGCCGCGAGCGTTTCGTGGCGCCGGGTGCAACCGAGCCGGAACATCTGGCGCAGTTTCTCGAGGTCGAGGCCTCCGGCTGGAAGGCGGCCGAAGGCTCGGCGATCAGGCAATCGCCGCAACTGGTGAGCTTCTATCGTGCGCTGACCGCCCGGTTCGCCGATCTCGGCTGGCTGGAGTACCACTTTGTCGAGGCGGAAGGGAAAACTATCGCCGGCCACCTCGGCGTCCGGCTCGGGCGCAGTCTCGTGCTGCTCAAGATCGGCTACGACGAAGCCTACTCGTCCTACGCCCCCGGCAACGTCCTCATGGCCCATACGATCGAGCGCGCCTTCTCGTGCGGGGACACCGATGAAATCAACTGCCTCACCGATATGCCGTGGAATCGTAACTGGAATATGCAGAAGCGCCCGTACCATAACATCACCCTGCACCGCGCCTCACTCGTTCCCCTGCTGACCGGTTATCTGCCGGCCCGGGCCCGTCATTTGGCCGCTCACGTGCCGGGCCTGCCCGGCCTGGTCCGCCGACTGCGCCGCCGTAACCACAACGGGGACTGAATCGAGGGGTGACTCATGGCTGACCAGATTCCGCAGGACAACTCGCCCCGTCCGACCGACTGCCAGCTCCGGGTGCTGTACAACGGCAGCGAGCCGCCGGCCCGCTCGGACCGTCTGCGCAATTGGGCTCTGCGGCTCCTGACCGCGTTGGAGCGCCGCATCGGCCGCGCCCGCGCTCGGCTGGGACAGCCGGATCATCTGGCGCCGGCGTTCGCCGCCTCGGCGGGGGATCTCGTCGGCAAGTCCGACCCGAACCGTCCGGCGGGTGGCAAACTGCGGCCGGGGGATCTGGTCGAAGTGTTGTCATTGCCCGAAATTGCCGCCACGCTCGATACCAACGGCAACTGCAACGGCCTTCACTTCATGGAGGGGATGCGCCCGCTTTGCGGAAAGCACCTCGTCATAAAAAAGCGGGTTAGGACCATCTTCGATGAGCGCGCCTGGCGTATGGTCAAAGTGCGCGACACCTATCTCCTCGAGGGAGCCATCTGCGACGGTCGCGGCCTGTACGACAAGGAAGGGTGCGATCGCTGCTGCTTCTATTTCTTTAAGGGGGCCTGGCTGCGCCGCATCCCCGGCGATTCTACCGCTTGATTCCGGCCGGCCAAACCCTATCTTTCGACAAATGTCGACCTTGAGAATCTCCGTTGTCATCCCGACCTACAATCGGGCGCACCTGATCGAACGAGCCCTCGATTCTGTCCTGCCGCAGCTCTCCGACGGCGACGAGATCGTGGTCGTGGACGATGAATCCCGCGATAACACCGAGGAAGTAGTCCGCCGCTTTGGCGACCGCGTGCGTTATTTCCGCATCCCCAACCGGGGTGCCGGCTGCGCCCGAAATTTCGGCATCGCCCAATGTCACAACGAACTGGTGGCGTTTCTTGATTCCGATGACGAATGGATGCCCGGTAAGATCCGTCTTCATCGCGCGGTGATGCAGGCCAATCCGGACGTCCTGTTCAGCTTCTCCAATTTCGCCGTCACCGACAAGGCCGGGCGGATCTTCCGCCGGTTTCTGATCAATTGGAGCAAGGATCACCGCAGTTGGGATGAAATCCTCGGACCCGGCCGGCCGTATTCGACGCTCGCCGAGCTCCCGGAGGGAGTGCCGGATTTCCGTTTCCATTGCGGCGACCTCAGTCTTGCCGCGCTCCGCTCCGCCTACATCCTGACCAGTTCGCTCGTGGTCCGTCGGAGCGAAGCCGGCGATGCCCTCCACTTCGCAGAGGATGTCTCCACCCTGGAAGATCACGAGTGTTTCGCTCGCCTCTCTCTGCGCGGGACCGCCGCGTATTTGGACATCGAAACCGCCTGGCAGCATGGACACTCGGGGGAGCGTCTGACCGATCTGGCCGGGCTCAACCGGAGCGACGCCAACCTGAAGATACTTGAGCGAACCTGGGGCGCCGATCCGCGCTTCTTAAAGGCGCATGGCCCGGCCTACCAAGAGGTTCTGGAGCTCCAGCGCCGCCACTATGCGGCCGATCTGATCGCCGTGGGGCGGAGCGCCGAAGCGCGCGAGGTCTTGCGCAAACTTGATCATCCTCCTGTCAGCTACCGACTTATGGCGGCCCTGCCGGGGCCGTTGGCCCGCCTGCTGGTCTCTGTCCGCCGGTGGACCGCGACGCGATAGCCGAAAAAAAACGAAAACTCCCGACCGCTGTTCGTTGTTTGCCACTATGTAATTCCTCTCGACGATCTATATTGTAGTCGCTCGTCGTGAGCCGAAACCCGATCGATCGTAATCAGAAATGGACACTAATACACCATCAGCACATCCGGCCAAGCCGGCAGGCGTGGCAGCCGTCGGCGATACTCCGTCTGTCATCCCCCTCGGGAACGGCTATTCAGCCCGGCTTCTCAGTGCGCCCGAACAGGCCGAACCGTTCGTGCCCGACTGGGAGGATCTCTGCCGCCATTCTCTTGAAGCCAACCTCTTTTTTCAGCCCTGGGAACTGCTCCCGGCGTGGCAGGCGTTCGGCGACTCCCGGAATCGCCTGCTGCTGCTGTATTCTCCCCAGGGGAGGCTCGACGGGCTCTTTCCGCTTCGCGTCCGTCGCGGCTACCGCAGAATCCCGATTCCGATCATAGCCGTCTGGCGCCACCTGCACTGTCCCCTCGGCGTACCGCTGATCCGATCGGAGGCTGCCCCTGAGACGCTCCGCGCCCTCATCGAATGGCTCGGCAAAAATCCGTGGCGGGCACAAGTGATGATTCTCGATCACCTTTCCGCCGATGGCTCCTTCTCGCAGGCACTGGAGAACACCCTGAATGCCGGACATCGGCGCTGGTATGAACACGATCGCTGGGAGCGTGCCGTAATTCGTCCCGGCGATAACGCCGACGCCTATCTGGAGCGGGCGCTCGCCACCAAGCGGCGCCGGGAACTGCGGCGACTCTTCAACCGGCTTGGCGAAAAAGGGGAGATTGCGTTCGCTGAACTGACCGCCGGCGATGACCTCGACCGATGGCTCGGCGATTTCTTCGCCCTCGAACAGGCCGGTTGGAAAGGACGGGGCGGCACGGCGATCGCGGACCGCGATTCCGAGCGACGCTTCTTCGAACGCATCGCCCGCACCGCCCGAGAACGCGGCCAACTCATGATGTTGGCCATGACGCTCGATGGCCGACCGATCGCCATGAAATGCAACTTCCTGGCCGATGGCGGCGGCTATGCCGCCAAGATCGCATACGACGAAACCTATGCTCAATATTCCCCCGGCATGCAGCTCGAACTGCATCATATTCGCATACTGCACGACCGCTCCGACATCCCGTGGATGGACTCCTGTGCCGTTCCGGGCCACTTCATGAAAGAACGGATCTGGTCAGAACGCCGTCCCATGCGCTCCCTGTCAGTCGGCATCGGCTTCTGGGGCAATATCTTGCTGGCAGCGCTGCCGGTCGCCATGGCCGTGCGCAGCCGGCTGAAGCGC
>AMWB02141323.1_pt1 | contig 47844 bp, 39 predicted proteins | sample 200311 | NCBI WGS metagenome assembly AMWB02 (sample SAMN02737377, study PRJNA173069) | bioreactor metagenome | biome: anode biofilm in microbial fuel cells | place: USA: California | collected 2010-12-16
CTTGATGGCCGTTTAGAATATTTGCACTATATTAGAGTTATATCCGATATATACTTCACTACGGTTGAACTCATTTTTTGCACGTACAACAATGACTTTATTAATGTCTAAATCCATAATAAGTACGGGGCTTGATACTCCTTCCAAAGGACCTTTGGGATAGTAGTAATGTGGCCCAAACTCAATCGCTGAAGGGAAAAAATATCGAATACTACCAAAGTTTCTAATTGGTAAAGGATCACAGCAATTTAAAGGAAACGAAACAATATTGGTATCACCCTCTAGCTGAGCATGATATTCATTATAATATCTGACGTTGGCACCAGTATGATAATCGACCAATGTGATATCTATCTCGATATATTCTCTAACATGTTGATTTTGTCTAACGCCATGTGTTGTAACCGGAACAACTCGTGGAACTTCAGCCGCAACCCTTTGTGTAATATCTTGTGGAATTATTGGTGTAACAACTGTCGTTGAGAAGAAAACATCTTCTTGAGCTGCACGTTGCTGACTAGGCCTTATTATTTCTAATTTTTTTCGTGTAGGTACTGTAATTTGTTGCTTTACTTCTTCCATAGCACTTATACTATTACAAGCAACAAGCAATAACATCGATAAATAAAGCCTTTTTAACATAATTTTCCTTCATTTTTATTATTATATTGATTATGGTCTGAGTCTATATAAATAAGACGGATTGTCAATAAATACACAGGCTTCAATATAAAAAACCCATAAAAACCTGATAAAAATCAATAAATTGATGTTTTCTTTATAATTTTAGAATATTTTGCTTTTATTTCAATTATGCAATATATTATTCGTATTGGAGTGTTATATTAATTATTTTAAAAAATGTGAGGTTTAAGATGAAGAAAATATTATTTCTTATTTTGGGTTGTATGTTTGTTGCAGATAATTCAGCTAACGCTATGGAGCAAAAACAACAAGCGCCTGACGCGGCACCCAGAAAAAAATTAACTATTGTACGTCCCCAACGAAGAGCCGAAGATGCTCCATCCCCATCAGCGCTAGTACGAAGATCCGAAGATGCTCCATCTGTATCAGCAAGAACGACGTTACAAGTGCCTGATGTAGACCCATGGAAGACATATAAAACTGCTATATATGTGTTAACTCGCAGCGGAATACTTACTAAAGAAACAATGTTTGTTTTAGCTGCCCAATATGGTGATTTGGAAAAAGTTATAGCGCTACTTTCGGATCCCAGCTTCCATGTTAATATGCAAGACTTCAATGGCAAGACTACGCTACATCATGCCGTTTACTCTGAAAATCCAGAGTTTATTAGAGTTCTTTTAGAGCGTGGTGCAAATGTTAATATGCAAGACAATGAGGGGAACACCCCACTACATTATGCTGCCAGGGATTGCCATCACCTAATTGCTAGCCTTCTACTAGGGCATGGCGCCAAGGTTGATTTGCAAAACATCCAAGGCATGACTCCACTACATTGGGCTGCTTACGTTGGTTCTATAGAAGTTGTTAGAATGCTTTTAGATCGTGGCGCAAATGTTAATATGCAAGACAATAAGGGGAACACCCCGCTACATTATGCTGTCCGGTTATATCACCTAAAGGATAGACCACGAGAAAAAATTACGATTGCTCAAATTTTATTGGAACACGGGGCCAATATTAATATGCAAGACATCTATGGAAAGACACCACTACATTATGCTGTTGAAGATGGTAATTCAACTATTGTTAAGCTTCTTTTAGATCGTGGTGCAAATCTTAATATGCAAGATATCCACGGGAAGACTCCACTACATTGTACGTTTGCCTTATCTAGTAACCCAGATTGTTTTCATGTTCTATTAAAACATCATGGTGTCAATGTTAATATGCAAAACAATGAGGGTAGCACTCCGCTACATTATGCTGCCCACTGTAGTAATCCAGCAATTATTCAAATTCTATTGGAACACGGGGCCAATATTAATATGCAAGACATCAATGGAAGGACTCCTCTACATGATGCTGTTGAATATAATAATCCATCTGTTGTTAAGCTTCTTTTAGATTGTGGTGCAAATGCTCTCCTGAGAACCATATATGGAGTTACACCGCTCATTATAGCATTGAACGCCGGGTTAGAAGAAGTAGTTAGAATACTCAAAAATCATATAGATGGGATTTGCTGTCCGATTTGTCTAACACCTAAAGCTATCCTGGAGCATACACTAACCCCATGCTGCCACCAATTTATATGCCAACACGATCTTGATAGTATTAAGGCCCGCTTTCATCAATGTCCGTTATGCAGAAGCCATGTGGGCTGGGAATAGAATTTAATAAAGTTTACGGAAACTAAATAACTTAATCTCTAAAACCAAACAAGAGGCCTCAGTTAAAAATTGAGGCCTCTTTTATTTTATCTATTGATATATGCTTTCTTAGTAACAGCTAAAATATCGACTCCCTACCCTTATTGAAAGCTAACTAATTTTCTTCAATTTCGGAGCACTTTTTATATCTCTTGCCAAAGCATCCCTACCTAATCTTGCAGAAATCTTACGTAAAATTATTTCTCTTTTGATTGTCAGCGCTTTTTCACTTCTATCCAAAAAATTCAAAAGTTTATCCAATTTATCCAAATCACTTACATGACCAACAAGAATTTTAAGTTTCAATAAAAACGTTGAATCTTGTTCGTCGGATTCGTATTTTAACCTTATAAACATAAGTTCATTATGTGTAATTAATTCCGGATTTTTCGCAATTTCCTCCCAACGTTCCGGTAAAATTTCCTGTACTCCACGCAAAACTATTTTTGGAGAAGAACCGGAGACAGAAGCTCTCCTTAAAGATTTTGACATTTCAGATAAATCTGATGGGTTTATTTGGGGAACTTCAGGCCTAATCACCTGAGATTGCATTTGAGATGCTCCTGCACAAAGTTTTGGACTTCCCGCACAAACACTACCTTGATCCAAATGTGTATAGGCATGATGTCTTTCAATAGGAATTGACAAAGATTCAGGTACCGGCGGTGGAGGGGGTATCAACGCTGCCTGAGCTTGCGCAACTAAAATCTTTAATTTTTCACGCTGCTGCGCACTCCCTTCCACAATACATTTTATTATTTCATTACGAGATTGATATGGCATTCGAATTATCTGCTCACGCGTAGATATTGTAAATTCAAGGAGTCCAAGTAGCGATATTTTTGCCCACTCAATATATAATCTCATACTTTGAACAATCTCTCTTTCTCTCTCTTGATATAACTCCGGATTCCATTCTTCAAGCAATCTATTCGCTTTGATATTTACATCACATTCCGAATAATCGCTTTTAATTCCAAGTGTATATCTAGCAAAATTAATACAATCCATTTCTTTAAATTCTTCTATAGATCTGTAATAAGGACCTTGTATATATCCAGGCATCAAATACAATTCAATAGAAGGAAACAATTTTGGCAAAATAACATTTTTTATACATCGTTCTGAATAAATTTGGATATCATTGCCATTATTTATCCTCACTACAACTGACATATTCTGAGAAATATCTTTTAAACTATTAACCTGATCTAGTAAAATTGTTCCGTGGCATGCCATGCGCACCCAACTAAGTATATTGCCATATGCTGAGTATTTAACACTCTTAGGAATATCCATCATAGAGCCAATATCAACACTAGAATTATTTTCTAAAATGGATTCCCATTTTTGATCATCATTTCTACAAACTTTTATCAAAAGTCTAATTCCAGATTGGTTACTTACTCTTATTCTACGACCAAAAATTTGGTTTTCTAATTGTGATACATATGCACCCGACAACTCCTGCCCCTCCATCGCCAACAAATTTAATGTCCCTAAAAACACGATTGCAAAAATATTTTTAACAAATTTCATACAACGCCTTTCTAAATAACCCATTACGGATTTTTATACGAAGCAAAAGCTGCTTGTAATAATCTTGTTAAGAACTTATCAAAAAATGGCCACTCAAAAAAACAGATTCGCTATATCCGCACAACTTGCACTTTGCCCAGCATCATCATACAATAGTTTTTAGAATAATTTTTAAAAGGAATGTTTATTATTCCATGGATCCTGAACTAAATTCAGGATGACAAAAGGCGCGAGGAATTTCTAATGATTAAAAATAAAACAAAACAGTTAGTATTTGTCGTTTATGATGGAATTAAAAACTCTGTCTTCCAGAGTCAGGTTTTAAAGCCTATTTTAGATGAAATTGAACAAAACGAAGATTTGCATGTTACATTCATATGTTTTGAAAAACATATTCCTAAAAAAGAAGATTCCATAAAAATTTTTGGCCAACATGAACGCCTAACATCCCTATTTATACACCGTTATCCATTTCTGGGGAAACTGAGCCTAATACATGCAATATCCTGCTTAACCAGTCTTTTAAAAACTCTTAACTTTGACCAAATTACAGCACGCGGACCGCTTGCCGGATATGTCACATTGCAGGCACTTTCTAAGATCAAAAATTTTGATATACCCGTTGTAATACAAGCCCGTGGTTTATGCGCACAGGAATATCGATATGCAAGTCAAAAAAACATCTCTTCCAACAGCAAGAACATTGGAATTAAAGCTCTTTGGGATAAACTCATATTTAAAAGTTTACAAAAAATCGAAAAATCTGTTTATAGAGCTCAAACTTCAGACACATTTAACTTAAAAATAGAGGCGGTTAGCTTAGCTCTTAAAGATTATCTCATCCAAGAATTTGGAGCTGATCCCGTAAAAATAATTATAGCAATAAATGACATTCCAAAAACCATTGATAAATACCAAGTTGTTGTATGGCGAACACAAATCCGAGACGAGTTGGCCATACCGGATGATTACACCGTTTACTGCTACAGCGGATCGTTTAAACCTTGGCAATGCGCCAAAGAGACAATAGAAAGCTTTTCTTTCCAATATTTTAAAGATCCAAAAAGTTTTATGCTCGTATTAACGCAAGATCAAGAACCATTTGAAAATGAACTTAAAAGATTAGATATCCCAAAATCAAATTATATAATAAAGAATGTTAATCCAGAAGAACTTTATAGATACCTGTGTGCAGCAAATTTTGGATTTTTGCTGCGCGAGCAAGATATTATAAACTGGGTTTCAAGACCAACCAAAATGCTCGAATATCAAGCTTGTGGTTTGCAAATAATTCATAACAACACAATAGCATGGCTAGCAAAAAGCTAATCATGCTATTGTGTTGCAAAGTTAAACTTTAAATTAAACTACAAAATTCTACTTAGATAACGCATCAAGATATTTACTAAATTCTTCATCATGAAGATCAGTAGCCATATCCAATGGCATTCTTCCCGCATTCGGCCCATGACCAGCTGGAATTTTTAAAACATTTTTACCAAATACGTTAACAAAAAATTCGATTAGTTCTTTTCTCTTATTACAAACAGCTAAGTGAACTACAGTTAAACCCTGGTTGGTTCCGTTAGATAAAGGTTGTAAAATAACAGTCCTAACGTAATCCAAATTGTGACACATAAAAAGTATATCGCAAAAATAACGAAATATTTTTACGTGTCCATTAGAAGCGGCACGATACAATCCACTAACACCATTCAATTTTCTAGAAATTTCAGCTATACGTCTTAAAACAGTATCTGCAAATTCCGCAATCTGACCTGCATGAAAAAATTTATCTAAAACAAAATCAAGAACATCTACATGTCCCCGAGCAACAGCCGAATCCAATCCACCATTAGTATCACCGACATTAAGTGCAGATAAAAGTTGTTGTTTAATTCGATCGACTCCAAATTGTTTAACAAAATATTCAAGCACAGGTATACTTCCACCACAAGCAGCCATTTCTATCGCTGAATATCCTAACGCATGTATATCTTCTTTTTTTTGTGCCCCCAATATTTCTTCCCTAAAAAGTTTACCAAAATATTCAACAACCTCTATGTGTCCATTTATTGCCGCTACGTTAAATGCTGTTATTTTAGCATGAGGGCCGCTGGTTATTGGTATCAAAATTGCCTGTCTAAGCGTGTATATATTATTGTCGAAAATTTTTTCGCAAAAATATTCAATCATAGCCTTTTGTCCATTTAAAGCAGCCATTTTAAATGCTGTATAACCTTTAAAATCCCCTTCTGCTATTGGTCTTAAGATAGCCTGTCTAATTATGTCTATATCGACTCCAAATACCTCCACAAAATACTTTAAAATATCTAAACGTCCTGATTCAGCAGTCGTATGCAAAGGTGTTTTTCCGGCATGAGGCCCCGTGGCTACCGGTGTCAAAACAGCTTCTTTAAATTTTTCATTACCTAATAAATACGCAAAATATTTTACAACATCCGTACATCCACAGGCTACAGCTATTTGAAATGCATTATAACCGTTGGTTAGTGGGCTTAAAACAACATGTCTTATTCTGTCTATATCGTTTACAAATAACTTCTCAAAATACCTTAGCACTTCCACGCGTCCGTCTCCAGCGGCTAGATAAAAAGATGTTTTTCCGCTATAAGGCCCCGTGTCTACCGGTGTTAAAACAGCTTCTTTTAATTTTTCAACACCAACCATCTTCTCAAAATATTTTAAAGCATCCACACATCCATTGGCAAAAGCTATATACAAGGAATTTAATCCGGCATTTGCTCCTGTTGCTATTGGCGTTAAAACAAGTTCCTTAAATTTTTCAACACCAACCATCTTCTCAAAATATTTAAAAGCATCCACACATCCATTGGCCAGAGCTATATGCAAGGAATTTAATCCGGCATTTGCTCCTGTTGCTATTGGCGTTAAAACAAGTTCCTTAAATTTTTCAACACCAACCATCTCCTCAAAATACTTTAAAGCATCCACACATCCATTGGCAAAAGCTATATACAAGGATGTTTTCCCAGCATTAGATCCTGTGACTATTGGCATTAGAGCAGCTTCTTTGAATTTTTCAATGCCAAATAAATATGCAAAATACTTTAAAATTTCTATACTCCCATTACCAAATGCAATAGCCAATGCTGTAACTCCTTGATTAGGACCTTGTTCCATTATAGGCATTAAAATATCATTTTTGATTCTATTAGCTCCAAATTTTTCAACCAAATACTCTACTATAGCTTTATGCCCATACCTGGCAGACATATGCAATGCTGTATTTCCATTAAATTTTGTACCGAGAGCATCAATTTTAAGATCTAACATGGCTGGATTAGCAGTTAAAAGTTGCTTTATTTTTTCAAGATTTCCATCCTTGGCTGCAATATGCAATTCAGACCAACCTTGGGTAGATACAATCACAAGTGCATTTGTAGGTGCAACTTTAGAAGAACTGGCGGCAGCGCCTGAATTTACAAGTTGTCCTTGCTGTGAATTTACTTGCGCCAACTGTCCTCGAATTTCTGGTGTGACCGCAATACCAGCAGCGGATTCAGGATCTTGAGCGTCTTCTTGCTTTTTTCGTTTTTGCTCAGGAGCCTCTTCTTTTTGGCTTTCTGGTTTTTCTTTTGAAATTTCGTCCGATATTTCATCTGAAATACGCTTGCGTTCCATTGCAAAGACTTCACTCGAAGTATGCAATGTTGTCGACGCTAAAAATATAATAAACAAAGACTTTTTCATGATATAACCTCCAAAAATATAACTCCCATTACTTATTTAATAATATTTCTATTATAAATATGTTATTTATAAAATTCAAATGTCCTATACTTTCTATCAATTTTTAACGTTTTTGGCATAAAAATCAGGTTATTATCAGAGAAATTGCCTTTTGAACCAAGTTATCAACCTGGCTTTCTTCTTTTTTTGAAAATTGAGTAAGAACATACGAACCAACATCACAGTTATCGCCCGGCTTGAATACCAAGCTTGTGGTTTGCAAATAATTCACAACAACACTGTTGCATGGTTGGCAAAAAATTAAATAATTCCAATTCAATTATTATAAAAAACCAAAAATGCTCATGCAGCGTCCACATTTACTCGAGTAGTCATGGTACAGATCGGCGGGCAGGAAAGATTTTGAGAGACGCACAGACCAATTTTATATTTAAATTTCTTACCGTTCTCTTAGGCTTTTTGCTTCATCGATTTCTGTTTTTAGTCTCATTTGTTCTGCAATCGCCGCATCCCTTACTGCAATTAATTCTGCTACTTTTGCCGCAGCCTCTGTTGCTTTTTTTGAGGCATCTTTTGCTTTTGCTGCCGCTCTTAATGATTTATAAATGCCACTTTCTGAGGTTGCTTCGCTTTGAATTTTGTTAGCCTTTTTTTGCGCAGCATAAGCTTCTTTCTTAGCCTTATCAGCAGCTTTGCGCTCTATTTTCAATTTCGAAACTAATCGCGCTACCTCTTGATTCGAAGCCTTAATCATATTTTGCGTGATTCTTAATTGCTTGGCATAAGCACTTTGTGCAGCTTCTTGATCTTTTTTTAATTTTTCTGGATCTGTTTCTGATATTAGCCTGTTAGCTTCACGTAATTTTCGTTGATCATCTTTAGAAAGTTTCTCAAATTCTGATGCCTCTAAGACAATTTTTACCTGTTCTTCCCTTTCCCTTATAACTCCACTGGCTTTAGCTATCATATTTAATGCAGCAATTTTTATTGCAAGCTCTCTTAAAACTCCTATGGGATTTTTCTGATTCGATTCAAATTCAATATTGGCTTCTGCCATTTTAACTTTGCCTATTGCTTGCTCTCCTTTTTTAGATAAAGCCTCTTTTTCCAAGGCAGATTGCTCCAACACTTCTCTCTTCGTCTTTTGGGGTGCGTCACCTTGTCCAGACAATGAATCAATTTTTTTTGCAGGCACAGGCTTTAATTTATCAATTATCCCACTATATACTTCTTTAATCTTACTCCAGGCGTTAGGTCGTTGTATTTTTTTTGCAGCAATTACTTGCTCAACCGTCATTCCCATTGCCTCAGCTTTTTTCAATACAATCGCTTCAGCCTCTTTCCTACTTAACCCCGCCTCCTTTTGTAGTCGCTCTATGTCCCCTCTACTATCTTCCAACTTTTTTTTCTCATCAGCCTCAATAAGACGTTGCGCAGCTTCTTTTCCTGCTAATCCTATCCTTTTGATTGCATCATCCTTGTATCCAAGTCTTTTTAGTACAGCAACTTGATCTGGGGTTACACTTTCCACTTTTCCAGGCCCTTTTATTTGCCTGTGAAGTTCGAGTGTTTTTTGGTATTCTGTTTTTGGATTTTCCCTTTCCACCTCTGGCAATTGCTTCTCTGGATAATCCATACCAAAGGCCACAAAAGGTATACCTAAAGCTACCACTGCAAAATGGAGTACATTCTTTTTTTGACAATTCATTTCTTCTCTCCCTTGATAACACAAAAATATATAATACACGCAACTATTATTTATATATCAAAAGTAGAATATTTTTTGCAAAAATTGGCGTTATCTGCCTATAATCACCCCAGCTAAGCTCATTTAATAATCAGGCCAATTGACTTGGTTATAAGATCTATAATTTCAGACTCTTCTTCTTTTGAAAAGGACGTAAGAACATACGAACCAACATCAGAATTATCGCCCGGTCTACCTATTCCAAATCTTAATCGCCAAAAATCTTGTCCCATAAAAGTTATAATAGACTTTAGACCGTTGTGACCTTTTGCGCTTCCACCAAATTTAGTTGAAATATTCCCAAACGGCTTTTCAAGCTCATCGTGAATAACCAAAATCTCTTCGGGCTTAATACCCTTTTTTTGCAAAAATGGAATAACTTCTCCTGACTTATTCATAAATGTAAGAGGCTTGATGAGATAAACAGAAACACTACCACCATTAACTAAATTTATGTCTGTTTTTGCGTACTCTTTATTATCCGATTTATTAAACGATGCACCGAATTGTTCTGCAATTTGGTCTACTATTCTGAATCCTATATTATGGCGAGTTTTATAGTAAGGCTGACCAGGGTTGCCTAACCCAATTATTGCTTTTATTGAATTTGGATCAAATACTGTACTTTGCATCTTTTTTATCCTGCATTATATCAACTTAATTTTTCAAAAATTTTTTGAATTAAATACTTGTTTATCGAACAGACGGAAACTTTTTTATTGCTTTCTTTAAATGAATTCAGCAATGAATTTGATACGTAAATTTTATAGAAATCGCTCTTTGTTAGTCTATCAATTATTCCAGGTGAAAAAACTGCATGAGTAGATACCCCAATAATCTTTGTCGCCCCATGCATTTTTAACATAAGGCTAGCCTGTATCGCCGTTCTACCTGTATCAATTATATCATCTACAATTATGACGGTTTTTGAATTTACATCCCCATGCAAACAAAGTGCCACAGGATTATCCGGATTTATTCGTTTTTTTTCAAGATACACAACCGGAACATTTAATATTTGAGCAATCTTGCTTGCTCTGTTAAGACCACCAATATCAGGAGATGCAATGCAAACCAAATTTTTATCAATCTCTTCTTTGAAAAGAGATCTCAAATGCTCAACCCAAAAATCAACCAAACTAATTTCTTCAAGTTGAATCTGAAATAAATTAAAAAGTTTTTCGGAATGAAGATCGCAAGCAAAAACACTGTCTATACCTGCTGCTTTTAAAAAACGCCCCATCAATTTTACAGGTCCGGCAAATTTGCCGCCAAAACTCTCATCCTGACGTGAATACGCAAGATATGGCAAAATGGCAGTAATTTTTTTTGCTCCAATATTTCTCAAAAGATCGCATGCTATCAAAAGATTTGTAAGTTGGTCATTGATAGAACCATTACACCGTGGATCACTAAGAAAAAACTGATGGACAAATAAAATTTCAGATCCTGAAATTAATTCAGATTCTTTTACATCAACATAAACTTCAGTGTCTGCGAATAATCCACAGGATACCTGAATTAGAGGAACATCAAGCGCATTTGCAAAATCGCTTGCAAGTTGGGATTTTAAACAACTTACAACCAATAGACTCACGCTTTACCCCTTTTTAAAAAACTTGAACACCATTCGCTTAAACCAAGATTGATTATTATCTTTTATGAATCGTTGGATTTCTGCAACAAATTTTGCAAACTCAGGGAGTCTTAGCTGTAAAACCGATATTCTCTTCCATTTGGAAAATGAAATGGCGGGAACCCCACAAACAACTTCACCATCTGCCAAGTTGTTCATTACGGCACTCTTTGAAACAATTTTTACACCATTCCCGATTTTTACATCATTCTTTATAACAACGTGCCCACTAATCTGACACCCAACTCCAATTTGCGTGCTTCCACCGATAGAAGTATGCGCCAAAATTGCAGTTGAGGCACCAACTTTAACATTGTGTGCTATGTGAACAAGATTATCTATTTTTACACCATCACCAATAACTGTTTCGCCAAAAGAAGATCGATCTATTGCCGTATTAGCACCTATCTCAACCATTCTTCCAACTCTGACAATTCCGATATGCGGGATTTTTTGCATACCCTGGGTTGTAACTTTATACCCAAAGCCATCTGATCCAACCACAGCACCGGAATGGATTTCTGTTCCATCTCCAATAATGCATCGATCTAAAATTTTTACACCGGGATGAAGAGTCACGCAGCCACCAATAACACAATTTCTACCAACAAATGACAATGCTCCAATTCTTGAACCGGCTCCAATTATTGCACCATCACATATAACTGCTGATGGATCAATTACCGCTGTTGGATCTATATTTTTGCCAACAGAACCTACAGGTTGCTGATTTAAATAATTAACTAATTTTTGAAAAGCACCCACTGCATCTTTGACGATTATGTAATTTTTTTCAGGCACATCAGCAGCACTTGAAAGTATCAGACCCGCCTTACTGTTTTTAATCTTGTCTAAACTTACAGCATCAAAGACAGAGGCATCGCCTCGCTCAACAATTACTGCTAAGTCTTGCGGTTCAGCAGTTTCTAAAGACTTAATACTTTTAATTATAAAATCAGAATCGACGGAGCTACAAACTCCGTCGACTATTTCTAATACTTTGCCAAGAGTTAAATTAACTTCCATTTAAATCCCAAACTTAGGCATTTTTTGTTGTTGTAACTTTTGTCGATTTAACTGCATTTTTGGATTTTTCTGCATCATATGCGCTATCGATAGCTTTAATCAAAATATCGGTTCTATCAAGTGCATCTGCAGCAAAAACAACGCCAGGTGCATTTTTGTCTACCAATACGCCCCAGTCTTCTTTTTTACAAACTTCGTTAATTATTCCAATTTGTTTGCTACGAAGAGCAACCTGTTTTTGTTGAATAATTTTTTCAAGTTTTTCTTTTTTGTCACCAATTGTACGTTCCAAATCTTTTTTCTTCTGTACAATTGCTTCGGTCTTCTCTTGAAGAGCCTCTTTGCTCAAGATAGAAGTCTTTTTATCCAATTCAGATTGCATTTCAACAAGCTTTTGTTGTGATTCTTTTACAAAGCTCTGCAATTCTTCAATTTTACCATTTAACTCACCGGCAATCTTCTGGTTTTCTTTTGCTTCTTGCAAAACTCTCATGCTGTCAAAACATACAAGATCTTTTGCACTGGCAAGAGACATACTCAAAGCTGATGCTGCAACAATTCCTGTTAAAATTCTTTTCATAATTAAAACTCCTAAAAAAATAGTTATTTAAAAACCTATAACATTACTACACAACCACACGAACAGACTAGCTTTTTTCATAAATATCGTCAAATCCAAATGCGATGCTCGTATGTATAGCCCAAAAAAGTGCTTTGTAGTAACTTATTTCTTTGTTACTGATAAATAAATTTATTTTAAAATCAATGACAACTTCTGCAAATGCATGTATACAAAATATTTTTTGAATTTTTAAAATTTAAATCTCAAGTTTTAACTTTACAAATAAAAACTATACTGCTAAATTTCGTTGCAGCAAACAAAAACCTTTTCCAGATAAAATATATCTAACTGAAAAGTCTAACTCCATTTTGAACGGGTTAGTATTATGAATGATTTTTTTGTTTTTGCAACTTTTTTAATTATCTTTTTTTATCATCATGGAAGGAGCAAACAGTCTAGACATCTTGTAATTTACAAAACTATGTATTGAAGTTACGTTTTTGGTATTTTTTTAAAGAAAGAATATGCTATGTCATTAAAAAATAATTTGTTTTCATTATTATTTTTGGCTTCGTTTTTGTTTAACGGTTTAAATGCGGCTGTTGAAATCAATTCATCAAACTTGTTTATTCCAACGTCTCTCGATGGTGTGCGCTTATTTCATGACGAAAACGGTTTCACTGTTGTAAAAGATGGGGACGAGTTTCCTGTTAAAACTGAGTGCTTGGACAAAGAGCTTATAAATTTGTCTGATGAAGACTTGGATTTCGTATTGGGTTTAAAAGCTAAAATTGAAATTGATGATGAAGCACAAATTTTTACCAGAATTTCTCCTAAGTTCGTACCAGAACTCATAAACGAAAGTCAAGAACTGATAAAGCTTAACCCTGAAGATTCAGAAAAAATAATCTCTCAGCTTCCAGCAAGTAGCTATATTCAAGTTTTCCAGTTTAATGATGGTGAATATGGATTACATCTAAAAACAAGATTACCAGGCGGTGGCCCTCTTTTGGGTAAAATTGTCTGGTGGGGAACCAGAACTATTCTTTATGGAATAGCTGCAGCAGCAGCTGGAACAGTTATTGTTGCCACAGGTGGTGTAGCTGGTCTGGCGGGAGGCGCTGCAATGGCTGGGGTTGTTAGTGGCGCAACAGCGGCCACAACCGTAGTCGGTGGAGCTATTGCCGGAGCTGGACTTGCCGGCGCAGCTGCTACGGCAACAACCGTAGTTGTCGCTGGTGCCGGAAGCGTTGGAGCCTCTGTTCTATGGGTTGAAAGTGCGGCAGCAGCAGCAGGTGCAATAGCCACACTTGCTCCAACAGTATAACATTATTAAGGTGAATCAAATCGCGTCGACGCGATTTGATTCACCTTAATAATAATAATTTAGAGGGATTAATTATGAATATAAAAAAAATTATATACATTTTCTTATGCGCATGCTTATGGATAGGTGGAACCCATATGATGTGCACTATAAACAAGCTGCCCACAGGACATATTAAAAACATTTTATTTGGCATGAGTTTAATGGTTACATTTTTTGGAGTTCAATGCTTTTTTAAAAACATAAAGACACTGAAATTAATTGGCAAATGTAAACAAACACTAAATTATTTGTTAAAAACTCTAAAATTACAATAAACTAGGATACCAGTAATGATAAAATCTATATTCCGATGAATGTTACTCGCTGCGATGCTTTTTTTAAACTTAGCTAGCACTAATAATTCTACTGACTGCATTGAATTTTCTGGAAGCGAAGTTTTTGCTCCCGTAAAATTAGGCGCTATTAAACTTTATAAAGACGATAATGGATTTCATATTTTAAAAAATGGTGAAATTTATGATATTCAAAATTGTTTTTGCGATCCAATGTTACGAGAAATGTCCGACGATCAATTAAAGAGTTTTTTGGGGAAAGATAAACCTCAAATAATTTTTATGACACCGGAAGAACTTGAGCAACTTAATCCAGATGAGATTGTTGAAATCACTGGTGTCGCAAAGGATAAAGTTGTAAACCAATTACTTAACAATGGATATCTCTCTATTAACCAAATGGATGATGGTGAGTATATCATTAGAGCCAAAACACGTGGCCTTGGTGGTGGACCTATTTCTGGATCTATCGCATATTGGGGAACGAAATTCATAGCTTATGGAGCAGTAGCTGCTACTGTTGGTACCATTATCGTTGTAACTGGTGGTGCTGCTGCAGGAGCTATTGCGCTGGAAGCATTAGGCACATTAATTACGGGTGTATCAACAGCAACACCAGGAATCCTTGTTGCAACCGGAGCCGGCGCTGCTGCAGCGGCAGGCCTTGCAACTGGAGCGGCTATAGCAAGCACAACAGCAGTTACAACTCTTGGAGTTGGCGGAACAGTGTTTGCAACTGAAGCAATAGCAACAACGGCTGGACTTATTTTAGGCTGCCTACCGACCCCTTAATTTTTAACAGAGCACCAGTATATGCATATCAAAAATATTATTCCGATGAAATATGTATTCGTTATATTCCTTGGAGGCTTTCTCAGTATTATACTTGACATCTGGCCTCAATATTCCGGGGCTAAGAAATGTTATATTATGTTGCTCTTCATGACCTCGATAGGAATTATTTTAAGAATTATAGATTGGGTTACTGCAACAATATCGTCACAAAAATGATATTGCCACCCTAAAGGGCGAGAGAGAACCAGAGGCATGCTTATGCCTCTGGTTGATTTATTATAAATTGGATAGAGATATGGAAGAAAATAAACAACTTATAATTCCTTTTGATAAAAAAACTTTTATGCAAGGCATGGTTATTATGCCAGTAATGGTTATAGCCATACAATTCTTGCTTTACATGATTCCCAGTATAAACGTTAGAGCTTTTTCCTGGGAATCATTTATTGAACTTTTCATACTTTTATTAATAAAAAGTTTTCTCTATTTTTTTACAGGTGTATTTACACTTACTGCGGTATATGCAATTTTCTGTATATACCGTAATAAACCAACAGCCATTCTTGACGAAAATGGAATATGGATAAATCACTTTGGATTTATACCATGGAATGACATTGATGAAATTACGTTATATCCATTGGATTATGGCAATATAAATCTCATAGGAATTATGGTAAAAGATCCAAAGATGATATCTAAACAATCCGACTGGGAAGGCAAACTAAACTTATTTTGGGCAAAGATTTTTGGTTATTACCATATTAGGATTTCACATATGAGTGCAAATGAAAGTATTTTATCATTTGCCAGCCAGTACGTAAAAATAAAGTACTAAAGGATGGGATAATAGCGCATATGATATAAATACGCTATTATAGTAAAATGTTTATCTCGTTAATATTATGGACTAACAATGAAATTTACAGACGCATTACTTAATTTTTCTTTTGGATATTTGCCACATATAATGTCATTTTTAATAGTCGCTTACTTTTTTCGATCAATCTTTTACTACGACATTAATCCATATGCATATTGGTTTTTCACTTTTTGTATAGCAATTTCAACTAGCATAAGTATTTATAAATATAGAAATAGAACTATAAAAAAACTTCTGAACGAAGAAATTGATAAAAAAATAAGCATCAAAGACTGGCTTTTTCTTTTTTTGACTGCAGGTATGTGGCTTGGTGGAGCTTATATGCTGGGCTATCTAAACAGGCTTTCAGAAGGATACATTAGGAATATTTTATTTGGCATAAGTTTGGTAGTTATAGTTTTTGGAGCGCAATACTTTTTTGAAAAAGTAAAAACTTTGAAATTAATGGGCAAATGCAAGCAGACGTTAAAGTTGCTACTAAAAGCTTTAAAACCACATAAAAATTAAGTGTTTGCTTATTAATCCATGGATCCCAGCCGTCGCCAAGGCTATGGCGGGCAGGCCTGAAACAAGTTCCAGCCGTCGCTAAAGCTATGGCTGACACGCAGGATGACAAACCTTCGATGCAATGCTTATTTATATCAAAATTACAAACTATATTCGGTTATCAAGCTGGTCCTAAAAAATCTCTTCTATCGATTTTTTAACATCCATAGCTTTTGAATCCAACCCCATGGCTTTGTAGAACTCGCTATCATATTCACGCGTTTTTATGACAACGGGCATTGGAACCGCATGCCCAAGAACAAGTGCCTGCTTTTTCGTATCCAATGTGGCTAAAATTGATCTCAGGCCACTAGAATTGCTTGCACCGGTTAGAATTGCTTGAATATCTTTTTCGTCATTAAGCAGTGCCACAATTTTAGTTCCAATCTGAGACAAAATTTCTTGATCTATGCCCGAAGGACGCTGGTCAACAACAAGCAGTGAAACATAATACTTACGCATTTCGCGCGCAATTACACCAAAAATTGTCTGCTTTGCCGCATTTGGGTTCAAAAATTTATGCGCTTCTTCTATTGTTATCATCAGCTTGCGAGGCTCATCGCTTTTCTTTTGTGACGCCAAAAACTTTTCAGTTTTTGCAACATACTCATCATGAATTCTTCTGGTCAAAATATTAACAACAAGCAAATAGCTCAGCATTGAGGTATGATTGCCAAATTCAAGAACTACATTAATCCCACGATCAAGATATTCAATCATGCGGTCAACAACTGAAGTTGAAGCAACCATATCTTTAATAAATGGAAATCGCTCAAGGCGCTTAAGTTTACGATACAGCGCAGCAATAGATTCTGCGTGCGCACCAATTTCTTCAGCAAACTCTTTTAATGTTCCCTCTTGCTCAAGCAAAGCTTTTAGCCAATTATTTTTATATTTTGCAGAAATCAAATAAGCTGCTTCAAGTGCCGTTGGATGCAAATTAAGCTCATCCTGCAATGTCAAAACATCTTCAACGCGTATATCTTGATAATTTAGTACTACTTCAAAATCCGGAGTACACCCTCGACGCCTGGTAGAATCCGGATCGAGTGAAAATATTGCCACCTGATTTGGAAATAGTGTTTTAAGACCCTTAACAAATGACTCCCCAGCCCCTTCTTTGCGCGCCTGAAAACCATATTCACTGTGCATATCAAAAATCAGATTCACGGCTTTTTCGTTTTTAATCAAACCGGCAAGAATAAGGCGCGTAATAAAAGTTTTGCCTGTGCCGGTTTTACCAAAAATTCCATTGCTTCTTTCAACTAATAAGTCCAAATCCATGCAGACTGGAGTTGTCATATCAAGCGGAAAACCAATATTGAAATATTTTTTATCTTTTTGTTCATCGCCAAAAATTTCGGCCACTTCGCTTGCGCTCGCTTCATAAACTGCTGCAAAATGTGATGGAATGGTTTTTACCGGCATACGATGTTTTTGAGCATCAAGCATCAACATAGGACGCAACATAACTTTTGCGTAAATATCACGTTTTTTAAGCATGCTTGTAAGAATTTTTTCATCTTCAGACGGAGGGAAAAGTAAAATATCGGGATTTGTAACCTGTAATTCAAGATCTGTAATTAATGAAAAAAAAGTGTAATGCTCTCCAACGATAGAAACGAATTTTCCGGTTTTTATATCTTCAAGAGAGCCCTGCGACCCAAGACGCATTGCAAGGCCTTCTACAAGCGATCCTGAAAGAATATGGCCAAGACACTTACGCATTAAGCGATCCCAACTGAATTATAACGTAAGCAACAGCATAATCTTTTTCATGTGATATAGAAAGATTGGTGTCCAAATCTGGCAACTTAATTGCCAATCTTTTTTCAAAAAAACTCCAGTCAACTACAAGCTGCGGAACTTCCCAAGGACCTGACATTACCCAAACAGCTTTGCACGAAGATAAAAACGAAATGGTTTCTTCTGTCTTTTTGAATCTAGTCAAAGTACTACTTAGCGCTTTATAAAAGGCTTCTTTGGCGGCAAATCGCGACGCCATGCGTTGCATGGTAAGCTCTTGTGTGCCCGAAAAGATATACTCTATCTCAGGCTGCGAAAAAACATGAGACAACTGTTTGGCCGGATAGTTAACCCAAAATTTGAAACGATTTACCTGCACAATATCTACACCAATACCCAAAACCATTTTACCCCTTTACTGCAATTTTTGATCAAGAGACCTGTATCCAATTGCTTCTTGGATATGAGACTTTTCAATCATATCAGCAGATTGCAAATCCGCAATAGTTCGAGCAATTTTAAGAATTTTATGGTAACCGCGCATGCTAAGACAAAGCTTTTCAAAAGCAAGTTTTATTGTCTGCTCTGCCGCAACAGAAAGTATGCAATATTCCTCAACTTGATCTGAAGCCATGTCTGCATTACGAATAGCACCCAATCTTTGCTCCTGCACCTTAACGGCAACTTTTACCTCTTCGTACATCTGTGCAGAACTTTTGCTCTGAACATTTTTATCTTTTAACTCCTCATAATTAATTGAGGGAACATTCACATGTAAATCTATACGATCGAGCAAAGGCCCCGAAAGTTTACTGATATAATTTGCAATTTGCTGCTCACTGCATGCACACTTTTTCTTATCACCATAGTAACCACATGGACAAGGATTAAGCGCTGAAATTAAAAGAAATGAGGCCGGATATTCAACAGAGCTACTTGCACGCGAAATCAAAACACGCTTATTTTCAAGAGGCTCACGCAAAACTTCAAGCGTACTGCGTTTAAATTCAGTCAATTCATCTAAAAAAAGAACCCCGTTGTTCGCCAAACTTATTTCACCGGGTCTGGGGGATGAACCACCACCAACAAGACCTGCTTGCGAAATTGTATGATGTGGGCTACGAAACGGTCTGTGAGCAATCAAAGATTCTTGATTTAATAAACCGGCAACAGAGTAAAGTTTTGTAGTTTCGATCACCTCATCAAAAGACATTGGCGACAAAATGCTTGCCAGGCGCTTGGCCAACATTGTTTTACCTGAACCCGGAGGCCCTATAAACAAAATATTATGTCTGCCGGCAGCTGCTATCTGCAATGCACGCTTTGCTTGAAACTGCCCCTTAACATCTTCAAAATCCAACGGATGATTGTGTATTTGGCTGGAAAACAGATCAAATCTAGATTGGGTAGGTTCAATTTTTTGTTCACCACGTAAATATGCAACCAAATCAACTAAAGTCTCAACACCAATTAACTCAATGCCTTTGATTAAACTTGCTTCATCGGTGTTTGCTTTTGGTAAGATTAATCTTTTTTTGCCAAATTTTAATGCACTGTGAGCAATTGAAAGCACCCCACGAACCGGTCGTATTTTGCCATCAAGCGAAAGCTCACCCAAAAAAATTGTTTCATTAATAAATTCTTCAGAAATATCGACCAACTTTGCAGCCTGCAAGATTGCAACAGCTATCGGCACATCGAACAGTATATTCTCTTTTTTAAGAGAAGCAGGAGCAAGATTAACGGTTATCAATCTTTCAGGAAGCCTGAACCCACTATTTTTAAGAGCGGCTCTAATTCGATCTTTGCTCTCTTTGATTGCTTTGTCTGGAAGCCCGACAATATAGAATTGAATCATCCCAAAAGACAAATCAACTTCTACCTCAACCAAGTGTGCATTGATTCCAACAGTTGTCGCTGAATAAATTTTTGAATGCATATCCCCACCCAGAAAACCCTATTAAACCCAAACAAAACCCATTTTTATATTACTGAAGGATACTTATAACACAATATTTTGCGTAGCACAATATCTCGCCCCTGAAAATTATTTTTATATCAAACCAAATTTAATATATTCACGCAAAACAATAATTTCTGGAAATTGTTGTTTAATGGCTAAAACTTGTTTCTGGGTAACACTTGTATAGTTTAAATTAAGATTTTTTAGTTTAATCAGTTGCCCAAAATCAAACTTATGAAGTTCTCTGCAAAATTCAAGATTGAGTTCATAAATTTCAGAACAAATTTTGCAAATGGCCGTTAACTGTTCATCAGTTATTTCTGAATAAGATAAATCAACAGCATGAATGTAACTAGCATGTGCAGATAAGTATCGTAAAAATTTGGGGAATACATCGGAAGCAAACATTTGATTCGTAATTTTAATATGAAATAAACCTTTTTGCTCCGATCCTGGCAAATCCTGTACCATACCAAAGACTGGAACAACATGTAACAGAAAAATTGAACTTACTATTGTTAATAAAAATAAACTTATTTTGTTAATCACGACAAACTCCATAAGCAATCATGCAAAATTACTCGATCTTTTACAAATCTAAGAATAACGTATCTATTAGTTGTTTTCGTGTCAAAATCAAAATAAAAATCATGAAATAGTTGGCGTAATAAATATCATAAGTTGCTTTTCAACTACAGCTTTTCGTCGAGCTTTAAATAAAAATCCCAAAATCGGAATATCTTGTAAAATAGGCACTCCCGTTTGTATACGCTCTTCGGTGTTTATAATCAAACCACCAATCATAGTCGTTTGTCCACTTTTTAAAAGAACACGATTTTTAGATCTGGACGTATCAATTACATAATTATAATTTTTACTACCGGGCCCGGGCAGAGTATCAAATTCAATTCTTGGTCTGGTTAAATATGAATACTCTACAAAAACATCCATAAATACAGAATCTCTATCCGGAGCTATTATCGATTTAATTTTTACGTTCATTCCAATATCTTTATACTGAGTAGTGGTTACGTTTGATGGCTGCCCCTCAACTGTTTCCGCAATTTTTGTCTCATGCGGCATCTGCTGGCCAACTAAAATTTCTGCAAATTCATCATTGTTAACAAGTAAAGATGGCTTTAATATTGTTCTAATCTGATTTTTGTTTTCCGCCGCTTGCAGTATCAAATTTACCCTGTTGCTGTCAAAATTTTTATTACCCCATATGAATGGTAATCTAATTGGAATTGATTTCATGTTTAAACTCGGAACAAAATTCATTGCCCAGTTAACAGCACCTGCAAAAGCAGAATCATCCGTGGAATTCTTTTTAGCACCAAAACCCGCAAACTCAGAATGTGTAACCATACCACGTTTATCATAATAACCGGACCAATCAAAACCTAAAGCCTCTTCAAAATCCTTGCTGGCAATTACAATTCGAGCATCAATTTTAACTTGAGGAATTTCAATATCTATCTTACCAATAAACTCTTTGAATGAATCTATTTGAGCTTGTCGGGCATGACATAAAACTTTTTTACTTTCATCATCAAAAATTATGTAGTTCGAATTTTTGTCACTACCGTCACCAACAATTCCCTTCCAAAGGCTCGTCAACCGTTTCTTTAATTCCTCGTTCCACTTTGCATGATAAATTGTTATGCATACATTTTTATAATCACGATCAAGAAGATCCATGGCTTGGGATTTTAGGCACTCAATTGCCGTTGAAAGTTTTGCAATACGAATTGCTCCATTTTCTTGCAACGCTGCAAGAACCGGACTGTTTGATGTCGCAAGTAAGCGCAAGGCTGACGAAATATGAATATTTTTTAAATCTATATTTTCAATTGTACCCTGTACGTCATTATCAACAAAAATTTGAATGCCTGATGTTTTACTTATCAACTCAAAAGCTTTTTTTATATCTACTTTTTTTAGACTTAAAGAGACGGTTTTATCATAACGACCAAGCTCTTGGTACTGATCATTGATTAAAGTACGCAATATTTTTTCGAGCTGTGGATTTTTCAATGAATCCCACATCCCATTACCTGATAGGCCCCTAGAATCACTTTCTTCGCCTTTTTTTGATTTATTATCAGCACTCTTTTTTCTTTTTTTGGTTTTTTGTTTTTTATCTGAATTTTCCTCTTTTAATTCTTTTTTAACAATTTTTTCAATTTTATTAAGAGTATCCTCTTGCTGTCTGTTATTTTCTTGCTTAATTAAGTCATGCGTTGTAGGCGGCAATGGCAATGTATCATATTTTTCAGTTGGCAAAACAACACTATCGGCAAATAAAAAATTTGTACTCAAAATTAATTGTAGTAAAAAAATAAAGTAAAACACAGCACATCCCCCTTCAAAAAAACAATCACTCGATGAAAAGCCTTTTTTTTGTTTTTCCCCTAATTAATTCGACATGATCAGGCTTAATTGCTAAAACTTTGAATCCAAAAAAATTATCATTTAGAAAAACCGTTTCCACTTTTCCGTCAAATTTAAGAACAGCCCCAAATTTATTTGCACTACGTACTACGCCTAAAAGTTTAATCGACGACAGTTCATTATTCTTTTTTGATGCTTTTGATGGCAAATTAAACGGGTCACGTATAGTTTTTTTAGATATACTTTTGCATCTTTCGGTCACACAAAATAAACAACCAAAAATAAAAAAATTAAAAAACAAAAGTTTAATTTGAAATTGACACATATCTAAACACCAAATCGAATTTAATCTTGTTCTCTTTGTATTTGTACATTTTAAGATCACAAATCTTTATGTTTTGACCGCTTTCGCGCAGATCGCTGAAAAACGCCAGGACATTTTTAAAAATCCCCTTTGCGCAAACAGCAAAATAATCTTTTTTAATCAAATCGTTTTTTTTTAATTTAATTGGTTTGATATTAGAACAAGATAGTTTATTTTTTTGAAGCAAATCCATCATAAATTCAGATGGATCATTTTTTTTAAATTTTAAATTCAACTGTACCTGTAACTTTTCATTTTCCAATTCAAATATTTTTAACCTAGAATAAATTTGGCCTAATTTTTGTTCTTGTTGTACCAAATTTTTATAATCCACATTTAATTTTTTGATTTGGGAGGCTGAGGGAAGATAAAAAAAGAAAAGAAGAAAAAATGTTGGGAAAAAAATAAATATAAAAGAAGCTGAAAATCGTTGAACCGTTGAGGTCTGGCGAATTAATGAGATTATTGTTGCATCATTACACCAAAACGGCATTTGAAGGCCCCCCCATCAAAATTTTGGTCAACTAAAATTCACAAGTCTTGTATAACTCGCCAACCAGTCAAAATTCAACATTTTAAAAATAAATAAGTTTTTTGCTGAAATTAAAAGTGTTTACTCCAAAACTTCTTCAACATAAGCAACGGATAACACCTCTTCAATTGACGTCGCTCCTGCACGTATCATACGTACGCCATCAGCTCCCAACAACGTCAAACCCTGTTTTAATGATTGTTGTCGAATAACAGAAGAATCAGAGCGTTGAACAATTAGCTTTGCAATTTCATCGCTAATCTCCATGAGCTCAAATATTGCCAAACGACCTTTATATCCGGTATTCAAACATTCAGCACAACCAACAGCTTTATAAAAAGTAATTTGCTTAGCCTCTTCTACGCTTAATCCAATTCGACGAATCATCTCAATGGATGGCTCATATTTTTGTTTGCATTTCTCACAAAGACGTCTGACTAACCGCTGAGAAAGAACACATATCAATGAAGAAGCTATAAGAAACGGTTCAACCCCCATATCAATCAAACGAGTAATTGTTGCAGGAGCACTATTTGTATGTATGGTACTTAAAACAAGATGTCCGGTAAGTGCCGCTTGAGTAGCAATTTGCGCCGTCTCTGCGTCACGAATTTCTCCGATGAGCACTATGTCCGGATCCTGTCGCAAAATTGAACGTAATGATGTTGCAAATGTTAATCCGGCCTTTTCGTTAACCTGCACCTGACTAATTCCATGAATTGTGTACTCAACAGGATCTTCAACGGTTATTATTGTAACATCAGAACGATTCAACCTACTTAAAATCGAATACAACGTCGTAGTTTTTCCGGATCCGGTTGGACCACTAACTAGAATTATACCGTTTGGTCTTTCTATATTTTTTCTTAAAGCAGTAAAATCACGTGTATTTAAATTAAGTTTATCAAAATCTACAGCGCCACGCGATTTATCCAAAAGACGCATCACAACTCGTTCGCCAAAATTACATGGTAGCACGGACACACGAATATCAATTGGCTTATCACCTACCTTAATCTGAATTCGTCCATCCTGAGGAACACGCTTTTCAGCAATGTTTAAATTAGCCATAATTTTTATACGCGAAACAATCGCGCTTTGGTATCGCTTGGGTGGAATAACACGCTGATACATTTCACCGTCAATTCTATAACGAACCCTAAGCTCTTTTTCAAATGGCTCAATGTGAATATCAGATGCATCTTCTTTAACAGCCTGAACAATTAAATGGTTAACAAGCTTAACAATTGGAGCCTCATTTGCCTGCTGCATGATATCTTTTTCATCAAGGGCGCCAATCTCAAATTCAAGCTCCTCGGTCTTCTCCCCTTCAGAAAGCTCCTCCATCATCTCTTTACTGCTTTCAAGTGGATAATAACGGTTTATTGCTTCGTTAATAATTTCCTCGACTGTAACTGCATAATTTACATCACCACCCAAAAGTAGAGCCAAATCATCCAAAGGCTGCAAATCACGTGGATTTGCCGTAATAATTGTTTTTCGACCTTCAAACATTACTGGAATAACAGAGTGTTGACGCAAAAATTTCAATGGCACTTTACCAAGAAGAACCGCATCCGCCATTTGCTCTGTAATACGCTCAATAAATGGAACCGAAACTTCTTTTGCCAAAGCTCTGGCAAGATCAATTTTGGAAACAAGTTTTCTTTCCAATAAAATTTGGCTTAAATTTTTTCCGCTAGTCTTTTGTTCTTCTAAGCATTCTTTTAGCTGATCTTGAGTAATCAGATTAAGCTCAATAAGAATATCGCCTACTTTCTTTTTTGACATCACAACTCCTCGAATTCCGAGTTTTAAAATATCCAGTTTTAATGAAGCTTAGCAAAGCAAATCTTGTACAGCAATAATTTGATAACATAGGTTTGGGCCTAGGCGTAAATAATTTTTTTATTTTTTTTAAAAAACTCATCTTTGCAGCATCGTTTGTGCTAAGGTACAAAAAAGTAGGTGGTATTTTTTATTTTAGAGAAAGGATTAGTGGTTATGAGAAACATATTTTTTATTAAAGCTATTTTATGCATGGCTTTATTTTTTGGATATTCGAATATCTGGGGGCAGTATGACGAAAGCTACAAGGCATCAAAACTAGCTGAATCAGAAAAAAAAGCTGCTGAAAGAGCCGCAGCAAGAGTCTCTAAAGAATCCACAACCTCACAACCAGCCGCTCGTCCCTCCAAACAACCAACTGTAACATTGAAAGAAGAAGGACAGGGAAAGCTTGGAGGCAGCGAGGAGCAATATGCAAGAGCTATGGAGAAACAAGCGGCTGAACGACGCGCAGAACTTAGTAGACCTAAACCATCAAAACCAGAATCCCAAGTTGACGCACAAGTTCGCCAAGAATTGACAGCGGGAGAAGCTCCATTAAGAGAAAGTTATAGCCAAAACGTACGCGCAATACAAGCAAAATTAAAAGGCACTCTGGAAACAAAACAAGCATCGGATGCAGAACTAAGACAAGCACGGACAATGGAGGATACGGCGGGGCTTAAAGAGCAAACTGAAGCCACTCTAAAAGAAGGAGAGACATCAGCACAAAGAGCGGCAACAGAGGCCATAGCCAAATCACGCATAACAATTCCTGCTACAGAACGAATGGGAGAAGGTGATTTTGCTGCGCGCAAAAGAGAACTTGAAGCAGCAATTGCAAAACCGCTAGAAGGGAAGGCTGCTGAGTATGAAGCTCGGGCAAAAGCTGCAGAGAAAGACAGAACCAAAAGTATTAGAGACTCACAGGAGCCAGTTCGACTTTTTCCACGTGCGCAACCCACCAGCGAAGCACAAAGAGATGCAGTACAAACTTTAGCTCAACCTCCAAAAGAAGCAACTCCGCCAAAACAAGCGCAAAGCTTCTTACAAAAAAATAAAAAACTTTTGATTGCAGGCGGCGGAATCGGCGTAGGGCTGCTAGCTTTAGCGGGAATTTTAGGAGCAATACTTGGCACGCAGTCAGATGACAAAGATTCCACCACAACACCAGATGTAACCCCTATTACACCAATAACACCTCCTACTCCACCTGTTATACCGGACATTAAACCTGATGAAGGAATTGTACCACCTTCCCCTTATCCAGACGCTAAGGATGAAGATAAGGACGATAAAGATAATAAAGAAGTAGTTGATTCTGTTGTAAGTTTTTACACGGACATTGAAGAAAGATTCAAAAAAGCATTAGAAACATCCAGCTACTTCGATAAAGTATTCAAAATTGAAGGAGAAGCAACATCCGGAGAGACAACATCAGGAGAATCAATAAAAACAAAAATTCTTATTGAATATGATTTCACAAAAGAAGGCGCAGGAGAACTTGGAACACCATTTACACCATTTGTGGTCAAGATGCTTCCTCAAGGAATTAACGGAATTGCAATAAATCCGGATGATATTAAAACTCTTATGCAAGACGGACCGGCAAAAGAATTGTTTGCAACTCTTTTACAACCAAATTCTACATTTGTTTTCATGATAAAAATCATTCTGCTGATCAACACAACATTAAACGACACATCTAAAAAAGATGTGGAAAAAATTAATTTCATAATTGACGAGGCTACAAAACTTTGTTCACGTTTAGTTATAACACAACAACAAGAATTAACGCCTGAGTCAGTCGTATCAGGATTACCTAAGATATTTCAGCAAATTATTAATAACATGTCTCTTAAAATGTATGGCGATCTTGTTGACAATGTAGATGATCCGGAAGATACAGTATTAATTAAGAGAATTGGCGAGCTACAGAAAAAAAGGGACTATAATCAGATAAAAGCTTTCATGAAAAAACAAATCGTTCCTCTTGTTAAGGGTAATTTGACGCACACAGAGAAGCAACATTTGCTTTATACTCTTCAAGAACAATTAGCTGAGTACCCTAAAACAGAAAGACAATTATGGGAACATCTGGACTATCTAAATTCAATATTAACACAGATAAATAAAAGCCTGGCAAAAACCGACAAAGAAACTGTATCCAAAATCAAAGACATCATAAAAAAGATTCAAGATGTTAAAGCCGGGAAAAAAACCGTCACCATACTAACAAAAAGACCGGAACTTGAAATATCGACAGCAGTTTATGGCAAGAAAGTGGCATTAAAAACTGTTTTGAAAATTTTGTTCAAAAATTTCTCAAGAATATATTACACAAAATTTGAGGGTGATAAAGGATTCACTACCGATAATTTTATACTCGGAAAACAAGCTACCAAGTATAAATTACAGGCGATATTTTTCAGATGTTTGGACGAATCACTACAAGCAAATCAAACTCTATTGGATGCAAAGGGAAATGTAACAATTCGTAAGTCCTCCATAAAAAAACAAACTATCAATCCTGATAAAGAATTTGATAAAATTTGCAACGAATCAAGTTTGAAATTTGTTCAAACACAAACAATTCTTAAAGATTCAATGCTTAAATTAAAAGCCAATCCAACTGATGCAGGGTTACAAGAATCATACAACGCAGCAATAACAGAGGTAAAAAATGCAGCTAATGAACTACTCGAGGATCAAATCAAATTCAGACGTACATTTGCCGTGTATCTCCCAATGAAGCAGGATGATAAATCAACACAAACGCCTGCAGAATTGGTACAAAAAAGGTTAAATGCTTTGAGAAAAAACAGTAAACATGTTGATAGTATTATCGCAAGTGAATATGCACCATTCAAAAATGCTTTGGGTTTTACACCCGCATTTCTAAAGAAAAGCGTAAAGAGTAAAAAGAGCACAAAGAGCAAATAAAGTAAAATAAAATAAATAGTGAAGAAGAGGGCTCCTGACTTATTAGGCGCTCTCTTCTTTTAAGGAAACTGTTATGAAATATAAAATTTTTATCAATACGATTCTAATTGCGGGATCATTAAGTAGTCCAATCACACTAAGCGCAATGGAAGACTGGAACAGAGAAGCGCCCGAAGCGCCTAAAAAACCTTCCTCTTCAGAACGCACTGCAACGCTCGCATCTGAAAAAAAACGGCAAGAAGAAGCTGCAACCGCTGAGGCAGCTAGAAAGGCTACCCGAACTCAACCAGACTGGGAAGCGCAAAGAAAAATAACGCCTCCAAAACCACCCGTTCAGGAAATTCCAGTAAAACCAACACCAGTAACAGAACCTGCGCAAAAAAAGCCAGGATTCAGTTTTAGAGAATTTTTTGGATTTGGGAAAAAAAAGAAGGATGAGTTCACCATCACAATCCCTGAAATTAAAAAAGACGCTGACGTACAAATTGATCAAAATTTGAAACCGATCAACGTATCGTTGGATGCTGATTTAAAGAAATTAAAGCTCGAAGAAACTGATAGGCTTCTCCAACAAGCTCAAAATAGAAAGATCTCTCATCAGGAAATGCAATGGATAACTGCGTACAGTGATGAAATCCTAAAAATATCCCCTGAACGTTTAAACGAGTATCCTCCTGATATGCAACGTAAAATGCTTAATATTATCAAAATGAGGAACATGTTAATTGTAACAGCCAATAATATGATATTAAAAATAGAAGAAGCTGAAAAAGCTGGTGGTACGGCTGTTAATCCAGCTGAAAAAGAACAACAAAATAAGGAAGCAAGAGAAAGATTAAGTAAACTATATTTCGTGCAATATTCTGATGCTGTAAAAAATATGGCGGAAAAAATAAATGCTTTGGCCGAAAAAGCTACAGCTATGGAAAACCAATTGGCATTAAGAGAAAGCATTCGCAAGTTGAAAACTGCTAATAAACCACAGCTCAAAAAAGAGGGCACTAATTTTTGTCAAAATTTTATTAGTGTATTTAAAAGCCAAGATTTAAGCCAGCAAGATGAAATCAGTAAACTTTCAATGCCTACATTAAGACAGGTAGCTCCAAATTTTCTAAAAGAACAAAAAGCTTTGATAAAAACCTTAACTAAGCAACAAAAAAAATTAGACCCAGGGGACACAGCCGGGCGCAAAAATTTATTAAAAAGATTAGAGGCCGCTCGTGATGCTGTGAGCATAATAGAAAAAACGTTAAGCGAATACAGCACTAAAAAAATACAAGAGCTGAAAAAAGAACGTGTTAAAAAATTAAAAGCTATGAAAGAAAAAGAACTCTCAACTGATAAACAAAAATATCTTGAATTAAAAACAAGGGAGCTTGCACTAGAAACTAATCCAACTCCAATCAATCAAAGAGAATTAATGAAGATTCGCATACAAAAAAAAGAGCTCGAAGATAAGTATGGACAAGCTCCAACCCAATTTAAAACATTGAGAGAAGCAATCCGAGCTAATAAATAGAAATATCTATTACATTAAACACAAAGGATATATCTTATGAAATATAAAATTTTCATCAAAGCTATTTTAACCACGGCATTATTAAACAACTCATGTGCATTGGTTGCCGAATATGTTCGCAAGGATGCACCAGAAGAAACTCCCAAAAAAGATACTCCCACACAACAAGGCCGAATGGCAAGGCCAGCACCATTGGTTGCGCCAAAACAGCCGTCTCAAGCCCAATCTAAACTACCAACTTCATCGCCACAAGTAACCACAAAGCAACCCCAAATCGAATCTACGGCAGAATCACGAAAACTCGATGCTGCTGTAGCCAGCGTTTCAGACCCTCTAACAGTTCGAGAAGCAGCCAAGAAGCGAGAAGAGGCTGATCAAAGTACTCGATACCTCCCTGGAACAGGAATAAGAGTACCGGAGTTATCTTTACCTACAGGATTCAAACCTAAACCACTTGAAACAGCAAGGCCAATTACAGCAAAACCATTGTCTGGAGAACAAACAGGTACACAAATAAGAGAGTCTGAAGAATCCATAAAAAAACAAACAGCCTCCCTTATTGAACGAGGACTTTCATCTTCTGAGGCAGATTTTTTAATGAAAATGTCTCCTACAGATAGAGCCGAAACAATAAAAAAATTGGAAGAAAATCAAACTTTAAAACCTGCACAGCCAAAACCCGTTGTCGAAACACAAAGACCTATTGCTGAACCTGCAACAACACCAAAACCGGTTACTCAGCCAGATAGGGAAGCCGAAGAAGCAACTAGAAGACAAACTGAAGCAAGGGAGTCACAGGCTAAAAAAGCTGCTACCGAACCAGTAACAACATCAAAGCCAGTTGTACAACCATTAATTCAAATCGCTGATGCAGAAGTATCTAGACAGATTGAAGAAATCGCACGCACAAAAGAGGTATTAAATTTAAGCCCAGAACAAAAAGAGCTCGCTGCATCACTAGGAGACAGAGCTATTGATATGGTCACTAAAATGAGCCCGGCAGAAATTAATGCCCTATCCCCAGAACAAAGATTAAAACTGTTTGAAATTATCAAATCTAGAGGATTAATGATCAACGCTGCAAAAATGTCTATAGATAGACAAAATGAATTGAGGGAAAATTTTTTAAAAAATCCGGCAAATAAGGGAAAGCCATTTCCAGAAACAGAAGAATCTATGAGGAAGCAGACACAAGAACAATTTGCTTTTTCACCAGATGGAAAACGCGCTGAAGCAGCAAGTGAAGCAGCTGAAAGATCCAATAAAGCACTTCAATTATTAGGAACAGAAGTTGATTTACGTGTAAACGTTTTAACTCAAATTAGAACACAAATAAGTGAGCTTTCTAAAAAGAAAAAATTGACTAAATCCGAAAAAGCAATGCTAAAAGAAGCAACTAATAAATACATTTCTAATTATTTCAGTATTCCAATAGCAGATACCCCTGAAACAAAAAAACGTCAAATTGATGCCGAATTTAGTCAATTTATTAAACAAAATCCTAGAGAAGCTAAAGCAATTTTAAAAATTAAACAGCAACAACAAAATGCTTTATTAAAAAAAATTAAAGCTATTGAAAAACAAAAAGCAAAATTTTTTAAATCATCTGCCGGAAAAAAAATACTGGCAGATATGAATATTTTAGCTACTCAATTAAACGCAGTACAAGACAAAATAGATAGCATAGATCAAAAAATGTCTCAACAGAAAAAAGACGCCGCTAGAGATCAGTTTATGCCAGAAAAAAAACGTATACAAGCTGAGATGGATAAACTTAATTCTGTTTTAACACCACCAAAAGACAATTTTAAACTTAGCTCATTAAAAGCGAAGCAATCAGAATTACAACGACAGGTTAGATCTATACAAATATATTTAAAACCTAAAAAATAAATTTACTCTATAAACAAATAGGCCACAAAGTCAGTGGCCTATTTGTTTAGTTTTTTAACGAAATAGTATAAAAAATGATGAATTTTATATTTCGATTTTATTTTTTCTGCATAATATTTTCATGCATGTTCATAACAACTGAGAATTTATTTGCAGAAAAAAGTTATATAGACAAAACCGATCTAGAAAAAAAAATTGAGGAAAGAAAAAAAACAAGAGGCATAGAAGATACCGATAAAATACATTATGAAAGCGAATCCACAGACAAATCAAAACAAGCACAAGAACTATTAAAAGCCGTAACAGGTAATTACACACCTGAAGAGGTGAGACACTTGTTAAAAACAGATATAGAATCCCTTCAACGAAAAATAGATGACTTGGAGTCTGCACTCAAGGACAAACGCCTAAAAAACAAAGAAAAAAAATTAATAAAAAAAGAAATATCCGAAACTCAATATAAGCTGAGCGAAGCTAAATCAAAGCTACACGAAGCCAATAAAAAAATGGCAGAGGCAGTCAAAGGAGCGTATCCTTCTATGAGCTCTTCAATAGCGAAACATTCTGTAACATTTTCACACGGAGGAGCAGAAGGTTCCATGTCATGGAAAATTTTACAAAAACAAAAATCCGAAGCAAAACTAATACTTGAAGATCTTCAAAATATGCAAAAAATAGAACTCGATTCTTTGGATGCAACTTTTAAACTACATTTATTAAGAATTTGCGATTTTGCAGAAAAACACGAATTAGTCGCCGATGACGTGTTAAAACAGTTATATATAAAATTAGGGACAATAAAAAATCTGCTAGCTCAAGAGTTTCAAGATATAAGAAATATTTTAGGATCTACAGACAAAGGCGGAGATGCTGAAAATAGACAAAATTACATATTAAAGTACTTAAAATTTTTTATTCAATTAGATCCTGAAATAAGAAACAAAGTCTATCATTATGAAGCTCAGGCTCTACTTAAAGAAAATCCCAAAGCAAAAAAGGCATTCTTGGATAATTTGAATTTTGAAAAAAACGATTTAAAAGACCAGCTTGAATTTCTTTTAGGACAACATCCAAACTTGGCAATTAGCCGAAACCAAAAAGCTGAACGTACAGCCGGCTTAACAAAATTAGGAAAAACAATTAAAATCTTAGACAAAGAAATCAAAGAGATAAAAGAAGAAATTATAAGGGTAAAAGAAAAAATTACGATTATTGAAATAACTGCATCGGAAAGCAAATTCAAGGATGCAGCTAAAAAGGCCTTAAAATTAAAGAGAGCAACATCCAAAATACCAACGGTAACCGAGACCGTGCCAGATATTCCTTTTTATTCGAGCGATATCCCAAAAAAATTAGGTACATATTAATTTAAATATATAAATCATTGGTGAAATTAAAAAGGGCCCAGTAAACTGGGCCCTTTAAATATTTTTTATATTCTTAATGTCAGATTAGTTAACAACTACTTCTGCTCTTCTGTTAACAGCAAGTTCGTCAATTAAAGACTTGCGATCTGTTTTGTCTGACCAAACAAGTGGCATTTCGCTACCATATCCAACCGTTTTAATTGCACTTTCATCAACACCGCGCTTTACTAATTCTTTTTTAATTATATCAGCACGTCTTTGTGAAAGGGCCATGTTGTAGCTGTATGAACCAAGTTGACAGCAATGCCCTTGGACAACAACTTTTTTACCATTTTCTACTGCAACCTTTGCAACTTCACTGTCTTGTTCAATTTTTTCAACTTGATCATTTCTGATCTCGTTCTTATTTAATGTAAAGTTAACTGTCTTAAATTCAAATGCTTTTGCTTCGGCTTCATCTGCCTCAGGCTTTGACTCTTCTTCTGCGTTTTCATTGTCAACCCAAGCAAATTCTGGCTGAGATGTTGCTATTGGAGCCGCTTCTGCTAATTTATCCGTTTCTGTTTTATCACCTTCAGTTTCATCATCTACAAATGCGAAATCTGCAACGCCGTCGTTATCAACAAATCTCTCATTTTCTTCTGACATAACTGGAATATCGGTGTTGTCTACTAATTCTTTTCCTTTTGGGGCTTCTTTCTTTTTTCCACAACCTGAAACAAGAATAACCAAAGCCAACGCTGCCAAAGATAACTTTTTCATAACTCATGCCTCCTGGTAATAAATTAATAATCTGAAATTTTTACCTTAAACTACACAAAAACAATTACTCTTTCGCTTTTGTTAATACACTTTAGCACATTTTATTTAAATTTCCTACTCATTATTTTTCGGATTGTTTATAATGATAGTAAATATAATGATACTAAATAATATAAAAAATCCAACGCGTGACACAAAATTTTTATGGTGAAGGCAATTGTTGTGAAAAAGATACTTATTAACGATGAAATTTGGCAAACAAGAGCAGCGGTTTTGAGGGATAACCGTTTGCAAGACATGTATTTTGACACGCAAACGAAAGAAGAACTGGAGCGTTGCTTTTTTAAAGGTAAAGTTTGCAAAGTTCTTCCTGGAATTCAAACGGCATTTGTAGACATTAATCAAACAAAGGCCGGTTTTTTGCACATAAGTGAAGTTGACCGAGCTCTGGCAACAGAAAAAGTATTTGATTCCATTCAAGAAGAAGACCGCGAAGAAATCACTCACTTCGAACTGAAAAGCTCAATTAGTATCGATAAAATATTCAACGAAGGCGAAGAGATTCTTGTTCAGGTAATCAAAGAACCAATTCACGAAAAAGGCGCAAAACTAACAACATGTTTTACACTACCAGGACGTTTCTTAGTTTTAATGCCAAATATTCCTCAAATTGGCGTCTCAAAGAAAATTGATAACAGAGAAGAGCGTTCCAGATTGCGCGAAATAATGCAAAAAAGTCTTCCTGCAGGCATGGGCGTAATTGTACGTACAACAGCAGAAGGCCGATCAGACAAGGACTTAAAGAAAGATGTAGCCTTTCTTATCTCAACCTGGCATTCGATCCAGAAAAAATTTAAAAAAGCAGTGCCCGGTGAAAAACTTTACGAAGATTTACCTCTTTCATTACGCGTAGTTCGCGAGCATCTTGATGAAGATGTTGAAATGGTTGTAACTGATTCAAAAGAGAATCAAAAAGCCATATATAAATACGTTAAATATATTTCACCGGATAACTTAAGCAAAATTCGTTTTTTTCAGGGGCCTCCATCACTTTTTGATCGATTTGAAATTGATAAACAAATCGAAAAAGCTTTGGATAAAAAAGTCCAGTTACGCTCTGGCGGATCATTGATCATTGAAACAACTGAGGCAATGACTGTTATTGACGTAAATACAGGCAAGTTCACCGGATCTGACAATCAAGAAGATACAATTTTAAAAACAAATCTTGAAGCGGCAGAAGAAATTGTAACACAACTTCGCTTGCGAAATATTGGCGGATTAATTGTAATTGACTTCATAGATATGGCAACTATGCATAACCGTCAAAAGCTCTCAAGATTTTTAGAAAAAACCCTTAAAGAAAAAGATAAATTTCAATCAGTTGCGTTAAAAGTTTCTGAGTTTGGGCTTGTCCAGATGACACGTAAGCGTTCCGGTAAAACTTTGGTCAACCAACTCACAAATGTATGTCCCTGTTGCTCAGGTAAGGGACATGTAAAATCAGTACAAACAATGAGCTTTAAACTTTTACGCGAATTTAAAGAAGAATTCATAAGAGAAAATATGTCCGGAGGAGTCGTCCTAGCCGTGTCTAATAAAGTTTTTGATTATCTTGTTCAAAATGAATATAATGCTATTCTAACACAAGAGAAAGAACTTGGTTGCAAAATTACACTTGAAAGCTTTGAACAGTATGAAGACGACCAGTTCAGCATTCGAAAGAATTCTTAATTTTTTTAAAACTTAATTAAAGCTTTATAGATTTCTTTAAACCTAAAAAGTTTTATTTTAAAAAGGGTACTCCATGTCCGAGCAGATAAAAAATACTGTGGCTAATTCTGCAGATTATCAGGCCACAATTGGGATTGAAGTTCATCTACAGCTCAAAACAAAATCTAAAGTCTTTTGTAGTTGCAAAAACGAGTTTGGGCATGAAGCAAATAAAAATATATGCCCAATTTGTGCCGGTCATCCGGGAACCTTACCTGTAATGAATAAAAAAGTGGTCGATGATGCAATTCTTCTTGGACTTGCAACAAATTGCAAAATCACTCCATTAACAAGCTTCGCGCGTAAGCATTATTATTATCCTGATTTACCAAAAAACTATCAGATCACGCAAGACGCAGACCCTATTTGTCAAGACGGATATATCTCAATTGAACTTGAAGACGGATCCGAAAAAAAAATTAGACTGATCAGAATTCACATGGAAGAGGATGCAGGTAAAAATATTCATACGTCCTTGGGTTTCAGCCTTGTTGACTTGAATCGTGCGGGCACACCACTTGTTGAAATTGTAAGCCAACCGGACATGGAAAACGCGCAACAAGCCAAAGCATATCTCATGCGTCTACACAGCATCGTCCAATATCTTGGAATAAGTGATGCAAACATGGAAGAAGGTTCGTTTCGAGCCGATGTTAATATATCGGTAAGAAAAAAAACTACAGATCAACTTGGACAGAGAATTGAACTAAAAAATATTAACTCATTTAAGTTTATCACTCAGGCAATTGAGCATGAGACTCAACGCCAGATAGAAGCGTTAGAATCGGGTGAAAAAATTTATCCAGAAACAAGACAGTGGGACCGCAAAAACCAAAAAACTGTTATGATGCGCCGAAAAGAAGGTGCCGATGATTACCGATATTTCCCAGAACCTGATCTGCCGGCAATTGAAATCGATTCAAAGTGGATCGATGGCATAAGAAAAACAATTCCAGAATTACCGGGCGAAAAATTAAGAAGATTCCAAAAAGATTACGGCTTACCTTATGCTGACGCATTAATCCTGATTGAATCAATTCCACTTGCTAACTATTTTGAGCATACATGCAAGACATGCAAAAACCCAAAATCTGCATGTAACTGGATATTGCGAAACTTATTAGCATATCTGAATGAACATAAAGTCGACATAAATAACACTAAAATGACACCGGAAAACTTGGCTGGGCTTGTTAATGAAATTGAATTGGGTAGCATTAACAGCAAAGTTGCACAAGATGTCTTTGCCGACATGATAGCAACTGGTAAAACAGCCAAAGAGATCATCAAAGAAAAAGACTTAGGTCAAGTTGATTCAACAGAAATGCTTGAGGCAATTGCAAATAAAATTGTAAACAACAATCCTGATGAAGTTGCAAAATACAAAGCCGGAAACCTGAGGCTCTTTGGCTTCTTTGTTGGTCAGGCCATGAAAGAGACAGGCGGCAAAGCCAATCCAAAAGTCTTAAACGATATATTTACAAAGCTTTTAAAGTAGAATGAGATAAACACTTTATGTATAAATATTTATTTGCAATGATTCTATTCTTGAATATATTTGTTAAAAACATCAATGGAACCACATCTCTAGCTGAAATATGCTTAAAAAATGTATACGCGTATATTCTCGATTATCCATCAGAAACACTTTTGTCTTTAACAGATAAAGAAGCAATATTTTCCTTAAGTTGCGAATACAAGTTATCCAAAACTCTAATAGCAAAAAATTCTACTATTTTCTACCACAAGATCAATGGTTATCCAAGAATAAAAAAAAGATTTAGACACAACAGCAATGTGTTATTAGCAAATTTCTCACCCAATGGGATGCATCTCTTAACAGCATCAGATAGCCGCACTGCAAAATTGTGGAATTTAAATGGTAATCTTGTTTCAATATTCCCTAAAGTGTTATTATATGAGAATTTGATAAAAACAGTGTCTTTTTCTCCAGATAGTTCATGCGTTTTAAACACTGGCTACCAAGTCCCTGCACAATTGAGGGATTTAAATGGACAATTGATTACAACATTTCAACATGATGATCAAGATAATAATACAACCACGGCAGTATTTTCTCCTAATGGTTCACTTATTTTAACTTTTTCACACGGTAATCACACCATGAGATTGTGGAATTTACAAGGAGAATTGATTACAACACTAATTCATAATAATCCAATACAATCGGCAGTCTTTTCTCCGAATAATTCCAATATTTTAATTATTTCTGGTGAACATAATGTAGAATTGTTGAATTTAAATGGAGATCTGGTTGCAACATTTTCTCACAATGGGTTATTGGCAAATACAGATGACATGGTTGTGTCGGCTACTTTTTTTCAAGATGGCGCCTATGTTTTGACAACATCTCTTTATAAAATTTCAAGATTGTGGAATTTAAATGGACACTTGGTTGCAACATTCCAATATGATAATGACTTTTCAATGCAATCAACTATCTTTTCTAAAGATAGCACACTGGCCTTAACTATTTCCGACACATACGTAAAATTATTGAATCTAAAAGGAGAGCTTGTTGCAACATTTCAACACGATAGCATTGTATCCTCAGCAGACTTTTCACCAGATAATAGACATATTTTAACCTGTTCCAGATCTAATCATACTGCAAAATTATGGAATTTAAACGGAGAGCTGGTTACAACATTTCAACATGATGATATTGTATCGTCAGCAGTCTTTTCCCCGGATGGCATGCACGTTTTAACTGCTTCATTTGATCGCACTGCAAAATTATGGAATTTAAACGGAGAGCTGGTTACAACATTTCAACATGATGATATTGTATCATCAGCAGTCTTTTCCCCGGATGGCTCATGTATTTTAACTATTTCCGGGAGATCCGCAAAACTTTGGGAAGTCCATCCACTTTGGAATTCCGCAAAATACCGCAACGGCCTACTTTCCTTGCAAGAGCTTGCAACAGTAATTCTTATCTTGAAACACAAAGAATTTATTCAAATACATCCAGGTGTTCGAGTTCTTATTCATGACATTCTCAACCAAATCGATGGCGATGCAAGTGTTCCTGACGAACAAAGATTTATCAAAAACTTTTTTATACAGTTTTTGAATTCTTAAATCTATTATTACTTAGACCGCAGTAACTTTTCCTCTATTTCCATCAAACGATTATATTTAGCAACGCGTTCACCACGATTGGTGGCCCCAGCCTTAAATTGACCGGCAGCTGTCCCAAAAACAAGATCCGAGATAAAAGTATCACAAGTTTCGCCGGAGCGGTGTGAAACAACTGTTTTGTAATTGGTTGCTTTACAATATTTAATTGCATTAACTGTCTGAGTAACTGTTCCAATCTGATTTGGCTTGATTAGCACAGCATTTGCAGCGCCAAGCTTGACGCCTTTTTCAATTCTATCAATATTTGTAACAAACAAATCATCACCAACAATCTGAACTTTCTTACCAAGCTTTTCGGTCAAAACTTGCCAACCATACCAATCATCTTCAGCAATGCCATCTTCAATTGAAACGATTGGATAATTTATTACCAAATTTTCGTACAAATCAACAAGCTGCACACTTGTTAACTCTTGGTCATCGATTATATAAACATTTTTAGATGCATCATAAAATTGAGAAGCTGCAACATCAAGGCAAAAAGAGATTTCACTTGTGCAATACCCGGATTCCTCAACAGCCCTATGCATATAATCAAGAATGATATTTTCTTTGTTCTTCTTTGCTTTAATCATAGGGGCAAAACCACCCTCAAACCCTACACCAACTCCATATCCATCTTTTTTTAAAATATTTTTTAAAGACTGGTAAATCTCAGCAGCCGTCTGAACTGTTTTTTGCATTGATCCCTGTTTTTTTGGTAAAACCATAAACTCTTGAAATGCAACACCATTATCAGCATGCACCCCGCCATTCAAAATATTAAACATGCATAAAGGAAAAGCCGTAGGTCCTATTTCAAAAGCTTGATTGAGTAATTCATAAAGCTCAATTCCCAAATCAACAGCTTGTGCGCGAGCAACAGCAATGCTTGCAGCCAATGTTGCATTAGCCCCAAGATTGGATTTATTTTCGGTGCCATCAATATCAATTATTAGCTTGTCCATATCAATTAATTGAGGAGTTTTACCAATCAACACCGGTGCAATTTTTTGCTCCAAATTTTCGATAGCCTTCAAAACCCCTTTACCTAAAAACCTGTTACTGTCACCGTCTCGTAACTCAATGGCTTCAAATACACCGGTAGATGCTCCGGATGGAACAGCCGAGGTAACCACGCTTCCATTATCAAGTTGCAAAACACACATAACGGTTGGAATTCCGTTAGAATCCAACACTTCTCTGCCAAAAATCTTTGATATTTTCATATTAATTTTACCCTTCTGGAAAATTTGCTAGTATATCCAATCTAATTTATAAAACGCAGAGTTTTATGCGGAATCCGCATCCTTCGATACATTTTGCTCAGCATGGCTTCGCAAAACACTCAGGACGAGCGGATTTAATAGCCCGCTCGTGGTGAGTGCGCACTCGGTGCGCGTATCGAACCATCACCTGAAAGGTGACGGGCCACATACAATATTAAGGCTTACATCATGTTAAGTAATTTATACACAAATATAAACACTCAAGTAACTGATCTAACAAAAAATCAGTCAGTTTTTACTATAATTTTAATAATGGCCCTAATTTTAACGCTAGTCTTTCTTGCTTGCTACAATTTAGTTATTATCCCGCAAAAACTAGCAAAGAATCACCTAGATTTTATATGCAACAAAATCAAACAGGGTGACACGGTAAATACGCAAAATGGAAACGTGGGAAAAGTTTTGTACGTTTTTAAAAGTACGGTAATTTTAGAACTTGAAAATGGATGTAAAACTGAAGTATTAAAACAGTCGATCAAAAGCATATACCCCAATGCACATACAAAAACGCATGCCGATATGCACAGCACAAACACATGACAAAAGACAAAAAATTCTCCCCATTTATCATTGCAACTTTTGCATTTTTGTTCGGAATTTATGCACAGTCGTATAAACTTTTTAGCCCAGCAATTTTATTAATAACGCTAGCGTTATTAACGCCGGTTTTATTTATCAGCGCAGCTAAGAATTTTTATTCAAAGCTTACCCAAGTTTTTGCCTGCATCATTTTTTTTGTTCTTGGTGCATTTGCACTAACATGGCAAAAAAACCAGCATGCTAATGCCATACAAGAATTTGACGGCAGAAAGCTTGATTTAATAGCACAAGTTACAAATAAAATACTGTTACCAACGGCCGAACATGGTAGCTGGAAAGAAATTCTTGAGATAACTGTATTTCAGGCAAAAGATACGGCAGTCCAGAATTATGAAGCTTTCAATACAGCAATCTGCTATAAAAAAGCAAACTTCAATTTGCAATGCTACTCTTCCTCAAACACTGACGTACAAGTTGACGATATAATTGAACTCGAAGACGTCAAAATTAAAGTCCCACAAGATAAATCACTTTCTCAAAACACTTCCTACAAAAATTATTTAATTAAAGAGAATCTTTTGGCTTCCGTGTTTTTTTATAAAAATAAAAAAATAACAATTTTACGATCTCCAAAATTCAGTATCAGAAAATTTATCTGGAACATACAAACAAGAACATATCAAAGACTGCAACAAAAAATACATCCTACCGTTTTTACTTATTTTTCACTGATGTTTCTGGGCAATACTCATCACAAAAATATTGATGCAATGCGCAACACATTCAATTATTGGGGACTTTCGCATTACTTGGCGCGCTCAGGACTGCATATCGTCTTATTTATTCTCATCTGGACGATATTTTTACAACTAATACCGATCTCAATAAGATTCAAACGAAGTTTACTAATTATTATTTGTGTAACATATAAAATATTTTCGTGGACAAGTCTTCCATTCACCAGGGCCTTTTATGCTTTTATTTTGACCGAAATTGGAAAAATTTTTAATTTTCAAACTGATTTCTTACATCTACTTTCAATAGTCTGTATGACAATTCTTTTATTTAATCCAATGCAGTTATTTTTTCTTGATTTTCAACTCACATTTGCACTGACATTTGCTCTTGCATTCGTTTCAAAATTTATATAAAAAAATATAATTTTAATATATGCCCTATTCAAACGGATATACTCAACTATTTAAAAAACTCTTGAAAAACGTAATTTTATTCACTTAAGTTCTTATCCTAGTAGTAACCAAACATATTTATATTTTTTATTTTTAATGAAAGGGTAAATAGTGAACATTTTACGCACTATTTTCGTCATGACATATTTTATTTCACTCAACTTTTTTACACCTCAGTATATAAACGCCTCGTCCTATATTTCTGAAAAAATCAAAGCTTCTTCGCCAACACTAAAAAACAGAATGGAAAAGATATCTAAAAAAGATTGGACGTTTCTCGTTTATATGGCATCAAACAGCGATTTAAGCAAAGATGCCGTAAGAGCTTTAAAACAAATGCTAAACGTTGGATCAACAAATACCCTTAATATTGTTGTTCAAATAGACAAGCAAGGCGAATCGGATATTGAAAGAATTTATATTCAAAAAAACAAAGCCTTTTTAATTGAGTCAAATCCGCAAGTAAATGAACCCGAAGCTGGTACCGCTCAAAGTTTATATAACTTTATTAAATGGGGAACAATTAATTTTCCATCAGATAAGCTTGCAATACTTCTTTGGAATAATGGATCAGGCATAAAAGATATTAATCTTCTAGATAAAGTTTTAACAACACACAGAGACCAAATTTATACAATTAACCCACAAAATGGAATTTCTGAAATAAATTATGAATTTTCAAATAACTTTAATTTAATGAAAAAGATAGAAAAAAATTATGCAAAATTATTTGAGTTAGACACCAAAAAAACAGGTACAGATGACTCAGTCTCAGCAAAAGATCGCTTCCATATTTATTTAACAAATCAAGATCTGAAAAATGTTTTAGAACAAACCCAACAAGAACTTTTAAATAACAAAAAAATTGATTTAGTTTTAATGGACGCATGTCACATGGCAATGAGTGAAATAGCATCTCAAATAAAAAATTCAACAAAATTTCTTGTGGCATCGCAAGAACTGGAACCTGCTACAGGATATAACTATGAACTATTATTATCCCCATTCTTAGATGGCACATTTACAGCTGATTCATTTGCAAAAAATTCTGTTACAGCATTCGAAAACGAATACTCATCTAAATGTGCCCAATACACACAATCAGCAATAAATTTGGAACAAATTGGCAAAATTGAGCAGGACATAAAAAAATTAACCTCTATTCTTCTTCAACTTATCAAACTTAATCATGATATGATGATCGGAGCACTCAAGGGCATACGAAACAACGACAGATTTACAACAGAATTTTATGATGCTGATTACATAGATTTGTGCCATTTCTACAAAAGTTTAATTTTCATGGTAGATACATTAAAAAAACCAAAACGTGGATTTGCCATGACAGAAGATTATACGAATAATTTGGATGATGTTAAGGTACTGGCGCAAGAAGCCATAGACTCAATGAAAAATATCGTCATCAAATCTACGAGCTGTAAATATATAACTGGCGCTAATGGAATATCAATATACTTCCCAAAACGCAAAGTTCATGAATCATACTACAAAACATCTTTTGACCAAGAAACACAATGGTCACTGTTTTTGGATTTGTATATTCAAGAAGCCAAAAAGATTAGTAACTCGCAAATTGAGCTGGATCTTGAAAAGAGAGGCGCAGAGCTTGAAAGAAAAGCAGCAGAACTTGAAAAAAGAGCACTAACAAAAAGTATTCAATCAATAGCTAACAAAAAAAATAAAAAGACTGTGGCCAAGAAAAACACACACTCAATAGTTAAGAAAAACCCACAAGATTTGACCAAGAAAAATCAGGTAGCAAAAAAGTCTGAACAAAAATCAACAATATCCCAAAATGCTAAAGCTTTAGATAAAAACATTACCCGATGCAATTGTAGTATTAAACCTGTAAGTCAACAAATAACCCCCAAAGCCAAAACTCAAACAAAACCTGTAGTCAAGCCTCAGGCAAAACCAGTAACCAAACCACAGCCAAAAACAACATCTAAAAGCACAATTGTCAAACCGCAAGTAACCCCAATAGTTAAGCCACAAACAAAACCAGCAACCAAAAATCAACCAAATACACCAGCTAAGAAAAATATTACTCAAACAAAAAATACAAAACCTGCTGATAAATCTTCCAAAAATAAGAAGTAAAAGTTCAAAAAGTAAAATTTGTAGAAAAACCAGGTAGTCAGGATATACTTAGAGCTACCTGGTTTTTACTTTTTAGGAATAACAGTGAATGATAAAAATTTAGATACCCAAGTTAAAAATTATATAAATTTTTTAAAAAAGCAGCCAAAAGGCTTTGTGTACAAAGACAATGCTGAAAAACAGGAAGTTGCCAAATCTGCAACCACTGCTACGCAAAAAAAAGAAACTGAATCAACGTCTCGTCAAGAAATACTCGACGAAATAAAATGCAAATTCAAAAACTGCAATAAATGTCCCCTGTCCGAACAAGGACGCACGCAGGTCGTTTTCGGAGTGGGAAATCCATTTACAAAAATTATGTTTGTGGGCGAGGGACCGGGCAGAGACGAGGATGTTCAAGGTAAACCGTTTGTAGGCAGGGCCGGTCAATTACTCACGAAAATAATTGAGGCTATGAAGCTCACTCGCGATGAAATTTACATCAGCAACGTTGTAAAATGCCGTCCACCAGAAAATCGTACGCCACTTCCAAATGAAAGTGATATCTGCAAAAAATTAATTCTTTTTAAAGAAATTGAAATTATTAAGCCACAGATTATTTGCGCACTTGGCGCAACCGCCATGCAGGGGCTACTTGGTCAAGATACATTAATTTCAAAATCGCGTGGAATTTTCTTTAAATTTAATGGCACTTTAGTTTTGCCAACCTATCACCCAGCCTATCTGCTACGCAATCCGGATGCAAAAAAGATTGTATGGGAAGATATGAAAAAAATTATGGAAAAATTAAACGAACTTAATTCTTAGCTTTAAACACGCGTATTTTTTTGTTACTATCAAACAAATAAATTTTAAGGATTATTAATCCATGGATCCTGAAACAAGTTCAGGATGACAGATCACTTGGAGACGTAGCTCAGTTGGTTAGAGCACCCGCTTCACATGCGGGGGGTCGGAGGTTCGAATCCTCTCGTCTCTACCAACCCACAATCAAAGAGCTACGGTTGGGACCTATGGATTAATAAACGTCCATCCCATTTTACTCAGAAATTATTTCTTTCCATAAACTCACAAAGTCGTTAAATGGCAACTGTTGTGCCCTCAAAGCCAAAAGCTCAGGAGAAAGTTTTTGATTTGTAAAATATTTTGTTGCTTTCAAATTGTTTTTAAGAGTTTGTCTTGGAAACCTGTAGCATAACTTAAGAAACGCCCAAAATTCTGTTTCACGTGGAATTTCCGGCACGTCAAATTTTGGTTTAAAATAAAGTGTGCGCGAAAAAACTTTTGGAGCAGGTATGAATGAACCGGGTGCAACTTTATCAAGCAACTTCCATTCGAAATGGCGCTGCAAAAACATTGTAGTTGGAGAAAATTTCTTACCTCGGGCTGCAACAATTTTTTGTGCAACTTCCTCTTGCACCATAACCACACCCTCTTGGAACAAATCTTTGCATTTCTGAATTTTGAATAAAATTGGAAATGTAATTTGATAAGGCAAATTTGCAAGCAAAACAATGGGCTTGTGGGATGCAAGATCTTTTTCCAAATCAACCTGTAAAATATCGTCATTATTTATTTTTAGACGAGAATCTCTAATTTTTTTCTCAACATAATCTATCCATTCAGAATCAATTTCATACACAAATAGATTTTTACACTTTGTTTGATGTAAAATCGCAGAAGTCAAAAAACCGTCGCCACAGCCAATTTCGGCAACAGATGTTTCCGATGATATGTTAACGGTATGAATCATCCGATCAACAACGGCCTGATTTCGCAAAAAATGCTGCCCATAAGCCTTTTTTTTAATCGGTAATTTTTCCAACTCTTCAGCTTCCAGCCGAAGCCGCTTGCTTTTATATTCCATAAACCCACTTATTTTAAAGGTTACTAATTTTTTATGAAATTCATCATACCAAAACCATACCGTTTTATACAGTTTTTGCCATTTTTATATCTCCTTGGCCCAAAACGAATAAAAATATTATTCAAACACTTGATTTAGTAATATTAAATTTACTATTATTAAATTAGAAAAAATATTTATAAGTAAGTGGTAATTTTTGGCGGGGATAGGAGAAAGGAGAGTCGTGAATACAAAGATTAAAAACATGTTCATTGTGACGATCTGCACAATGCTTGTTTCAAGCTCTAGTCTTTTCGGAGATAAGTTCGAAGACTTTAAGCTTATTGATGAAAAAGATCAAAAGTCTAAAAAATTAGTGCGCAGCGGAGGTGGAGGTGGTAGGTCTGGCGGGGGTAGATCCGGCGGGGGCAGAAGCTCGTCAGGCAGTAGATCTGGAGGCAGAAGCTACTCAAGTGGCCGAAGCTCTTCAAGATCGTCTGTGCGATCTAGCGGTAGATCTTCCGGCGGCAGATCTGTAAGATCCGGATCATCGAGCAAATCAAGATCATCTGTCAGATCTAGCGGTAGATCTTCTGGTAAATCGGTTAGATCAGGAAAAACATCAGGTAGATCCGTTAAATCTGGAAAATCCGGTAGAACAGTCAAATCCGGTAAATCAGGCAGATCTGTTAAATCAGGTAAGTCTGGTAGAACTGTAAAATCAGGAAAGTCAGGCAGATCGGTTAAATCTGGAAAATCTGGCAGATCTTCAAGCAAAGTAGGCAAAAGTAGCAAATCAGGTCGAAGCAGCAAAGTCGGTCGCAGTGGAAAATCCGGCAGAGGTAGTAAATTAGGAAAAGGTGGTAGCAGATCGAAATCTCGATCAAATAAAATTTCACGTCACCACGGTGGACGTGGCGGCCATGGTGGTCATGGCGGACGTCATGGTGGATATTGGGGACATCACGGTGGATACTGGGGACACGGTTGGGGTTATGGCTGGGGTTACGCCGCCGCTTTCTGGGGTGGTGCATTCTTTGGCTATGCAGCCTTGGCTCCTTTCTGGTACCCATTTGGCGGATACTGGGGTCCTTACTGGGCAACTCCATGGCCATGGGCAACAGGTTTAGGTCTTTATTATTACCCAGGTTCGGCATGGTGGTACATGAATTCGTATAACTGTTGGGCATATCCATTTGCCTCTCTCGGTTACGGTTTAATGTTTGCTGATCTTGGTTATTACTGGTACCCAAGAGCGGGTGTAAGTATTTATCTTGAAGTTCCGGAAAAGGAAGATGATCCTTCAACATATGTCTTCGTTGAAAATGAAAGGGATGAAGATTTATACTACGCCTTGTACCGAAAAATTGATCGTAAGTCTGACGATGAAGAAGCCTCATACCTTATTAGAGTAAGCGCACCACAAGTAATAGACACACGCAAAACAGTTAAGGTTATTCTTCCGGAAGACGTCTCAAAAGACAAAGAGTATGTTGTTATTGCTCGTAGAAGTGAATCTGAATTAAAGAACAGCATGGATGAACAGGGTAATGATATTAACAGGGACATAGTTACCCAAATAAAACAAGAGGACAAAGACATTGTAAAAACTCACGACATAGAAATTGAAGAGCCTTCCGAGCAAGAAGCTCAAGAATTAAGCGAGACCAGACAGTCTGCTCGCGCAAATGAAAAAGAGCTTATAGATGCAATTGATAATATCGACAAGCAAGACAAGTCTGAGCTTCCAACAAAAGAACAACTTGAAAAAGAACAAGGTTCTGTAAAATCACAAGATGATCAACAAGAAAGACCTGTTCGCAAAACAACACGAGTAAGAAAACAGGTAAGAACTGTTGAAGTAGAAGAATAATAAATCAAGAATAAATTACAAAACAATTCTAGCAAAGAGGCGTGCTCCCGAGAGCACGCCTCTTTCATTTTCTCAGTTCCACATTTCAAGATATAATAAAAATTAATTGATATTAATTTCCCCAAAATGATACTCTCCAATTTATTAATTAACGCCAGATAAAACTTATTAATATATGGGGATTTAAAAATGAGAAATAACCTTAGTATTAAAAATTTTATAATTTTTTTAATTATTTTTTTAGATTTCACGCAGCTAAGTTCCACAGCA
>AMWB02135843.1_pt2 | contig 47522 bp, 45 predicted proteins | sample 200311 | NCBI WGS metagenome assembly AMWB02 (sample SAMN02737377, study PRJNA173069) | bioreactor metagenome | biome: anode biofilm in microbial fuel cells | place: USA: California | collected 2010-12-16
TCTGGTAGCCACAATTTTTTATGGCAGCTTTAACCCTGTCCTTGCTTTCACGAACGGTACTGTCAGGAAGGCCGACGGTCGAAAACATCGGCAGGCCGGCAGCGACATCGACTTCAACCTGAATCAGCCAACCTTCAATACCAAGGACAGAACAGCTTATTATTTTCGCAAGCATGGGTGGCTGCAGCGGTTAATAATCATCTTTTAACGGTACCTCTTGGTTGGTTTGATAATACTTCTGAATTTCCGGGGTAAACTTGCCGTTTTTTTCACAATAGACATAAAGGGGCGGCAGGACCTCGGCTCCTCTCCCCCCATTTTTGCAGCACCGGAGCATTACCAGGCGAGCCGGGTCGAGTGTCTCGGGATAACTATAGATAAATTGTATTTTTTTGACCTCGAGCCGATACTTTTCAGCAAGAATAATACATTCACCGACGCCCTCTGCCGGATATATAAAATATACCTCTCCCCCATTTTTCACCGCAAACGCGGCGGCGCGCAGAAAATTCTGCAGACTCGCCAGAATCTGGTGCCGCGCCGACTGGGCTTCTCGATTCTTGCTTAATCGTCCGGTAGTTGGCGCATAAAACGGAGGGTTACAGACAATCTTATCATAAGACTCGGCTAAAATGAAGGTATCGATTTCCTTAATATCGCCCTGGATGATCCTGCCAGATCCCTCAAATCTGTTGGCGTGTAGATTTTTTCCGGCAAGTTGAGCCAGTCCCTGCTGTACCTCTATTCCGGTAAGCTGCCGGATTCTGTCCTGCCATCGATATAACAGAATCATCCCGATGATACCGGACCCGGTCCCGAGATCGAGAATGGAATCCCCTCGCCTGATCTCGACAAAATGGGCGAGCAGTACCGAATCAATGGAAAAACGATAGCCTTTCTGATGCTGATAACAGATCAGCTCGCCACCAAAAAGCGTATCACGACTTAGATTGTCACATGGGAAAACATCTTGCAGTTCGATCAACAGGCCAATCCAGTTCTATACGGGGAGGGAAAGGAATTCATGATTTTTTTAGTTTCAAACCTCTGCACATTTTACCGATGCCCGGCAGATTTAGCAAATTAAATAGTTTCCATCCTGAAACGAGTCATTTGGTTCTAAAGAGAGGTGTTCGATCATTCTCTTCCGGTATATCTTTGATATTCCGTCAATTAAACTTTGAGAACAACGACGAGTCAGGGAAAAATGGCCGTTTCAGAATGGCAGCTCAATAGCTGACATTTTTATCCGGACATGCCGGATAGTAATTCTGCAAACCTGAAAAACCTTATATTTGCACATAACCACGGTACATTTATAGATTTAAATAGTAGGTGATAAAACAACTGGAAAGTATTAAGTTTGCCGGAAAGTTTGCCGCCCAGCCGGATATTTATGTTTACAGTCATACAGAGAGGAGAGAGGTATGTTTGATATATTCATCGACACCCATTTTGCCGGAGCCCATCACTTGCGCGACTATCCAGGAGATTGCGAAAAGCCGCACGGACATAACTGGAAAGTCAAAGTAACAGCCCGGGCAACAGAGCTTGATCGATGTGGAATGGCAATTGACTTCAAAGTGTTAAAGAAAATAGTAAAAGAAGTCATCGACAAGCTGGACCACAATGACCTCAACACTCTGCCCTATTTCCAGGATAAAAACCCTTCATCCGAACATATCGCCAGGTTTATCTTCGATGAAGTAAGTGCCCTGCTGACCAACAAGAATCATTCTCTGCGTACCGTTACCGTACTGGAAACCGACACCCAGGGACTGACCTATTATGGCAATCAGGACCATGGAGGCGAGTTGCGATAATGCACGAACTGACCGATGTGAAACTGTGTATTATCGGGTTGGGATATGTCGGACTGCCTCTGGCTGTAGAGTTCAGTAAAAAATATCAGACCCTCGGCTTTGATTTGAAGACCCGTCGGGTCGACGAGCTCCGCAGCGGTATCGACTCGACTCTGGAAGTCACCAGTGTGGAGCTGCAGGACGCGCAAAATCTTGACTATACCTCGGATGTCGCAGCAATTGCCGGCTGCAATGTGTTTATAGTCGCCGTTCCGACTCCGATTGATGCGGCCAAAAGACCTGATTTCAGGCCGCTGGAAGGGGCCTCGCGCACGGTTGCCCAGGTCCTGAAAGTCGGGGATGTCGTCATCTTCGAGTCGACGGTTTACCCCGGGGCCACCGAAGAGGTCTGCGTACCGCTTCTGGAACAGGGATCGGGCCTGAAATATAATCAGGACTTTTTCTGCGGCTATAGTCCGGAGAGGATCAATCCGGGGGACAAAAAACATCGATTGCCGTCAATCGTTAAAATAACCTCGGGCTCAACTCCGGTAGCCGCCGACTTTGTCGACAGCCTGTACAAATCTATCATCACCGCCGGCACCTTTCAGGCCAGTTCGATCAAGGTGGCGGAAGCGGCAAAGGTCATCGAAAATACCCAGCGAGACGTCAATATTGCCCTGATCAACGAACTGGCCTTAATATTTGATAAACTTGACATCAATACCCGCGAGGTGCTGGCCGCCGCCGGTACCAAATGGAACTTTCTGCCGTTTTTTCCCGGCCTTGTCGGTGGTCACTGCATTGGTGTTGATCCCTACTATCTGACGCATAAGGCCCAGGAAGTCGGCTATCATCCCAACATGATCCTCGCCGGCAGGCGCTTAAACGACAACATGGGCCACTATATTGCCTCAACCGTTATCAAGAAAATGGTTCAGAAAGGCATCGATACGGCCAACAGCCGGATCCTGGTCATGGGGCTTACCTTCAAAGAGAATTGCCCGGATCTGCGTAATACCAGGGTCACCGACATCATTTCCGAGTTTGCCGAATACGGCCTGGCAGTGGATGTATATGACCCGTGGGTAAGTGCTGACGAAGCGTTCCGCGAATACCAGATCAGGATGGTGGAAAAACTGCAGGAAAATACGTATAGCGGAATCGTTGTGGCTGTTGCCCACCACCAGTTTGCTGCGATGGATATCACCCAGTTGCGCAGTCTCTGCAGGGCTAAAGCCGTTATTTACGACGTGAAAAGTCTGTATCCAAGGGATCAGGTAGACGGCTGTCTCTAATTTGATCCCCGGTATACACGAAACAAAGAGTGGTTCGTAAGTCGCTCAATTGACAAATGAAGGTCATAGTACATGTTAAAATCAGTACCGGTTGAAGAAGCTGTCGGCATGGTTCTTCCCCACGATATTACGGAAATTGTCAAGGATGTCAAAAAAGGCGCAGCCTTTAAAAAAGGACATATCATCCGTCCTGAAGACGTTGCGCATTTAAAACGTCTGGGAAAAGACAATATCTATGTTATTTCTCTCACCGCCGACGAAGTCCACGAGAACGAGGCAGCTGCCATACTTGCCCGTTGTCTTGCCGGCCGTGGGGTGGAATATGTCGATAATCCCCAGGAGGGGAAAATTGCCCTGACAGCCGCTTTGGACGGACTGCTGCGAATAAACAGGCAGACCCTTTACCAGTTCAACATGCTGGGCGAAGTTATGTGTTCCACACTTCATGACAATACCCCGGTAAAAAAAGGTGAGACAGTGGCGGCGACCCGTCTTATCCCGCTTGTCAGCTCGCGTAAATTAATGGAACAAGCTGAGCAAATAGCACTTTCTTCAACCCGGATTGTTGAGGTCCTCCCCTTGGAAAAGGTCAAAATCGGATTGGTGATTACCGGTAACGAGGTCTTTTATGGTCGGATTGAGGATCGGTTTGAAGAGGTCCTGCAGGCGAAAGCCAAGGCCCTCGGTTCGGAAATCTTACTGGTGAGAAAGGCCCCGGACGATAAGGCGGTTATTGCCCGTGAGATTGGCGATTGCATTGCCCAGGGCGCGGAGCTCATTGTCACAAGTGGCGGCATGTCGGTCGATCCCGACGATGTAACGCGCGAGGGTATACTGCAGGCAGGGGCGACAGAGGTCGCTTACGGCACTCCCGTATTGCCAGGGGCAATGTTTCTCAGCGGCATGATCGGGAAAATCCCTGTGCTTGGACTCCCGGCCTGTGGAATGTATCATAAGATCACGGTCTTTGATCTGGTGCTGCCAAGAATATTAACCGGGCAGAAAATTGGTCGAAATGAGTTTGCCGAACTGGGGCATGGCGGTTTATGCCGGAATTGCAAAGTCTGCCAGTACCCGATTTGTAATTTTGGTAAATAGTCCGCAGTTCCTAGAGGGGGATAAGTACCTTGAAACAGAATATCTTTTTGCAATAAAAACGAGAAAATAATTTGTAAGGTACGCAAACATTGTCTCTGTCGTTTTAAAAAAACATAACCAGTTCTTGTGTATCTGATCGTTATGAAGGATGCCACCACCGTCAATCCTCAACCAGAAGATCAACGACCGAACCAACGACAAGAAGACGATGCGTTGGATTCAGGGAATTTGCACTGGTGGAAAAACTGGAAGATCATGCTCCCTATCTGGGGACTGATTACGGTTTTTATCTGGCTTGGGATACATTTCGGCATTGACGTCAAGGTTATTGCAGGCGGGGTATTTCTCTTCGGTCTCTTATCCAATGCGTTTGCCTGGTTACTTGGCATCATTGCAATTGTGCCGGTTATAGGCCCGCTGCTTGTTAAAGTCCTGTCGATTGGTTTTATCTGGCTGCTTAATGCCATAGGCTATTTTGTGTCTTTTGTTGCTATTCGGCGGGGGTATTCTAAGGACGTATTGACCTATCGCGGCCTTACGGTGGCGCTCATCGTCGGTATCGTTATCGGCTATGTGCTGGGAAAATTGATTTGAAATTGTCAGCGAGCCCCGTCAGCTAGCATTCCTGTCCGCTGGTGAATAACATTTTCCGGAGATAATCGATTCCAAAAATGAGAACAACTCCCAGCCAGGCCAAGCCATAGACGGCAGGCTCCACCGGTCCGGTGCGCAGAATTTTTTGTAATGGCTGAAAGTAAAGGGTCGCCCAGGAAAAAAGTATCTGCACGAGGATACCCGCCAGGAGCAGTCGATTGGTCAAAAGACCTCTGTCCAGACCGGAGCGCTGCTCATATCTGCGCCCGACCAGATTGCCTATCTGCATCAGGATGATGGTTGCCAGGGTTATGCCGGTGGCGGATTGATAGAGTGGCGAAGATGCCGCCAATGGGGTCCCGTATTGCCAGCCGCCGCTGACCAGAACATAAAAAAACAAGAACAGCGACCAGATTGCTTCAATTATTCCTAAAAAACAATAACTTCGCATCACCAATTTGGGGGTCAGCAACTGCTGGGAAAATTTATCCGGCTGCTTTTTCATAACCTCCGAATCGGCAGGTTCTTGCCCCAAACCCATCGACGGGATAATATCTGTGCCCAGATCGATCAACAAAATCTGCATAATGTTCAGTGCGGGGGGAACGGGCAAGACGATATAGAGAAGATATGGCAAAATCTCCGGGACATTATGCACCAGGACATAGCTGGTGAACTTCTTCATGTTTTCGAAAACGGTTCTTCCTTCCTCGATGCCGTCAACAATGGCGGCGAAATTGTCATCCAGGAGAATGAGATGCGCCGATTCCCGGGCGACGTCGGTCCCCTGTTTTCCCATGGCAATTCCGATGTCGGCTGCCCGGAGCGCCGGCGCGTCATTGACACCGTCACCGGTCATGGCGACAACCCGGTCCATGTATTTCAAGGCAGTGACGATCTTCATTTTCTGCTCAGGCGTTGTCCGGGCGAAGATGCGGACGCCTTGCTGCAACTGTTTGCTCAGATCGGCAATCGTCAGTTGATTCAGCGCCTCACCGGTGAGATGAGCCGTGTCGCCAGGCGCTACAATCCCGGCTTTGGCGGCGATTGCGAGAGCTGTGGCCGGATGATCACCGGTGATCATTATTACGTCGATTCCAGCCCCGTGACATTTTGCCACCGCTTGCGGCACTTCTGGACGAATCGGGTCTTCTATGCCGATAAAACCGGCAAGAATGAGCTCATGCTCCAGCGCAGCAGCTGATTCATTTGTCATCGACTTCTCCGTATCTTCATCCCCGGAAATCAAACGATAGGCAATGGTTATCACCCTGAGCCCCTGGGCTGCCAGCTGCTGCATGATTTGTTCACTTTCTGCTAACTGCCGGGGCAACGGGATATCATGCACTGCGCTCCCCCCGATCGGCTCGACTCCGCTGACCAGAGGCTGGATTGCTTCAAAAGCTCCTTTGACGACAAAGAACCTCGATCCTTTGATCCTGGCAATCCCGGCGGATCGCCGTTTTTCAACGTCAAAGGCAAAATGGCATATAATATTGCGCCGGACGTCAGTAAGATCTCCCAAGCCGAGCCGCAGCAAATTTTCAGCCATCGCTACATCCAGAGGGTCGCCGAGCAGGCCATCTGCTGCCTGTCGGACATCCGAGGTACAAAAAGCGAGCGTGGCCAGCTCCAGCTCCTGCTCCTTCGTCAGCGTCTCACCGGAACGTGGGTTGATCATCCGGGTGACGGTCAATTTGTTTTCCGTCAGCGTCCCGGTTTTGTCCGTACAGACGACATGGACCGCCCCCAGGGAGGCCACCGCGTTCAGACTGGTGACCAGTACATTTTTTCTGGCCATCCGCAGACTTCCCATCGCAAGAGCCAGGGTCAATGTCGGCAGGAGTCCTTCGGGAACATTGGCAACGATAATACCCATCATGAACACCAAATTCATCCATAATGGTTTGCCGGTCAGCATCCCGTAAAGAAAAAAACCGGTCCCCATGGTACAGGCAATGATTGTCAGTACCCGTACCATATGGGAAATCTCCCGCTCCAGGGGGGAACTGGAGGACCTTGTCGCCTGGGAAAGATTGGCAATGCGACCGAAAAAGGTACGCAAACCCGTAGCAAATACCACTCCCCTGCCCGTTCCTTTGACCACGGTACATCCGGCAAAACCGATGTTCTGGCATTCTTCCAGAGGCCTGTCGGAGGCTTGCGATGAGAGCCGTATGGCCGCTGATTCACCGGTGAGTGGAGAATTGTTGACCATCAAGCTCTCTGATTCGACAATCCGGACATCTGCTGGTATCTTGCACCCTTCCATCAGAATAATAACATCTCCGGGAACGATCTCCGTCGCCGCTATTTTGTCGATTTTATTCTGGCGATAGACCTCCACTAAGTTGGGGAGAAACTGCTTGAGCGCCTCCATGGCTTTTTCTGCCCGGTATTCTTGAAAAAAACCGAACAGGGCATTGAAGATCGCTACCCCGAAAACCGCCCAGCCGAGAAGACCCATGTCCTCGGCCGGATTAATCCGATGAGCTATAAAGCATATGCCGGCCGAAAAGAATAACAGAACTGCAAAGAAATTGGTGAATTGACGTCCCAGCGACCGCATCAGTTTCCAGGGATCATTCAGTTCAAACTGGTTTTTCCCAACGTGGATCAGCCGTTCTGTCACTTCAGACGAAGCAAGCCCTTCGGGACGTGTATGTAAATATGCGTATACCTGTTCCGGTGGAATTTGACCGATATGGGCTGGCTGTTTGTTCATATGCTTTGATATATCCCCACATCGCATGAAGTGTCGCGGAGGATCTGCTCAAGCTTGTTGCCGTAGAAAAATCGCGATGTCAGATTCCGCTCTGTGGCCCCCAGAAGGATCATGGAGGCATTGATTTTGCCGGCCTGGATCAAAATTTCCTTTGCCCAGTCATCAGAGAGAATCACTGAACTGTCAAGACGCCATGGCACGCCGGGCGTCTGCTTCTGAATTTCTCCGGCGATCCGGTTGAGGTATTCGTAGCCTTCGGCGATTTTTCTTTGGGCAGCTGTCGCGGAGATGTAGCGAAAGTGGATGGGGTTTGCCGTCATCACCCGCAGGAGATACAATTTTTTAACCGAGGCCGCGGTCATTTGCAGAAAAGGCATGGCCGTTCGAAACCCGCGAGGATGACCGGCGAGAGGAAAGAGTAAGGTACTGGGGCAGCCGAGCAGGCCGGGACTTACTACCCGGATGGCCATGACGTTGAATCGTTGGCAGCGAAACAGCTTTTCCGAAACGGTGCCGGTGAGAAAACCCCGTCCCCTGGGGGCAATGCGTGCCCCGCACAGGCAGTAACTGTGCTCGCCCGAAGGGATGGTCTGGAGCAGGGTCGAATATACATCGCCTGCTTGCTCGACAATCAGGTGTTGGCAGGAAACACAGCGCTGTTCACCTTCTGTGACGATAGCGGCAATTTTTTCTTTGATCCTTCGGCGGGTGAAGGTGCCGTCCAGGACGTGAAGCAGCGTAAACTGCCCGCCGGAGAAGGTGCCGGCACTTTGAATGGCGTACCGGGCCACCCAGTCCGCATTGATCGAACCATCATATGCCAGAATAATTCGCCGGTCCATTGCGGACCTCCCATTAAGGTTGACTCATGGCATTATATCGTTTTACCGAGAATTCTTTTGAGTTGAGCAGTCATGTTATCGCAATGGCTCCCATGCCAGTATATTTTGCCACAGCCGACGCATCGTTTGAATCGATTGTAATATTTTCTGGTAAGCGGCTGAAGACGGTCGATAATGGTGTTTTTGTTCACTTCGTCCAAAAGACCGTTGCAGGCGATGCAGCGGGAAAAAGGGGTAAGCATGTCCTGCAGGCCGTAAAGATCGATAATCTCCTTCAATTGTTGTTCAGGGTCCTGGCTTCGAACAAGGCGACCGAAAATCAGCCGGCGGATTTTGAGGAGATCTCTGTTTCGGGTCAGCAGTATCCGCTGTTCACGGATAGCTCTTTCAGCGGTGGCACTATTGGCACTGGCAGAGTCGACCAACTCCGCATCAAACCCGACCATCCGCAACAGTCCTGCCAGTCTGCCGATATTGGTATCCACCAGAAATATACAGTTACGAAGAGGTTCAGGACGCAGGGTGGTGGCAATGGTCGGGAGGGTGTCGGGGAGGAGTGGATGAATAAGGAAATGTTCCCCTTTTCTGGCAATTTTGTTAAAGGTCTGCTCTTGTCCATCAAGTACTATTTGGCCTATTTCGGTGTGCGGTACACCAAGACTTTCGAGGATATCTTTGATCGAGGCCCGGCGCGACAGGGGGTAAACAATTGTTTTGTCGCCACTAGGAACTCTGCGCAACAGATCTGCCGTGTCACCATGGAAGGTGAGCAAAACAGGAGGATCGCTACCGTTAGAGTAAATCGGTTTCATATTGATCTCGACATGTTACACTTCTTTAGCCGCAGGAGGTGTTACAGCAAGGATACCATCAGAGCATTGGCTGAATATGTATTGTACTCTGGTTTTTCTTTCATTCAAGAAAATTGCGATGCAGCCCGACTGGCCGAGTTCTGATCGAGAGGCCTCAAGCTCATGCCTATTTCAACTGTACGTGGGAGCGCATCGTGTTTATTTTTTCACTGTGAAGCTCAAAACGCCAGACTCTCTCACCGTTGGGTAAAAAACAGCAGGGGCGGATCGAAACCAACCTGACAGGTTTTGGCAGGTCTGTTGTCTGCCAGCGCTGATACAAGGTTGATTTGCTACGGACGCTCAGAGGGTGCTCGCTTTAATGCAAACGAGACATCGCTAGTCAAAAAAAGACAAGGGGATATTTTATATACTAATGGACCAACCGCAAATCAATGCTCTCTTACGCAAGATTGAGGCAGATTGCCGAAATACCAGCAGATACACCGGCATTGGGGTTTTTCAAGCCAAGGTCATGCAGGCAATCGCATCGGTTCCACGGGAAGAATTTGTACCGGATCATCTGAAACCATATGCGTACGACAACAATCCCCTGCCTATCGGTGAAGGCCAGACAATTTCCCAACCTTATATTGTTGCGCTGATGACCGATCTGCTTTGCCCGAACAAGGACCATATCATTCTGGAGGCAGGGACAGGATCGGGTTACCAGGCAGCGGTATTGTCACTCCTGGTGAAGAAGGTTTATTCCCTGGAAATTGTTCCATCTCTGGCACAGAAAGCGAAACAGCTGCTGTGGGATCTTGGTTACCAAAATGTAGAAATACGCCAGGGTGATGCTTCTTTGGGGTGGCAACAACACGCCCCCTTTGACGGGATTATCGTCACGGCTGCCGCCGAGCAGATCCCCCCAGCTCTTATAGAGCAGCTCAAGCCCGGCGGCAGGCTTGTAATTCCGGTTGGCTATCCCCATATGACCCAGGAACTGCTGCTGGTTGAAAAAGATGCTGCAGGTGGAATTACCCAAAGGAATATTCTGCCAGTTGCGTTTGTCCCGTTTACCGGTGCATCGAATTGTGCGGGAAACCAGGAGTAACTCCCCATATATCGCGGAAGCTTATTCTCGTTTCTTTGTCCAGCTGCCCGTAAATTTCTCTTAGTGCAACAAGTTGCCCACCGGAGAGTTTGAGGTGACGGAAGTGCTAAATCAGCATCGTTTCGGTAAGTGCGCGTTTAACGCTCTCTTTGAGTTCTTTTAAATTGACTGGTTTAGCAATCGAATCGAAGAGTTCGCTTTTGATGTCCTGCGCGAGGTCGTCAAGCGTTTCCTTACGGCTCATCAATATTACCTGGGTGACCGGTGATAGCCTTTTGATATGATGCAGAAATTCAATCCCGGTCATTTCCTTCATCGCAAAATCGGTAATAACGATATCGAACTGGCCGGTTTCAAGCCGTTGACGGGCCACATAAGGACTGGTGAATGCTTCGACCACCCACTCACCTTTGCCGAGATAAATTTCCAGGCTGCTGCATACCGTGATGTCAGCGTCTACTACCATGATCCGTGGTTTACGATGCATCAGCTCTTCTTCTTTTTGACGGATAACATCAAGAAGGCGCACCTCGCTCCTGCGTGTCGGCAGATAATAATAAATACCGCTGGTAACCATGGCCAGTCCGAGCAACATGATAGAACCATCGGCTAAAGTCCACCAGCCGAGACCGAAATAACGTATGAGGCCGATGGCCAGGACCACCAGAGCAATACCCGTTCGCATGAAGGCCAGTTCGGTGCGAGCCTTGGCCAAAAAGGTCCGCTGCTGGGCCATAAGTGTTCTTTTTTCAGCAAGAAAAACCCGGCGCTGGGATAGCTGGGTACGCAACCGGGCGAGCCCGCTCCGGTTTTCCGACATTTCCGTGCGTTCTACGGCTGCCTGCGTTCGTTTTTCTCCCAGGAGAGAATTTTCTTCCGCCAGCAGTGTTCGTTCGAGGGACAGAAGATTACGTTCTATGGCATATCTGGTGGTCAGCATTGACGGGATATCCTTCAGGGATTCCGTCTTTATAATTTCCCCGGTGATTTCTTCCAGGTCGCGTTTCAGTTGATCAGTATAATCCTGCCGAAATTTTCTGTTTTTCTCAATCAACTGAGCGTGCCCGCCGGTACCCGGTCGCTGCGCCAGGGTCATCTCCAGGGGTTTGCAGACGGCATCTATCTTTTCGGACAGGGCCGCCCGCTGATCTTCCAGGTCCTTTCTGATCTCACTTTTGTCTTCCATGGTAATATGTCTATTATCCATAAATTTTAACGGTACTGCCCCTTGCAGACCGGACGATGTGGGTGGTATGCCTGTTTAAAGAAAGGTATCGGTCTTCACGTGCAACCTGATCGCAGGTGAAACATGGTTACTTCGACGGAAAGCCAGAGAAAAACTGACCAGCGAAGCCTTTATCTGTGACGACTGTCTGCCGTTTTGTGGAAACAGCTGAAATTGTTAGCCAGATTGATAATTCTGCCTTCTCCTGATGTTCAGCTACCCGAAAAACGGGCAACTCACACCCTTCCATTGCGACAGGCTGAGTTTGCGGGCCGATCAGCTTGATAATTAATTAAAAGATTAAGTTTAACTGTCAGCCCGTCAAAAGTAAAATCATTTATTAATTGGTGCGAAAATCATTTTTATCTATCTGGTATAAATGTATATTTTCACTAACTCTTGGCGTCAAGCACGACAACTGATTATTCTTATCCAAAGGAGCTTCGGAAACGTGGATAAAGCAGTTGAGAGAAAGAACAGAGGACAGATGATGTAACGCAAGCTCACTGTTGCGCAGAGGAAGATGAAATCAGGAGGCGAGCCCATGAAAGAAGCCTTGTTCTATAATGCCGGCAAAGAGCACGACGTAATGTGTTTTTTGTGCAACCATCATTGTCACATAAAAGATGGGAAACGCGGTATCTGCGGGGTGCGGGAAAATCGTGGTGGGAAATTATACAGCCTTGTCTATGGCCGGATGATTGCAGAGAGCATTGACCCCATCGAAAAAAAACCTCTGTTGCACTTTGTGCCGGGCAGCAAGGCCTATTCCATCGCTACTGTCGGCTGTAATTTTCACTGTCTCCATTGTCAAAACTACGATATCTCACAATATCCACATATAAATAACGGTGAGATAGCCGGGAGGGAGCGTACTGCCCTGGCCATAGTCGATGAAGCCGAGCGCGCCGGATGCGCAAGCGTCTGCTACACCTATGTGGAACCGACAATTTTCTATGAATTTGCCTTTGATTGTTCTGTGTTGGCTCGAGAACGCCGGCTGAAAAACGTCTTTGTCAGCAACGGCTATATGACCCCGGAAGTGACCCGCCACCTGGCGCCGTTTCTGGATGCCATTAATATCGACGTCAAAGCGTTTACCGACGATTTTTATAAAAAAGTCTGCAAGGCCAGATTGCAGCCTGTCCTGGATAATGTCAAACTCATGCACGAACTCGGAATCTGGGTTGAAGTGACGACGCTTCTTATTCCGGGCCTCAATGATTCACCGGAAGAATTGCGCGCTCTCGCCCGATTCGTGAAATCAGTGTCGCCCACCATTCCCTGGCATGTAACGGCATTTTATCCCACCTATAAAATGCTGGACCGGAAACCCACCCCGATCGGCATTTTGCGCAAGGCTCGGGAAATTGGCCTTCAGGAAGGGTTGCATTATGTTTATGAAGGGAATATTCCGGGGGAAGGCGGGGAAAACACCTACTGCCCCGGGTGTGGCGCGGAATTGATCAGTCGCTACGGTTTCAGCATTCGGCAGAATAAACTGTCCGACGGTTGTTGCGCAACCTGTGGGCAGCAAATTGCAGGCGTATGGAAATAATTCCTCCTGAATTTGCAGAGTCAGGGGGTCGTTTCGGCAGATTCAATCCATCCGCAGCACTTTTGCCCCGCGAACCCTTCTCGTCCGGAGCTCAGTTAAGGCGCGGTTGGCCTCCGCCAGAGAAAATTCCTGCACCTCAGGCCTGATTGCCAGGCTCTGGGCCAGTTGGAGAAATTCGCTCACGTCCCTCCTGGTAATATTGGCGACACTTTTGATCTCTTTTTCCAGCCACAGATCACGAGAATAGTCGAGCCGCAGAAGAGCCTTTTTGTCGGCGTTCTCCTTGGCTATGGCGTTGATGACGAGTCTTCCTCCCGGGGTGAGGTTTTTTAAAGCCTCCACCACCGGCTGCCAGGCGGGAGTGGTGTCAATAATACAGTCTAGCTTTTCGGGTGGTTGCTCCGCTGTCTCTCCTGCCCAGACCGCGCCAAGTCCTCTTGCGAACTCCTGTTGCTCCCCTCCCCTGGCAAAAACAAAAACTTCCGACTTCGGATACAGGTGGCGGACCATTTTTAAAACGAGATGGCCGGAGGCCCCGAATCCGGTGAGTCCCAGATTTTGCCCATCCTGAAGCCCGGTCAGCCGCAGGGATCGATACCCGATCGCCCCGGCACAGAGCAGAGGCGCCACCTCCGTATCGCTGAGACCTTCGGGGATGGGATAGGCAAAACCTTCCGGAACTGTCATATACTGAGCATAACCGCCGTCGGCATCCCGGCCTGTGGCCTTGAAGTCGCGGCACAAGTTTTCCCGGCCGCTCCTACAGAACGTGCAGGCTCCGCAGGCGGAGTAAATCCAGGCAATACCAACTCTATCGCCGTTTTTTAAGGTGGTGGCTTTTTCACCCGAGGCCTGGATCCGACCAACCACCTGATGACCTGGAATCAAGGGCAAGCGCGGCGGAGGCGTGCGGCCTTCAATTATGTCAAGCTCGGTATGGCAGACCCCGCACACAGCAACCTGCACCAGGATGTTATCCCCCGTGGGCACCGGATCGGGCAGGTCCATCAGTTGCAAAGGTATCGTGTTTTCCTTGAGATTACAGAGCTGCTGTAAAACCATCGCTTTCATTTGCTGGCCGCCTTGTGGTTTCTTCTGATTTTTCTACCTTGAGTTTTTCCTGTTGGGTTATTGACTTAGACTAGTCCGCGCCCTGGAAACAGTTGAATGAGGAGTGAATGTTTTTTACAATCAACGCATGCCGATGATTGTCTCACTGATTCTTCAGGCGCACAATGGTCGCCCCCCAGCTGCCGGAGTGCAGATCGGCCTGCCGGTATTCTGCGACCAGAGGATCACGCTCCAGAAGAGCATGTACGGAACGCCTTATGTTGCCTATTCCTTTGCCGTGGATGATTTTTATTTCCATGATTCCCTTTTCTTGACACTCCTGCAGATAATCGGGGATGAGCGTCTTCAAATCTTTTGGTGAAAAGGCATGAAGATCGAGAATACCGTCTATTTCTATGGCGAAGGGATCATTTTCATTGGGGGTGTCATCACTCATTTTGAGCCTTCCAGCATCTGCAGGGCGACAGCCGCGGCCTTTGCCGATGCTCCCTGCTCACCGAGTTTATCCCTTACTTCTTTCAGGGCCTGTTTCATTTTGTTTTTTCTGGCGGGCAGTGTGGTTATTGCGGAGAGTTCTGAAGCGATGCCGATTGCTGTCACTTCATGCTGCAGAAGTTCAGGAACCGCAGCGTACCCGGCAATGAGGTTTACCAGCGAAAAGTGATCAATTTTAACGAGAAGTTTGCCCAGGCGGTAGGTAAGCGGAGCCAGCTTATAGACCACAATCATGGGGACCTGGAGGATGGCTAGTTCTAAGGTTACGGTACCGGATGCGGTAACAACCGCATCGCATGCGGCCATCATATCATATCGGTCCTGCTCAATAATTCGAATGTCGAGAGTTTGTTGATATGTATCAAGTCCGGCTGCAGAAAATTCCTGTATCCCGATAGTCGAGGCCCTGGGAATAAAAAAAACGATTTTTTCGGCGGAATTTTTCTGTAAAGACGCTGCTGCACGCAGGAAAATGGGGAGAAGAGAAGAAATCTCTCGCTTCCTGCTGCCGGGGAAAAGACCGATACATCGAGTATCTGGCGGGATGTTGTGCAGTTTTAGATATTGCTCCCTGGTTGTACTGGTAGTGACGGTATCGAGTAAGGGATGACCTACGTATACCGCCTCAACGCCCCGCTGATGATAGAACTCTTCCTCAAAGGGCAGGATGACACCTATCCTGTCCACCCTCGCCTTGATCGTTTTGACCCGTCCTGAGCGCCAGGCCCATAACTGCGGACTGATATAGTAAAACACAGGAATGCCGAGCTTTTTAGCTTTTTTAGCCAGCAGCAGATTAAAATCGGGCAGATCGATGAGAATAACAAGATCCGGAGGATCTTCAGTTAATCGCTTTCTCAAGGCTCGCTGGGCAAGCCAGATATCTTTCAGATGGACAAATACTTCAAAAACCCCGACGACCGAGACCTTCGCCGCATCATAGAGAATCTCCACGCCAAGCGCGGCGAGCTCCGGGCCGCCCATGCCGCAAAATTGCAGTTCGGGTTGGTGTAACCGTAAGGCTTTGACCAGATTTGCCCCATGAAGATCACCGGAAGCTTCACCGGTGACGATCATGATTTTGCGGTTCATGCTTTCTTCTTCGGCAGAAGGTTTTTGAATAAATCAAGTTGCTGATGCTCTTTAATCTGCTCCATAACCTGCAAGGCTACAGCCAGTGCCCTCCGGCCTTCATAACCCGAGACGGCCGGTTTGGTTCTCTCCCGGACGTGCTGAACAAAGGATGTAACTTCACTCAGCAAGGCGTCTCCATCGGCAAAGGTACGCATTTCGACCGCCTGTTTGGGCATGCCGCTATCCTCGCGCAGGTCCTCCGAAAGTTGTATCGTCATCACACTTTTATTGCCGAAATCGACGTTGATATAGGACCCTGGCTGAAAGATGCGCATTTTCCGTACATTTGTTCGGGAAATCCGGCTGACGGTAACATTGGCTGTTGCGCCGTTTTCGAACATCAAACGGGCGTTGGCGATATCGGTATTAGCTGTTGCGACGGGAGCGCCGACGGTGTGGATGGCCTTAAGCGGCGACTTGATAATATTTAAAATAATATCAATATCATGGATCATTAAATCCAGAACGACATCAACATCCGCGCCTCGGTGTTTGAAGGTGGCAATTCTATTGCTTTCGATAAAGACCGGCGTGGTGAGAAAAGGCTCCATGGCCTGAACCGCCGGGTTGAATCGTTCAAGGTGGCCGATCTGCAGGATGAGTTTTTTGGCCTCTGCCTTGGCGATGAGATCATCTGCTTCACGAAGAGTGACGGTCATTGGTTTTTCGAGCAGAACGTCGATACCTGCATCCAGACATGCACCGGCAACTTGATGATGGTAGGGCGTTGGCACGACGATAGACACGGCATCAACTGAGGGCAGCAGTTGCGTATAGTCGGTAAAGCTCTGACAATTGCACTCTTGTGCTACCTGCTGACTCTGTTGGCTGTCGATATCAGCGACCCCGACCAGGTCAACCCCCTCGAGCGCCGCATATTTCTGGGCATGAAACCTTCCGAGATAGCCTACCCCGACAACTCCGACCTTTATGTTTTTCATGTTAAAAATTCTCTCTGATAGTTGAACTGCATTGCATGAATGACTGAGATATAATTTTCTTGTGCGGGGTACGAGAAAATTATCTCGTGCGGGGGCCTGTACCCCCAAGGGAAATGAAGAACGTACCCGTCAGGCGAGTACTAAACAGAGCACCCGACAAGCGAGCATTAAACAGCATCCCAGCTTATTCCCCGTTTACCCGGGGGAGTCAGTAAGGCGGCAAACACTCCCTGTTATATACCCAGGTATGCCTTCTGGATATCTGTATTGGCGAGCAATTCCTGTGCTGGTCCAGACAGAGTAATACGGCCATTTTCCATGACATAGCCCCTGTCTGCAATATGCAGAGCCTGATTGGCGTTCTGTTCAACTAGAAAAATGGTCGTGTTATTCTCTTTATTTATCTGCTTAATGATTTCAAATATCTGCCTGATAACCAACGGAGCAAGGCCCATCGACGGTTCATCCAGCAAGAGCAGTTTTGGTTTTGCCATAAGAGCTCGGGACATGGCCAGCATCTGCTGCTCGCCACCGCTCAGGTTGCCGCCGTCCTGATGTCTTCTTTTGTAGAGGATAGGAAAAAGAGAGTAAACATAGTCCATATCCTTTTTGATGGCTTCTTTGTCGTTTCTCAGAAACGCCCCCATATCGAGATTTTCCTTGACGCTCAGCTGGGGGAAGATATGGCGCCCCTCCGGAACCTGACAAAGCCCCATCTTAACGATGGCATCAGGTGCCATCCGGTGGATTTCCTTATCCTGAAATTTTATGGTTCCAGCACGGCATTCCACGACATTGCAGATGGTCATAAGCGTGGTGCTCTTCCCTGCTCCGTTGGCGCCGATGAGGGTGATTATCTCCCCTTCTTCTACCTTCAGGGAGACGTCTTTAATCGCCAGTTTATTGCCATATCCGGCCTGTACCTTGTCTAACTCAAGCATCGACTTCCTCACCCAGATACGCTTTTATAACTGCAGGATTAGCCCGAATTTCAGCAGGGGTGCCCTGGGCTATTTTCTTGCCGTAGTCCATTACAAAAATACGGTCAGACAAACTCATGACCAGCTGCATATCATGCTCGATCAGCAGTATCGCCTGCCCTTCCTGGGATATTTGTTTGATTAAATGATCGAGGTCCAGGGTTTCCTGCGGGTTCATACCGGCCGCGGGCTCATCGAGCAGCAGGAGCAGTGGTTCGGTGGCGAGAGCCCGGGCTATCTCCAGGCGTCGCTGTGCCCCGTAGGACAGATTATCGGCAAATTCATTTGCATGTTCGGCCAGACCTACTTTTTCTAAAATAGCGTAGCTGGTCTCCAGGATACTCTCTTCTTCCCTGCGCGTTGCTGCTGTTCTGAAAATAGCCCCGAAAATAAATGCCTTGGTCCGACAGTGCCGTCCGATCATGACATTTTCCAGAACGGTCATCTTGGGGAAAAGGCGAATATTCTGGAACGTACGGGCAAGTCCTCTCTCCGTGACTTTATTGGGCTTTAGTCCTTTGAGAGAGACCTTTTTCGATTTATTCGGCAGACTGAGCAGGATGTCACCGCCCGTTGGCTGGTAAATTCCGGTTATACAGTTAAAAAAAGTCGTTTTTCCTGCACCGTTTGGTCCAATGAGAGCAACGATTTCGCCACTGTTCACATCAAGATCAACGGAGTCAAGGGCGCGAATTCCTCCAAAATCCATGGTGAGATTCGTTACGTTTAATATGGGTTGTTTCATTATTTAGTGCCTTACTTCAGAAATTCCATCAAGAAAACAAGAAAACCGAGAGTATCTTTAACATTAGGAAAGAGTTCCTCCTACCTGACCGGTGGGGGCGATTTTTTCTCAAATTTATAGGTGCGCCGAATATTGGAAATCAGTCCCTGGGGTCTGAAGATCATCATACAGACAAGAATTGCGCCAAAGGCCAGCATGCGGTATTCCGACAGCGCCCGCAGATATTCCGGCAGCAGGATGAGGATCAGGGCGCCGAAGACCACCCCAACGATAGAGCCCATTCCTCCGAGCACGACGATAGACAGGATGATAGCCGATTCGAGGAAGGTGAAACTCGCCGGATTGATAAAGGTTGTCTTCGCCGCAAACATGACGCCGACTATGCCGGCCCAGAATGCCCCAAGCGAAAAAGCGACCAGTTTTGTTTTCCGCTTGTCGATGCCCATGGCCTGGCAGGCAATTTCGTCCTCGCGCAGGGCAATCCACGCCCGCCCCAGCCTTGAGTCCTGCAGCCTGTTGACGATAAAGATTGTCACGATGACTAAAATTATCATCAAATAGTAGGTATAGAGCACAGACTGCTCAAGATTGAAATGCATACCGAAGAAACCGGGGCGCGGGATGTTTGAGATGCCGCTGGGTCCCTTCGAAAATTTTCCCCAGTTCTCCAGGATAAGACGAATGATTTCGCCAAAACCCAGAGTGACTATCGCCAGATAATCACCACGGAGGCGAAGGACGGGAAAGCCCAGCAGGATACCGAAAGTTGCCGCCAGAAGGCCACCAATGGGCAGAACTGTCCAGAAGCCGAGGCCGAAATGAAGATTCAGCAGCGAGTAGGTGTAGGCTCCGACGGCATAAAACGCCACAAACCCAAGATCGAGAAGTCCGGCCAGCCCGACGACAATGTTCAAACCAAGCCCCAGGACAACATACATCAGGGCGGTGGTCATGACATTGGTCTGGTAGGTAGAAAAAATATGTGGAAAAACAATGGAAATTGCAGCGATGATACCGATAAAGATGTTCCGTTGAACGGGATTAAGGAGAATTCTATGGATCAGCGAGCTAATTGGCAGCTTATTTTCGCCGGCGTCACTACTTTTGGGCTGGTTTTCTTTTCTATGTTGATAAAATTTAACCAGCAAATAAATAGAAAACGTACCAACCGCCATATAGAAAGCATTCTGCCAGCGCCAGAAAACTGTTCTTTCTATGGGGTCCACTTTAATAACAACAATGGGAAATGTTAAAAAAACGAACCAGAGAGAGGTAAGCAGAGCTTTTTTGAATTCTTTTAATAAAACCATAACTGACGTATGTACACTTTTTGGTTTAAACTTTTTCGTTAGATGCCCTACCGAGCAGGCCTGATGGTTTAAATATGAGAATCAGAACAAGCAGGGAGAAGGCAAAAACATCTTCATAGTCACTCGAAACATACCCGGTGGCAAAGCTCTCCGTGAGTCCCAGAACAAAACTGCCGAGAACGGCACCCGGTATTGAGCCGATTCCACCCAGAACCGCAGCCGTGAATGCTTTGATTCCGGCAAGAAAACCGATGTAAAAATTTATCTGGCCGATATGCGCCGCAACGAGCATCCCGCCGATCGCGGCAAGGCCTGAACCAACGATGAAAGTTGCCGAGATCACGTTGTTGACATTGATTCCCACCAGGGTAGCCATCGTTCTGTCCTGAGCGGTGGCGCGCATTGCTTTGCCAATTTTAGTAAATTTTATAATCAGGGTAAGCAGCACCATCACAACAATTGTGGTTACCAGGATAATGACATCCGTGGTGCCGATAATATGGGCAATCGGCTCCATGAATTCAAGATCGGGAAAGAGCGTGGGGAAAGGCAGAAAATCTGATGTCTGGGCTAGCAAAACGTAATTCTGCAGGAAAATCGACATCCCGATAGCGCTGATAAGAGGCGACAAACGCGGTGCATGCCTGAGTGGTTTGTAGGCAATTTTTTCGATCGTATACCCATAGGAACTCGCCCAGACGACGGCAGCCAACCCGGAAATGATCACGATGGAGACGAGAGGGAAACCATAAACCGAGAGTACCGTGGCAACGATAAAAGCGGTAAACGCCCCGATCATATAGATTTCCCCATGGGCAAAGTTGATAAGCCCGATAATGCCGTACACCATGGTGTAACCCAAGGCGATGAGCGCGTAGATCGAACCTCGGGTCAAACCGCTGAAAAACAATTCAATAAAATAGTCCATGCCTGCATAAAAAAATATCTGAAGTAAACAAAGAAAAATCTATGTTTACTTCAGATATTAAAAGGTTAACCAAGGAAATGTTATTTGACGACGACGTATTTGCCGTTTTCTACAACATACATTGAAAATCCTACACCGACTGCGTCGCCATTCTTGTCAAAGCTGATATTGCCGACAGGAGTCGCCACTTTTTCTGTTTCCAGAACTTTCTTCAAATCGGCAAGTTTGGTTGAGCCGGACTTCTCGATTGCATTGAGTATTGCCACGGTCGCAGCATACGCGCCATCATAAAATGCACCGGGATCACTGCCAAACTTTGCCTTATGCTCCGCTCTTGCTTCGGCAGCCTGGGGATTGTTAGAGTTGTCCTGCGGACCGGCAGCGTAGACACCTTCCGCGGCATCACCGGCAACCTTGATAAAGGTATCGTCTTTAACGCCATCATCAGACACGAATTTGGTCTTGAGACGTTTTTTCTTCATAATTGTGACAATTTTGGAAGCTTCTGGATGATACCCGCCAAAGACGACAACATCTGCACCTGACTGCTTGATTTTCTGGACGATAGCTGAATAGTCCATGGCACCGGGAGTAATACCTTCAAACAGAACAACCTGTCCTTTGCCGGTTTTTTCGACATACTTTTTGGCACCTTCGGCAAGCGGCTTACCATAGTCGCCTTTGTCGTGGATGATGGCAATTTTTTTCAGCCCCAGTTTATCAACGGCAAAATCAATCATCGCCGGTGACTGCGCAGCATTAGGGGCAATGGTCCTGAAGAAATTAGGATAGTCGCCGCTCAAAGTCAGCTCATCGCTGGTGGCAGATGGCGACATAACCAGAATTTTGGCATTTTTATAGATAGGCATTGCCGCTTTGGTAGCACCGGAACATATATGGCCCAGGACCACTTCCGCACCGTCCGAGACCAGTTTGGTGGCAGTATTGGTGGCAATTTCAGGTTTGCAGACATCGTCCTCAATCAGCATCTCCACCTTTTTGCCGTTGATTCCGCCTTTGGCATTGACTTTGTCAATAACGACCTTGGCGGCATTGACGGTGGGCAGACCATAGGACGCGAGATCACCACTATGCGGACCAGCGACACCAAATTTGATTGTATCGCCGGCAACACCAAGTGCCGGAGCCGACAGTGCCAATAAAGCACAGGCTGCAGTTGTTAGCAATTTACCACGCAGATTAACCTTCATCCTTTCCTCCCTGAAAATTGTTATTTACCTTACAGATTATTTTTGTTGGATTTTACTAAAAACAATCTATCTCAAGCCAGCTTTGCCCTTCGATGGACCTTGCAACACAACCGGGGGTGGTATCCCGGTTGTCGGATCGATGGAGCGTATTATTTGCGGATCAAAGCGGAAAGTCACCCGAAAAGAGCAAGCATATACCGCGAAGTCATGATATTAGTCTTTTACACACTGTTTTGCAAAATCTAAAGTGAAAAACTGTCCTTTCTGTAATCAATTTTATCTTTTAAAGCCATGTCAAAAGGTTTGGATCTCTTCTTTTTCTTTGGTCGCCCCTTCAGTCCTGTCTATAGTGTTCTCATGAAATCGCGGGAAAAACTCTATCGTCGAGGAATATTTCGCGGTCATTCATTACCCGTCCCGGTCATCGCTGTCGGCAATCTTGTTTTGGGTGGGACCGGTAAAACGCCTACAGTGCAGCACATTGCCAGGGTACTTCTGTCTAAAGGTTATCACCCGGCAATTATCAGCCGAGGATACGGCGGCAAAACCAAAGAAGCCGTGAATGTTGTATCTGACGGGGAAAATATTTTTCTGTCGCCGGAGATAGCAGGAGATGAACCGTGCATGCTTGCCGAGAGCTTAGCTGGGGTAGCCGTACTCACCGGAACACGGCGTATTTTCCCCTGTCGGCATGCTATTGATCAACTCCATGCCGATATCATTATCCTCGATGATGGATTCCAGCATCTCAACGTCAAGAGAGATATTGATATAGTTCTCTTTGATGGTACCGTCCAGGCCGGAAACAGCCGAGTTTTTCCCGGGGGTCCCCTGCGGGAACCGGTTTCCGCTCTGAAGCGGTGTCATGGCTTTCTTTTAACCGGGGAAAATCCGGTGAACAGAGAAAGAACGCAAAAATTTGCCACCCTGTTGCAGAAAAAATTTCCGGCGAAACCGGTATTTATTTCTTCTCTGGAGAAATATGAGCTTCAAGGACCGGATGGGTCGGTTGCCGCAGAATCTGTCTTGGGCAAATTTTATGGTTTTTGCGGCATAGCCAATCCTGGGAGATTTGCGAAATCTCTCGCCGATTATGGACTGCAGCTCGCAGGCTTTCATGCTTTAAAAGATCACTTCTCATACAATCAGGAGTCAGCTTCGCAGCTTGGTAAAAAAGCGATCGATTGCGGGGCGGCAAACCTGATAACGACAGAAAAGGATTACGTTAAGCTGCGCACGCTCGACTTGAGTCTGCCGCTCTTTGTTCTCAAGGTACATCACAAGGTGGAGCAGGCTTTTGATGACTTTCTCCTCGCAGAATTAGAGAAAACAGGCAAGCCCCATCCTGAGTGATCCCGGCAATCAGTACATTTTTGTGTGTTAAAATCGACACATCAGCGTATTGTGTTGTTTTTCACACACTCTGTGTTTTGGGTACTGGCTCTGCGTGATCTGGGTAATACTCTGATATGTATTGATTTTTTCAAAGGTAAAGACTGACTGCTTTTGCGGTATGAAAATTGCAAATGAGGGGTGTTGCACACTCTCACCTCATAAGGAATAACTATGTCTGTACATATAGATCCATATCAACATACTTTACGAAAATCTGCGAGCTGTTGCGGTGTCGGCCTGCATTCCGGCAGAACCGTCAATCTCTCAATAAAACCGGCGCCGGTTAACAACGGCATCCGTTTCTTTCGGTCCGATGTGCCGGATGGCGGCCATATTCAAGCGTACATGGACAGGGTCGTTGACACGCAGCTGGCGACAACTCTTGGCAATGAGCACTTCAGGATTTCGACGACGGAGCATCTCTTGGCGGCTCTGCAGGGGGTTGGCATCGATAATGCCAACGTGGAATTGGATTCGGCTGAAATTCCAATCATGGATGGCAGTGCCGAGCCGTTTTTCAAATTACTGAAGATGACCGGTAGGTCAAGGCAGAACGGACTTAAAAAAATTCTGCGCATTATAAAGCCTGTTACCCATAAAGACGGTGATAAACATTTGACCATTTCACCTTACAATGGTTTCAGGGTGACCGGGGAAATCTGTTTTGACGACACTCTGATCAAGAAGCAGCGATTTACCTACGATCTTGCTGCTGATCGCTTTGGTGATGAAATAGCTCGAGCCAGGACCTTTGGGTATGTCGAACAGGTCGAGGAGTTATGGGCTAACGGGCTGGCTCTAGGCAGTTCGCTGGCAAATGTCATCGCTATCCACTGGAATCGCAAGTCAGTCCTCAATGAGGACGGTTTGCGATATGATGATGAGTTCATCAGGCATAAAGTTCTGGATCTCGTTGGAGATCTGACACTTTTAGGCTACCCTGTTCTGGGGCATGTTATGGCCTATAAAGTCGGCCATACGCAGCATCTGGGACTGATGCAGGCTATTGCTGCTGCCCCGGATTGCTGGGAAATTGTGCAGATGAAAAAAAATGGGCAGAGCACCGCCCTCTCTCGTATCGCTGCGAAGTCACGAGCGGCAGGTGATGCACCTATGCCTCTTTTCAATTACGAGCCCCACGCCTCTGCCGCCTGAGCCGTCAAGTATCACCCCGCACTGTATAGAAAGGCAGGGTGGTGCCTATTCTTGCGGCGCCGAATCGGCACAAGAGCACAACACGTGCACCGGCAAGGTCATTCTCCAATTATCTTGACTAAGACACGTTTTTTCCGCTTGCCATCAAATTCGCCATAAAATATCTGCTCCCATGTTCCAAAGTCCAACCTGCCTTCCGTAATCGCTACCACAACTTCTCTTCCCATTATCTGACGCTTCATGTGCGCATCGGCATTATCCTCGTACCCATTATGTCTGTATTGCTTTACAGGTTCATGGGGTGCAAGCTTTTCAAGCCATACTTCATAATCATGGTGCAGCCCGGACTCGTCGTCGTTTATGAAGACAGATGCCGTTATGTGCATCGCATTGACAAGGACCAATCCCTCAGTAACCTTGCTTTCCGACAAACACGTTTCAACCTGCGGGGTAATGTTTATAAACCCTCTTCTGGATGGGACTTCAAAAAACAGCTCTTTTCTGTAGCTTTTCATTTCTACCTCCTGCTCTTGCCATCTCGTTGAAAACGGGGCGTAACGGTATTGGGTTTGTATATTAATGATGCTGCATTATGGATGTTGACAGACCTCCTCGTCACATCCCGTTGCGAGGTTCTATCTGGACTGGTGGTGGGCAAATTATAGCCGTTTTCACCAGTATTACGATATTTACCAGGTAAAATCAAAGTCACATGCTGCGCACTGACAATGACACAGAGGAAGAGAGTAGAAATTGAATGGATATTTGGCAACAGGGAATGGATCTGTTTCGTTTTTTAGAGCAGCTTCCGGTATTTTTAAAGGTGAATTCTCTGTTCTTGTTTGTACTGTCGGATCGATAATCAGCGGATGGACCCTGAGAACATTGCGCAAATTTCAGGCACTCAACCAATGAGTGTATACAATAACGAGGTGGACTTCTTTCTGAAATTTGACACAATGCTCATCATTTGTATTATCCGGCTTAGAAGCTGTAGCTTAAATGTACCCCGCCAAACACCGTGGTATCGACCGCGTCATCCGGCAGAACATCTTGATCCATAGAGTCGGAGTAGTTGACATTGACACCAACAGCCAAAGCTTTGGTTACCGCATAATCCATTGTAGAGCTCAGGGTGTAGTTGAAAAATCCGCCTTCCGTGCCGCCGGCATAATAATTCGCGAAATCTTCGCCAGCGCAGCTAATCGTCCCGGAAACTCCAAGAGTGGTGGGCTCATTAATGCTGTAGCTGTATCCCACTCTGGCTGCAAGATAAAAATCGTCAACCTGGTTAAAATCGTAATACAATGTAGATCCGACTGAGAAACCCGCTCCGATATCCATGCTGAGACCTAAAAATACCTCTTCGGTACTGTCTCCTCCGCCTGGAAAAAGATACTCAACAACACCGATGCTTGCATCGACGGGGCCAATCTTGTGAGTGTATGAAGCAGTCAGATCAACCTCGGAAAAATTGCCGCTGTCAACGGCACCATTGTAACTGTCTAGATCGAAATTGCTCCAGACATTAATGTCAAAACCATTGCTGGCCACATCCAGACTCGGCTGCAGCACGAATCCGTTGTTAAAAGTCAGGCCCCGCCACACATAAGCGGTGTTAGTGTCGAGGGCCGCGGTGACTTCAGCTGCTGACGCCTGAGAGATGCCGCCGCCTGTTGCAAGTGCTGCCAGTGCCGCTATGGATAACAATCGTTTCATGCTTTCTCCTGTTCTTTAATTGACAGTCTTGAAAAATGCCTCAGTTTAAAAACACTTTTATTTCTTCATCCTTCGACAAAAAAATTGCTTATTATCAGCAAAATATCTTCTGTTGTAGTTCGCAATCAAAGGATCGCTTTTTGTCCCTGGAGGAGATGTGCATTTACAATGCCATAACGATATTAAAATAATATAGCTATATATATTAGGAAGATAGGAGCTGTAAGAAGGTGGTTCGAAAACATGTCGTATCGGAATGCCTGGGCAAGATATGACCTTTATGTATATTCTTTTCAGAAGATTAAACAAAAATGAAACAATACGTATTTCTTCGATTGGCTACCTGGTTCTGCGTCGTTTGTTCGAGGAGCTGGCGCAGTCCAGATATCCGCACTATTGAGTGGACGTCTGCAAAACATCGTTTTAAAAAAGCACAAGACATTTCTAGCAATATGAGATGGATAGAAACCGTTGTTGCGTTCTATTTGCACCCTTCTCTATCAATCTCAAGCGGTTGCTGATTCGTTATCTTGCTGATATTATGTTGTAATTTAAAAAAACTATATCAGTTGAGAAATATTCTCATATACTCAGCTAAAAGTTGACGACTTACCCAGATGTTGTATATTTACCAGAATGAAGTGCCTTCAATTACCTGTAAAAACAGTTAGGTATTTTCGCATACATGATCAGTATTGGGGAGAACATTGCTTGTTTTCCTTTGTACTTAGACAGGGCCGTAAAGTGATCGGCTTTGGGCTTTTTGAGTAGTACATACCGAAAAAATCAGGAGAAATTACGAATGACTTTACTTGAAGGCTTATTGTGGCTGACTCTCAATGTCTACCACGAAGCACGCTCCGAACCACAGATCGGCCAGATGGCGGTGGCTTTTGTCACCTTGAACAGGGCCAATGAAAAACATCTGCCGATAAAGGAGATAGTTCAGGAACCCTACCAGTTCAGCTGGACCTTCCAAAAACAGTCGTATCTGCCGGATGACCCGAAAGCATTTTTGAACTGCATGAAATCAGTGTATATTGCCCTTCAGACCAAAGATTTCACCGAGGGAGCGACGCATTATCATCTGGATAGTGTCAATCCTCACTGGTCAAGCGAATATACCTACTTGGAACAATACGGTTCCCACAAATTCTATAAGTGATTGCAGTCTGCAAAAGGCGGCAAGGGCAGCCAACATGCTGCATTTGCCGCCTTTTTTATTTCCTCTTACACCTTCGTGGCATTTTTTAAAGCCCTGCATTGCGCTTCGATTTTTTCAGCCGGCATTTTGATTCCAACAGGATATACGAGCGTTCGCTCAAGCAGAGCCGAGGATTGAGGCAACGCAAGAGGATCGTAGACAATTCTTCTCTTTCCACCCGGTTCGGCAAATGGATAGCCGGATTTGGTCAGAGTCTTCCCACCCAGCAAATGTTCCCACTTCGGATAAAAATGCCAGGTATTCTCTGCAAAATTTATTGCCCCATGCCCGTCTTTTCGAAGTGATTCATTCACTCTTTGACAATGCTGACGATCCTGGAGAGTGAACGTCAAAAAAGTCGCTGAATCACCTTTTTCATCGATCAGCTCCCGAAATGCCACTCCAGGTATACCGGCAGCGGCCTCTTTGAGTATTGCTTTGTTCTTTTGTTGTGCAGCAACAATATTGTCAAGCTTGGCAAGTTGCGCGATGCCGATTGCTCCCTGGAGTTCCATCATCCGGTAGTTGAATCCGATAAAATTCCTGCCTTCCCCCCCTCTTGTCCCGGGATTGACTTTGTGGTCGTGGCCATGATCCTGGTATTCCGACATGGCCCGCCACAGCTCGGCATCATCGGTAATAATCATGCCGCCCTCACCTGTCGTTATCGTCTTGACCGAGTCAAAGGAGAAGGTGCCGCATGTTCCAAAAGAGCCAAGGTGTTTGCCTTTTATCCGGCCACCTGCTGCCTGGGCGGTATCTTCGAGAACAGGAATTCCGTGTTGTGCGGCGATATCGACAATGGTCTCAATTCTTGCCTGGGCGCCAAGCATATGGACGGGAATGATGCACCTGGTTTTTGCGGTGATTTTCTTTTGCAGATCCACCGGATCCATGTTCAGTGTTGCATCGACCTCGGTAAAAACAGGCACAGCCCCAACCTCAAGAATTGCTTCCCAGGTAGCGACAAAGGTAAACCCCTGGGTGATCACTTCATCACCTGGACCGACTCCCAGCGCAGTCAGCGCGACCTTCAGAGCGGCGGTTCCCGATGTTACCGCCTGGGCATTTGACGAGTTGCAGTATTTAGCAAATTTTTCCTCAAATTCCCGAACCTTATATATTCCCTTTCGCTGATCATTGAATTCATATCGAAAGAGAACACCCGTATCGAGGACATCCATGATCTCTTTTTTTTCTTCTTCCCCGAATAGTTCAAATCCCGGCATGACTCACTCCTCTCATTGTACGTTGTATGGAAAATATTTTTATTGCCGAGCCTTTAAGCGGGCAACCTTGGCCTTGATTTCTGCTTGCGTTTGCGCATACGCCGCATCGTCGCCCATAAAGAGCAGGAAATCATTATAGATGGCAATTGCTTTATCGATATGGCCTTGTTCTTCTTCGATTCTCCCCCTGCTGGTAAAGGCAATTTGCTCATATCCTTTGATATCTTTTAAAATATCATATTGTTTGGCAGCTTCTTCGAAACGCTTATCGCCTTCCAGGGCCTGGGCCAGACCGAAAACCACCAGCGGGTGCAAGGGGTTGGACTTTTTGACGTCGGGCAATACCTCGGCATATTTTTTTGCGGCATCGGCATAGGAGCCGTTCTTCATATCCAGCTGAGCAATATCAATTCTGGCCCAGAGTGCTGACGGGGTACCGGAATATTTTTCAACAACGGCGCTGAGTGCCGTGGCCTGAGTGGCCTGGTCGGCTTGCAGAGCCGTTGCCAAGGCAGTTGATGACTCCTCTTGAATGCGCTCGCGATATGATCCGTACAGTGCCCAGGAGACTATGGCAATAACGATAATCACTAAACCAATCTGCAGGATCCTTTGATTGTCTCGAATAAAATCTATCACTTTGGGAGGAAGATTGAAATGTTCCAACAGTCCTTCAACCTTATCCATATTTGATTCGGCAGTCAGTTTTTTATCAAACACACTCTCACCGGCCATGCTGCTTACCTCCAGGTAATTTTTATGTTATGATGGCCTCGCAAACCGGGCCATCTTAAAATCGAGATTTTTACGAGATGATGTCTTGGACAACACATGTTAATTTTTGGAACAAAGAAAGCAATATAATATATAGCTGTACCTCTGTCCATGCGTAAACAAGCCGCCATCTCTTTCGTTGCATCAAATACGGGCCAATGAATACATCAACCACGCCAAATATCCTCACGGTCAGTCAACTGACCCGGTCCATAAAAACAATTCTTGAAAGTGAGTTTCGATTTGTCCGGATAAGCGGTGAAATCTCCAATTTCAAAATGGTCTACTCCGGACATTCCTATTTTACTTTAAAAGAAGGCGCGGCGCAGATACGGGCGGTACTTTTCAAACAGCAGAAACGATTTGTCGAGCTGGCCTTGCAGGATGGTCAGGATGTCGTCTGTTTTGGCAGGATTACTGTGTACGAGCCACGAGGGGAATATCAGCTCGTGGTCGATTCGGTAGAGCTTTTTGGCACCGGCAGGCTGCAAAAAGAATTTGAACAGTTAAAACTCCGATTAGCCCAGAAAGGTTATTTTGCTGCCGAAGCAAAAAAAGCGCTGCCGCCCTATCCGGGAAAAATTGTTGTCGTCTCTTCACCAACCGGCGCTGCCATCCATGATTTTCTGAAGATAGTTACCCTGCGAAAATCACCAATTCTGATCCAGATTCTTCCAGTGAAGGTGCAGGGCAATCAGGCCGCCGGTGAAATCGCCGAAGCAATCCGGACCGCAAACAGTCTTGATGATGTAGATGTCATTGTCCTGTGCCGGGGAGGCGGATCGATCGAAGACCTCTGGGCCTTCAACGAAGAGGTGGTCGCCGAGGCCATCTATCACTCGGTTGTGCCGGTTGTGACGGGAATAGGCCATGAAGTGGACTTTACTATTGCCGATTTTTGTGCCGATTTTCGTTGTCCGACCCCCACCGGAGTCGCCGAAAAGCTGATCCCCGACACCCATGCCTTGCGTCAGCATCTGGCGGCGCTGCAAAACAGCCTGGTGAACAGGATGCAGCGAAAAATGTCGTTTCATGAGCAGCGTCTGCGCCATAGCCTCCGTATGCTGGGCAATATGAAAAACATATTCAAGGATTCTGAATTGCGGCTCCAGCTCAGCAAGTCCTATCTGTATCAAGCAGCAACAAATAATCTGCGCCGCAGGGAGGGGAAACTGGAAGCCTGTATCCGCAGACTGCAGGGGCAGGCACCTTCCCGTTGCATCGAATTACAGCAGAAACATCTCCATTTTCTGACTGCGCAACTGCACAACCATATCCGACGGATCCTTGAGCGAAAAGAGATGGCTCTCGCCGAACAGGCCACCCTGCTCAACAGCGTCAGCCCCCTGGCCACCCTTGGCAGAGGCTACTCCATCGTCAGAAAATTGAATTTACAAGATGGTTCCTACCAGGTCATTACCAGGTCCGCCGACACATCCGTGGGCGAAGAACTGAATATCCTGCTGCGTGAAGGGCAACTGGACTGTATCGTCCAAAAAAAGCAATAATTTACCGGCAAGGACAATCAGGTGCAGGCGATAAGGGCTCAGGCCGCCTGTTTTGTCGGCAGCCTGAGAAGCAACTGTGCTGTTTACAGCAGCTCGAGGCCTGAGAAAAAGTAGCCAATTTCAAAAGCAGCGGTTTCCGGGGCATCGGAGCCGTGGGTGGCATTTTCGCCAAGAGAGGCACCATACAGACGCCTGAGAGTCCCTTCGGCCGCATCAGCCGGATTGGTCGCCCCCATCAGATCGCGCCACTTGGTTATTGCCTTGTCTGCTTCCAGGACCATCACGATGCAGGGGCCGCTGGACATGAAATCGGTCAGTTCGCCAAAGAAGGGCCGTGCTTTATGGACGTAGTAGAAACCTTCCGCTTCGACCTTGCTTAAATAGAGTTTTTTAAGGCCAACAATCTTGAACCCTTCCTCATAGATGCGGCTGATTATTTTACCGCTGTTCCCATCGGCAAACGCATTTGGTTTAATAATGGCAAATGTCCTCTCCATATTCTTTTCTCCTCGAATAAAGTTTTTTAGATAAGCACCAAGCGTACGCCGGTTAAAAGGATACAAAAAATGATTGAACCCACTATGACCAGGCGGTTTACCCTCTTGATATCTTCCGGAACAGGTTCACAGGCCACGATGCCGATATATGGTTTTTCAACCACTTTATCAAAATACACCGATGGGCCGCCAAGTCGGACACCAAGTGCCCCGGCAGCGGCCGCCTCGGTATGACCGGCGTTCGGGCTTGCGTGATGCAGTCGATCTTTAAAAAATACCTTTGCGGCTCCTCTGTAATCCAATTTCAAAAAAAATGCAGCTATTATCAAACAGGCGCCGCTGAGCCTGGCCGGGATAAAGTTTACCGCATCGTCGAGTCTCGCGGCAACTCTGCCGAACTGGAGATATCGCTCATTTTTATAGGCGATCATCGAATCCATGGTGTTGATGGCCTTGTACAAAAAGGCGCCGACAACGGAGCAGCTGATTGGGGAGAGCTCGAGAACAGGCGCAAGGCAGCCGGCAAGAATCGCGAAAAAAATCGGCGCGGTGATCCCATCGACCATGTTTTCAGCAACGGTTTCAATTGTGGCGCGGCAGATACCGTCTTCATCCAGTTTACTGGTATCGCGACCAACTATCCTGCCAACAGCATTACGGGCGTTTACCAGAGAAATATCCTCCTCCAGGTGAACATATACCGCATTGCTGTGCACCAGCAGGTCTCTGGCGGCAATGGTGGTATAGAGGAGGAATACGGCGACAAAACCACCAAGGACCGGAGAAAATGAAGCAGCGATGGAGAGTATCAGGGAGACGATCCCTGCCGTCGCACCGATAACCATCATAACGGTCAGCCCTCCCGCCAGATAAAGATTACCGGTCCTCGACCGGGTGATACGTTCACTCCAGGCAATCAGTCGGCCGATTGCCCGCACCGGATGCGGGAACCAGTGGGGATCACCGATAAGGGCGTCTAAAACAACAGCTGCGAGAAGTTGCAGAGAATAGATCATAATCGTCAGGATATTGAAGTATCGGTCATTATATTTTCAGCAGGCGATAGAGAGCGTCCATATCGACATTTTCCCGAACACAGGCGGCCAACCGGTCGAAGCCGATTTCCAGGTTATAGGGTGCGAGTATTTCACCTGCCGGCTGCAGCCCCGCCCTCTGGCGCAGGTTGTCAATAAACCATCTTCTGAACTCATCGCTGTCAAATATGCCATGGAGATAACAGCCCCAGATTTTTCCCGAATCCTCCATCTGGCCGCAGCTGGTCCCGTCATCAAAGTGCAGTACCGGCCTTCCGCTTATGGATGAAATGCCGTGGTGTATCTCGTAGCCGAAGATTTTTTTGCCGGAGAGTTGGTGTGTTCCGGATTTGCGGGTGAGGTTTTTGTCGTGCTCAATAACGGTTTCCATCGCAAGATAGCCAAGGCCCGACAGCTGGCCGTCGACCGATTCAATTTCGTACGGATCGTGGATCAGAGTGCCAAGCATTTGATATCCGCCGCATATGCCGATGATTTCACACCCCTTCTCCAGGCACCTGCCGATTTTTTCGGCAAAACCGCCGTCTTTGAGAAAGCGGAGATCATGAATGACATTTTTTGATCCCGGGAGGATAATTGCCTGCGGCGAACCTATATCCGCCGCATTTTCGACAATGCGCAGCGTGACATCCGGCTCTTCCAGAAATGGCTCGACATCGGTGAAATTGGAGATATGCGGCAGGTTGATGACGACAATTTCAATGCCGGCTCCTGTATGTTGCTTGTTAAAGCTGCCTTTTTTAAAGGAGACCGAATCCTCTTCCGGCAGCCCTAAGTTTTTCAGATACGGGACAACGCCGAAAACACTGCGGCCGGTATGCATTTTCACATAGTCGTGGGCGGCTTCAAGCAGTGAGGCCTGACCGCGGAATTTATTGACCAGGAAACCAGCCACAAGCTGTCTTTCCCACTCGGCAAGCACCTCCATTATCCCGACAAAGGAGGCATACACCCCGCCGCGGTCGATATCGCCCACCAGAATAACCGGTGCCTCGGCGTATTGGGCCATTTTCATATTGACGATATCATCGGCTTTGAGATTGACTTCTCCCGGGGAACCGGCTCCTTCGAGGACGACGACATCAAATTCCTCCGCCAGGGCGTCATAACTTTTACAGACAGACCCCCAGACCTTGGGTTTATAGCTGTTATAATCGAGAACCGACATATTGCCGACCGGCTTGCCGCAGACAATAATCTGGCTTCCCGTGTCCGAATTCGGCTTGAGCAGGATCGGGTTCATCCGGCAATCCGGATCCAGGCGTGCCGCCTGGGCCTGGACAACCTGCGCGCGGCCCATTTCGTCGCCCTGCAGCGTGACAAAAGAATTCAGGGACATATTCTGGGCCTTGAAAGGGGCAACTCGCACCCCGTCCTGATATAAAATCCGGCACAGGGCTGCGGTCATTATCGATTTTCCAGCATCGGAACAGGTTCCCTGAAACATGATGGACCGGGCCTTTCTGCGCGGAATCTTCCGGATTCCATCCCTGGCAAAAAAGTCATGGAGCACGGCAGCCAGCCGCTGATTTTCCTTTGCAGTTCGAACCGCCACCCGAAAAAACAGGTGCGAGGAGGCAAGCCCTTGATAGTTTTCACAGCGACGAATCATGATGCCATGCCCAAGACAGAAATCCGCCACTGCGGCTGCGTCGCCACCGCTGACAACCTTGACAAAGAGGTAATTCGCCTCGGAATCATACACTTTCAGCTGGGTAATATTGCGCAGTGCCCTTTCCAGCTCCCGGCGCAGGTCGCGGCAAACCCGCCTGGTTTTATCTTGATATGCACTATCTCTGACTGCCGCCGTGCCAACGGCCTGGGCCAGGCTGTTCACCGTCCAGGGCGGGAGATTTTCTTTTACCTGAAGTGCAAGAGAGGGCGATAAGACCCCGTAACCAATACGCAAGCCGGGAACCCCATAGAATTTGGTCATGGAATTGAGGGTCAGGATATGAGCTGCCTCTGCGCCCAGCGATCGACTTGCCTCGATAAAATCGAGAAAAGCTTCATCGATGAGGAAATAACTGTCCGGAAAATCTTGAATGAGCGAGAGCAACTCCGCGCGGTCCACGGACTTACCGGTGGGATTATTGGGGGTGGCAATGATGACCAGATCTCCCGGCTGGATCATGGCGCCGAGGGTGCGCAGATCAAGGGTGAAATCATCTTCTTCCCGGATAGTGCAGAGAGCAACCGGCCATCCGGCTATTGCTGCTGCCCGGGCATAGTCAACATAGGAAGGTACGGGAATAACGACCCGTTTACAGGGAAGCACCCGCATAAAAGCATACAACAGCTCAGTGGTGCCATTGCCAACGACAATATGTTCTTTCGATATTTTGGTATGGTCGGCAATGGCCTCGATAAAACTGGTATTCTCGGGGTCCGGATAATGGATAAGCTTTTCCAGCTGGCTGCTGATCAGCGGGCGAAACCATTCCGGGGGGCCAAGTGGATTTATATTCGCACTGAAATCGAGAATCTGCCCGTCTTTGTCTGCTGCTTCACGGAGTGTTTTATGGATATTGCCGCCATGTTCGAACGTATTCATAACTGTTTAATTGCGTTGCTGTTATAAAAATGAAAAGGAAGCGGTAAAGGCGACAGCCGTAATCGCCTCAGTCAGTTCGCAGACCGCCCCGAGGGTGTCGCCCGTCGCTCCCCCCAGGCAATTCTTGCACCATCTGCCAAAAAAATAATTCATCGCCAGTATCGCGATAAGCGTTACAATTAACCGCGACGGCGCCAAGGCTGCAAGCAAAACTGCCAGGAGCAGAAAGGCTGACATTGCCGCAGTCTTGCTCCGGTCGGAATAAAAAAGATTGCCCAGGCCTCCTTCGGCTCTGGCATACGGCAGGCGGGCCATTGAAAAAAGGATCGCACTTCTGCCGGCAAGTGGCATGAAAAAGATTGCCAGGCACAGCGTTTTCGGGGCCATTGCGCTGAGGGCGCTGTATTTGGCAAGCAGAACACAGACCACGACGACCACGCCCATCGCCCCCGCCCGACTGTCTTTCATGATACGCAGACAATCTTCGCGGGGCCGGGAACTTAACATCCCGTCAGCGCTGTCGGAGAGTCCGTCGAGGTGAAGAAAACCCGAGATGAAAGCAATATAGATAAGGGCAATAACAGCCACGACCTGCTGCGGGAAAACGAGCAGGAGAAGATGTGCCCCCAGGAATCCCGCAGCTCCGATAAGCGCCCCGACAATCGGAAAAAAGATCAAGCATTTATTGAAATGGTGCAGGTCGTCTGCTGCCCGCCAGGATACCGGCACAATAGTGAGAAACCGGATAGCGGTGCACAGCTGCGCCAGTCGACGAGGCCATCTTTTTTCCGGGGTGATCATAATGTCCTGAACCGATTATTTGTCGGCCTGGGCGACTGCGGCTTCCGCAAAGGTTGCCATCTTGGTCAATATCGCCGCAGCGCCCTCAACCAGATTCATGGCCACTGCGGCTCCGGTGCCTTCCCCCAGACGGAAATTCAAATCAAGCAGTGGTTTTTTACAGCCAAGGGCCTGTTGCATCGCTTCATGGCCGGGCTCGACGGATCTGTGGGAAAAAATCAGGTAATCCCTGGTAAACGGTTCAATTTTATAGGCTATCAGGGCCGCTGCCGTGGAGATAAAGCCATCAATGACAACGGGTTTGCCGTTCGCGGCAGCACCGAGGATCAAGCCAGCCAGACCGCCGATTTCAAAGCCGCCGACCTTGGCCAGGATATCGAGCCCGTCCTTGGGGTCTGGTTTATTCACTTCCAGAGCTCTTTTAATGACCGAGACTTTATGTTTGACCTGCTCATCATCCAGCCCGGTACCCCTGCCGGTCAGCCCGGCAACATCTTTACCTGTGCAGACAGCAGCAATCGCCGTGGACGGCGTCGTATTGCCGATCCCCATATCGCCGGTACCAAACACATCGAAACGGGTTGACAGATCGTTAGCGACATCGATGCCGGACTCTACGGCCCGTTTGGCCATGGCCTTGCTCATGGCCGGTCCGACCGCCATGTTGTCGGTCCCCAGGCCGACCTTTTTGTTGATGATCTTATTGCTCTCGACCAGATCTTTCAGGTCGGCTGCAACCCCCATGTCAACGACGAAGACTTCAGCTCCGGCCTGGGTCGCGAGCGCATTAATGCCCGCCCCGCCGGCGACAAAATTGTAAACCATCTGCGGAGTCACTTCACTCGGGTATTTGGAAATATTTTCGGCAACCACGCCATGATCGCCCGCCATGGTGACAATTGCCTTTCGCTGCACCCTGGGTTGTGTTGTCCTTGTCATACCGGCAATATCAATGGCCAGGTCCATTAAATCGCCAAGGGCCCAATAGGGGATGGCGAGGTTGTCCAATCGATTTTTTGCGGCATCCCGGCTCGCTGAATCCTGCGGGTAAATTTTTGCAATTGTTCTTTCCAGAAGGCTCATGATTTCTTTTCCTTTAGCAGTCATTCTCGGTTCTTATTTTTTAAGCACGAGAGGTATCCCACAGCTCACCAGGATAACCTCATCTGCCCATTTTCCTATCATTTGATTGCAGGTTCCGACGAGATCGCGGTATTTGCGGGCCAGTTTATTGTCCGGCACGATCCCGAGCCCCACCTCATTGGTGACACAGATCACCGTGCCGGTAAAGCTGCGGGTAGCCTCAAGCCATTCGCGACAAAGTACGCCAATGCGGTGGTCATTTATATCGGCTCCCTGCCCTTCATCGGTAAAAAGAATGTTGTTCACCCACAGGGTGAGACAGTCAATCAGCACGACATCAATTCCCTCGTTCGGCTGTTGGAAAACGGCGGCCAAATCCGTTTCGCTTTCTCTGGTGATCCAGCCCCGCCCGTGTCGTTCCTGTTGATGTCGCCTGACCCTCTCCGACATCTCAGGGTCAATTTTCGGGCAGGTTGCCACAAAAAGACGTTTGGTCGACAGTGACTCGGCACGCTCCAGAGCATATGAGCTTTTACCACTTCTTGCTCCTCCGGTCACAAGAATAATTTTTGCCATTTTCTCAACCTTTAATATTAAAACCGGTAAGAACCCCGCCTTCGGGATAAAGACGAATCGAACAGAAACAACCCGGTCTGATATCAAAAACCAGGTATTTTTCGGCAGGAAGCCTCAGCAACTGGCAGAGGAGATGTCGGATAACCCCGCCATGAGCTACCACCAGGAGAGTATCTTCTCCCATCTGCTCCAGCTCGGTCGTAAAAGCTGCAATGCGGTCGGTAAAAGAAATCAGGGATTCCCCGTCAGGGAAAGTAAAACGATGGGGATCTGCCACCCAGGAATCAACGAGGTCTTGATCACATTGGACAATTTCGGCGAAATTTTTTCCTTCCCAACGACCGAAATCTATCTCCCGCAGCAGGTCATTGAAATTGCAGGCTGCAGGAAGATTGAGCTCTGTCATGGTCTGTCGGCACCGAAGCAGTGGACTGCACTGTATCCGGGCAATACCTTTTTGCCGCAAGACCATGCCTGTTTTACGCACCTGTTCCCTTCCCTGTCGGGTCAGTGGGGCATCCGTTGTACCAATGTAGCGTCCCTGCAGACCGGTATCGCCATGACGCAAAAAGTAGAGCTCTTTTTCCTGCATACGTATCTATCCTTTGGAAAACCGGGGAGCAGGATTCTGCTTTCCCCGTTCTTCAGTACCCTGAGACAGATTATCTTCCTGTAAAAATAGCGGAAAGTAATCTTTCAGGCACTAAAAGTCTACGATATTTAAGGGAGAGAATTGGAAATTTGGCGGATCCGGGGCAAATTGGGGGAAAGAGAAAAGCGTTTACAGGAGAGGTCGGTAAACGCTTGCCACCTTTTATAGCAGGTTGCAGCTCAACACGGAAATGGGAGAATGCCGGAAAATTTTTTCCGCTGTCGTACCAAACATATAATCCTGGAAATTGGTCCTGCCCCGTGAGCTTATGACCAGGATATCGGCTTTTTCATCATCGACAACCTGCAGAATCTGTTCATATGGAATTCCGTTTTTGACGACGGTCCTGAAAGAAACCTCTGCCGATACCCATTGCGGCAGGAGTTCTGTCAGTTGCAGCTGACGTTTTTGGGTCTCGTCCTGGATAAATTTCTGCACGACTTCGCTGGTGAAATGTTCATCATTCAAGTCTGCAGCCACCTCTTCAATACGGGTTTGATTAATGACATTTACCGCCACAATTTCCGCCGAATTATTTTCTGCAACCCACGAGGCGTATTCGAGGATTTTGGGAGAATAGTCAGAAAAATCGATGCCGACCACAATTCGTTGGATGTTTTTCATTGGTATTCCTCCCCGGATCATTGATGCCGACTGAATTTTTCGCGGTTTCTGACACTGAGCACAGGGACCGGTGCATGCCGAAAAACTTTTTCCGCAGTGGAGCCATGCAAGGTCCCGATAAGATTGCTTCTGCCCTTGCTGGCGATCACCACAAGATCAATTTTTTCTGTTTCTATGGCATGCAGTATTGCATCATAGGGGATACCTACGTGAAAAAGAATTTTCAGCCGCGCCCTGTGATCCTGGAAATGGTCCATGATCATTTTCTCGAGTAATTTTCGCCGTTCAGTCTCCACTCCTTTTACATAGTCCTCAGGACTGATCATTTCCGGAAAATTATGACTTATTTTCTCCACCACATTGACATCTTTTTTGTCGATAACATTAAAGAGTACAATTTCCATCTGCTGCCCTTTCGTCATCGTGAGGGCGGATTCTATGGTTTCTAACGAATAATCGGAAAAATCGACGCAAGCCATGACTCTTTTGACAGTCTTCATTGAATCACCCTCCTTTTTCTACAATCCTTTGGCAATCAGGACATCGCAGGGTGGATCGGATAAAATTTCCTTCGCCGTTCCGCCAAGTTTATAGGGCATGATACTGACCTGGCTATGCGTACCGATGGCAATCAGGTCGGGTTTTATCTTAGCCGCCGCATTCAGCAGGCAGGCATACGGTTCGCCTTTTACCGTACCAGGATGGAAATCCTGTGGAGAAATCTTATGTTTTTTCAGTATTCCCTTGCTCTTTTCGACAAATTTTTCCAGTTTGTCCCTGGCCAGATCTGCGAGAACGTCTTCCATATACCTGGCCATATGCCCCCCCATATACATATACGAATGAACCAGGTGAAACTCGGCCTTGGGAGCGAGTTCAAGCGCGATATGGAAAGCCTGGGTCGACCCGTCGGAGAAATCAGTCCCGACCAGAACCTTGCCATACCCGGCGCTTGGTTTATCCCTGACCATTAAAACGGGAGTCATTCCTTTGCGAATCACCCTTTCAATTGTTGTTCCGACAAACATATCAATCAATTTCACCTTGCCATGGATCCCCATGACAATCAGCCCGGCCTTGACTTTTTTTGCCTGGTCAATAATTTCGGCAAACGTTTCGCCACCTTCGATCACGGTAAGGGAAGTTTGTGATTTTTTTAATCCTTTGACGGCTGCCAGAGCATTTTTCAAAGTTTCTTCAGCATCCTGTTTAAGGGAAATTGTTGTCTTTTTCTTGCTGGAGAAGGCGTAGACCGGGCAGATATGGACGACGTGCAATTTGGCCGCAAGGGTTGACGCAAGTTGAACCGCCCGGCCCAACGCACGATTTGTTTCGGTTGAAAGATCTGTCGCCAGAAGTATATTTTTCATATTTTGCTCCTTTTCTATTGATACCAGCAGGGCCCACTCCGGCTCTTCCATAGAGTACGCATGTCTTCACGGTGATGAATTGCAGAGAATGTGCCAAAGGCTGAAAATTTGGAAATGTTTAATAATTACAGATTAATATACGAGTGTACCAATACATTTAAAGCAGAGGTGAAGGTGATCTACAAAAAATTGCAGATTGAGCTTTGCAGCTTTTTGCAGGCCGGAGCAGCCTGTTAAGGAATGTTGAGAATTCTTCGACGGTAGCGAAGCGTTGAGTATTTAACATGAAGAAGCTTGGCTGCACTGGTTTCATTGGCACCTGTCAGCCGCAGGGCTTCCGCGATATACTCTTTTTCAATAGATGCCAACAAGGAAGGCAGGTCAATCCCTTCCTCCGGGAGGGTGACGGTCAACTGGTCAGGCTGGTGCTGCACATTCTGGTCGGAACAGATATGCTGGCCACCGAGATCTTCCAGGGTCAGTTGCGGCCCTTTGGCAATAAGGGTCGCCCTTTCGATAATGTTTCTTAATTCACGAATATTTCCCCGCCACTGAATGTGTTGCAGTTCTTGTTCGGCCCTGTGCGTCATACCCGTCAGCGATTTGCCGAATTTATTGTTGAATTCTACCAGAAAATGTTTGGCGATAGGCAGAATATCTTCCGGACGCTTATTCAGGGAAGGAATTTCAAGCTTGATAACCCCGATCCTGAAAAAAAGATCTTCGCGAAAAGTGCCTTCATCTATCATTTTTTCCAGATTTTTGTTGGTAGCCGACACCACCCTGGTCTGGACGTGCACTATTTTTGTGCCCCCGACCTTATAAAACTCTCCCGATTCCAGAAAACGCAGCAATTTGGCCTGGGCGGCCAGGTCAAGATCGCCAATTTCATCGAGAAAGAGCGTCCCGTCAGCCGCTTGCTCTATTAAGCCTTTTTTGCCGGAGGAATGTGCGCCGCTGAAAGCCCCTTTCTCGTAGCCGAACAGCTCACTCTCCAACAGGTCTTTGGGGATGGCTGCGCAGTTGACCGGGATTAACTTGCCTTGAAAATTGGGACTTCGGAAGTGGATGGCACTCGCAATGAGCTCTTTGCCGGTGCCCGACTCCCCGAGAATGAGAATAGGGGTGTCAGGGCTCTTGGCGACGGTTTCAATGTAGTGCATTACATCCTGGATTACCTTGCTTTCGCCAATAAAAAATGGCAGATTTTCCTTGAGATATTTTTCCTGCAGCGACTGCACTTCCTTTTTCAGCCTGATGCTCTCCAGCCCATGTTTTATGGTCACCTCCAAACCATCCATCTGTAGAGGTTTTACCACATAATCGTAGGCCCCGAGACGCATCGCCGAAATAACCGTTTTAATATCCTCAAAGGCGGTTATCATGATGACCACAACATCAGGATATTCCTTTTTGATCTCCCGCAAGGCATCAATGCCGTTCATTTTCGGCAGGCCGATATCAAGCAGGATCAGGTCGGGGACCTCTTTTTTCATGGCGTTGAGAGCTGTTTCCGCGGTGAGGAAAAACTTTGTCTGATAGTCCTTTTGCAGGCTTATGGCTATTCCTCTGGCCAGAGACTGTTCGTCGTCTACGATATAAAGGGAATATGGTTCCATCAGCTAGTGCCCTCGCTTTTGACCGGAAATTCAGCTGTAAAAAGTGCGCCCCCCCAATGACTTGCGGCTACATGGAGAGAACCGTGGTGGTCACTGATTATTCGGTGGCAGATACTGAGTCCGATGCCAGAGCCATAATTCTTGGTGGTGAAAAACGGATCGAAGATTTTGTCTCGCAGCTCAGGACCAATGCCTGACCCGGAATCAGCAACGGTTATGACTATATACAGTTGTCCATCGGCACCGAATTTTTTTGATGTCTGTACCAGCAGCTGTCTTTTCCCCTGGATCTCCATCAATTCTTCTATGGCATTGGTGAGCAAATTTAATACCAGTTGTTCCATCAACTGCCCGTCCAGATAACATTCAGGAAGGTTCTCCGCCAGCTGAATTTCCAGGGCAACTCCGCTTTTTCGTATGGTCACCGCCGAAAGATCGATCGCATTGCGCACGCACCGGTTCACTTCCAATAACTGCATGGTGTGCTGGCTCGGTTTGGAAAAATCCATCACCCGCTTCACTACAGTTTCAATTTTATGCGATGCCGTGTCCATTTCGGCAATGGCTTCTTTAATATCAGGTAAGCTGGCTGTATCCAGATAGTCCCCGGCCAGGAGCCTCTTTAAAATGCTTAAATAAATATTGATGGTCGAGAGAGGATTTCTGATTTCATGCGCAATACCTGCAGCAACCCGACCAAGGGAGCCCATCTTGTCCTGGATGGCGACAAGACGCTCCAGCTCCTTGCGCTCCGTGATATCGCGGGCAAAAATGCAGTTGTACTCCCTGCCGCTGAAGGCAATATGATTAATATGGATTTCAACCGGGATGGCCTCTCCTGACATGGCAGAGTGGCTGGTTTCTTTTCGCCAGTTTTCCTGTTGTTTTATGATTTGCCAATCCTGCAGAAACCTGGCAAGAGTCAGGCCAGGGGTGATGTCGAACACGGTCATATCCAGCAGTTCTTCTCTGCTATAGCCAAGCTTGCTGCAGGTGGTGTCGTTCACATCAACAATTCTGCCCTCAGGATCGACCCAATAGATCATATCATTGGCGTGATCTATCGAAAAACGGGTGAACTGCAGGGCCTCGTTCACCTGGTGTTTTTCGGTTATATCCTGGGCGGTGGAGATAATAAGATTCTGTTCAAATAAGGGGATCCCGCGAACCGTGACGATCCGCTGTTCCCCAGATTGGGTGGTGGGAAGGAGGTTTTTCCATATCATTTTTTCCGGGTCGCGGGTTGCTATATCGCGCAAGACTCTCTTTTTGATCACCTTCCTGTATTTCGGATCAGGGTAGACGTGATCGAAAAAAGCATCGAAACTGGTCAGGGCATCTTTGGGCCAGCCGTAAATGTGCGTGAATTCGGCATTCATATAGTGGACAGCACCGCTGTCGAGCGTATGTACGGCAAGCCCAATCGGCAAATTGTCGAGGATGGTTTCGATGAATTTTTTGCGTTTTCTCAACTCCTCCTCGCTGGCTTTGAGTTCTTCGTAGGCTTTTTTGCGCCCATTTCCTTCTGCTAAAAGCCGGGAATAGGCGTTAGAGAGTTCTTCCGTTCGTTCGTTTACCCGTATTTCCAGCTCTTCACGTTCCCGACAGAGAACCGACTCAAGCTGTTTGCGCTTGGTAATGTCCCGATTGCTTGCCCGTCGACCGAGGTTTTCTCCCGCACTGCCAAATACCGGCTGGCAGGAATGAGATATCCACTTTTCTTCGCCCTGGCGGGTAATAATGCGAAAATCAAGGTGCGATGCCTCGTCTCTTTTTATCTCTTTATGCAGATGGTGAGAGAGCACCGGCTGATCGTCCGGGTGCGTTATAGACGCGAGCAGGTCTTTATTTTCGATAAACTCCGTCGGGTCATACCCGGTGATCCGCTTACAGGAGGGGGACGTGTAGATATGGGTGCCATCGGGTCCTATCCAGTATTCCCAGTCATAGGTGAACTCGGCGACGGCGCGGAATTTGTTTTCGCTGAGTCGGAGGGCCTCCTCAACTCGTCTCCGCCGGACAATCTCCATTTTCAGATCCGCATTCATTGCCGTAAGCTCTGAAGTGCGCTCGTCAACTCTTCTCTCCAGTTCCTGTTGCGCCCTGCGCAAGGCCTCCTCAGTTTGCCTGCGGACGGTGATATCCTGTAAGGTTTCCACTGCGCCAACGATGTTTCCGCAGACATCTTTTAACGGTGCAGCAGTAAAGAATACCCACCTGCCTTTATCACCCAGACCGGCAAAGAAACACTCAGCTTCATACGCGCCGTCAACGAGAGTCGATGCTACGATTTCCTGGCCAAAATGGCTGATAAGGGTTTCTTTTGATGCTTGCTCAACAATAAGATCGGCCAAGACCGGTTTTTCTTCCAGATAGAAGGCCTGCCACTGTTTTCTGGTGCCAATGATACTGGCCGCGGCAATTCCCGTCAGTCTCTCACAGGCAATATTCCAGTGGGTGACCCTGTGGTTGTGGTCTATCACAAAAGTTGGGATCAAACTTCCTTGCAGAATTTGTGCAATCATTTTGCCCCCTTGGACAAAGTAAGGCCTGCCTGTTCTCTGTACTCCGATTATCAATTAAGTTCAGTACAGTAGGTCCATAGGGATATGAATTTACCATCTTTTCCCGTAACACCAATATTTTTTGTTTTTTGTCCGTCATAAAAGCGGTACGAGCCTCGACTAATCGAGGCCGGATCTGCAAAAAATCCCATTCTGGTAAAATTTGCAGGTACCAGGGAAAAGGCTGGGTGGAAATGGAGGTCTTCAGCCAGAAGAGACTGAAGATATCAAAAACATATCCGTAAAGGATCTTATGGCGCCCTAGTTTATGGACGCCGACCCGGGCAGGAACCTGGAGGCGTTTTCACGTACCTTCCCGCCAGGAAGATACATAAATTTTCTGTTCTTTCGTAAGCGTATCGATAGGTATTTGCATGGCTTCAAGCTTCATGCGGGCAATTTCCTGGTCAATTTCGGCAGGGACAGGATGGACTTGCGGCGCCAGCTTCGATGTATTGCTGCAGATAAAGGCAGCACAGAGTGCCTGATTGGCAAAACTCATGTCCATCACTGCAGCTGGATGCCCTTCGGCAGCTGCCAGATTGACTAACCGTCCCTCGGCAAGCAGGCGGATAGTTCGCCCCCCGGGCACCAGATACTCATCTACATACGTGCGCGGCTGCTTTTTTTTGCGCGCAAATGTTTCCAGCGCGCAAATGTTGATCTCAATGTTGAAATGACCGGAATTGGCAATGACGCAGCCATCTTTCATCACTTCAAAATGAGCCAGGTCGATGACATTTTTATCTCCCGTGGCCGTAATAATAAAATCGGCCAGCGCTGCAGCCTCAAGCATCGGCATGACCCGAAAGCCGTCCATAACCGCCTCCAGTGCTTTGAGCGGATCAACTTCAGTGACAATTACATTTGCACCATGCCCCTTGGCACGCATGGCAATACCCCGGCCGCACCAGCCATAACCCGCCACGGTAAAGACTTTTCCGGCCAGTAAAATGTTGGTGGCCCGGACAATTCCATCAATGGTGCTCTGGCCGGTGCCGTATCTGTTATCAAAGAGATGCTTGGTCATTGCATCATTGACAGCAATAACCGGAAATTTTAATGCGTTATCGCGGGCCATTGCCCGTAGGCGGAGAACTCCGGTTGTGGTCTCCTCCGTCCCACCCAGCATGTCGCCGAGCAGTTCGGGGCGACCTTTATGCATTTCGCTCACCAGGTCGGCTCCATCATCCATGGTCAGCTGCGGCTTATGATCAAGCGCTGCAGTAATATGTTGATAATAGGTGTGATTATCCTCTCCCTTAATGGCGAAGACGGGAATGCGATAGTGTTCCACCAGGGCTGCGGCCACATCGTCCTGAGTACTGAGCGGGTTGCTGGCACAGAGCACCAGGTCGGCACCTCCAGTCTTCAACACACGGGCGAGATTAGCGGTCTCGGTGGTAATATGCAGGCACCCGCTCATGCGTATCCCCTCCAGTGGCCTTTGCCGCTCAAAACGTTCCAGGAGATGCCGCATGACCGGCATCTCCTTCAAGGCCCATTCCGTCCGATTCCGTCCCTTGTCAGCGAGGGAAATATCTTTTATATCGTGGTTGCCAGTTGTCATTATACACCATCCTTTGTTTAATCGATTTGGTCAAAACCCGCTGTTCACCACCCAAGCGCATATCCCGCCAGTCCCGTCAGGATTCCCACCCCAAGATTGATCGTCTTTACCAAAAAAAATTCATGTCGCGATTCAGCCAGCAAAGGCAGCATACCGTGACCGTCCTGGACAATGGAGTTGGCCAGAAAGATACTGAAAGGAATGGTGTTTTCAGCAAAGAGAGTAAGAAACAGCAGATGCGGGCCGGATTCGGGGATAAGCCCGACAAGACAGGCCAGTACCAGGATAATCAGCCGGTTTTCCTGCATCCAGCCCTCGAGGTGGAGGTGGTCCACCAATACATATAGCAGCAGCAAGGCGCCGAAAGTCCAGAGAAAGAGTCTTAACACATGGGTTTTCAGCACATGATTCCACAGATGCTCATCCAGAAAATGTTCCGGAACCGTCGACACAATAAAGAGCGCAATGGAGGAAAGGATAACCAGCGTCACCCGAATCCAGTTCCAGGCAGGTGGGCCTAGCTGACCGCTCACAACGCCAAAGAGAAACAACAGGACGATGGTCCCGAGAACCCCTCGGGCCAAGGAACACTGTGTCCATTGCTCCCGGAGCTGCCCCCAGGGAAAACACCTGCAGACATCCTTTTCATGAAGATCAAACTGAGTCGGACAGGCTGCCCGGTTTGATGCTTTCTTGCCAAAAAAGAAATCAGTGAGAAAGCCGACAGCAAGACCAATAAAAAAAAGCAGTATAAAAACAGATGGTGCCTGTTGCGGAATCATGGACAGCATGACAAATGCTTCATCACCGCTGGTGGCCACCATAGCTGCCACCAGCGCCCCCAGAGAAACTTCTCTGTGTATATACAGAGAAACGACAGCGAAGGCACCCAGGCATCCCGGACTTGCCCCTAAAAAGCCCGCCAATACATACTGTCGCCAGCGGCCGCCACGCAAACCCCGTTGCAGGACGCCCCGGGAGATGACATTGAGGTATTCGATGATCAGCATCATCATGAACACAAAGCCGGTTATCATTATGGCCTGTGTTATTGTATGCTGCAGTACGGTACTCATGTGCATGTCTCCTCCTGAAAGGATCAAGACCTGCGTCGCCTCATTACGGCAAAACGGTATCGTAATGGACCTTCCGCCAACGCATCTGACTCAAGGTAAATTCAAATCGTTAAATAAATGAATAAATTGCCTGATATCCTCTGCATCCGGATGTCCTTTGGCCGCAGGCGCATCGGCTAGCCACACCGGTTTTGGATCTCTTTTGCCTGCTTTTTCGAGCACTTCTTCAGCCACCTGGCCGGGACAGCTGAAAACGCCGCAGATTCGTGCCGGGGAAGCCAGTTCCTTCGCCTTATTTAAGCCATTTCTTGCGTGGTCCGAATCCCTTGCCGCGCCATGGGTGGCAAATAAAAAAACTTCCTTTTCGCCAATCTTCGGTAAAAAATCCTGGGTTGCGGTATCCGGCAGGCCTCCCCTTAGCCAGAAACCAACTGCGACAAAATCATAGGCCGACGGGTCCGGGTTGTCAGAAATGGAGAGTAAATCCTTTTCACACTGGAGTGCTCCATAGAGCGCTTCGGCCAGCTTTCTGGTATTTCCGGTCTTGCTTGAATACACAACAAGTGCTTTCATTATATATGCTCCTGATTTGAAAAATGAGTATAGGCGGTTGCATCGTTTCATCCGATGGT
>AMWB02155185.1_pt2 | contig 47413 bp, 79 predicted proteins | sample 200311 | NCBI WGS metagenome assembly AMWB02 (sample SAMN02737377, study PRJNA173069) | bioreactor metagenome | biome: anode biofilm in microbial fuel cells | place: USA: California | collected 2010-12-16
ATCTCCAGTCCATATAGTTGTATCTACTGCACTTTCATTAACACTTAATGTTCCAGTAGATTCAACACTACTAATTGATCCACTCCACGATGTAGTATCAGCGCCACTTTCAGTTACAACAAATGGACCTATATTTAATACCCATCCATCATGAATAGGATATCCATCATCACCTAAAAGTGGATCATGATTTTCATCATATCGAATACCATCAGTAAAAAATAAATAACATGAATCTGATGTACTTTCAGTAGCCGATAATGTCCCAGTTATTACTGAAGATGCTCCTTCACCTAAAAAATAACATGCATCATTAGTACTTTCAGTAGTCGAAATACTTCCAGAAATATAAATATTGCCAACAAACGTACTAACATCAGATAATGATTCTATAGACTCAATAGTTCCCTGAACTAAAGTATCTCCAGAAGAACTAAAAGAATCACTTCCAGTTTCTACTGATGTTAAAATTCCAGAACAAAAAACTATTCCTATACCAATAAATGAATCTAAGCCACTTTCAGAGCCAGAAACTTCACCATTTATAAGTAAATCACCGACAAAAGATGATATATCAACACCACTTTCAGTAACTTCTAATGCTCCTGAAAGTTCTTCAAAAGATAACTCTCCTGAAATACTAGAAATATCATTTCCAGATTCTGTAGTATTTAATCCTCCAGTAACTAAAACATTTCCAACAAATGAACTAGAATCTAATTCAGTTTCAGTAATATTTAAATTTCCAGAAATAGGAATATTTCCAGTAAATACTATTACATCACTACCAACATCATTAGTAGCTAAACTTCCAGAAATAATTGTTTGTCCAGTAATTGATAAATTATCAATACCAGATTCATTAATAATAAATGTACCAGAAACAAAAGTCTGTCCAGCAAATGCAGATACATCATTTCCAGAATCACTAACAACTAATGAACCAGAAATAGGAATATTACCAACAAATGCTAATATATCTGAACCAATTTCATTAACTGCTAATGATCCAGATATAAATACTTGGCCATCAAAAGATGTAGAATCATTTCCAGATTCATTAACTACTAGAGATCCAGAAATTTCAGAAGAACTTTCAGTAACAGTACCAGAAAATGCTAATGTATCATTTCCACTTTCAATAGCTGAGAATGGACCAATATTTGTTACCCAACCATCAGTAAGAATTACTCCTTGATCGTCAGTAAGAATTTCTCCAGTATATGGATCACGAAGAATCCCATCGGTAAAGAAAATAACGCAAGTATCCGATCCGCTCTCAGTTACTGAAAGCTCACCTTCGATAATACTCGCCGCAGCCGACGAACTAAGAATTAATGGATCATACGCCCAAGACATTAAGCTACCTTACGAATAGACCACTCAATCGATCGATCAGTTCCTGCTATTTTCTTTATTGTTATATCCCACCCGTGTAGAAAAGTTAGTGAAGGAATAACATGTAATGGCATTGCACAAGCACCAACAAAATTCTTAACATATATGAGTCGTTGTGTTGCAGATGAAGAAACCTTCTCATATACTTTTAGCTCAAACTCATCGCCTGCGGCCATAGCAGAAAGGTCTACATATGTCTGATAAACGCCACTTGTTGTTTGTGGAGAACTACTAGAGTATGTTGCGTCAGCAGGCAGAGAATGCTCAGTTGTTGTAACTGTCTGACTGTTTGTAATTTCTGTGATAGCCATACAATTAACCCACTCCTATAGCTACTGCGTTGTATCCAGTTGCGGGAGTAGTGCTGCATCTACCCCTAACATATAATGTTGATCCCGCTGGAACATAACAAAATCCTTGTAGCATGTGATGCGCACACATTTGCGCTGCAATCTCTGCAGTTCCATACCAACCTATTGGAAATGCTCGAATAATAAAATCCTTATTGGTGGCATTACCATATGCTAAATCTACCCAAGTATATTGTGCAGTTATAGTTCCGTTGCTACATTGTACTCCTAACTGCCACCACCAAAGATTTCTAGTCGTCGTACCTAATGATGCCCAAGAGCCATCAGCAGCATTACCAGGTGTAAAAGATACTCCTTGCGTATTAGTTATTGTACCTATTGTCTCAGAAACTTCACCTTTTAATACCAACTCAGGACAAGATGGCTTACCAAAAAACATCGCCCACACACGAACCGTTCCAGCAGTAGAAGCTACACCCTGAACTCGTACTGCAACTGAAGCTCCCTGTGGTATTCCTAATGGAAAATAGAATTCATTACAGCCAGTTGATCCTGCTTGAGTCTGTCCACATACAATATTACTGATAATAGCAGTATATGAAGTACCTCCAGCTTCGTCTATTCCTATATCGAGAAGATGACTTTTGTCAGTCCCAGTCGTATTTCCATTACTTATCATTATCCAAAAACCATGGACACAAGTAGTAATATTTGCTGCCGCAGCTACTCGAGTCCATGATCCTTCAGAATTGCTTGTTCCAGGAGTAACAGAAGTTCCTGGAGTAGCGCTAGGATTTGAGCCGCCATTATGGTATTGCCATCCCCACATAGGGACATTTGGCATAATAAGCATAACAATCTCTTATGCGTGCGTAATTGATCCAGCAGTCAGCGTAACAGTCTGTCCAGCCGTAATGCTTACCGAATCCAAATTAATATCTGCCCCAGTAGTGCCTACAGTCAATCCTGTTACAATATCTGTTGCATTACTAGTACGAATACGCGCAGCAGCTGCTGTACCAGTATTATCAGCAGAAGTATCAGAATGAGGCATAGTAAAAGAAAGAACTCCATTTGTTACCGAGCCACAAGGATCAGTTAATGGGATAGTTGCAAGTACAGAAGCCATTCCTGTAGTTCCAATTTCAATATACCCTGCAGATGATCCTGCATCAATAGCATCTCGTACTGCGGTCATTCTGGCTGTTTTTACTGCTGTAGTATATGTAACTGCCATTTTAAATCTCCTTTAATAATAAAAATTTAAGTATTCCATAAAGCAACTTCAGCTTTACGTCTATTAAATAATCCTTTTGATTCTTTACCTTTTATTTTAGTCCATCGCATTAATTGTTCTGGAACAACTTCAAAATAATTCTGATTTAATTTTTTAAGTAGTGTTGAACTCTCAAATGCACTAATTCCTACATTAAACGCAAAGCTAACTAAAGCACAAAATTGATTATTATTAACTTTTACTTTAAGTGAATCATCAACACATAAAGCAAAATTAAATACATCTGATTGAAGTAATTTTTCAGCATCATTTTTTGTAATTCCATTAGGATAAACATTATAAGCAATCTTTTTATTTTCTATTCCATGTAATAACTTACCAGTAACATCTCGCACTACATGGCCCCAACCTATTGTCCAATAACCTGCTGGGCATAAATATGGATTAAGATTAACTGTTGTAGGATCTCCATCAATAATACCCTCATAACTACGAATTAACTCAACAGCTTTATCTAACTTATAATTCATTATTTCTTCTTTTTATCTTTAGTTATTTTTTCATCTAGATCAATTTGCATTAATAAATCTTTAATCTGATCAAAACTAAAAAACCAAACACATTCATTCTGTAAATCTTGAAGTATAAAACGTCTTTTTTGATCAATTAATCCTCTACATTTATACTTCATTTTATTACCTTATCAATCAGAAATATTATCTAAAATAATTACAGGCAATTCATCACCACAATAACCACACTTATACAATAATCCATCTTGTGTTTCAATAATTGCCATCAATGAATTACAACTAGGGCATGGACGAATTACATCTTCTGGCGATCTTGAATCAGTAATCATAATTAAGCATCATTAACATCAGTTTGACGTCTTCTTTTACCTTGATCTACTGGACGCAGATTAAGTGCTCCCATTATATGACATACATTAGCATTAATAGAAGCTAGTTCATCACGCCACTCAAGAACAGCCTTATACATTCTTGAATCAATCATTCGCTCAATATCACCTTGACAAATACGCTGTATTCCATCATGCTCAGTTTTTGTAAGCCACATTGGTGAATCTTTTTTTAATTCAGCAACAGTTTTAATAAGACTATCTAAATCAAGTGCTTTTAGTTTTTCTACTATCTCAACAATATTTTCATATCGTTGTTTTTCTTCACCAACTATAACACCTTGTTTAAGTGTCCATCGTACTGCTATCCATGCTGCAACAACAGTCCCGCCTAACCATTTAATTATTTGAATAATAATATCAAGTATTTTCCCACCATTCTCAATATCTTCTGGAGAAATTGACACAATCATTCACCAAGTTTTGTCTTTTTTGTAAATATACTAGATACTCCATGGCCAGCTAATCCAGCAATAGCAGCAATAGCAGCACTTGATAATGCTTGATCAAGGTTAAATTTTGAAGCAAAAACAGCTACACATGTAATTGCTACCATTGCCACACAATTTTCTAATACTCCCCAATCCATATATTTATCCTATTAAAATATATAAACTTAATTTCTATTATTCAAACCTAACTCCAAAAGCTGTAGCACTTAATGGTTTTGCTACTCTATAAGTTCCACGAAAATCAAAACTTCTACTAAAATTAGATGCATTAAGAACATAACTTGTACTATTAACTACAAATGTTTCCCAATGATCATCATTAGTAATATCTGGATTTTCAACAGTTTGAATTTGAATATTTACAGTTTCAGTAATTTCTGCAAGATCAGTTCCAAAAAGAAAAACTGATCCATTTAGATTAATATTATCTATAACTAAAATTGCATTTGCTGCACTTGTAGTTGATCCAATTAAAGTTTTCTTTATCATAATTCATACCACTAAAATTAAATAGGCGGCGACAAGCACCGCCATATCATTAATAAGCCCGAAGAATCATGTAACTAAATGCATGAACAGTCGAAGGATCAGCCGAACAAGTCACCGTCATAGTATTAGCACTCATTTCAACTTTAAGAATACTATCCGTATCGTTAGTCGTATTATATACTACGATAGGAATATCAGTTGCAAGAGCACCAGTTACAGTAACAGCTTCAGCTGCAGCACCACCAACAGTCGTATGCGTTCCAGCATATGCAATATAATGTGATGGTTTAAATGTACCTCTTGGCCTCATCACTACATAATGAAAACTATGTGCAGTAGCCGGATCAGCTGAACAAGTAATCGTAATAGTATTTGCAGTACATGCAATCTTTGCAATTACATCAGTATCGTTCGTTGCACCATAATTACAAAAAGCAATATCAGTAGCTAAAACACCAGAAACTGTAATTGCCTCAGCAGTCGATCCGCCAACCGACGTATATGTTCCTGCATAAACAATATCCCACTCAGGAACAATATTACGTCTCAACGTAGCAAACACATAACCATGAGCAGTTGAAGGATCAGCTGAACCAGTAATATTAATTCCATCTACAGCCGAAATTGCAGCAACAATCTGATCAGTATCATCCGATACTTTATGATTGACAAAAGCGATGTCTGTAGAAAGAATTAATCCAGATCTAGTAATAGTTTCAGAAGTATCTCCACCTGCACTTGTAACTGGCCCGCCCGCACACTTAATACCATAACCAGCAACAGGGCCAACAGGAACAAATAAACACGAACTTACTGATCCATGATTAATCCATTGAGTTGCTTGTCCAAGTGCTGTAGCACTTTTAATAAATAAACATCCAGGTTTATAACCTGGACTCCCACTTACTGGAACAATATCGCCAATCATTGCAGATGATCCAATGGAACCACCAAAAGTAACTCCATTTGGAAAATTCGTTTTACCCATATCTTCTCCTATAGTATAAACTTGCTAGACCCACCAGGCGGGGCTTGCGCCCCGCATTCGTAGGCCATCAAACAAGTCGTAATGCTTGACAAGTCCGTTCATTTATGAACACCAAGTTTACGCACCAGGACTTCCGAAAATTCCACGAGGATCAGACCAACCAAACGATCCACGGAAAGTAGCTTTGAACTTAGCATTTTCAGTATCAAAGTCATTTTCAGTTCCAAACGAATCAGCGCGTCTTTCCATATACTTCAATCCATCAGGGCAATTAGTCCCAATAAACCAAGCATCAGCATCTGTCAAGTAATGATTAACTTTAACACCCTTTGGAAACTTCTTAGAAGCTCTCAAGGCATTAACATCATTATTAGCAGATCCAGACTGACCAATCGATTCAAGAATTCTAAAAGCCTCAAACTCAAGAGCTGATGGAATAATCAATTTCTCAGGCATAATAGCAATAGTTAATCCTCGATCAGTTTTAAAGTCAGAAATATCAATACACGCCTGCTCAAGTGCAGCCTCACTCAAATCAGCAGCAGTAGACAATTCATTCCGCCAAGTACCGCCAGACTTATTTGGATGATCAGTAGCACAAAGTTCTTTACCATCCGAATTAGATCCCATAGTATAAGAAGAATTAAATGCACGATTTAGAATATTAGCACCAATCATCTCCTTAGTCTGCCTAATTGAAAAAGCAAGTGCACTCGCTCGACGTAAAGCTACAGTTACAGCAATACCATCCTCATACATCTCACGAGTAATGATAAATCCGAGCCCATAAGTCACATGAGTATAGCGACTAACAAATCCCTGCTCTTGCTCATCATAAGCAATACCAGTACCTTCAGTCTTAACTGCAGCAAGACCAAAACCGGTAACTCCAACCTCTTCTTCAAAGGCTTTCGTTGATCCCATCTTTTCAAAAATATCAAGATACTCAATAGGATACTCTTTATATTTCTGACCAAACCAAGTCTTTACACCCGGTACCAAATCTTTAGCAAAATTGCTAGTTGTAATAACGCCCATTATCTAATCTCCTTATACGTCAGTTGAAATAGTAAGACCAAGTTCATGCTCGCCAAAAAGAACTTCCCATTTAGCATAGTCACCAAGAGCATTATCTTCTCGATCAACCAAACGTAAAATTCGACAGTTACCAGTAGTATCAGTACCAGTATCACTTGAATCAAGTTCCATTGCAGATTTACCAGTAGTAGTAGATCCTGAACCAACTACAAAGTTAGTAGAAAGACCAACCATATCAGCAGTGATTGAGTTACCAGTACTATCTTCCTGAACCTCAAAAATAACCTGTGGATCATCAACTACAAAAGCATACATTGCAGTAGAAGCAGGGCGATAATTCCTATTAGGAGTATCTGGATGAGTCATGGTATAAGGATTATCACCGAACCCTATAACTACACCACGAACAGCTGCACCAGCAGTTGCCTGAGCAACAGTAGGAAACTTACCAGTAGCATCAGCAGATCCAGCACTCTTAACTGCATCGCCTTTAAATATTGCAGTACCATCAGAACTAGGAACATAATACGTATTTACTTTACCATTCCAGGGAGCACCATTCAAATGTTTGACTGGTTTAAACCCGAATGGAGTATCAGAATTTGCCATAATATAACTCCATTAAAATTTTTAACAATTTATGAAATACTTATTTCTCCATCCAAGCCATCTTTACCAGGACTTTTTGAGTTTCTTCTAATCTCATTTTCAATCTTAGTAATTTTAGCTTGAGAAGCTGCTCGATCTTCATTATAATATTCTTCAGGAATTTCCATCAATAAAGCGCGCTGACCCCCACCAACATGAGGATTAACAGTACTTCCCATCGTCGATGCTCTTCCAATCTTTGGATCACCAACTTGTACTTGTTCATCAACAAGATTCCAACCGGCAGCTTTAAAATTCTCTATCCTATCACCCTTGTCATTCACAAACCGTCGCACGAACCCGGATTTTTTCGGTGCAGTTAATACGTTCCGTGTACCTAAAGGAACTCTTTTTCTGACTTGCTTGTCAACATTACCCTTTACTTTCTCTTGATCAGTCATTCTAATTCTCCTATTATTGCATCTTTGCAATGTCGCTAATATATTGTTCTTCTGTCATAATACCACCCCTAACAAACTGATTCATAATTTGAACTTGCTCAGAAGTTAAATCAGCTTTTGTAAAAGTAGCTCCACTTCCTTTAACAGAAGATCTTTCAACAGGACTCTTTGGTCCTATAGGAGCTTTATCCTGATTTACAGGTTTACTTACTTCAAACTTTTCAGGAAAAACTTCTTGCACCTTATTACGAACTATCTTATAAACTCTTTCAAGTGGCGCACCTACATATTGTTGAGCAATAGTATCAGCAAACTTTGCCATATCATCATCTTTTAAATACCAATCATTATCCTTAATCCATTCATCATAAGCAGGATTACTAGAACTTTTACCAACTTGTTTATCTTCTGGTTTAGGAGCATTAATATCTTTTTGCTTTTCTTCAATCTGCTGATCAAGTTCTTCAACCTTATCAACATCAGCAAGCTCAATCGCAGCTTTACGTTCCTTTTTCAAAGCAGCAACTTCACCTTCAAGCCTCTTCAATTCTGCCTTATAAACTTTATCATTATGCTGCTTCAATGCCTCAACAGAACCATTCAAATCTTGCAACTGATTTTTCAAGTCCTTATTATATTGACTCATTGATTTTTGAATATCTTTTGATCGCAAGATATAAGTCCTAGCATCAACTGCATCTTCACCAACATGATCTTCACGCCAACCTAACTGTGTGGCAAGTTCTTTAATCGGATCAGCATCATTACCATCAGTTTCTTTAGCTTTACCTTTATCCAAGGTTGGCAGTCCATCAAGCGATTTTAAATCAATATCATTTTCTTTTTCTTTATTTTCAACAATCTTATCAGTAGATGGTCCTTGTAACTCAGTAATCATTTCTGATTCTGTTTTTGGATCATCAGTAGTTTTAACAATATCGTCAATAAATTCTTCCATCATAACACCCTTAATTTATACTTGGCTGATTAATTATATCAGCTTCTTCAAATTTTATTTCTTCAATAAGTTTTTCTTTATATGTTATAGAAAACCACTCTTTTCTATTTGGTGTGCTATAAGCATATGTATTAATTCTTTGTAAAATCTTTTGTTCTACTTTAAGAATATCAGCTAGTAATTTACTTACATAAACATAACTACAAGTATCTAATGGTCGACACTTATTATAACTACTAAGCCTATGTATTTTATCTTTTGTATATCCAACCTTTATATAATCTGGAAAAGCAGAATCAAAAATTAAATAGATAAAACCATCAGCAGGACTAGTATCATCTAATAGTTCCAATCCAACTAATGATTCACAAGTACGACACGTTTTACTAGTGTATCCATTAACTGCATTTACTATACGAAAATTATCATCAAGACTCTTTACTATATTACAAGCGAGACATCTTTTCGTATTCTTATATTTTTTGCCTCCCTTCATCATAACACCTATTTAAAAAAGTAATTTAGCAAGCACATCATTATCATTAATCAACACGTAATCCTGACCATCTTGGCCACGCATAACAACTCCAGCATATCGAGCATAGCTAACCTTATCACCAATTGCCGCCCAAGGTGAACCATCATCAATATCAGTCCAGGCACCTGGTCCAATATCTATCAGCTTTCCGATAGTTGCTGCCTGCTGTTCTTTGTCACGTGTTTCTTGAGGTAAGTAAATTCCACCAGCTGTCTTTTCTTCAACCTTATCGGGCAAAACCAATAAGTGCCCGCCAGTTGGAATTATACCAGATTGATTAATCATTATTTCGCTCATAATATTACCCTTTTAAATAAATGTTATTTCCTTAGTAACCACTCTGGGCATTAACTTCTTCAACAAAATTTTCATCAGCATAAGAAATATTTAATAACTGTTCAAGTCCTTCAATATGTCCAACAGCTCTGCTAGTTAATCCATGAGTATCTTCTGCATTACGCCCAATAGTAACTCCAGAATTTAATTTATTTTCTATCTTTTCCTTAACTGCTTTAATTTCTTCAAAAATCTCTTTTGTTACTGGATGTGTTTTCCACTCTGCAAACTGTTCTGCGCTTATCATACTTAAACTCCCTAAATTAAAAATCTTTTATTCTACAATTTGCCAATCTAACGCTAACATATCCGTTTGTGAGGCTAGCCAAGGAACTAAACTTTTTGGTGCATCTGGATTATCTGTTTGTAAACCAGTAGTATTAATATAAATATAAGGACTTGTCATTTTTGAAAACTGATCTGGTACTTGCAACTCAATAAATATTCCTTTGCCATTCCAACCTTGTCTAGCTACTTTTTTCTTATTCCTCAATGCTTCAATTGCATCTCCAAAATTCATAACTATTCTCCTTGATTGTTAGTTTCTAAACCATACTCTCGCTTTGATGTACTTTCCTTAATGCCTGATGGTGCTTTACCAATACTCATCTGTGTTCGGCCCTGTTCGATCTGATTATCAACAGATTTTTCTTCTAATTCAAGCTTCTTAGAATCATTCACTATTCCGGCAACATCCTTAGCCTGCTTAACTTCTGCATGAGGAATTTCAGCCCTGATCTTTTCAGTCTCTGCTCTGAGTTTATCTATTTTTGCACTAAGCTCTTCTAGGTCTAATTTCATCTTTTGCATTGTTGCTTGTTCTTCAGGACTTCCACCTTCTTGTTGCTCTGGGAAGAATTTATCTATTTCCTCAACATCAAGAGCAATCAAGTATCTACGCATAATCTCTTGATCATTCAGGCCCTGGCCACGAAGTTCAAGTAATGCTTTAGCTTTCATCAAGCGTTGCATCATTGTCGTAGAATTCGGATCACTAACTGGTTCTATATCAAAATCAGCACTTGAAAAATCTGCCTGAACAATCGCTTTTGCATCATCCATCACAGTACTATAAGTCATCTGATCGAGATAAAGCGCATTCAATCGTTTGATCTTGCTAAATTCTTTATACTGTGCTCGATGAATTCGCTTATGTACTGCAGAATAAACTTGCAATCCCTGTTCGATTAGAGCTAAAACTGACTCTGCTGGTACATTAGCTCCTGGAGAATTTCCTCCAAGAATCTCAGTCATGCCAGCAAGTTCTTTTCCTGCCTCAATCAACATACCAAGCAACTGAAATAATGTAGTGCTTGGCTCTCTAACTGGCATTGGAAAGACGTTCTTCCGAAGATCATCACCAGTAACATCAACTGGTTTCCATTCTCCTGACTTTAGTTGAACTGCCTTACCACGACCAAGTTTCAAACCTCTGCCAAGGAATCCAGATTGACGATTACTCAGTGTTCCTGCATCAATCAATTGATTCAGTAACGTATTAATTGCTGAGTTTGTACTCATCAGCAAACTACCGAAACCCATTCCATAAAATCCACCATCAACTGATGGCATGAATAAGTAACGAGTAAAATACTGTTCAGGAATGATCTTAACTATTGCTCCATTAGGATCTTGAACTCCTTGATCATTATTTGTTCTGATAACTCCATCAGAAGCCCATCGAGGTGAAATTCTGACAAGTTTTTCCGTTTCAGCATGAATCGTAACTATGTATGGTTCTTGATAACCATCTCCATCAAGATCATACCAACGATGTTGTTCCAGGAACAAGTGCGGAGTTTCATCATCTATATCAGATGTTTTATCTGATGTTGCTTGACCAAGTTCTTTAATGTCAAACTTGATGAAAGTTCCAGAAGTTATTCTTTCGACTATTTCATTGTGATATAAATAAATTCTGTGTGTAGCTCGTGGTGCTCTTTCAAGAGATTCAGCAAAATAATTAACTACTAAATCATCAGCAAAAACAAGTTCAGAAACATTATTTCTATCTATGCTATCAAAGTAACTCTTCTTAAAAGCACATCCGATTGCTGGTAAAGTAAAGAGAAGTTGATCTACACCTTCTTCCCAATTAGACATTTGACTGAGAAGCTGGAATGACATGAAATCGCTAATGCGATTAGCTTTTTCAACCTTAGCACCATCTGGATCATTGCCTATTACTCGACCTCTAACAACATTACTTCCTTTAATTAATTCTGGATAGGCACGACTGGCAAACTGAATACACGCATCAATGATCAGCGGATACTTGACGTTTGCTACAACTTCACCAGCATAAGTTTTCTTCTTAACATGTAATTTTGCAAGGTCAATGATTTGCTTGTTCAATTCTTGCCATTCAGTACGTGAAGCTAAATCTATTTTATAACCTTCGATAGATTTAGTCGTAATATCTTTAATGACATCAGGAGATTGCTGATCGGCTATATTAGTTACTAGGACTAAAGCTTCTGCGCGAAGGACTTCATTCTGGATTGCCTTTTCGGTGGCTTGATCTAGTGGCTGAACTTGTTCATTGAGAATTTCTTCCACAGGTTGTTCAGAAGCCCAGATAGGTGGGACATTGGATCCTGGGGCGCCGGCCAGTCTCTGCGCGCCTGTCTCGGAGGGATCGGGGGATTCGTAAGGTAAGTTTATTGCCATGATCTTATGCCTTAATATCCTGTAACATAATTAGTTTCTGATTCGTTATATATTTCGCTATCTTCCCAAGCCTCGAATTCCCAGTATGGTTTAGCGATTGCTCGATCAAGACCACTCATGACCAAGTATCTCATGCAATCCATCAGGTGATCTCGATCCTTGACAATTTGACCTTTCTCATCACGGCGATAAATGCGAAACTCAGAGAACCAGTTGACTAGCGATGCAAAGACTTTGAGCCTGTTTGTTGCAAGCATTTGCCAAACTTTATAAAGTCCAGACTCAACTGACTTGTTCGCATTGGTTATGTCTAGGCCAAGGCCTTGATATATGTCAAAGAGTTGCCTGCCATCTTCTTGTGATCTTCCGTGGGCTGCACTATCTACTACACCTGGAATCCAAATTCCTCGAGCTTTGATTCCTTCTGCATGGATCACGGGTTCAGCATTGCCTTGATAGTATTCACTGTAAAGGAATGTGATGTTGCTGGTAGGATCTGTTGCGGCCCACAAACAAGCAGTCTTTTTCCAACCTACATCAAGAGCATAGCAACGCTTCCAATGATCTGGGATTGGAAAATCTTGGACTGTTATGTTTGATTCGAGGATAGGATAAATAGCACCAGCTCCAAGTTGAGGAACTCCTTTAGATCTAGCTTCTCGCTGATGAGGTGGAAGTGATTCAAAGAGTTTTTCTTTTTGAGCATCTGTTAAATGTGGCGCATCATCCCAAGTTGCTTGAATAAGAAATCGATCACCTGATTGAACTTCTTCAACTTTGCCTTCAGGCATAAATTGGAGAACTGTTTCAGTGAGTCCTGCAAGTGGAGTAAAGGTCAGCATGATCAGACCATTTGTTGTCATGGTCCTGGTCAAGCATTCTGTGTAGATATCAAGTGGACATTCTTCATCTAGCCAGATTATATCTTGTTCAGTGCCCTCGAATGATTTGCGGCCTTCTGCATAGGATTTGATTTTGCATCGAGAGATGCCTCCGCTGATGTGACGGACGAGTATTGTGTCGATTGCGTTTGGTACGCCACCTGCACGAGGAGTTGTCTTGAGGATGTATTTCTCAGGAATCATTCCAGTGCCGTGCTCTTCAGGAGTTCCGACGAGTTTGTACTGGACAATGTCACGGGCAGTTGTGCTCGTTGTTCCGCAAGCCCATGCAGTAACTGGTTGAGTGAATTTGTGACCAATCCACCAATCAGGATATCGTCCTGTTAGGTGCAAGGTCATCTCATATGCACCAATGCCTTCTGACTTGCCAATGCGGTTTGCAGCCATGATGCAGCGTTCAGCGTAATGTGAACCTGCTTCAAAGAAGGCCATGTGCTTTGGATAGTTATGTCGAGAAAGCTTTCCAGTTTCTGGATAATACTGTATGATGCGGTTTTGCTTGATGCGCGTAGCTTTTTCTTTCAAGAGCTTGAGATATTGCTCTTTTTGATCACGATTCAAAAGGGAGATGTCTGCCTTAATTTGATCTGATGATGGGATTATATTTTGACTGAGTTCTTGCATTAGGTATGATGAGACCTCAGTTAAGATTGAAAGATGTTTGGTGGGATTTTAGATAACAAAGAAATGGATTCTTCCGATGTTGTACTAGGAGAGTCTTCAAGGTTATTAAAAACTTCATCAGGAGAAAAAGAATAAAATTCACCATTAACTTCAACATCATCTTGTGCAGGATCTGTGGTTACAGGATTAACAAGTTGATCGGAAGAATCCATTTGTTCGGTATCTAATTGGTGTTCATTTGTGAACGGCACTGTGGAAGGTTCATCAAGTTCATCAGATTCCACAGTTATTGGCGGTTGTTCTGAAAGCTGTCCTGGAGATTGAAGATATGTTTTCGCGATGCTTTGCTGCATTGCTGCGATTTCTGCATCTATCTCTTGATCAGTCTTAGTTTGCATTGTCATGTCAACATGCAAGCGATCTGGAGCTTTGTAACCTGTGCGATCGAGGACATCTTTGGCTGCAGTTAATTGAACTGCATGTGGAGCTTTTTCTGCTGGATTCATTACACGCTCAAGAACTTTTAGTGCGTTAGCGTTTAAGTTGACTAACTTCTTTCTAACGTCTAGAGTTGCTTCTTGAGCCTTGTCTTGCAGGCCTTCGAGATATGCTTGGCCGAGAGGAGAACGGACGATTTGAGATACAGTGCATGGAGTCATTTCTAGACGCTCTGCAATCTCGTTGTTTTTGTATCCGCTAAATACCATCTGGATTATGGTGCGGTGCTGGTTGCGAAGTTCTTTAAGCATTAATAAGAGATCCAGTAGAAAGGATTTGTTAAGTAGAAATGATTTGTTGAGTAAAAATGTACCGATTCTTTGAGCCTTGATTTACGGTACTATATATAGTAGGTAATTGCAAGAAAAATGTTAAATGTGGCAAAGATTCCCGTGATGGAACTTATGCCGGCATTGTTGCTGGCTGGCTGGATTATTTTTTGATTGGTGGATTGGTTTGCTGGTGGGATGAGTTTATTTGTTTGTTTGATATGCCGGCATTTGCTGGAGTGTGGAAAATACAAATGTATATAAAAGAGCCTTATCCGTCACGGGGGATCGAGGCATCGGGTCAGGCCAAGTGTCAGGATCTAAATAATTGTTCCCATGATAATCAGCTATTTCCAGGCAACCAGTCACCATTCAATAACTATTCCTATCTGGAAACTATTCTCATTTAATAAGCATTAATAAATAGCAACAAATATTATATCATAATACCTCACAAGAAATATTTACAGTTATTAAGAATCAAATTATCTGTACATAAAAATTATCTCAAAAATAAACTTGACATATAAATAACTGTGAATTATATTTCCCATATCATCAAGTAAATAGTTATTCAGATAACAAACTTTGAATAGTTGAAACTGAAAACAAAATACTTGTTGCCAAGACTTAAAAAAGTTACTAACATGATCGCATCAGGATAGAGAAACGGTTCTTTATCCTTCAAACGTGGAGACATTCCACAAAAAAATCCAGATAAGGAGTTTATCATGGCTGAATCAATTTACACCATCCTCGAGAATCAAATTGTACCGACACCTGTAAACGGAACAGATTATAATCCGACCTTACCAGCAAAACTTTTCCCCACTTCCGAGCAATTCGAATCACCTGAAAAATTGATCACGTGGGCAAATGAAAATGGTTATACTGCAAAACTCATTCAAAAGGGATTGCAGAAAGGTATTATTGAAGTTCGCGCGGCTTTCAAGAGTTGTAAAAAAGATGACCCTTGGACCGAACAATACGGCCAGAAAAATATCGACGCCATGGAATGGTCATCTGTTGATAGACCGAACCAAACGGGCGGGAAAGCGATTCTTGCAGCAAAACTCGAAGCTGGAATCAATATGGCACGTGCCATGCTTACAGCTGGAATTGATGAAAATATGATTCTCGCTAGTCTGAAACCTGTTTATGGCGATGAAGGTGCCGCAGCGATCATGACAGCTATTAAGTAACTATAGCTAGCTCGATTCTCACAAATAGCCCCCATTTGGTTATTCTGACCATTTGGGGGCTTTTCTTATTGGTCCTGAATGAAATAGTTTGAGCGTTTACAGGTCCACGTTTACAAAGGGTGAATGTATATATATATAACGACCCCCCTCATGCCTTAAAAAGAAGTTAGGGGGGGGGGCAGTTGTTAGTTGTAACTAATTTTTTTTGATATAGACCCCCTTAGACCCCACCCCACTTTTTTTTGATAACGGAGGGGGGTCGTTTTATTCATTTACATTTCCATTTGTAAACACGGCACCACCCATCAGCAAAACCACCCGCGTACCCTGCGCACCACGTGCCGCAAAAAACGTCAAAACAGGTCCTTCCTGCGATTTTCAGCCCTTCCAGCACTATCCACACACACGCACCACCCGCGCGCACCACGGGCAACCTAACCACTTTTTAACACGCACCAAAAACCGTCAAACAGCACCAAAAAGCCCTTTACAAACCCTTTTATACGTGTTACGGTTCTACACGTACTTTTTTTACCCGAACCACGTAAACAGACACGCCGCAAACCGGAACCTGTAAACACGGCCCTGTAAACACGCTACCTAATATATAGCCCAAATATACACACAACCTCAACCGGAGTAACCACCATGACACCAAAGCAAAAGCAGCTCAAACTTCAAACCATCCGCGCACTAATAACTGGAGCAGGCTTCACACCAGATTCTTATGGCAACTATAAACATGCTTTTGAAGATTGCACTTACAGAATCAAACTCAAACCAATTAATATACGAATCGAACGCAAGCTGCCAGGCAACCCTAACTGGTACAAAGTAACTTCCCAGCCAATCGTTAACATCGACATCCAGAAACTCACCAACTGGATAGCAAAATTCTACAGAGCCAAGGAGACCAACAAATGAAATATACAATAGCATACAACCATTTATCAGAAGGTCAGCTCAAACGAGATAAAGCAATATCAGACATCAAAAACTACTGCACACCACTTCAATTCACCATATTGCAAACCATAGCAATGGAAGCAACTAAATACTTTCAACTTTCATTTGCTTGCTCATTTGCAGGCATATCTGGTTATCCAGTCGTAGCCTTATGGGATGAAACCAGACAAACCATGTTCGATATGACAACCTAACCATTTAAACCTCAATCTCAGCCTAGCAACCTCTGCTAGGTTGGTGTAGATGTTTAACTGATAACCATTAAACCTCAAATCAGGAGCAAATCATGGACATAATGGATTACCTATTAGACCAGCTCTATCACAGAGAATTCGTATCAACTCTAGTCATGCTATTCGGTCCACATGTAGTTTAAGCAGCCCATCAACTTGGCCTAATAACTATAATCGAAGAAAACGATCCAGAATACTTAACAGCAGAATTAGTAATCCACTAACCGACAAGCCGAAAGGAGCAAACAAAAATGTATAATCAATTATTTAATTATTCAAAAATTGGAGAATATATAGCAAATATTATAACTATAATTATTAATATTTCATTAATATCTTTTTGTTTATACTTAAGTTACAAACTAATAAAATTTTTAATATTTGTTTAACTTAATCAAAAGGAGCAACCAATGATACCTCGACGTTACTCAGTCAAAGCAACCAAATACAAGAAATGGTTTGAAATCATCGACCATAAGGAAAACAAATCCTTCTGGATGCACATAACTGATTTTGGCATAATCAACAAGCACCTTCCAAAATACTGCACTGATGATGCCAGAGCAATCTTTGAATTAACTCAACCAAAATAAACAAAAGGATAAATCATGTCTCCAGCACTTATAACCATTTCAGCCTGTCTAGCAATCTGCATCAACTTGATCCAGCATCAGCGAGACTTGCAAGACTTCCAGCAAACCATTAAACCAAGAACAATCAATTACCATTATGACTGCTCACCTAATGGCATCAAATACATGATTCAGGATCAGTTAGAAGATGAAACTATCGCAGCCATCTGCAAGGAGAACTAGCATGAACAATCACATCAAGCGTCAAATTGAAATCCTCAAATCCCAGGAAGAATTTTCAGATCGCTTACGTCAAATAACTTGGGCAAATTCAGAATCAGATGCAGATTTCAGACTTGCCTGTCTAATACAGTATCATCCATCAAAATCAACTCGTCAAATCTTCAACCATGCAGAAATTAATTCGAGGAATTAACATGAAACTAACAAAAGACATGAAATATCATCAAAAAGGATTATTCTATCATCTGAGAACCATACAAAAAGTAAAGCCAATAAATCATCTAATAGACTTTACTGGATCTAATTCAGTATTTATTAAAAAAACTAATACCCTGATAGAACTAGTAGATCAAATAGATCAAATAACCGGTGGAGAAGAATTCGATGTAGTATGGTATAATCTAGATGGACCTTATCTACAATTACGAATAATCTGTCATAATATAGATATTTATCTATACTGTAAAGAAATCTTAAGCGTATTAGAAAATTTCCTTCATGTAGAATGCAAATTGGAAGAAAAACAAGTAGCAACTACAGCAAGCATCAAAACCGTCAAAAGCATAATTTGCATCAAAGAGGCATAACATGACCGAATCAATCAAGCAAATCCTTACCCGACGCGACGGACTGTCACCTGGTGAAGCAGATGACCTTATCTTTGAAGCTCGTGAAGCTCTACAAGAATACCTAGAACTTGGCGATCTCGATGCCGCAGAAAATATATGCCAGGAATACTTCAACCTGGAACCAGATTACCTTGATGAACTTCTCTAAAGGAGCATAAACCATGATAGACATTCACGGAATAGTTCATTGTAATGATTGTAAAAAGAATAAATTTAATATTATTCAACACAAAGAAAATGTCAAAATACTTTGTCTTAATTGTGGCAGACTTGATATAATCTACTGGAACGGTACTTCTGATCCATCAAAAGGCTCAATGCGAAGATTAGATACTTTTGAATGGATCAAAAGATAAACGAATAACTATCAAATTGAGAGAATCAGCAAGCAACCAACAAAAATCTGATTCTCTTGATTTGCTAGTCAATCAATCATCAACTTTAAAGGAACTTTTAAATGACTTACATGCTTTGGTTGCACCAACTCTTAACCTGTAACAATGATTCTTGCATTATCATTGAAAGATATACATGGGACAACTTAATCGAACCAGTTTATACACAATTAACCCTGTCTCAACAAAAAAGACTTTGGACAATTTAAGGAGAATTAATTATGACCAGTAAATTACCAGAACGAGCAAATATGCCTGTAATTAGCGCAGCAGCTCATAAAACACTCAGCACTTATCCAACGTACAACAATCAACATTATAATCCAGCATCAAGCAAACAAATCACTGCGACATGCAAATCATGTGGCCAAACTTACAATCAAACAGCCTTAACTAGAGCACTAGAAAAAATGCCACAACTACCAGACTTTGATTATGATAATCAATGCTTAAATTGCATCAAGCTTGCTAGTCAAGCAATCAAATCATCAAAATATCCGGCAATTCGTGATCTTCGTCAAGACTTAGATGAGATATCAGCTGCTTACCAGCTCATTTACAACAAATGGAAAGCAGCATCAAAAGAGTTTCAAGATCTTGACTATCAAGAAAAACTAATAGATCACGAACAAAAAATACGTCAAAAAATACAAAGACTAACCACTAAAAAACCAATTGACACAAAAACTAATACAACACTAGCAATGCAAATCCTAGCAAACTTATCAGATGAACAAAAAGCACTCGTACTTGCCCAGATTAGAAAACAATCCAATTCAAACGCATAAACCTCGTCCGTTCACTTATGAACAACCAGTTTAAACACAATAACTTAATAGGAGATCAAACAATGCCAAAACGTTATATCATTGAAAAAATTGTGACTAAAGATGAATACAAATATGTAATAATCTTCAGTGACATGGGCCACCGTTGTGGATATGTAGCAGTCAATCCATCACATCCATTATTTGGTATTCATTATTTACAAGATATCAAATCACCTGAACTTCTTCAGGAAATAAAATCATCAACCATAGGCAAACGAAGTGTTGTAAGCTTATTCTGTTGGGACGGAGAAACTACTTCATTAAATATGCTCATGGACGTTCATGGTGGATTAACCTATTCAGCTATCGGTTACAAAACATCATATCCTACCAACCAATTCGATAAAGTATGGTGGTTTGGATTTGATTGTGGACATTATCGTGATGGAAAAGATATATTAATGATAAAAAAAGTATTTCCAAACTTGTATAACAAATTGGAAAAATATGGCTTCTTTTCATATGAAGGACAAGTTCGATCACTTGAATATGTAGAAAATGAATGCCTAAGTATGATCCAGCAATTAACCTGCATCAAAGATACTTTAGCAGAAACAAGAATTCTTATAGCATAATCGGAGACAAACAAATGAAAAGCCAAAGAATAGTATTAAGACTCAACGCGTATCAACTCGCCCGTGGTCTGCAAACTATCAGACAACTCGAGCCGAATTACAAGCTCATCAGTCTTAATGATCTTGTAAAAACAATCTATCATGATTATCTGGCAAAAATGTCCCTAAATCGTCACGATGACGTTCCATCGGACATAATAGCTGAAATTCTTGATTTCACAGGAAAATCCAGTCCATCCAAGAATATCACCATTGATGATCTAATGAAGTTAAAGCAATCAAAATCAGAAAAACCAATCGATCAACCTGAAGCATCTGAAGAACCTGAAGAACCTGAATTAGTTAAAGAAGATGAACCAATAGAAGAAACTGAAAAAGATCTCACAGATGAAATCCTTGCTGAAATAAACGCCCTATCAGTCAGTACAACTAGAAGCAAAGCATCTGATTTCAATGATCCAAATGAAACAGATTCATCTATTTCAACAGTAACTAACTTCAAGCCACCCAAAAACTGGATGGATTAATAAACGAAGGATTAAATCAATGAACATTATAAAAACTGATAAATTTTATCAACGAGAAAGAATATTATCAAATGATCATCCAGTACATTATGGATACATATACATATGTGATTCAATCATTGTATTCAGTGATATCGAAGGCACTGTAAAAGATTTAAAACAAGATACAAAATGTACTGAAGTTAGAAAATGTGATATTGGCGAAAGAGATTTATGGGAATTTTATCAATAAACTAATAGGAGCTATCAATGAAAAAATCACACTACACAGTCAAATCTTCTCGTAAATGCTATCGTTGCAGCAAATTCCTTAAGCAAAACCTCTTAACAAAAAAACCACATGCAACTCTGTGCTACAAGTGTCACCGCATATCAATTGACAAACCATCATATCATATCCCGCGCAGAAAGCGCATCGAAGCAGGATTGCCAGTACATTAAATAAGAGGCTTTAATATGATAAAAGAATTTCAAGGAGAATATCGCTGGTTAAGTAACTTTGCACCTATAGATATCAGACTAGGGAATTTAACTTTTCAATCAGTTGAACATGCTTATATGTCAATGAAGAGCACAAGTTTAGAATGGAAAACAACGTGTGCTAGTCCTTCTATGACAGCGGGAAAAATCAAACGATTAAGTAAAACCATTATACTAAGACCTGAATGGAATGATGATTTCAGACTTCGTATTATGGAAGATTTAGTCAGAATAAAATTTAAAGATCCTAAATATAAATCCTTATTACTAGCTACTGGAAATCAAAACATTCAAGAAGGTAATTACTGGAATGATAAGTTCTTTGGCATTTGCTTGAAAACATGTCAAGGTGAGAATCATCTTGGAAGAATCATTATGAAAATTCGAGATGAAATCAAAGGGGAAAATCATGAAAAACAATAAAACTAGAACAGTTAGCACCAGAATTTCTATTGATGAGTTTGCCAAAGCACGCGATGGCATGATTGCCCGTGGAGTTGCTCCTGATAAACTTGAATCAAATTCTGCAATCTTACGAACAGCAGTTCTTATGTGTTGCCTTCTAACTGAAGATCCAAAGCTACCTGCCAGCAAGGAATCAACAGAAATCATCAAGCAACTCTGGCGAATAACCAAGCGAGTTAAAAACATTGATCTCGATTCGTTATATTAATCGTCCGAATCCATACGAATGGAAGGCGAAGCCCGACCTGATATTGCATAGGAACTCAACAAACAACTAATGGAGAACAAAATGAAAAATAAAATTAATATTGAAATTGATTTAGAAGAATCATATGAAGATATTATATTAGATCATATAGATCATGTTATTTCTTCACAATTAAAAGATTTAATTAAAAAATCTGTTGATAATCAAATAAATCCAATGTTAGCAGGAGCAGTAAAATTAGCTATTTTAGATAAATTAGACTCATTTTTAAACGAAGAAATTGCCGTAACAGATAGATATGGAAAAGCAACTTTTATTGGTTCCATAGATGATTTATTGAAAAAGGAATTTGATGATAAACTTTTGCATCCAGTAGATTCAAATGGTAATAGATTAATCGGATGTACTACACAATCAACCACCTACATTCAATGGCTTCTTAGTAAGGAAATGAATAAAACTATTGGGGATTCAATAGCTAACGCAAGTAGAAATTTAAATACTAGAATATCAACAGAAGTAAAACATCAGGTAGATTCTTATACACAGGAAATTATCAATCAAAAAGTTTCCAGTTCTTTTATGAATTTACTTAAAAATTCTATTCAGGGAAAATAAAATGGAAACAAAATCAGTAACAAACAATCTCCGAATAATGGCTGATACTCTTGAAAAACTCCAGCTAGGAAACATCATCAGTTGTGAAATCTGTGATAATAAGATGAGTATTCACTTAGATAATTTAAAATCAATCGGATATGAAGGAGTCTGGGTAGAAAGACATACCTTTACCTATCCTTGGGAAAAATCTTTCTATTATAACGATATTAGATTCTATTCCTTATACACTCAGAAAGAATATGAAAAGGAGAAAGCAGCATGAAAAAAGGTAATAGTTATGCTTATTGCCAGGAAAAGTATGATCATATGACTGATCCTAAATATGAACTCCCTGATGACGAAGAACCAAAAATAACTCGTAGAAAGTTCATTCCAGGATGGTATCGCATGATGATAGATCGAAGAATTAAGAAACTGTTAGCAGCTTTAACAGAATTAGAATATGCTGAAAGAGCTCTTAATCTAGGCTATCCAAAATCAGCTAAAAAATTGCTTCAAGCAGCTAAAAAGATTATCAATTAGGAGAATTCAATAATGGGCCAAGCTAAACGTCGAGGTACATTCGAACATCGTAAAGCACAGAAATTAGCAAGTCAGTATGGGTTGACTAATGAAGAATTAGCTCAAGCATACTTAATGAATAAAAAATACAATCTAATGAAATTATATGGATCAAAATCATTTGGAATGTTACATGAAATTTCAGCTTTATTAAATAATTATCCTTACTATATTTAGGAGTTAAAATGATCAAATACAAAGGAAAGATTCTTACAGCAGAGCAAGAGGATCATATCAACACAATAACTAAGGGAAATAACTATGCAATTCAAGCACCTCCCGGATCAGGCAAAACTTTTTTGCTGTTAGCTCTGGCCAGGAAGATGAAGGGTTATGGTTTGTCAGTTAGTTTTAATAGACTGCTTTCCATAGAAGCCAGCAAGAAATTCAACTCAGCAGTTACCTGCAAGACTGGTCATGCACTTGCATATGGAGCAGTAGGATTCAAATATAAAAAGCGTTTGAAGAAACTTACAGGCAAACATCTTGCAGACGTCATGGATATTGGTGATTGGCAGCTATACAATAGCCCAAGCAATAAAGGTTACTTGATTCTGAATATAATTCGCAAGTTCTGCTATTCTGCTGATACAGTTATCAGTTGGAAACATTTACCAAGATTAACTATTATGCAAGAAGCAAATATTGACTTGATGAAGGAAGATTTAGTTCAAAATGCTAATATGGTTTTCAATGAAATGATCAAGGAAGATTCTGATCTACCTATAACGCATGATGTTTACTTGAAGATATGGGCATTAAGCAATCCTGTAATCAAGCAAGATTATATCTTTTTTGATGAGTACCAAGACAGCAATCCAGTGATTGCACAAGTGATCAAGGATCAAAAATGTCAGAAGATTTTTGTAGGTGACCAATTCCAACAAATCTATTGTCAACCTGCTGGAACTATGATATCAATGGCAAAATGTCGTGGAGATAAAGGATTTCCTAAAGATAAAACTATTGAAGATATTCAAATTGGTGATAATGTAATTACTTTTGATGATAGTTATATTTTTCCTACTGGAAGATCAGTTAAAGCAAAAACAGAATTAAACTATGATGGAGATTTAATAAATGTTGTAACAGATTCTGGATATTTATCTAAATATATTCCACGACATCAATGTATGATAAGATTAGATTGGAGTATGAAAGATAAACATATAGTTTATCTTATGCGTAAAGGAAATCAATTTAGAATAGGTAAAGTACCTTATTTATATAAAACGCAACATGGAAAATTTGGTTTAAGTATGAGATGTGCAGTTGAGCAAGCAGATGCTGGCTGGATTTTATCTATTCAAAATTCTTCTAAAGAAGCTACTTTATATGAAACAGCCTATCAAGCACAGTTTGGTATCCCTGGTGTTTGTTGGCGTGAACAAGAAAAACATAAAATAGACGTAGATTATTTTTGGGATTTTATTGGTGATAATTCATTTCGTGGTGAAAATTGCCTCACATTTTTTGGTCTACTTATTGATATGCCTTTATGGACTCCTGGATATGATAGTATGATTGGTCTTCGTAGTACAACTATAACAGCAGCAGCGAATGTACATACTGGTATGTTAATGTTAGTATTAGATAATGCACTAAAAAAATTAAAACACTCTAAACGTAGTGCTACTATAGATTGTTGGGAACCAATTAATGTTTATAAAGAACGATATAAAGGAAAAATATATTCATTAGAAGTAACAAAAAATCATAATTATTTCGCTGATGGGTTATTAACTCATAATTCTTGGCGTGGGGCAGTAAATGCCTTGCAAGAAGAGCAATTAGCAAAACTTTACATTACTAGAAGCTTTCGATTTGGTGATGGAATAGCTAATGTAGCAAATAAGATTATTCAAAGCTATTATCCGGCTGATTTTGCTTATGTACCATTTTATGGTAATGATAATATTCAATCAGAGGTATTTTATACTCCACTGAATAATATTAATTGTATCATTTGTCGAACAAACAAAGGTGTCATTGCTGAAACTATTAAGACCCTGGCAAAAGGTGATTCAGTTCACATATTAGGTGGAATTCAACCATTAACTTACCTGATAAATAGCATATTTCAGCTTAAGCTTCAAGGATATACGAATCACCCTGATTTATTCTTATTTACAAGTTTTACTGATCTCAAAGAATATGCAGATTCTCCGATGGGTGGAGATTTAAAAGCAGTCCTGAAGCTCATAGAAACTTATGGACGTGAAAGATTACTAAACATCCTTGAAAGTACTATTGAAGTTGCTGAAAATGCAGACGTAACAATAACTACAGCGCATAAAAGCAAGGGCCTTGAGTGGTCAGTAGTTAAACTAGCAAATGATTTCAAGCTCCCTGGAGACGGAACAGTACCAACACAAGAAGAAACGAACATTCTTTATGTAGCTGCCAGCAGGGCTTTGCATAAACTTGATTTGAGTGAATGTCAAGCAGCTTTTCCTCAAACATTTCAAGAAGCAATACGAATCAATAAAGAAAATTATCAAATAGCTAGACAAACTTCTTCAGATATTAATGAAGATTTTAGGAAAACTATTGATAAGCATATTAAAGATTTACAAAAAGATACTTCATTTGATGAAGAATAAAGGAGAAAGTTATGAAAATAACTTGCAGATGTGGTGCTTCAATAGAATCGTCTGAAAATGATTTAACTATACCTTCATTTATATTTGCAGAATTTATAAATGAGCATCATAAATGTAGTATTATATCTCCAATAGATTTATCATTATTAATTAGATTTAAAAATCATGCTGGAATTATTATCAGATCTGAAACAGGTAATTTAGTATACTTTAAGGATGTTCAAAGATTATTAGGAGTTGATAATGATTAAACGATTTCGTGCATGGGACGGCAAGCAATACTGGTATGCTGATGAAAACTTACTCTTTGTCGAAGGATCTAAAGCACTTGGACTCAGAGCTGCTCCATTTGAGTTAAAAGATGTTGAAATGTTTATTAACAAAATTGATTTAAATGGAATAATGATTTATGAAAATGATATTCTTGAATCAACTATCTCAAATGTAAAAAAACTTTATCAAGTGATTTGGTCTACTGAAGACTGTGGTTTTCGTAAAGTTCCTTATGGTATGCCATATCCTGAAACAAAAATTGATGAAGCTTTCATAAGAGTTATTGGAACAATTCACTCACAAGGAGATTAATATTATGATTTGTAAAAATTGTGGTGGTGATATGATAGGTGATGGAGTTACTATTGTAATTCATTGTGAACATACTGATGTAGATTTACTTGAAGTAGAACCTGATGCTGAGCCTATATATTGTAATTATGATCCATATGATGAAAGAGGTCATCAAGGATGAATAATTTTGATTCTTGTGTAAATTATAAGTCTTGCACTGATTGTGTAATTATTTCTTGCAAGCTTGGTTTATGGTCAGTTAAAGGTCCATATGATGTAACTACTGTCAACCAGGCAGAGCAAAAATACAAACAATTCAAAGCTGCTGGTAAATATAAAAATCTACTTAAGGAGAAGACCTATGGATCAATTAAAATCAAAAAATGATGTCATGCCAAGATTAGAACAAAAAGATTTAAAAGTTGGTGATAAAGTTCGATATCAGTCAGTGTATTATGGTGATGATGAATGGGAAAATGGTATAGTTAAGAGTATTCCTATTTATGCTACTGACTCTGTTTTTGTAGTTTATCATTGTGACAATAATTGGTTGCAGTGGAGAAATTACACCGCTGCATTGACCTACATGAAAGACCTCAAAAAAGGTTGGAAGGAAAAAGAAAAATAAAAAAGGTAAAAAAAGTAAAAAAAGGTGTTGCTTTTTGTCACCAAAGGGGTTAAAGTGTGGTTTCACAATCCGGTTAAACCCGTCCGTACCGGAGGCGGAAAATCCGGTTACATCTTGTCGGGCAATGTGCCCAATTATCAATCCTTAAAGGAGAATTTATTATGTCAATGATCAAAGTCGTGTCAAACCAAGCTACTCGTGAGATCTCCGTTGCTGAACCTCTTGTTATGGGTGCTACCACTGTCGAAGAACTGGTAGAAGCCCTTGGCGAGGATCTGGTTGTCAATCAGGTTAAAAATCAGCTCAAGGTTTCCTTTCGTGCTGTAGTTCGTCGTAAACTGGAAGAGCTAGATGACAATAAGGAATTTACCAATTCTGATGAGGATATTGCCAAGGAAGACTTCAGTGACTGGAAACCGACTCTGCGTGTCACCAAAACTGCTGAAGAGAAAGCTCTTGAAGCTCTTGGTAATCTGCCACCGGAAGTTCGTGAAGCAGTTCTTGCTAACTTTAACAACGCTCGATAATCATCCTGCCGCAGTTAGTTCGTAGTACATAAAAAGCTAAATAGTTTAGCCCGAAATGTTTCCCTAAAACTGGCTTGATAAGTATTGCGATGTTGGACGTTAATGCTTATCAGTAACCAGAGAATAATAGATTGAGTGAGAACAGTTTATTATTCAAGATCGGAAACAAATCCTGACATAAAACTATTTAGCTTTTTCAGCTAAACTTAATATGATTCAAATTAGAAAACATAGATTCAGGCAATAGCCAAATAAAACACATCAGATAAAGTGTTATCGATCCCGCAAAGCTTGTCTTAGACTGCGTAGGGATATGTTTTACTTTTTAAGTAGTGGTGGCGGAAAGTATGAAACAGCTTGAAAGATGATAGCTGGATATGGGTAGACGCAAGGCGCGCGGGTTGGTCCAAGCCTAATTTAATGAGTAGGGTTTAATCTGAGGAAGGACAACATGCCTTCAAAGAGCGATGAAAGTTAAAGCCTAAAGACTTTGCAGGTTCGAATCCTGCTCACTACTTTGCTCCTTAATAATTTACTTGGAGAATATAATGAACAAAGATTGCATTGGATTACCAACAATAGAGAAAAAGAAACAATCAATATCATCTGAAATTCTTGATTTAGCCTCTAGTATTAGAACATTTACAGATGATACATTAAATGAAGCAACTGAAAAACTTAATTCGATTTCTTATCCGTCAAAGCCTCAAGAATGCGAAGCTGAAAAAGATTTAAGTAAAGAATACCCACCATTGTATGAAGAATTAAGATTAATTTTGCGCGGAATTGATTCAAGGATTAAATCAATTCGTGACCTTATTCGTCGTACTGAAACATAAAAATTATTTTATTAAATTAACTTTTCTATAACTTGAGAGGATTTCTCATGGATTATACAGAAAAAATTGATTATTCATCTCTCAGCACTTATATGGGATGTCCACGTAAATTCTTATTTCAATATATAATGAATTTACGTCCTATGGGCAATTCCATTCATCTTGTATTTGGTTCTTGTTGGCACTATGGCCTGGAAGAATCATACAATCTTCTTAAAGCAGATTCTAAAGCTGTATCTTCAATGGATTTGACTATCAATTCGATCAAATCATTCAACAAACTTTGGTCTCTTGACGGCGCACCAAACTGGAAAGACGAAGACTTGATATTCCCGAAATCTCCTGGTCATGCAGCTAATATGTACAAATCATACTGGGAACGTTTCATGGAAATGGATTCAGCTAAACGTAATGTTCTTGCTGTTGAAGCTCCTTTTGCTATTGATCTTTCTCATTATGGAAAAGATCTTCCACGTTATATTGGCAGAATTGATCTTATTTTGACTGATGGTGAAGGTATAGAAATTATTGATCATAAAACAGCGAAAGCAATTTACAAAATAACTCCACAACAATTTGAGAATAGTTTCCAGACAGATGGTTATTTAACTGCTGGTAGGCTATTCTATGATGCAATTCCTAAAATAACTTATCGAGTTGCTCTTTGCCAGAAAAGCAAGATTGACTTTCAGCCAATTACAATCAGTAAACGAAGTAGTGCAATTGATCATTTTCTGCATGATTTAGTTTATTATGTTGGAAAGATTCAAGATGATATTAAGTTGCTTGAAGAAGATAAAGAAAGATGTACGAATCGTTCTGATCTTCTAAAATCTTTTTATCGTTGTTATGGTCAATCATGTACTAGCTTTATGTCTCCTTGCACTTATTTTGATCTTTGTAAAATGCGAAATAATCCACTTGCTTGGATGAATAAAGCTCCCCAAGGATTTTGCCTCGATGATTGGGACCCTGATTTAGTAGCAGAAAAAACTAAGAAAAAACTTGAAGGAATAAAAGAATGAAAATATCAAAAAAATTTATTGATACATTTTTAAACAAACTTCCAGTCAAATTAGATAAAAATGAATGTTGGCCATGGTTAGGTGGTTGTACAGGATCTAAGTATGGTGCTTTATGGTTTAATAATAAACAATATAAAGCACATCAAGTATCTTATTTAATTTTTAATGGTGAAATTCCTAAAGGATTACTTGTAAGACATACCTGTGATAATCCTTCTTGTGTAAATCCTAAGCATTTAATTATTGGAACGCAATCAGATAATCTTTTAGATGCTTTAAAAAGAGAACGCTTACCAAATCATAGTTTAAATGAAGAGTGTGTAAAAGTAATTAAATGGATGCTTAAATATCAAAATTATTATGGTCTTTCTAATAAATTAGCTTATTTACATAGAGTAAATAGAAAAGCTATTTATAAAATTGGAGCTGGAATTACTTGGAAGCATATTCAAGTATAACAAGAAAGAATAAATCTAAAAACATTTAAAGGAGTTTTAAATGGCTATGGATAATCAAGTAAAAACACTACCACCAAACAAACAAAAGCTTACTAGCAAGAAGCGTAAGTTTGATCTGAAGTTTCTGCTGACTGGCAATTCTGGATCAGGCAAAACGCATTTCACAGCTACTTATACGAGTGGCCCGATTCATTATTATATGTTTGATAAAGGAGGCGAAAAGACAATAGAGAAGATTGCTTCAAATCGAGATGATATAACTATTGATAATTTTTCAGCATCTGATGTTCAATTTTCTGATTTTTGGAAACAATATCAGGAAGATGAAAAAGCAAGTTTGTTTGATTGGCTTGCAGAGCATAGCGGATTGCTTGTTATTGATAGTTTGACAAATGCAAATCGAAAAGCAATTGATGAGATTGCAAAAAAAGCTGGAGTAACTCCGAGTGGCATTGGCAAACGAATTGATATGAAACTTGGTATGGCTCCACCACATTGGGGACAATTACTTAACTGGATGATTACTCTTGTTTCAAGTCTTCAAGAACTTCCATGTGCAGTAGCTGTCACAGTACATCTTCATACTTTGATGAATAAAGATCAAGAAGTAGTTGCTAGATATCCAGCAGTTAATGGGCAGTTCAGGCAACTTCTTGCTTGTGATTTTGATGAAGCATACTTGCTCACAACACAGGGAACTAAACGGCAAATATACTTTACAGAAAAACTTAGCTTTGAGGCAAAAAGTCGTGTATTTAGTATGCCAAAAGTTGAGGATGTTACATTAGACCAACTTGCAAAAGCATATTTGGTTGGAAAAACAAGCATTTGAGGTAAGAAATAGTTCTTATCTCTGTTCTAAAAAACCTATAAAGGAGTTTTATTATGGCAATGATACCTAATCTTTCTGATATCCCTGACAAAAAACCAGTTGAAGGTGGAGAATATGATCTTAGAATTATTAAGGTCAAAGAGACAAAATCTCAGCGAACTGGCCGATATGGTTGTATGTTGATAATTGAGATTGATGGTGAAGATAATGCGAATAACATATTTCATACTCTTTGGTACGGTAATTACAAAGATTATCAAGGAGATGATGAGGATAAGAATAATACTATGTGGAGAATGGTTAAGGATTTCTTGACTGCTCTTGGCCTTGATCCGAATGATGAGACTGATGAAAGTGATCTGGTTGGTCTTGAATTCTCTGCTGATGTTGGTTATAATGATGGTATGGGAACTGATGATGATGGAAATCCTATTAAGCTTGGACAGCCTAAAAATGAAATTTTACGAATTACTGGTTAATTAATTTAAAAGGAATTTTATGAAGAAACGTAAATCATTTCCGGTATTAGAGTCTAGTTTCCGCGATCAGTGAGCTAGGTTTAATTTAAAACTAATTTAAATTATTCTGAACGAGGCGTTGAGGCGACGCCTACAAGATACCGGAAATATAAAACTTGGCGTTCAATTATGAACGAAACTTTCAACAGCTTCGCGATTAATTGAACGTCAACTTTCTTTTATTTCATGACAATATAATCAAATACAGTATATGCTGATCTAGTTAATAAAAAAGACTTATTTGTGAAAATCAAATGATTTAATTATACGTAAGTAATGATTATATTGTCATTAGATAAAAGAAATTTCAGGAGATCCTTATGACCAAAAAAAAGATCATTAAGCCCGCAACTGAAGCGCAAAAAAGAGCAAGAGAAAGAAACTGGAATAAGAGACAAATTTTAGGTATAAGAGCTTTAGCTCATGGTATATATTTATCTAAAACAACAACAGCAAAAGAAAAAAGTTTTTTATCTTTAATTGAATATGATTTAGATATGATACTACGTGATTGGAACAGAAAATAATCATGACTAAAACTTTAGATGTATCAGATGGTTCAAGGAATAGAATTATTTATGAAAAAGATATGATTTATGTCTTTATTTCATGTGAATCAAAAGAAATATTTATATCTTCAATAAATGATAGGATTCCTAATGTTGCTGCTATTTATGATTCGCTGACTAGAATAATTTCAATGGCATGGCAAACAAATGATACTGAAGACATAGTGATTCAATTAAGTAGATCTAGTCGTAGTGAGCTCGATCTTCCTGGTATGCTTGCTGACTTATTTATTCAAAAACAAGATTCAAAAAGTTGATAGTTATGAAATTTAAAATCAATAATAAAATAAAATATATGCAGGATTTTTCTTTCTGGGAAGGAATTCCAGCCGGTATTGATTTTAGCATTAAAAAAACATTAGGTCATAATAAAAGATTTACTTTAACTGCTCCTGGATATGGAGAAATAAATAATTATGGTAATGGATCTTTATATGTGTATGGTTTAACTAAAAAACAAATAGAAAGATTTAGAAAAGAAGTAAAACCTATTGAGGATCAATTATGAATAAAGAAGAACTTGAAAAATCAATTGAAGAAGCGAATATTGCCTATTCTACTGGTATGCCATTCATCACAGATGAAGAATATGATATTTTATGGCAAGCACTTTATGCTATTGATCCTAATAATTCTTTACTTTATCATACAGCACAAACTTACAATCAAGTTCATGGTAAATCTTGGCATAAGCATCAAATCTTTGGAACTAATAAAGCATTTGGAATGGAAGATCTTAAACCATTTTTGATGCGATTTGGAGATCAAGAACTTGTTATTGAACCAAAATATGATGGTTGTGCTGCTGTTATTACTATAGAAAAATCAGGATTACAAGTAACTCTTGAAGGTGATGGTAGATCAGGAGGAGATATTACCCATCTCCTACCTTTCATTAACATTCCTTTTCGATTAAGAAATTTTCAAGCAGTTGAACTTTTAATTCCTGTTGCTGAATGGAATCCTGATTATGGAAAGAATCCGAGGAACGTCGTCGCTGGATGGTTAGCCAGGAAACATGAGGCTCCTACTTCTATGATTACAGCAGTTCCACATAATTTTGGATCATTAGGTAAATATTATAAGTATGATGGAAACCTTGATGCATTAGGTGAGTTTTTAATTACTACTCATGCAGAATGGGCAAAGATATATCCGATTGATGGCTTGATGATTAAAGTTAAGGATGAAAAGGCTAGAATAATAGCAGGTAATAATGGAACAACTAGTAATTGGTCTATTGCATGGAAACCACCTATTCAAATCAAAATGACAACAGTGCTTGATATTGAATGGAACATTTCACGATTAGGTAGAGTAATTCCTACAGTAGTTTATGAACCAATTGATCTTTGTGGAACTACTAACTCACGAGTGACTGGAAATAACGCAAAATGGTTAATGGATAAAAATATTCATGTTGGCTCCAGAATTACTGTTGGTAAAGCTGGGGAAATAATTCCTAAGATAATTGATGTAAATAATGAATAAAGGTTATTATGGAAAATTTACTTGATATAACAAAATTTAAAAGTTTTTCAACAATAAAAAGAAATTTTCTATCAAAATTACCTAAAGAGGCTTTTGATTCTAAGTTTGAAAATTCTTGTTGGTCATGGCAAGGAAATGTGCATTGGAATGGTTATGGCCGTATTAATTGGGGAAAAACAGAAAGATATTTTGCACATAGAATTTCTTATATGATCTATAATGGATTTATTCCTCAAGGAAAAGTTATAAGACATACATGTGATAATCCTATTTGTATTAACCCAAAACATCTTATTATTGGTACACAAGCAGATAATTTAAAAGATATGGCAAAACGTAATAGACATGGAATGTCAAAATTAAATCCAGAAGCAGTTAAAGTTATTAAATGGATGCTTAAATATAAGCCAAAGCATGGATTAGCCTCTAAATTAGCTCGATTACATGATGTAACTCCATATGCGATTCATGATATTAAAAGAAATAAATCTTGGGCTTGGATAAAAATTTAAGGATATTATTATGAATAATACTATACCTACTGTTTGCCCAACTTGCGGAGATTTTCTTCATTGGGAAGGTGTTCATTTAGTATGTAATGGAACTAATTGTATAGCTCAGAAAATAGTATCTATTGCGTATTTTTACTCTGCCAAAGGAATAAAAGTAGATGGTATAGGTGAGGCAATGATTGAGAAACTCTTGAATAATGAAAAGTGTTACTCAGTTTTAATAGCTAAGCCATGGGCTTTACTTGATATGTATTCATATGATATTATGCATAGTGTCATTAATGTTCTTGGTGAGACTATTTTTGCCAACATACTTAATGAAGTTACTGCAGTAAGTGGAACTAGGAATATGTCTCATTTTATTGCTGGTTTAGGTATTCAAGGATTAGCATATAAATCAGCTTTAAAGATTTGTCAGTATGTTAAGACAGGAAAATTAACGTCTAACGTACATGCTAGAGCAATGACCAATTTTCCTGCCGCTGCCATGACTTATCAAGAAGCTGCTGCTGAAATGAAAGTTTTTAAATTCGCTGATATACCAAATCCTGCTAAAGCAAAGTATTGTATTACAGGAACATTAAGCATCTCTCGTGATGCAATGATAGAATTGCTCGCTGATTATTCCTTTGGTTTCTCTGATTCAGTTACAATGGATACTAATTATTTAATTGTTGGTGAAGATGCAGGGAAAACTAAAATCAACAGAGCAATAAAATTTAACATACCACAAATAACTGAAGCACAACTAATGAAAATAATTAAGGAGAAATCAAATGGCTGAAAAAGAATGTAAAGTAACTGCACGAATTGATGAAGAACTGTATTATCAGATTCAGGATAATTTTTATCATGGACAGCAAACACTGTTCTTTAGAAATGTTTTCAAGTCTTTGCGTGAAATTATTAAAGCTAATCGTTTTAATGAAATCACTGATTATCTGTATAAAGGAAAAGCACTTACTCTTCCTGCTGTTGATAAGGATTAAAAATAATTGCACCAAAAAATAATAATCAAGAAAATAAAGCTCAGATTAGTTTGATTCCACTTGATCTTATCGTGCCTATACTTGAACCTGCCTATACTTGAACCTGCCTATCGTGAAGGCATATTAAAGTATCAAAGAGAATCTTGGAGACTTGGTTTTAAATCTACTCTAATGTATGATGCATTAATGAGGCATCTTACAGCTTGGTTTTTTGGTTTAGAATCATATGATCTTGAATCAAAGGAAAAATTTAATATTAATAAACATCATCTTGGTGGAGCAATGTTTAGTATGATTAATCTTTATGCTACTGAAATGAAATTTCCTGAACTTGATGATAGACCGTTAAAAATATTGGAGAATTATAAAAATGAACTTAAACGAATATCAAAATAAAGCAAGAGCTACTGCAATTTATCCTATTGATGATTCTATAATATATCCTGCATTTGGTTTGATGAGTGAAGCAGGTGAAGTTGCTGGTAAGATCAAGAAAACTTTACGTGACTTCAATGGAGTTTTTAATGCAAATCAAAAGCATAAAATTGCTGATGAGCTTGGAGATGTTCTTTGGTATGTAGCTGTCTTAGCAGAAGATTTAGGTTATCCATTATCAGAGATTGCTGAAATGAACTTAGCAAAACTTAAATCAAGACAAGATCGAGATAAAATTCAAGGATCAGGTGATGAGAGGTGAAATTATGAAAAATAGAAAAGATGTTGCAGAATATATAAATTCTGGTCAATGTTTTAAAGACTCAGAAAAAAGTATCCACAATCATTATGGCATTTTGGGAATTGTGAATTAAGATGTATTCTTGATTTTATTTATGAGGGAATACCAGAAAAAGATGAAGAGATAAAAATATCTTATTACAATTTGGAGGATTAACTATGCCTCTCATGGATCGAATTTATGTCAAGTCTTTTCTTGAAATGTCATATCCTGAACAGCTTGGCTTGATTGAAAAGGTCAGGACGATTCGAAGTTCTGCACTTAATGAAGCTTTAGTTAATTCTAAAAATATTTCTAGATCAAAAATGAAAAAGATTTCTGCAAAGACTGGAAATAAAAGAAAGCCTAAAGATATAACTAAAGAAGCTAATGCTGCTCTAGCAATGTTAAGTCCAGAGCAAATTGAGTTAATCAAAAAACAATTTGCTGGTAATTAGTTATGGAAAATTTTAATTTAGAAAATTTTACTAAAGTTTTAAAAAATATGCAGGAAGAAATAACAAAAAAAGAAATAAAATTATCTTTTCAACCAGCGTATAAATTAATACCATTACCAAAAGAATTAATAACTAAAGATTTTATAGAGCCAAAAGTTCTTGTTTGCTCAATATGCAAACATCCTGTAAGTAATGGTGTAAGTTTATATTATTCATGTTCTAACTGTTCTATACTAACAACTAATGTTGAATGGATCAAAAAAATTATAATCTAAAAAGGTTAATAAATGCAATTATTTCAAATAGAAGAAAAACAAATAGCTGATATTATTATTAAGGAGCGTGCGCGAGCAGAAGTAGGTGATATTACTTCTCTCGCCAACTCGATTTCAATGGTTGGTCAACTTACACCAATCTTGATTGATGAAAATAATGTCTTAATTGATGGCCTTCACAGACTTGAAGCACTTAAAAGTCTTAATCATGCAACTGTAGAAGCTAGAGTAGTTGCCGGCATTACGCAAGATGATCATTTTCTGATTGAACTTCTTTCTAATATGGATAGGAAAGAATTTGCTTGGCATGAAGAAATTGAACTCAAATATAAGCTGCACAATTATTGGCTTAAAGCTGCTAAAAGAGCTGGTAAAACTTGGGGCTATCGAGAAACTGCAAAAAGACTTCAGTGCAGTTTAGGCGGTTTAGCAACTGATTTGGCTTTTGCAGAAGCATTAAAGATATTTCCTGAACTTAAGCAACAATCTACTAAAGGTCGTGCAAGAGAACTTTATAAAGCACTTGGCGATCAGGCTACTGCAATTCAACGGATGGATAGTTTTAGTCCAGAAGAGAAGGAAAGATTAGCTAAGTTACAAGCTGGTGCTATGCCTGAAATCAAAGGACCTAAAACAATCACAAAGCCTAGTCAACCAATTGAAAATAAAACTTTTAAAGCAGATCCTGAATTAGTTACTGAAGAAGAAAAAGAAACTCTGCAAAATGTTAGTGTTATTTATGTAGCTGAAAACTACAAAACATTCTTAGAAAAGATCCCTGATAATTCAGTAGGGCTGGTTGAACTTGATCCACCTTATGCAATTGGATTCAATGAGAATTATGGTAAGGCAAGTGGAATTGAAAGTAAAGCATGTGATTGGACAGAGAAACAGCTGTATGAATTTTATTTTAATTACTTGCCTTTGATTTATACTAAGATGCTTGATTCAAGTTGGGTTCTCTGCTGGACTGGTAAAGAGCACTTCATTGAAATTAATAAAATAGCATCTGATATTGGATTTCAAATTCAGCAGCCTGGTGCCTGGATAAAAACTGGTGGAAGTACCAATCAGCCTAAGCGAGCATTAATTAGTAATTGGGAAATGTACTTGTTATTCAGGAAAGGCAATGCTCAATTTAATACTTCTAGTTTGCCTAGTGCAGTTTGTATTGATGCTTCTAATGCTGCACAAAGAATTCATCAGTGGGAAAAACCAATTAATCTTTATGATCATTTTCTTAAGGCTCTTAGTCGCCCAGGAACTATCTTCTTAAGCCCTTTTGCAGGTTCTGGTAATTGTCTTATCAGTGCAGCAAAAGCTCGAATGATGCCTATCGGCTGTGATAAGAGTCAGAAATATATTCCACAATTTTATAATCGTCTAGAGAATTATACTGGTATATCCGCTGAAGTTGGAGGAATTTAATATGACAAAATATCAATCAGGTAAAATTATGACAGAAGAAAAGCCTCCTGATAAAGGATCTTATTGTTGCTTGCATAAGAACATAGTTCCTCTTGAAATAGGTTTTGCACTTAAGAGTTGGCCAGACGGTTATAAAAATGATCCATATTATAACTTTGTTGTAGGAATTTTAAGTGCAAATGTTGTTAGGATACGAAGTTATCTTTGCTTGGATTGTAAACAAGAAATTAAAGCACCTAATCCAGGTCAACTTAAAAAAGATAGGCTTTAATTATGTTCAATAAAGTAATTATATCTCCTAAAACAAATACAGAGCATATTCCATATTGTAGAGAAATAAAAGAGATCAAAGCACCGACTGATGATAGTATAAGACTTTATGCAGAAATAAAAGAAAAAGCATATAGCTCAATTTTATCTACTATTGAATTAAGAGATAATTCTTTTAATTTAAATGCTATAATGTATAGAGATAATTTCTCTATGGATAATGTATGTAAATATATTTTTTCATTGAATGGAAAGAAAATTCAAGATGAAATTAGATCAAGTGAACTTGATATTTATAATAAAAATGATTTAATTAAAAATATATTTGAAAAGGTATCCAAAACATTAGCTATTGAATTATGTAATATGATAATTAAAAAATTATAAGGAGAATAAAATGGAGGAACAAAGTAAAAGACTTCCTGTAAATATGGAGTTTACTGTAGATAGTATTACTGAAGGAATTGAATTTTGGTTAAATAATGTAGTTTTAAGACCTACTATAGTAGTAGATAAGATTATGTGGGATCCTAGAATAAATAAATTTTCAGTAACTCTTGCTAATGGAATTCAAGTGGCGAAAAAATTATAAGGATTTAACTATGTATATACTTATTCGTGGATCAGATAATAAATAATATATAGTAAAAAAATCAGATATTCGTAGAATATATTCTGATATTAGTGGAAACACATTTATTTGTTTTAATGGAACTAAAAATACTCCAATTAAAATAAATGAATCTGTTGAAGATTTTTTTAATATTCATTTAGCAAAATAATAAATAGGATATAAATTTATGAAAATTCCAAAAGATCCAACAAGTGAACAAGATCAGAAGAAGAATTCTTTTGATGTTCTTGCGATCGAATGTCCGCCAACTAATAATATTAAAACTGCTATTATTGCTATGGTTGGTGATGCTCCAAATGATATTGAAGTGCTTAAAGCCGAACCTTTTCTGGGACCTAATGGAGCACAATTTAATCGTATTTGCGCTGCTGTCAGATTAGCTAGGTATCAGATTTATTTAACTAATGCTTGTAAAGCAAAATTACCTAAGAATAATATTAGCAAGCTTTGGACTGAAAAAGGTTGGAGACATCCTAAATGGGGTGAACTTCAAACAGCTTTAATTGATGAACTTGCAGAGTTTCCTGGTAAAGTTATCATGCTTCTTGGTGATACTCCTATGAGACTCTTGATTGATGAGCCACGATTTGATTCTATTCAAAAATTCAGGGGATCATTTTATCGTGCAGAAGAATTTCCTCATCTTAAAGAAAAACTTGCAGGCAAGATTATAGGTTTTTCTTTCCATCCATCATTTACCACATTCACTGGTAAACCTGTACACTTCTATACAATGATTGCAGACTTTACCAAAGCTCTGAAACTCATTGATGAACCAGATTTGCTGGTAGATAATACAGAAATAATTACTTCTCCTGGTTTTGAAAAGGTTATGCAATTTTATGCCTTAGTTCAAAGCAAAGAATTTGTAGCTTTTGATATTGAAGCAACTCCAAAATTTATCACTTGCTTTTCTTTTGCTGTTTATGATGAAGGCAAAATTAAAAGTATGTGTATTCCGTTGATGAATAATCAAGGAAGTTATTGGTCTACTGAAGAAGAAGTTAAAATTTGGATCGGATGTGCAAAGATATTAGCTGATGAAAATATCAAAAAGATTCTTCAGAATGGAATGTTTGATATTATGTTCATTCTTAGAACAATGAATATTAAAACAGAAAACTTTTTCTTTGATACAATGCTCGCGCAGCATATATGTTATACTGATTTGCCAAAAGGTTTAGATTATTTAACCTCTTGTTATACTTACTATCCATATTATAAAGATGATGGCAAACAATCTCACTTAAAAGTAATTAAAGATTGGCAACAGTATTGGATTTATAATGCAAAAGATTCAGCATATTTACTTCCTATTTCAGAAGCTCTTATCAAAGAACTCGAAGAATTTGATGCTTCTGATGCTCTTGAATATACAATGGATCTTCATAAGCCATTAATGGAAATGGAATTCAATGGAATATTAACTGATACTGAAGGAATTAAAAAAGCTAAAGCAGAATATGAAGAAAAAATTGAAACTCTTCAGAAACAACTTAATGAAATTGCTGGACAAGAATTAAATCCTGGATCATCTAAACAAATGATTGCGTATTTTTATGGTATTTGTATGATAAAGCCATACATAAATCGCATATCAGGCAATGCTACTTGTGACTCAGTTGCTCTACATCGTATTGCAAAAAAAGGTGATAGGGGTTCCACTGAAGCAAAGATTATAATTAAGATTAGAAAGTATTCTAAACTTGTTTCTACTTATTTTAATGTATTAGTAGATGAAGATAATAGACTTAGATGTAATCATAAAATTTCCGGTACTGTATCAGGAAGGATTGCTACTGAAGGAACTTACTTTGGTACTGGAACTAATCTTCAAAACCAGCCATATGTTTTTAAATACTTTCTTATTTCTGATTCAGATTGGATTTTATGTGAATGTGATTTAGCTAAAGCTGAAGCTCATGTAGTTGCATATTTATCACAAGATGCAAACATGATTGAATCATTTGTCAGTGGAATTGATGTACATAGCTTTAATGCGAGTAAGATTTTTCATGTGCCGATTGAAGAAGTTATCAAAGAAGCTAAAGAAAATAAAGAAGATCAAAAATCAACCATGCGATATATGGGAAAGAAAGTTGTTCATGCAAGCAACTATTCAATGGGACCTCAAACATTTTCTGATAACTTAGCTAAAGAAGAAATTTTCATGAGTCAAAGTGAGTGTAAGAAATTATTAACTAATTATACTGATAGATTTCCTGGATTGAAACGTTGGCATAGTTCTATTGAAGAAGAGGTTCAAGCAACTAGAACTCTGTATAATTTATTTGGAAGGCCAAAAAGATTTCTTGGTGAAATGAATCCTGCATTATTTAGAAATGCCTATAGCTACAAACCACAATCAACTGTGGCAGAACTTTTGAATCGTGGTTTAATTAAATGTGTTAATGATCCTAGACTTGGAAAAGATGGTTTTGATATTCGTATGTTGACAACTGTTCATGATTCAGTTTTATTTCAGTTTCACAAAAGTCAAATACCAAACTTGCTAAACATCTTACTGATAGTTAAAGATCATATGACACATACATTTACTTATAAAGGTAAGAGTTTTACAATAGGGTTAGATGCAAAGATTGGTACTCAGTGGGCAGGAAACACAGCAGAAATCAGCAAGTTCAATCAAGAAGAAATAGATAAAGCAATTCAAAAAATAGGATTCTAAACAAATAAAATGATAAATAAATGTTTAGGAAAAATAAAAAAGTAGATAAAAATGTTTGAACCATATAATAAAGAGACAGCTTCAGTAAAAGATCGTATTGCTTGGACATTATGTCAAATTATTGATGATGATGCTCCATTACATTGGACTCGATATCGTGGAGTATCTGAATGCATCGCTAATAATTCTAATTTAATGAGTGATTTATGTGAATTAAAAGAATTAAATACTAGGAGATAATTATGACTGAAAATCAACAAGAAATAATTTATTTAATATGTAAAGAAATAGCAAATGCTTTAGCTTCTTGTGAACATGGTAGACATGATGAAGGATCTGATAGAGATAAAATAGAATCTCTTATGGATAGTTATGATACTAGAGCAAGAAAATTACGATCAATCAGAGAACAACTTGAGAATGAATTTACTATAATGCATTATGATCCTAGATGAAAAGGCTAATCAATGTTACGACAATTATCAGATTGGCTAGAGTATTATATGAAGTATACTCAGAGGACAGAGCCACCTGAATTGTATCATTTATGGTCTGGTCTTACGGCAATCAGTTCTGCATTAAGACGTAAATGTTATTGCAATTGGGGCGCACTCAGAGGATTTGTTTATCCAAATTTATTTGTATCACTTGTTGGTCCGCCTGGAGGTCGGAAAGGAACTGCAATGAAAATTGCAAAATCAATGGTACAAACTTTAGATGTTCCAATGGGAGCAGATTCATTAGGCTCTACCCAAGCACTTTATAAAGAACTGATGGACAGTGAAGATAGTTATGTGGATCCTCAAGGATTAACTAAGAAGCATAAAAGCGTATCTATTTGGTCAGAAGAATTTCAAGTATTTCTAACTGATAAAGATCAAATGCTTATACCTTCATTAACTGATCTATTTGATTGTGCTGATAATTGGAAATACAAAACTCTTACAAGAAAAAATGAAGATATATCAAATTGCTGGTTAACAATTATTGGGGCTATTACTCCTAGCTTATTACAATCTAAACTTAGTCAAGATGCAGTTGGTGGTGGATTAATATCTAGGATTATTTTCGTAGTAGGTAATGGTCCGAAGCAACGAAAAGCATTACAGTTTTTAACAGAGGAAGAGGAAGATATTAGTCAAAAGCTTGAAAATGATTTACAGGAAATAGCAAATCTATCTGGACCATTTATTCTGTCGAAAGAATTTCTTAAAGCATATGTTCGTTGGTATGAACATGATTATGATGACACTGGTGTTATGTCAGATAAATTTTTAGGATATAATCATAGGAGGCCACTACATCTTAATAAAATATGTATGCTTGTATCAGCTGCTGAATCAAATGAAATGATTATCACTGATAAACATTTTGAAAAATCATTAGCTATTTTGCAAGTAACTGAACAACAAATGCCAAATGCTTTTTATGGTCTTGGATTATCAAGTCAATCAGATGTTTATGCGAAATTCCTGAGCTTTATTGATTCAAGAGAATATTTTGATTGGTCTGAACTTATAAGAAACTTTCATCTTGATGTTGAAAATATGACACAGCTTCGCGGATATGTTGAAATGGCTGAGCAATCAGGATTAATTATATCAGAAGCTTCTGCTACATCATCAAGATATACTACTGTTAAAACTAAACAAGAAATTGATAAATCAGGTTATTTGGATGATACAGTTTTCAGGCTCATGGATCGAAACTTAATTAGAAAGAATTAGGAGAAAATATGAGTGTAACGACAAAAGTTCAAGTACTATTAGATATTCAAACTGAATTTAATTGGATTGATGATTGTTCAATTGCTCAAATAAAAAAACAATCCATAGATTCAGCTAATACGATACTTGTAAAAGCCTTAGAAAATACTGATAGAATAAAAATAATTGGTAAACCTGAATGTATTAACATTATTATAAAATAACATGAATGTATTGATAGGATGTGAAGAATCACAAATTCTTTGTCAAACTTTTCGTAAAGCAGGATTTAATGCTTATAGTTGTGATCTTAGACCAACGCAAGGAAATCCTGATTGGCATTATCATATGAATATCTTTGATTGTTTTGATAAAGAATCCTGGGATTTAATTATTCTCCATCCACCATGTACTGCAATGGGATTATGTGGTAATAGAACTTATGGTAAAGGAAAACCTAAGTATGAGCAGCGTCAAATTGCTATCGAATGGACAAAGATTTTATGGCAACGTGCATGTAAATCAGCAAAACATGTAGCATTAGAAAATCCTACATCAGTTATATTCAAGTATATGATGAAGGTACAGTATATTCAACCTTGGCAATTTGGACATCCAGTTAATAAAAAGACTGGATTAGCATTAAATAATCTTCCTTATTTAAAGGCAACAAATATAGTTGGTAATGCAAAAGATTTAATTCATAATATGGCACCATCTAAAAATAGATCGAGGCTCAGGTCTATGACTTTTCCAGGAATTGCAGAAGCTATGGCTGATCAATGGGGATCATATATTAAAAACAACTAACAAGGAGCTTTCAATGTCAGACAAGAAAATCAAAACTATTCAACTCAATGATGATACTAAAATTCTTTTCTTTGATACTGAGACATCAGGATTTCTTAAGAAGGATCTAAGCGCCGATCATCCAGATCAAGCATGGACAGTTCAAATTGGTGCTATCTTAGCAAATCAAAATGATGATATTGCTAAAATGAATACAATTATCAAAGCAAATGGAAGATCAATGAATCCATTTGCTCAAGAAGTACATGGCATATCTGTAGAAAGAGCTGATGCTGAAGGTGTAGAAGAAATTGAAGCAGCTGAAGAGTTTGGATTATTGCTTCGTCAAGCTGACTTAATGGTTTGTCATAACTTAGCATTTGATATTAAATATGTTCGGCATTTGATGGAAAGAAATATTGATGCTATGTCTGATGAAGCTCGATCAGCATTTTATCTTGACATGCCTGGTTACTGTACTATGCAAGACAAAGCAGTAGTTAAGTTTTGTGGATTAAAGAATAAAGCAAATAAACCTAAGTGGCCTAAGCTGACTGAACTTCATGAGATTTTATTTCAAGAATCTTTTGATGGAGCACATGATGCTTTTGCTGATATTTCAGCAACCAAGCGATGCTTCTTTGCTTTGATTGATCTTGGAATTATAACTTTAGATTAAGGAGCTGATATATATAAAAATACTTTGCTATATAATTTACGAAATCCATACGGCATAGATGAACTTGAGATGCGTGAAACAAGATTGCAAGCAGCAAGTGAACTGGAAAGACTTTATTTAGTAGAAGAAAAATTAATAACTGTTGAAAAAGAAATGGATTTAATGAATTCTAAGATAGGTAATCTTATAAATGAATTAACAAAAACAGAAACTTCTTGTTCATAAATGAACGACCAAACTAAATAAGAACCTCTATGAATGTTTCTAATCAAGAATTTCTAAGAGCGATCTTTGGAAAAGATTTTATCTGGAGCCATGTTACATACTTTTTTCATGATCCTGGTGCTGGATTTTCTGATGAAAGTAAAAAAGCATGGCTTGGTAGTTATTATGTAAATGCAGAACTTAAAGAATTTTCTAATCAATATTTTACAATTAGTTTATTCAATGAGACTGAAGATTGTTTAGCTCGCAGAAGAAAGGAACTTTTCAAATCAACTCACTGCATTGTTATTGATGATGTAGGAGAAAAGATTCCTATAGATTTATTACTAACTAAACCAGCTCCATCATGGATATTAGAAACTAGTCCAGGTTCTCAGCAATGGGGATATATATTAACTGAACCCTGTACTGAACGAGCATCAGTAGAAAATCTGCTAACTGGATTGGTTCATAAAATATGCCCTGATGGAGTTGATTCAGGAATGCTAGGCGTCACTAGATATGTTAGGCTTCCTGAAGGTTATAACACAAAGAAAAATAAAGTAGCATTAAACAATGGAAAAATTTTCAAATGCAAAATGATTATTTGGCAGCCAGAAATCAAAGTAAGTATTGAACGCTTGGCTGATGCATTTGAAATTGACTTAAGTAAATCATCAAAACATATTCCATCAGGTGATTATGATTTTCTTGAAGATCACTATGCAGCAAAACATCCTGCCTGGCAGATATTGGAAATCAAAAGCATTCTTGATGAAGGTCATTATGATGTTAGTTGTCCTTGGGCTAACGAACATACTGATCCATCAGATGATAGAGCAACAGTTTTTATTTTATCTGATGGTTATATGAGTTTCAAGTGCCATCATGGTCACTGTACTAATCGAACAGGTAAAGATCTTTTAAATTATATGCAAAAATATATCATAGATTTTGATGATCTTTATCTTGAATATAAAAATGAATTAGCAAAACTAAATCCAACTAAACCATGTCCCATTAAATTTAAGGAAAAAAGTCATGGAATTTGATTTATTTAAAGCATTAAATTATATTAAAAAAGAATTAGGAGATAATATAAAACTTATAGTTTTTTACGAATCAACTGGAGTTGCAATAAGGATAGAATCAATTACTTATAAATATCAATTCATAGTACCATTTGAAGACTTAAAAGTTAATATTTTAGAATTTAACTTTTATAAAGCTGTACAAAAATTAAAAAATAAAATTAATGAAGGAAAGTAAATAATGCCCTACAATAAAGATCATGTAATAGGAATATCTTGCAGTGGTAAAGAGTACATTGACAATGGTGCAAAAGAAGTTTTTAGTATAGATTTTGATGGTACACTTACTGATGGATCATCATATGAAAATTTAATTCCAAATCAAGATATAATTAATAAAGTTAAACAACTTTATTTTCAAGGACACATTATAATCATTTGGTCAGCAAGACAATGGGATGATGCTTACTTGATTGCTGGTTGGTGTATTCTACATCATATTCCTTATCATGGAATCATGTGTGGTAAAGGTGGAACAAATCATTATGTTGATGATAAGTCAGTTACTCTTAAAGATTTTTTAAAAAGGAAATAATTATGGAAATCGATCCGATGGAAAATGAACTTGATTATCCTGCAAAAATTAGAGAATCAGAAGAGGATAAATTCTGTCCTAAATGTGGAAAGATTCTTCGATTCGATAGCTATGGTGCATTCTGTGAGTGCGGATACAAAGAACAATTAGTTGATTTAGGAGAAGAATAATGCAGCAATATTTAGATTTAGTTAATAAGATACTAGAACAAGGTCAGTGGGTGTCAAATGAACGAACAGGTAAACGTTGTTTAACTATTATAAATGCTGATCTTGAATACGATGTTAGTGACGGAACTTTACCAGTACTAACTACTAAGCAAATGGCATGGAAACCAGCTATTGCTGAAATGCTTGGTTATTTAAGAGGCTATACTTCAGCAGCAGACTTCAGAGCAATTGGATGTAACACCTGGAATGCAAATGCAAATGAGAATGAAGCTTGGTTAAAGAATCCTTTCCGTAAAGGTGAGGATGATATGGGAAGATGTTATGGTGCTCAAGGAAGAGATTGGAAATCACCTGAAGGAGTATCAGTAGATCAATTATGGAATGTTTATTTTGATCTTCGTAGACATATTGATAACCGATCAGAGATTATGACTTTTATGAATCCTGGAGAACGAGATCGAGCTTGCTTAAATTCTTGTATGCATACACATACATTTAGTATTCTTGGTGATAAACTTTATTTAACTTCTTATCAACGAAGTTGTGATGTTCCACTTGGTGTTCCATTTAATATGATTCAAGTTGGTTGGTTATTAATGATCATGGCACAGATATGCAAACTAAAACCTGCAGTTGGTTTTCATAAACTAGTTAATGTTCATGTATATTCAGATCAACTTGAATTATTAAAAACACAAATAACTAGACCATGTTTCTTCCAGCCAAAACTCAAGATCAATCCAGATATAAAAACTCTGAATGATCTTGAGACTTGGGTAACATTAGATGATTTTGAACTGGAAGATTATGTTTATCATCCTAAGATTAACTTTCCTTTTAGTGTTTAAGTTATTGAATTGTTTTTGATACTTCTAAATACTTCTGCAGGATTTGTTCTCGCTGGGCTTTAAGTTGTCCAAGCCTAGTCTGAACATTTTCTGTAGATGGTATTTTTTCTAACTTATTTATCACTGCTTTATTCCTATTAAGTGCTGCCTGAAAATTCTCCTGCAACTTCATCTGCTT
>AMWB02002644.1_pt1 | contig 47003 bp, 44 predicted proteins | sample 200311 | NCBI WGS metagenome assembly AMWB02 (sample SAMN02737377, study PRJNA173069) | bioreactor metagenome | biome: anode biofilm in microbial fuel cells | place: USA: California | collected 2010-12-16
ATTGGGTTCCAATTTTTTTAATATAATATAAATATAATATAATATATGGTGTTCTAATGTAGCAAACAAGTTTTAAACTTATTTGCTGATGCAAATGCTATTCAGGCTAATAATTCCCCAAATTTTAAAGAAGCTTACTTTACTTTAGGTGGCTTTTCTTGTTTATACTGATTTCATGTTTTTTAATTTTATTGTAAGTTGTGGTGGAATTTTTAATTCCAAGGAATTTTAATTCCAAGGGAAGTTAATTTATAAAACGAAGGGAGATTTCGATGAACTTCAGATCGCTTTTTTACATAGGGTGTTTTGGCACTCTCATTTCAAGCGTCACTCCATGTTATATCCAATGTATGGAAGGTTTACCGGCAGTGTCTGATAGTCAACTTTGGGAAACCAGTCCAATGGACACAGATCCTAGTATTTTTGGAGATGTTGATCAGATTGTTGGTAGGTTAACTGATCCTGCTGTAAGCGGAGTCGTGGATGTCGAAATAGACTTTTCTGTTAATAATATACAAGAACTTGGGGTTGCTATTCAAACCTTAATTCAGCTATCCAAAAACCAATCATTGCAAGCTAAAAGCATGAGTCAGAAATTTGCAGGTAAGATTGCAAAGGATATCGGAAGAATTTATAAACAGGATCCGCAAACAATAACAACTTTTATTCAACAAAATCGTGATAAATTAAATCCTGAGCTACAAAACATCTTTGATGTTTGTTTAGATAAGTGTAATGGTAAAATACATCGTTTTGCAAATTGCCATGCATGTTCTATTTACACTTCTGTGGCTATTTTTTCTTTTGTGATTTACTTTGCATTACAAGAATTTTATTTGTAATATGTTATTGAAATTGATATCATAAAAAAGTGTTTTTAGTGGGGATGTAGCTCAGTTGGTAGAGCGTCTGCCTCGCACGTAGAAGGTCAGCGGTTCGAATCCGCCCATCTCCACCAGCCTGCGCTCTTGAAGAGCTACGGCTGGCAGGCCATTCTTCGGCTTTCACCATTTGGACTCCTACTTTTCCACCGTTGCTCCAGTTACTTAGTAGTTATTTCTAGAACTTTTTTAAGTAAAAGTGGTTGAATTTCAGGATATGTTAGATCTTGTGGTAAGTCGTTAAAAAGCTGAATTTTTTCTATTTCAAAATCAAGCGTTTGTTTTAGTTCTTTGATTACTGCGTAATACAGTCTGCCATAGCGTGTTTGTGTGTCTTTTGTGACTGAGTATTCACAAGTTTCTATTAATTCAAAATTTGTTGCACCGGTTTCTTCAAACAGTTCTCGTTTGGCGGTATTTAAAATTTCTTCCCCTTGTTCCCTCCGGCCTCCTGGGATCTCCCAAGTTGTTCTTTTTTTATGCTTAACCCAAATCCATTTTTCTTTGAACTTGGAACAAATTACAGCAAACTCGAGTTTGCTGTCCTCAACTGTTTTGAGTTTGTGGAATTCTACTTTTATCACAGTTTTATCCTTGGTATCTCTTGGAGTAATGCAATTTTTGGCCACATACTACGAATTATACTTCTAACTCTTATATCATCAAATAATTCAAATAATATAATTGCAAGATCAACCGTTTCGCTTGCTGCAAAAAACTTTGATGCTATTTCTTGGTTCCATGGCGTTACTCGCTCGACATTTTTAACTGCATTTTTGTATCCCAGCCCGCTGAAAAAAAGTAATCTTATTGCAAGATCTTTTCCATGAAATTGTTTAGATTCCCAGTTTTGCACCTGTTGCACTAAATAATCCTTTGCTGCGAATATCAAATTTTCATGTATGTCTTTATAAAAAATAAGATTGTTTTCTATTATCAACATTAGCGAAATCAGTCTAGCGTCTGGCATGCCTGATAAGATTTTAATTTGGCGTTGGATTGTTCCTTCGTAGCGAGTATAATTTTTTTTGACAGGAATAGAATTTTTTATTCTCAAGATTTCATCGATAAGTTCATAAACAGCATTAATTTTTTCTATATTTGATGTGTAATTATAATCAAACATCGTTAGGGTATATTGCAAAGGCCCTTGGTATGACTTGCCTTCCGGAATATCAATAAAATTCATAAGTTCAAGATCTTGTTTTAATGTTTTATCTAGGGCGGCAAAATAATCGAATTGGAGAGAGCTTATTTTTTTGCACGGTTTTGTACTACTGCTGATATTAATTTCCGGTAACATGGTACGAGTGGTTGTTATTTTCATACATTGAGCGTTTTTTACACCAATTAGGCTGATAATATTTACAACTAACATAGAAATATATAAAGTGTTTTTATTAAAAAACATGTTCCTCTTTCATTCTTAAAACTTAACATTGAGCTTTTATTTTTATCTTTTATAATAAGCTAAATTTTATAAAAATTGTCAAAGAAAAAAGAAAGTTTTTATGCGTATTACTCGACAACTTAGATTAGGCACATATGTTTTTGGTATAGTAATTATGTTATTCCAATGTGTAAATGGAATGGAAAAAGAAGCTTCAACTTATACGCTTTTGCTGGCACAGGAAATTGATGTGTATAATAGATTGGAAGTTCAAAAATTTATGTACGAATATAAGCGAGGATATCCAGAACCAAGCTTATACAGTCTTGAGGCTGGATTTGATTTATTAAAATCAGGTAGATTTAATTTTTATAAAGAGAGAGAGTTGGCGGCTGATCTACTTAATCAGGCAGAGTATCTTCATAAAAGCGATCCATCGGGTGTAGAAAAATTGATTTGGCAGTATTACGATCAGCTTATGCCGAGTGTTAAAGAGTTATTTGAAAAATGGGTGCAGGCCCCAAGAAGATGCTATCGTTGTAAGGTTACTACGGCATGCTTTATTTTAGGAACGATAATTTTTAGTTGCTCAGGTTTTGTGATGCAATTACTCTCTAGTCCTGAATCGATTGAACAACTGGGCTATTGCGATTCATTCGGACGTGATAGTTTATTTCCGGTTTGCTTCATAAGAAATGATACTTTATAATTCCCCCAATCAATTTTAAGGGTTAATTATTTTCTGAAGCTCTTCCCATTTTTCATAAAATTTTTCGATTTGAGACTTGATTTCATTGATTTGTTTAGATGTTTTTTCGAATTCAGGTGTTCCAAATTCTAAAAATTCAAAATCTTGATTGAGCGTAATAAGTTGTTTTTCAAGTGTCTCAATTTTACGCTCAATACTTCCCATCTGCTTTTTTGTTTCATACCATTCTTTACTGCTAACAGTTCTAACGGAAGTAGATTGTATTTCTGGTGTCGTTTGAGTGGCTTTTTTATTAGATTTATCTGGCGAATTGTTTGTGGAATGTTCTAATTCATTGTGCTTTTTGTGATATAGAAAAGACTCATAATTACCAGGGTAATTAATAATACCGCTTGGATTCAGTTCCAAAACTCTGGATGCAAGTCCATCTACAAATGTTCTATCGTGCGAGACAAATAAAATAGTTCCGGGATATTGATTCAATGCCTTCAATAAAATATCTTTTGTTTGAAGATCAAGGTGATTGGTTGGTTCATCAAGGATTAAAAAATTGGCATCCAAGAGCAGTGTTTTTACCATTGCTACTCGATTCTTTTCTCCACCACTTAGGACAGCTATTTTCTTTTCTACGTCATCGCCTGAGAACAAGAATGCACCAAGTAAGGCGCGTACGCGTGAACGCATTTCGGACGTTGTGCAGATGCTTTCAACTTCTTCTAAAATTGTTCTATTTTTATTAAGAGTTAGTTCTTGATCTTGTTCAAAAAAGGCAATTTCAACGTTATGCCCAAATTTTAATGTTCCATTTTCCAGTGGATATTTTCCGGCAATTAAATTAAGTAGTGTGGTTTTACCTTTTCCGTTCGCGGCTATAAGGGCAACCTTATCACCGCGCATGATATCAAATGAGACATTCTTAAATAATTCAACAGCTTCAAATGTTTTGTTTACATTGCTTACTTTTAGAACGATATCACCGGAACGCTTAACATTTGAAAAATTAAGCCTAATTGTAGGGGCATTGGACTCAATTTTAATGAGATCTATTTTTTCAAGATTTTTTAGCATGCTTTGTGCCATGCTTGCTTTTGATGCTTTGGCCTTAAACCTGTTAATGGTTTCCATAGTTTTCTTGATATGGCGCTGTTGAGCTTCATATTGAGATTCCAAAATTGCGTCATCATTGGCTTTTTGTTCTAGATATTTTGTATAGTTACCGCGATAAATTTTTAAGTTTCCTCGATCTATATCAAAAATATACTGACAGAGATGATCTAGGAAGTAGCGATCGTGACTTATGAGAACAAAACCGAAATTAGCATACTTTAAAAAATCCAGAAACCAGTCTTTCGCAACGATATCAAGGTGGTTTGTGGGTTCATCAAAAAGATAAAAATCTGCCTTTTGTAACAGCAATTTTGCAAGTACGATTCGCATTTTCCAGCCGACGCTGAGTTCTACAACAGGTTTATCAATTTTTTCTACAGGAAACCCAAGCATGGAAAGCATCTTTTTTGTCTCGATTACGCATTGATCAAAATCATGTTCAGATAGTTCTTTTTGCAGAAATGCAAAGCGCTCGAGTTTTTCAGCGGAGTGAGTTGATTCTTTTTCAAAATCAGAGTGTAATTTATCAAATTCAAGTTTAAAATCAACCAAATCACCAAATGCAGTTAACGTTTCTTCAATAACAGACCTATTGGATATAAGAACAACTTCTTGTGGAAAATAGGCGATTTTGATTCGTTTTTCGATCAAAAGTTTACCGCTATCAATTCCCTGTAGTCCGCTCAACACTTTGAGTAGCGTTGATTTTCCGCTTCCGTTTCGGCCGACAAGTCCAATTCTCTGATTTTTTTCAATAGAGAATGATAGATCTTTAAACAACTCGCGTTGTCCAAACTCAAGACATATATTAGAAGCTGTTATCATTGTCCCCCCTAAATTTAATTTTTATCCAATATTCTCCAAAAATTCCCTCTTAATCTTCTTATATAAATGAGGGAAATGACTGCTGTAGCTACAAAAAATGAAGAATAAACCAGTGTGAATTTGACGATAGTACTTTGAATTTGTAAATGGCTTAAAGTCCAGGATACAGGACCAAAAAAGAATGCACAAACGCAAAAGCGCCCCCACATGACTGCTTTCACGTCGCCGGCACCACGTAGTGCGCCTGCGAGGACAACTTGCAGGCCATCAAAGATGGCCATAAAATTTATGAATGGAAGTGCTATAACTGCAAAATCAGTAAATTTATTTTTAGGATCAAATAAATTTATAAAATAGTGTGATCCTATGGACAAAATTATCAAAACTGGAATAAATGTTAAGGCTGTTATTATTAGCAATTTTTTAATGTTGGCGATTGCGCCATCGATATCTTTTGCACCAAGTCTGTTACTGACAAGAAATGTAATAATTTGGGCTGATGCCATAACCGGTATAAATGCAAACATATCCAAATTTCTGATTACATTATATGAAACAATAGCATATTTGCCCATTGGGGTTATCAATGTTACGAGCCATAAGTGAGACAGTGAAATAGTGGTTTTATCAATAATGATTGGCCAACTCATTGATACTATTTGAGTAATCTTTTTTATATCAAAACATGATTTTAAAAAATTAGGAAAATATTTTCGGTGAGTGTTATTGAATAATATGTAGACTAGTGCAATTACGTTCATAGTAGAGTACTGTATTATGCTTGCGATTGCTGACCCGACTAATCCATGTGCGGCAAAGCCAAATTTACCAAGGACCAGCGCATAATCGAAAAAAATAAATAATACTATGCCTACAACATTGAGTATCATCGGAATATGTGTGTTTTTAATGGCTTTCATGAACCCGACAAAAACCATAGCGGAAAGAATAAGGATGATTCCTAATGATTTTAATTGTAAAAATGGAATTCCAATATTTGTCATTTTATCAGATACGTCTAGACACCTAAAAATGCTTTTGGCTCCAACCATTATTAAAATAAATTGCGAAATGCCGAGAATAAACGTTATCCAAAACGTGTTATAAAAATATTCACCACATTTATTAAAATCACCGCTTCCATTAAACCGTCCAATAAATGCGATGGAGGCTACGGGTACGGCTTCTGCTAGCTTTGTTAAGGTTATCAGGATATTAGTAGCCATTCCTAGGGCTCCAAATGTACTTACAGACCCAAGACTGGCAATTATCAAGGAGTCGAAAATAGAGGGTACGGCAAGCAGAATCGACATGGAGACTACTTCTGGAAGCCAGTATAGAATTATATTTTTGTATGAATCGCCTTTTATTGTGTTCATATATCCTTAATATTCGGCATGCTAAATTTGTTTGTAATATCTAACTTTGTTTTAAAAACGACGATTTTTAAGCATAACACCAATATTTATAAAGGAAAAGGCATATTTTAAATGGCAAAAGGCCCGATTGAGTCGCGCTCAGTCGGGCCTTTGAGATGAAATATAATAAAGTTATATGATGGAAAGTCCGCCGATTTCACCAAAATGCTTTAGTAATAAGGGCAAAACTGGGCGTTTGGAGGACATTTCGTGTATGATTCCGCTTTTCGTTAATGCTAACAGATAATCCATACCTTCCGTATCTAGGGCTGCAGGCATTTTTTGTGTTGCTAGCCCCAGGGAAAAACGCAGTGTTTTTTCTGTGATATTTATCGAAGATGTGATCAATTCTTGTAAAAATTCTTCAGATATGTCAGATTTTTGTCCGCTTAAAATTGCTTGATACTCTGTATTTAAATGTGGCTTAGTTAGAAGTAATTGGTAAAAGGCTTCTCTTTTTTCTTGGCTTAGTTTGATTGTGTAATAAATAACCGACTTAAGAGCCTCTTCTTCTTCATGTGTTATTGATAAATCTGCTGGAATTCCTAGCCCTACGATTGTGTCTGGACATTTCAAAATGTTAATTAAAGTAGCAATTATTTCTGGCGTGATGTCTTGTTCGGAATTAAATTTACGTGTTACTGTTATATATGTGAATTTGAGCATATCTTCGTTGCTTATAAGAGACGTCATAAGTTTGTTTACCTGGGCAAACGCGTTGCTGAAATCAAAAGTGGGATTTTCCTGCTGTAATTGAATAAGATCACGTTGCAATGCTCCATATTTTTTGTATATTTCCCGAACGAAATCGGTGTCTTGGCTTTGATCGAAGTATGATAAATGACTTATTGTTCGATTATATGCGATATCCTCGATTGCCGATTGTAAGCTACTCATATCAAAAGTGCTTGAGGCGGATGCGGCGGCCGGCTGTTGAGCACAGCTCATTTCTACGTCTTTGTATTCCATTGCGGATACTTGGCTACATGAAACTAAAGCGACGAAACCAAGTGATAAAATTTTTTTCATATAAAAATCTTTCTCGTATAAGTAAATAAATATAAATTAAAAAATACTTCGTCTAGACGTGAAGAAATAGTATCAATAAAGTAATTAAAATCAAGTGAAGTGTACTTGTAAAAATTACTTATTTACTAAAGTTATTTACTTTTCAATTCTTATAATTCCGTGATCATCTTTGATTTCTAGTTTGGTTCCGAATTCAGCGCTCAATTTTTTCATATGATTTAAGATCTTTTGAGCCAATTCGTTTTTAGCTAAATTCACCTGCATTTCAGAAATATAAACAGGCATTAGTTCGAGTTGCTGGATTCCATCTTTTGTGATTTTTGCTTTAAATAAAAAAGAGTGGTCGTTGTGTTGGTCCGGGTAAATCATGTAATCATCAATAAAATCTCCGGCGCCGTATATAATTGGTTTACCATTATATATTTCAATTCCTTGGAATATATGTGCGCTGTGACCATGAATTAAATCCGCGCCGCAATCTATTATTTTATGTGCAAAATTTACTAAATTTGTTTCTGGACGTTCGACTTTGTTAGGTCCCCAATGTATTGAGACGATTAGAATATCAACTTGGTCACGTATTGACTTTATATCGTGTTCTACTTGCTCGAGTTGCCCGATTCTGATGTAATTTATGCCGGATTTTTCTGAAGTTGCTGCCCAGTCTGGTTCGTTGTCTGTGTAGCCAATCACACCAATTTTGATCCCATTTTTTTCAAGAATTTCTAATCTGCGTGCTTGATTAATATCTTTGCCTGCGCCGACATACTTGATTTTTTTGCTATCAAGTATTTGAGTTGTTTCCACGAAGCCTTCTTCATTAAAATCAAGTATGTGATTATTTGCCAAATTAACAAGACTGATATTTGCTTCAACTAAAGATTGAACATTATCTGGATCAAGCTTGAAGTTAAAAACTTTAAAAACACGTTTTTCGCTTTTGGTTATTGCTGTTTCAAGATTAATGATATTAAAATCATTTTTCTTTAATAATGGAAGAACATCTCCCCATGGGTGAGCTGGGCCATGTGTTGTAATTGACTGATTTACTAGTCGGCCAAGCATGACATCTCCGGTTAATCCTATGGTGATAGATCTTTGCTCTTGTAATCTGTTTAGGATGAGATATCCACTGACGGCTAGAAATGTTCCCCAAAATAATAATTTACTTTTTTTCATAAGATTAATCCTTGTGAATTATTGGAGTAGTTAAAGATTTTTTGCTAAACAATTTTGTTTTTGTTAACATTCTTTAGCTTAACACGAAAATATTGTTTTAAAATATCGTTTTGAAAATAGAAGGGGCATCTATGGCAAGTTTTAATCGCGTTATTATGATGGGGAATCTTACAAGAGATCCAGAGCATAAACAACTTTCTTCCGGACAAGCTGTTTGTCGTTTGGGATTGGCATCAAATCGTCAATTTAAAAATAAACAGACAGGTGCGATGGTTCAGGAAGTTTGTTTTGTTGATGTTGATGTATGGGGACCTCAAGCTGATGTTTGTAAACAGTATCTGCAAAAAGGTCGTCCAGTTTTAATCGAAGGTCGCTTGAAACTTGATACTTGGCAGGACCAGGATGGGACTAAGCGCAGTAAGCATTCAATTGTTGCGGATCGCGTAACATTTTTGGGTGGAGCTAATGCTCAAGAATCTGATGAAGCTGATTTTAATGTTTCTTCAAATGATTCGATTAATCCTGCAAAGTTTGAATCAAAGTCTGAAGTTGAGAATGAAAAAAAACATAGTGCTAGAAAACCTAAGACTATTTCATCCGAGGCATCAACTGGAGAGGTTTCTCTTAAGGACGAGGCTCCATTTGAAAACGATTTGCCATTTTAATTAAGTAAGTGATTTTTTTATATTTTTCCGGCAGAGGGAGATTTCTTTCTGCCGGATTTTATTTTTATTGGGAGTATTATGAATATTTATTTTCGTAAAAAAAAGTTGTTTGTTGCTAAGAGTTTGGTGTTAACTTTTGTTTTTAATGCAGCAGTACCTTTTTTGAGTGCAGTCAGCGCATCTGATCAGAGTTCCGCTGATCCTTTAAAAACAGTTTATTCAAGAATTTCAGATATGCATTTGCCTTCTGTAAAGATGGAAGATTTTAAAGAGCAAGCTGAAATGAAGAAAAATCAGGAGGAGAATGATAAAGCTTATAATGAGATGTTAACTCAGGCTAAATTTAAAGAGATTAAAATTCCTGCAGTTGGTGATATTGAGAAGTTAAGATTAATTTACCAGCTTTTTCATGGTCGTAGTTTGCAGCTCGATGATGTTATCGGTAGTACCCGTTCGGTATTAAATGATAATGTTTTTACAGATTTGCAGATTTACTGTGGTTCAATGACCGATTTGAAGCACCATGTTTTTGGGGCTATTGATAATACGGTTACGAGTTTTGGTAAAGTTGAGCTGCAGCGTTTTTTGTATCAACGCGCTGATTCTGTTTCCCAACTTAAATATGATATTAAGAATAAGCAGGAAATTGTAAAATATCTGGTTGAGAATCCATCTTTATGCGACAAAATTGAACAGCAGCTTCAAATTATTAAGCAGAGTGAGTCTGATATGCTTTGGTTTTGGAAGGCGTTAGAATTTTCGATTCAAAAATACACAGAGCAGTATTATTATCAAGGTTTAATGTCAGGATTAAATGAATCTACCGGGCCTCTTGAATTTTATTCTCTTATGATGACGGTTGTTACGCCCTCGGAAATAGCGCTTGTGGATGTTTGTATGGTAGGGCTTAGCGCATTTATGTTGCGAACGGCTTCAAGAGAAGAAAATCCTTGGGCTATGGGTGGGGCAGTTGCCTACTCCGGTCTATGTTTGTTTAGCGCTTATATGATGACAAGTATGATTATAGGGATGGTTAAAACTTTCAATGGCGTTACAAATGACATTCAGGGTAAGTTGGCAAGTACTGCAAAAATAGCGCAAGCTTCTGCAGATCTTTCGAAAATTTTGGCTGTCGATTCCAAGATTTCATTACTTTGGGATAATTCAAAGAAACTGCAAACCAATGCAACTCAGGCTCAAAATGGCCAAGACTTGCAAGATTTGTTAATAAAATTGCAGGCAGGTACGTTTCAGGGTGAGCCTTCATTTTTTTCAAATAAAGGCCGAGTTTTGGCTTGTTGTAAAAAAATGTTACGTTTGAAAGATAATTTTGTAAATTCTATTAAGGCTATTGGCGAACTTGACGCATATATGTCGATTGCAAAGCTTTATTTGAAACATGTGAATAATTCTAATGCAAAATTTTGCTTTCCTGAAATTATTGAATCAGACAAGCCTTATGTAAATGTAAATAAACTTTGGCATCCGTTTCTTAACCCCGAAAAAGTGGTTACTAATGATATTGAACTTGGACGTGATCAGGCCCAAAATGTTATTTTGACCGGTCCAAATGCTGCAGGTAAATCGACATTCTTAAAGGCTTTTACGGTATCATTAATTTTGGCCCAATCTTTTGGCATAGCTCCAGCTAGTGCAATGACATTTACTCCATTCATTAAGATTAATACTTATTTAAATATTGCAGATGAAGAGGGTAGGGAGTCTTTGTTCCAGGCCGAAATGAGAAGAGCGCAAGAGTTGCTTAGTTCGATTAAGGGTTTGAAAAAGGGTGAATTCAGTTTTGTTATTATGGATGAAATTTTCACCGGAACAAATCCCAAGGAAGGAACTGCCGGTGCTTATGCTGTGGCAAAGAGTGTGTCTAAATATTTACAATCAATTTGTATTGTTGCAACACATTTTCAGAAGTTGACAGATCTTGAAGTAGATACGAATGGAAGATTTAAGAACTACAAAGTCTATGTAAATAAATTTGATACAGGAGATATACATTATCCTTATAAAGTAGTGCCTGGAATTTCAGATCAAGCAATTGCTTTGTTGTTGTTGAAGCAGCAAGGTTTTGATCGAGAAATTTTGGATGAGGCTAATGCTGTTTTTAACAAAATCTAGAATAATAAGATTAGTTTTTAAATTAATAGTTTTGACTTTAATAAAAAAGGGCCGCAACTTGCGGCCCTTTAGACTGTTTAGATTCTTAGCTTATTTACTTCTTTTCTTCGAAGTCTGTATCGATTGGTTTGTCGTTAGGTTTAGCGCTTTCGCCTGTGCTTTGATCACCAGAAGTTTGTTGTCCTTCAGGTCCTGCTTGTTGTTGTTTTTCTTTGTATAAAATTTCCGCAATTTTATATGATGCTTGGATTAGATCATCAGCTGCTTTTGCCAGGGCTTGAGCATCATTTTCGTTTTCTTTCAATGCTTTCTTTGCTGTTTCGATTGCAGTTTCGACACTATTTACTTCAGCGATTGGAAGTTTCTCTTTATTTTCTTTTATGGTTTTTTCGATTTGCATGATTGTGCTGTCTAGGTGATTACGTTTATCGACAACTTCGCGTTGTTTTTTATCTTCCTCTGCATGTAGTTGTGATTCTTTGACCAGCTTATCAATTTCTTCTTTTGATAAACCTGATGAAGAGGTTATTGTGATATTTTGTTCTTTGCCGGTACCTACATCTTTTGCAGTTACGTGAGTTATGCCGTTTGCATCGATATCGAATGTGACTTCGATTTGTGGCAGGCCGCGTGGTGCTGAAGGAATGCCATCGAGTCTGAATCGGCCTAGTGTTTTATTGTCTTTGGCAAATTCGCGTTCACCTTGTAGAACATGTATGTCAACTGCTGTTTGGTTGTCTTCAGCGGTTGAAAATGTTTGTGATTTTTTGGTTGGAATAGTGGTATTGCGTTCGATGATTTTTGTTGAAATTCCACCCATTGTTTCAATGCCGAGTGAAAGTGGGGTTACGTCGAGCAGTAGCACATCTGTTACATCTCCGCCAAGAACGCCACCCTGAATTGCGGCTCCGACAGCAACAACCTCGTCAGGATTTACTGATTTGTTTGGCTCTTTACCAAAGAAATCTTTTATCATTGACTGTACTTTTGGTATTCGAGTTGAACCACCAACTAGAATTACCTCTTGAATTTCTTTTGTTGAAAGTCCGGCATCAGTAAGAGCTTTTTTGCATGGTTCGAAAAGTTTATTGAAAAGATCTTGGCAGAGATTTTCGAATTTTGCTCTTGAGAGTTTGAGTGTCAAATGTTTTGGGCCTGTTGCATCAGCTGTGATGTATGGAAGATTGATTTCAGTTTCTGTTGTGGAAGAAAGCTCGATTTTGGCTTTTTCTGCAGCTTCTTTTAGTCGTTGTAAAGCAAGTTTGTCATTTCTTAGATCGATACCGTTTTCTTTTTTGAACTCATCTACTAAGAAATTTATAATTTTTTCGTCAATATTGTCACCGCCGAGCATTGTATCGCCATTTGTGGATTTGACTTCAACTACGCCATCGCCAACTTCTAGTACTGAAATATCAAATGTTCCACCACCGAAGTCAAAAACTGCTATTATTTCATTTGTTTTTTTGTCCATACCGTACGCAAGTGCTGCTGCAGTTGGTTCATTGATGATTCGTTTTACGTCTAGCCCGGCAATTCTACCAGCATCTTTGGTTGATTGACGTTGTGCATCGTTGAAGTATGCAGGTACTGTGATAACAGCATCGGAAATTTTTTCGCCCAAATAATCTTCAGCCGCTTGCTTTAATTTTTGTAGGACGGCGGATGCAATTTCTTGAGGCGAGAGTTGTTTGCCTTGAATTTCAATTGCAACGTCGCCATTGCTGGATTCAACCATTTTATACGGAACAAGATGTTTTTCTTCACTTGTTAAACTTGAAAATTTGCGCCCGATGAATCTTTTAGCGGAATAAATGGTGTTTTCTGGATTGGTTATTGCTTGTCGTTTTGCAATTGCTCCGACTAGGCGTTGCCCGTCTTTTGTAAATGCAACTACGGAAGGAGTTGTATTGGCACCTTCTTGGTTTGGTATGACTTTGAAAGTTCCCGCTTCCATTACTGACACAACTGAGTTAGTTGTACCTAAGTCTATTCCTATAATTTTAGCCATTTTTTTATCCTTATTTTAGTTGTTAAACCTAATGAATTCTGAAATTTATGTCCTATTTTTTTATACTAAGCTTATTTTAGTCTCTTAATGAAGGCAAGTCAAGTGAGAAGTTAGAAAATCTTAGTGGGATACGCTAAGATTTTGCGACGATATTTGGAGCTTATGATTTTTGCTACCAGTTTGTGGCTAACATTGGAGATGCGCACCCTGTCTTTGTCGCGTAAATTAATATTATGTAAAATAACAAAACAGCTTTTTTTGACGATGCGGTTGCGCGCGTGATTGCACTCCGTCTCGCCCCGCCAGCCCATTACATGGGGGCCCGTGGGATATTTACGGGGGTATTTTTATGGGGCTGGTGGGGCTCGCCTCCGTGCAAACTCGTGGGAAAATCGTTGGGGGATGCGGTGATGTATTGTATATATGGGGTATTATGAGGGATATATGTATGTGTGACGATATATGGTATATGGATATAAGAACATAGGGAATAGTTATCAGAGATAAGGGAATAGTTATCAGAGATATAAGAGGCATATGTGCAACATGTATGTATGACGCGCGCAACTTGGGGTAATGAGCGTTTGGTGTTGTTGCAATACAAGGCCCAATATTTAAAGACTCAATATTTATAGGTCCCGCACTATACATTATGTATGTAGGTATACGTGTACGGATGTAGGTTTGTAGGTTTGGATGGTATGTGTTGTAATTTCATACGAAGGTCCTACGCGAGCAGTGTTTAGAGTGTTTAGTCGGAAGTCCGTGATTAGGATATGTAACGTTATAATGTATGCTAGGGTAGTTAGGGTAGTTTTAGATATATGCGCTATATGCGTAATATATAATGTTGTATTAGGCATAACTAAAAAAGGAATACGTAAATCAATCAATGCGTTGGATGTTATACGTATATATGTATATATATGTGTGTATACGTAAGTTAGTTACTTACCAATCGCACGCAAGTATTTAAAACATAGGCTTAAAAACCCTAAACGATTTCAATAAGATGTATTCAAAGCTAATTTTAAAAACAAAGTTAAATAAATATAAAAGTTTTAAATTTTTTAAAAGTTATTGAAAAACTTAAATATAAAGAACACCAAAAAAGGGAAAAGCGCGGCATATTAAAAAAGGCGTATATTTTTTTTGCACTTACATTGCCACTCATATTTTACAAAGCATTATTTTATTATCACTTAAAGTATAAAAAATGCGAGAAGTGCTATTGCTACTGATAATACCAAGTAGCGTGGATTTGTATGAAATTTTGGTTTGATACGCCAGTTAGAATAAGCGTTTAGCGCTATAATGGAAAAACTAAACATTTTTATGCTTATAATTCCAAGTAAGATAGTTGAAAGAGCCTGAGAATGCTTTGAGTAGCTAATAAAAATATAAAAGATTGTAAATTCGAGAGCTTTGTAGCAAAAGAATTTGAAAGATTGCTCTTCCATGACGTAAAATTGCTCATAAAGTGATGTTATGAAATCTATTATTTGAATGGTTAAAAAAAGTAAGGCCAAACCTATTGTTGCCATGCTTAAATCTGAACAATTGGCGTAACGAAGTATTTTGGAGTGATTGATAAAAAGTATAATTATAAGTGGACTTATTAATGTTGAGAGTTTTCGAGTCAAAAGTTCAAAGGCACGTTGTTTTTCATATGGAGTACTATTTTTTAGATTGGCAAGAATGGCGTTGCCGAGATAGCCTACAGAGATTTTAAATATTGATTGAATAAAATGTGCAATAACTGCTGCTAGGTAAAAAAGACCAGCATACTCAAACCCAAATTTTAAAGCGAAGAATGGTGTGAGAAAATTTGATGTAAAGACTTCGCGGCTTAACCGTAGAAAATAATTAAAAACCTTTGCGTTAATAATTCTACTTTTAAACTTGAGTGGTAGATTTAACCCAGTATTCGGAAGATTTTTATATATTTTATAAAATAGAGAAGAAAATAGGATTGTTACAATTAACGAATCTATAATATGAAAAATTAATATGTTTTTAAAGGTGATTGGATAATTGAATAAAATATAGGGTATCCACACTAAAAATAGATAAAATAAAAATGATGCCACATCGGTAAAAACCGTTCTTTTACATTCAAGGCTTGTGTAAAGGAAAAGACGCAAAAACGATCGTACAGATTCCAGAATTATTGTTGCTGCAATTATTAAAAGCATTGGCAAGTCGATGCTTGCAGATTTGTAAAATACTAAAAATGTTGTCGCCGTAATTGATGTAATTAAAAGCAATGGAATGTGGGGAAATAAATAAAATCTAAAAAGAAGTTGTTTAAAGTTTTGCTTGCTCTTAATAAATACATGAAAGAATGGAAGAATTGATGTGCTTGCTCCAAAGTCTGCAATCTTTGTGACAAGATATACAAAAGATAATGTACTGGCGATTAATCCATACTCTTTAGGTGTTAAATAGTAAGTTAGCAGTATGTTGTGCAGTGTTTTACACGCTTCGTAGAGCATACTTCCACTAACCGCCCAGCGAAATCCTTTATGAAATTGAGCTTCAAGTAAATTTAGTGGATTGGTATTTTGGTAATTCATAATATTTAGTCCTCAAAAAATCCTTTTTAGTCAAATTACTATAACAAGGCTTTTGCTTTTTGTAAGGGCTTTATTGATAAAAATACGAAATACTTATTTTTTGGTACTGATTTTATGTATTTTAAATATGTAAAGCTAAGTGAGGGTTAGGGGGGAAGGATTTGGGGGTTGCGTATTACAATAATTGTTAGCGCGACCTCTATTTCTTTGCTCGGGACGTCTTGTAAGTCCTAAAGGGAATAAGCGACAGTATTTAAAGAGATGTGTTTTCTATTAGAAATTGAAGTGTATGTTATTATTTTTACTTTTCTATGCAGCTTGTAAGATAATTACTTTTTCTGTTATAATCATCTTATCTGTGGTCTGTGATTTGAGTGTGGCGGGGAATGTCTTCAGAGACAAGAGTTTATCGGAGACAAAAGTCTGAGGGGATATCATGTTTGAACCCAATGATAAAGTTGTTTATCCAGGACATGGCGTTGCAAATGTTGATGGTATTATCGAAAAGAACGTTGCTGATTCTAGCGTCAAATTTATTAAGCTTTCTTTTATCTATAAAGATATGACCATTTTGGTTCCTGTTTATAATGCTGATTCTATTGGATTGAGGTATATTAGTTCAGAATCAACTATAGATCAGGCATTAAAGGAACTTTTAAAAGAGCCAGAAAAAAAGCTTGAAGGAATTGATTTTACGCCTAGTGGATGGAATAGGAGAAATAAAGGTTATCAGTTAAAAATTCAAGGAGGACAACTGCTTGAAATTATCAAAATATATCGCGATTTAATGCATGTCTCGCAGCAAAAAGAGTTGTCGTTTGGCGAAAGAATGCTATTGCAGTCCGTTGAAGATATTTTGGCTCAAGAGATTCAATCCGGAAAAAATATTGGTCGTGAAGAAGTTATTCAAGAGTTGCGTTGTCCCTTTAAACAGTTATTAAATATGACATCATATTCTAAACTCCATGTAAAAAATGGTGTTCAGGCTGCGTAGAGATGGGGATTGCTTTGAACGCATTGATTATCACGGGTCCTACCGCTTCGGGAAAAACTCAGCTATCAGAGATGATTGCCGTAAACCGTACTTGCGAAATTATTAATGCCGATGTGGGACAGTTTTATAAACCGCTTTCAGTCGGAACAGCAAAACCTGACTTAGCAACTGTTTCATATAAACATCATTTATTTAACTTACTTGATAAGCCTGAGGATTTAAGTGTTGTTAAATATAGAAATCTTGTTACCGATTTGGTAAAAGATATTTGTAGTCGTGGGAAGATTCCGGTTATAGTTGGCGGCTCTCTTTTTTATATCAAGTCACTATTTTTTCCTCCCCAAGAATTACCAACTCGAGAGCTGAACGTTCAAAATAATAATCTTGACCAAATAAATATTGATAATTTAAGTGAACATCAACAATGGGAATTGTTGCAAAAAATTGATCCGGAAAGAGCTGCAGTGCTTCATTCAAATGATCACTACAGAATTGGTCGAGCCTTGAAAATTTGGATACAAACTGGAACAAAGCCATCAGCGTATAAACCAATATTACAACCTACATTTAATGCCCTGATTGTTTACGTAGAGCCAGAAGTCTCAATTTTAAAAAACCGTATTTGTTTACGAACATCATTAATGATAAATCCTGAGGACTCCACCAAGTTTGGATGGATTGAGGAAGCCGAGGCTTTGGTTGGAACGGAATGGGAAGAATTCTTAAAAACCAAGAATCTAATCGGATATACTGAAATTTTTGATTGGATTAAAGCCGGTAAAAATAAAAGTGAATTACCTGAACTGATTAGCAGAATACAGATTAAAACAACTCAATATGCAAAACGACAACGTACTTTTTGGAAAAGCTTTCAACTTCAAAGCTCTCAATGTGGAACCTTACAAGCAACTTCAAAGCCAGATTTTTTAATTCAGACAATATCTGTTGGTTTGCCAGATAACCAAATTTTGAATCAAATTTTGACTGCATGGGATAAATTTACAAATAAATAACTAAATTTATTAAAATTATTTAAGATAGAAAAAATTATCACATTATTTAATTTAGAGCGAAATTTCTGCCGATATTTTACTTGGGTTAGTCTGAAAACGTTGCTTAAAATTGATTTTTATTCGAGTTGTTTTTAAAATACGATCTGGAGCCTGATTTGAATCGGTGAAGGTGTCGTAAATGATTTTTGGTGATCAAATTTGGAGTTGGTGTTAAAATTAATCAACTAAAAAACAATCTAACTAAAAGGAGTAACTGTGAACTTTGTAAATTATTTAATTACTGCCGTAATTTTTACTTTTGCTGTTGTGGCTTTTGTTATTTACATAAAATCTGATTATCGTAAAGATGAAAAATTTTCATTACCAGTGCCAAATTTTGATGGAAAAATTTCTGTTGAGAAAGCTATTAAGTCAAGGCGATCGATTAGATCTTATAAACAGGATCCTCTTACCCTAGAACAAGTCGGTCAGATTTTGTGGGCCGCTCAGGGGATAACGAGTGATGATGGTTTTAGATCAGCACCATCAGCCGGAGCAACTTATCCACTTGAAATTTACCTTGTTGTAGGAAAGGTGACCGGTCTTACATCGGGTATTTATAAATATTTAAATAAAGATCATGTAATTATAAAAATTAATGATGGAGACAAACGTGCAGAATTGAGCGATGCAGCTTTATCTCAAGAATGGATCAAGGAAGCGCCCATAGAAATTGTTATATGTGGAATTTATGAAAGAACATCAAAAAAATATGGCGCTAATGCTACTAAGTTTGTTCATATGGAAGTGGGATGTGTAGCTCAAAATGTTTATTTGCAAGCTACGGCACTTGGATTGGCAACCACATTTGTTGGAGCGGGCGAAGAGGAAAAAATTGCCTCTGTTTTACATTTAGATAAAAACGAACATGCATTATGTATTCTTCCAGTTGGAGTTATAAATTAAATTTTTATTTTATCTAAAAATAAATTTAGCTTTAACTTAAATTGAATTTTGTTGATTTCATAAAGGTTTTGTGCCCCCAGGAAATTCTGGGGGTAAATATTTGGTATTGGAAAAAACGTTGTTATCCTGTAAACTCTGTTATTGAAAGTTGTTGTAATAAATGAAAATTAGTATCACTAAAATACAAGGATAGAAAGGCAATTCCGATGATTTATATATTTAGAAAAGAGATGAAAAAATGGCACACAGTTTTATGGGTTGTTTTTGCTGCGCTGGCACTTGGTAGTGGTTTTGGAATGTTTGTTAGTAGAAAAGGATCGGATGAATCTGTAGTTGGAAGTGTGGATGGAAAGAAAATTTATTTTAATGATTATAGGCGAGCCCTTAAGCGCATTATGGCTCCATATATGCAACTCTATGGAATGTCAGAAGATAAACTTTTAAACTTATTGAGTCAGTTTGGTAATTTGGATGAGATGGCGTTTAACATCTGTGTTGAAGATAAATTAATTAATGAGATTCAAAGAAACTTTAAAGTTAATATTGATAGAGAAACATTTAACTCAAGATTAATTGAATCAATTCCTGGAAATGTTCTTGATGAAAATGGCAAAGTAAATATTGAAACATATCATAATTATTTAAAAATGCTTTCAACAAATGCTACAGAGTATGAAAAATCAAAAGCATCAGAATTTAAATCTGAGGTTGTAAAACGCTTGATCGCAAATTCTTATGCTCAGCCAGAATTTTTCACAAAAGAGATTTTCGAACAAGAGTATGTTAAGAAAAATTTTGAGATAGCTGAATTTGGTTTGGATCATTTTTTAACACAGGCAAAAAAAACATCTCCAGATGCAAAAAGTCTTGAAGATTTTTATGCCCAGAATAAAGAAGGATACAGAGTTCCTGATAAATATAGAGCTAAATACTGGGAACTTGCGGTAGAGAGTTATGAGAAAAATATTGAAATTGACGAACAATCAATAAAGAATTTTTATGACAAAAATAAAAGTTCTTTATTTAGAATAGCCCCAAAGGTTAAGGTTCGTAAGATTTTGATAAAGAAAAACAAAGGTGTACAAGGTACGGAAAGTGGATACAAAAAGGCCGAAGAGATTCACCAAAAGGCAAAGCAAGCTCCCGAAAAATTTGCTGAACTTGCCAAGCAGTATTCGCAAGATACGCAAACAGCTAAAAATGGTGGAGTCGTAGATTTCTTTAGTAAGGGTAAGCGCGGCACAGCTTTTGAGACCGCGGCGTTTAAGTTAAAAGAACCAAATCAGATTTCTGATATCATTATAACTGATGATGGATATGAGATTATTCAATTAGTTGAACGAATAAAGGCTATTGAAAAACCGCTGGAAGCCGTTAAAAGTGAGATTGTAAATTCATTGCGTAGTAAGCGCAGTATTGCAATTTTGCAAGGCGAACTCGGCATAATGATGCACAAGGCCCGAGAAGATGCAAGCGCACTTGATGTTTTCGCAAAGGAACATTCATTGCAAGCTAATGAAACTGATTGGCTGGCTGAAAAAGATATAACGGATGCAGATATATTGGGACAAATAGCGCAAAGAATGTTCTCATCAAAGAAGCAAGAAAAAGCATTGGGCTACTTTAAGACAACAGGAAAATATGTAATTTATAGGTTAGTTGATACGCAGAAGAGCTATTTACCAGATTTTACTGCTGTTAAAGATATTGTTCTAAAAAATTATTATAAAAATCGTGCTACACAGCTACAGCGCAAGGCTGTCAGCCAAATTAAGGCGGATATTCTTAATTCACAAACAACTTTAAAAGATGCCGCCACTCGTGAGGGCATTAAAGTTATAGAAACTGGATTAATTACAAAGGGCGATAAAATCCAAGGTTTTGACGAAAAGATGCCACTGTTAAGTAAGATGTTTATAATCTCTGATAAAAAACAAGTCTTGCAGGATGTGTACGAAAATGACTACTATTTAGTTACTTTAAAAGCTGTTCAGTACGATGATGTGCAGCGATTTGAAGATAAGAAAGAAAGCATTAAAAATAAAGAGAATTTGAAAGAATCCAGAAAACATGCAAATGCGTTTATTGCATCATTGCTAAGAAATGCTAAAATAGATATGGATAAGAAGGTATTAAGTTTACATAAAAACCACTCGAAAGACATTTAATGTCAAAAGAAGTATCAACATCAAAAGACACGCAAAGTTCAGCATTGATGAAAATATCTCCAGAAAAGTTTAAGTCGTTAGAATCGACTTTTGCTCAAATTGATAAAGAATTCGGAAATGGCTCAGTAATGTTACTGGGCCAAAAAACAGATACAAAAATTGAAGTAATTTCAACAGGTTCAATTTTAATTGACTCGGCTCTTGGGGTCGGGGGATTGCCAAAAGGTAGAATAGTTGAAATTTTTGGGCCTGAATCATCAGGTAAATCAACACTTGCTCTACATGCAATTGCTCAGGTACAAAAAAAAGGTGGCGTTTGTGCCTATATAGACGCAGAACATGCTATGGATCCATCCTATGCTACAAAAGTTGGCGTAAATGTTAATGAGTTAATTATTTCGCAACCCGATTTTGGTGAGCAGGCTCTTGAAATTACTGAGATGCTTGTAAGATCTAATGCAGTAGACTTAATTGTCGTTGACTCGGTCGCGGCATTGGTTCCAAAGGCTGAATTGGAAGGGGACATGGGGGATTCGCATATGGGGTTGCAGGCAAGACTTATGTCTCAAGCCTTGCGAAAACTCACAGCCGTTGTTCACAAGTCAAAAACGATTTTGATTTTTATAAATCAGATAAGAAGTAAAATTAGTCACGGCATGCCATCGTTTGGTCCAAATGAAACGACAACAGGTGGAAATGCTTTGAAGTTTTATTGTTCGGTTAGAATTGAAATTAGAAAAATTGCAACATTAAAAAAAGGCGATGTAGCTTTTGGAAACAGGGTTTCCGTTAAGATTGTAAAAAACAAGGTTGCGCCACCATTTAAAAAGGTAGAGGTGGATCTTGTTTTTGGAGAGGGAATTAGTGTTGAATTGGAAATCTTGGATGCAGCTCTACAATTTGGAATTATAAAACAGGGCGGTGCCTGGTTTACGTATGGAGATGAACGACTTGGACAAGGGCGCGAGAACTGTGTTAAAAAAATTAAGGAGGATAAGAAGTTGTTGGATGCATTGTTAAGTGCTGTAAGAGAAAAAATTGATAGCCAGGGATTTGTTTGTGAATAAATTTAAAGATAATAACCAAGATTTACAGAGCAAGTACCGAGTAAACGAAGGTATAAAAGCCGACACAGTTATGGTAATTGGCGGAAACGGTGAGAATTTAGGGGCCATGTCTAAGCGTCAGGCTTTATCTATTGCCGAAGCTGAAGGTATGGATCTTGTTCAGGTGGGGGAAAAGGATTTAGTAGTAATCGCTAGAATAATGAATTTTGGTAAGTTTATTTATGAAAAGAAAAAGCAACTCGGCGAGGCTAAAAAACATCAAAAGGTTATTTTGGTCAAAGAGATTAAGATTCGACCAAGCATTGATGACCAGGATTACAAAACAAAATTAAACAAAGCAGAGGGCTTTTTCAAGGATGGCAATAAGGTTAAGTTTACGCTTCAGTTTAAGGGGCGTGAGGTGCCAAAAATGGATGAATTTGGCAATAAGCTCTTTGCAAGAATATCCCAGGATTTGGCGGCTAAGAACATTGGCACCCTTGTAGAGGAAAAGGACAGCCGGGGTGGCGTAGTTTGGTCCAAGATATACTTCCTTAAAGAGAAGTAAATTTTGCCCTGGTATTTTTGAATTTATATGTTAAAATGGCTTATAAACTAGTATTGGTTAAAAATATAAAATTTTTCAGATTGTAAATAGAATTAAAGGGATTTATTAATGCCTAAAGTAAAAACTAATTCATCATGCAAAAAACGTTTTGTTAAAAATTGTAAGGGTAAAATTAAAAGATCACGTGCTTATAAGAGACACCATGCATGGGCAAAAGGAACTAAAAAAAATCGTGAATTACGAGCAGGTGTGTTTTTTGAAACAACTCAAAATAGAAAGATTTCTAAGGCAATGCCTTATTAATTTTTATTTTTTATAAGTAGTGATTTTTATTTTGTTAATATTTGTTTTCTCATAATTTGAAAATGAGGTTTTAAATGAGTAGAGTTAAACGCGGTGTAAATACCAAAAAAAGACATAAAAAAGTTTTGAAACGTGCCAAAGGTTTTTGGGGACAACGTAAAAATGTTTTCAGACGTGCGCAAGAGACAGTTCTTCGTGCAATGCGTTTTGCATTTATTGGTCGTAAATTGAAAAAACGTGATTACAGAGGATTGTTCATTACAAGAATTAGCGCCGCCTGTAAGTCTCAAGGCATAAGTTACAGCGTTTTTATGGGTAAGCTAAAAAATCTTAATATACAGATTAACAGAAAAATGCTTAGCCAGTTGGCAATTTGGGAGCCAAAAGCATTCGCAGAATTAGCTGCCATGGCCAAAAAATAAAAAAAAATCAAATATGTTGAATTTTTTTTAACCAACTTATTATTATAAGTTGTGTTGTTTTATACTTAGTTTTGTGAGAAAAAGAGGAAGCGAGACATGAAGTGCTTAGAAGAGCTTGAAAGTAGGGTTCTTCATCTTATCCAAACAAATGCAGAATTAAAAGTAAAGATTGATGAACTCGTCCGTGAAAATGAAAATTTAAGTGGTAAAGTTCATCAATCTGAAGAATCTCTTTTGCGTGAGCAAAGAGCTTTCGCAACCTTAGAAGATGAAAAAGTAGCTATCAGAAACGTTGTTGAAGGTCTATTGAATACAATTAACACTCTTGAGGGTTCTTCTAACTAGAAGTTTAATGGCATGGATAGACAAAAAAAGTTAAAAATATCAATTCTTGGAAAAAGTTATCTCATTAATACCGATGAGACGCAGGAAGATGTTTTTGCAGCAGCGCATTTGGTTGATAGTATGCTCAAAGAAAGTGCTACAAAGGGTTCTGTAACTGACGATAATAAAATGGCAGTTATTGTTGCATTGCAGTTGGCTACCGAACTTAATAAGGCGCTAAATAAACTCAACGGATTTGAAAGTAAGATTGAACAATTAAATGATTTGTTTCAAACCGAAGTACGTTGAGATTTTTGTTTTATAACTATCAATTTTTTGTGTAAAGTTATAAAGGGTTGTGGCACCTATTAACAAAAGATGTTATTGCGTGTAATCCTTTTGACTGTTCTCTATTCTCACAAAGTTTTATAAGTTTTAATTTTTATTTTAATCTAGCTTTTGAGATGGGGATAATAAAATGTTCTTGATATTCGAACTAAGTCTTCTTGGCGCAGGATTTGTGCTAGGATTTCTTTCTTTATTAGTTTACTTTGTAAGTCAAAAAAATAAACTTTTTCAGACACATCAAAGCGTACAGAATATGCTTCAGACGGCAAGAGATCAAATTGAAAAAGATCGTCGCGAAGCAATGCTTGATCTTAAAAATGAACTTCACAAAAAAAGATCTGAGTTTGATATAGATGTAAAAAAGGGAAAAATCGAGTTGCAGCAACTTCAGGCGAAGTATCAAAAAAAGGAAGATGCTATCGACCAGAGAGAGGCTGTTCTTGATGATTTACGCCGTGATTTACAACAAAAAGAGCGTGATCTTTCTCGTAGATTAGATGCTTTTGCTGTTGATGAAGTTAAAATCAAAAGGCTCTATGAAGATCTTGTTATAAAGCTTGAAAAAATTAGCGGAATGAAACAGGATGAGGCGAAAAAGGTTCTATTCGAATCATTAGAGCGTGAAGTCAAAATTGCAAGTCAAAAATGGGTTTCCAAAATTGAAACTGACGCCAGAGAGTTGGCAAAGGAAAAATCGGTTGAGATTTTAACCAGCTCTATGCAACGATATCTTTCTGATACAGTAACATTACATACGTCAAGCGTCATAAACCTTCCAAATGATGAAATGAAAGGCCGTATAATAGGTAAAGAGGGCCGAAATATTAAGGCGCTTGAAATGGCGACTGGAATGGAATTTGTGATTGGAGACACTCCTGAGGTTATTACAATTTCCGGGTTCAATCCTATTCGTCGTGAAGTTGCAAAACGTGCACTTAATAAACTTATTATTGATGGTCGAATTAATCCAAGCAGAATTGAAGAGACAGTTGCTAAGTGTGAAGAAGAACTTGAGCAAACAGTTTCAGAGATTGGGCAAACTACCGTTCTCGAATTCGGGTTCAGAGGTATTAATCCAGAAATCTCAAAACAGCTTGGACGACTCTATTTTAGAACTAGCTATACTCAAAATAACTTGGTGCATAGTAAAGAAGTTGCTTATTTCTCCAAAATGATTGCTTCAGAGCTTGGACTCGATCCTGAAATTGCGGCAAGAGCAGGCCTGTTACATGATATAGGAAAAGCGATTTCCGCAGAAGTTGAGGGAACTCACGCAGTTGTAGGTGCCAACTTTGCAAAAGAGTATGGCGAAGATCCAATTGTTGTAAATGCAATTGCAAGTCACCACGAAGAGGTTCCATCAAGCAATCCTTATGGCATTATTATACATATCGCTGATGCAATTTCTGCATCAAGACCTGGTGCAAGAAAAGAAACTTTGTCTACCTATATCAAACGTCTAGAATCTCTTGAAGAGATGGCTGGAACATTTGAAGGGGTTAAAAAGGCTTATGCATTGCAGGCTGGTCGCGAAATTCGAGTTATTGTTGATGAAGATCGACTTGACGATGACAGAGCGGCTGTTTTGGCTGGTGATCTTGCCAAAAAAATTGAAATAGAGCTGGCGTTTCCTGGCGAAATAAAGGTTAACGTAATTCGCGAAAAACGTTTTATTGTTGCCGCAAGGTAATATGATGACCAAAATATTAAAGTTTTTATTCGTTGGTGATATTGTTGGGCAACCCGGTTTGATGATGTTTCAAAAGTGGGTGCCAAAACTCAAAGAGCAGTATTCTATTGATTCTGTAATTGTAAATGGTGAAAATGCTGCCAAGAATGGACGCGGTATCACCTTAAAAAATATTGATTTTTTTAAACATAATGGTGCATCGGTTATTACAACCGGTAACCATGTATGGGAAAATAGAGAATTCTACAATACTTTAAATTCAAGAGATGATGTTATTCGCCCGGCAAATTATCCGCCGGGCTGTCCTGGAAAGGGCTTCACATTTTTTGAATTAGAAGGTTACACTATTGCTGTTGTAAATTTGCATGGAAGAGTTTTTGTAAGAGACCACTTGGATTGTCCTTTTAGGGCAATAGATTCTCTTTTGACATTTATACAAACAAAAACCAATATGATTTTTGTTGATTTTCATGCCGAAGCCACATCGGAAAAAAAGGCAATGGGGTTGTATCTTGATGGACGAGTTTCAGGTATTTTTGGAACTCATACGCATGTTCAAACTTCAGATTCGCAAATTCTTCCAAAAGGAACTGCATATATGACTGACCTTGGTAGTAGCGGAGCTAGGAATTCCGTTATTGGAATGCAAGCTGATGGTATTTTGAAAAAGTTTTTATTTTTTCAAAAAATGGGTTCTATTGTAGTTGAGGATACTGGTCCTTTTGAGTTAAGTGGAATTATTGTCAATGTTGATGCAACGTCAGGAAGAGCTATTTTTGTTGAACGTGTAAATATAATTGATGAAGAGTTACATAGGACTCTGGCTGGCGATAAAAAAGAGAACTGATGTGTTATTTTTCTTTTTTTTAAATCGTTTTTTAAAACAATTTTTTACTGTTTTTTTCATTATTACGGCAGTATTAGGTGTCAGTAACCTTGTTTTGCGAATTCAAATGATTTCGACTCCGATGGGATTGTTACAAATTTTTCTTGTTATGTTGCCATTTATGGCCATATATGCCGTACCAATTTCGGCGGGAGTTGCTGTTCAAATAGTTATTGGACAGCTTTTGATTGAAGATGAACTTATAATCCTTAAATTCTTTAAATCTGCCTATAATGCTCTTTGTTTATCAGTTGTAGCGTTCGCATTTATACTTACAATTTTTTATACACCACTTATTTTTGAATTTGCACCACGTAGTTATTTAATTGGTAAACAGATTATTATTGAATTGGCAAAAAAACAATTTTACAACTTGGAACCACAAAAATTTCACTCACCCTACCCGGGATTTACATTTTTTTTCAAAGAGAGACGTTACGAAAATGGTGTGCCCAAATTTAATACAATTTTTTTGGCATTTAGTAATAAGCAAAATGAACAGTTCATTTTTACGGCTAGAGAGGGCTTTTTCCGCGATAATAATGTTTTTTTGCTTGACGGGTCTGTTTGTACGATTAGTGCAGATAAGCATTATTCTGCTGTATTTAAAGAATCAAATATAAATACTGATAAACTGTTGAATCTTGAAAAAGACAATAAATCTCTAAATGTCCTCAAATTTTGGAACGTAACTCAGTTATTTGAAAAACTGCAGCAAGATGTAGAGGTGTTATGGGAATTCCTAAAAAGAATAGCTCAAATACTATGGCTTTTCTTTTTCCCAATTTTAGGGATTTTTTTTATTTTTAGGGTTGGGGGGAAAAAAAGCAATTTGTTAGTGGCGATTACAACAAGTGGATTGCTTTTTTTTGCTTCATATATATCAATTGCCGTTGCTCAAGCTCTTAGTTCTTGTTTTATATTATCAATGCTTATATTATTTGGCCCATTGCTTTTGGCTGCATTTGTGAGCGGTTTTTACGTTTTTAGAAATAAAAATTAACAAATAAAGGGAATAAAATGTTTTTAGTAGTGTTAATGTACTCAATCTTGGCGCTTACCTTTGTTTTTGCAAAAAAGACACTGGCCTATTCGCATCCGTTTTTTCTTATTGGGTTTAGGATGATTTTGGCTGGAACAATTCTGCTTGCGTACCAGCGGTTTTTTAGCAAAAGCAACTTTTCAATTAACAGAAGTGATTACTGGTTGTTCTTCAAAGTGGCACTATTTCACATCTATTTTTCGTTTATCTTTGAATTTTGGTCAATGCAGTACCTTTCTGCCTTGAAGATAACTATTATATATTCGGCAACGCCATTTATTGCTGCGATATTATCTTATATCTTACTTAAAGAGCGCCTTTCATGGCAAAAGATTTTGGGCATAATTATTGGGCTTGGTGGATTAGCTCCAATTCTGGCATTGCAGGCAGGAGGTAATGGTGGATTTAAAGAAATTGCTTATATTTCACTTCCGGAATGTGTTCTATTTTTAGCCGTTATCTCGGGGGCATATGCTTGGTTTTTGGTTAAGCAGCTTATGGATAAGGGTTATGGGCTTGGCATGATTAACGGAGTGGCAATGTTGATTGGAGGAGTTCTTAGTCTCTTTACATGCGGAATATTTGAAGGCTTTACTAATCCGGTCTCAAATTGGCCAATGTTTTTAGTCTGGCTTTCGTTATTAATCTTAGCCGCCAATATAATCGTTTACAACTTCTATGGATGGCTTTTACGTTCATATTCGATTACGTTTATTACCTTTGCCGGTTTTCTTTCACCAACTTTTGGAACTGTCTATGAATGGATCTTCTTTGGCGGACAGATAACCTGGCATCATCTTGCATCGTTGGCGTTGGTTGCTCTAGGTTTATATGTCTTTTACAGGCAAGAGTTATCAGCAAAAGATTTTGAAATGACATCCCGCTAAGGCGTTTGTCCTACTATCCCGTCTTAATGATCAAGCGCTTCTTTCAGCGTCATCAACTTTGCATTCAGTGTTTGGAGTTTTGATTTTAATTGAGAAATCGAATTTTTAAGTTGCACCAATTTTTTTTCTAAAGGTATGGGTTTTTGAGCATAAATGTAGTTGTATTCTTCGAAATTAATTCCAACGTGTTTTATCCATGGATTATTTAATGGATATGGGGAATTTTCTTTATATTCAGTTTTAAATCCTATGTCGTTTAATAATTTTATAGCATGATTTCGCCTGCATTCATTACTAGGAGCGATAAAATGGTTGGTACCTTCTTTTTTTGTGACATTATCACCTGCATGAATGTTCTCAGGTACATTCATGATAGTGTAAGTTTTTTGAATGATATAATTTGTTAGGTTTGATGGATCATAGCTCATAATGTTATTAATAACTTTTATGTCAGGAATTGTTCGATTAAGTTGATCTAATACTTTATCATTAATAAATCGCGCCAAATCATTTCCTCCGGGATTAATGCTATCGATGTAAAATTCTCCACCATATTCCAATGCCTTGAATATAATAGGAAGCCCAGTTTTACCATTCCAGCCGTAATTGTTCCACGGATTAGCATTTATAAATTTCGAGACAGAGCAGTCGAAAATAATCAAATTAAATTTTTCAGGAAAATTTTTTAAAAACATGAAAAAATCTCGTTCATTAAAATTCAGGAGGAGAGGAATGGGTTCTTTTTGCCCGTCAGAAAGCCTTTGTTCTAATTCTTTAATTGCAGCTTCGATTGTTTCTGATTTGAGCATACGCTTTTGCATAGCGTCTGTAGGACTATAATTTACAAGAAAAGTGTAATTTTTGAATCTTGCCTTGGGCTCTGTTTTGTCATCTTCTGTATCTATGTAGTCGTGTTCTGTATCTCCGGCACCAATAACCATGCTTAAATTATCTTTGTCTTTAAAATATTCGACTATGGCATCCAGGTGTACGGAGCCTAAGCTTTCTTTGATTGCGTTAAGTTTGATAAAAGTAAGAGTACAAAAAACTATTAAAAGAAATCTATTGGCAAAACACATAATTTCTCCACTTTTTCAAAGTATAGTAATTAAAATTAACTCTTAAGTTCAAGATTTTGCTTAATTATTTTGATTAAATCGGCAACAGCGTCTTCTATATTATTATTTTGTACATGATAATTAAAATTTTTTTCTTTTGTTTCACGTTCTATTTCATGACGTGCAATTTGTAGACGTTTTTCAACCACCTCGGGTGAGTCTGTGTGGCGTTTTTTAAGTCTTTTTCGTAATTCATGAACATCAGGAACTGTGATCCATATTGTTATAGCGTCCTGTACTATGTTTTTTTTAAAATTGTTTGCGCCGGCTGTGTCGGTAATTAATATAAAAGATTTTCCATTTTTCATGTCTTGAATTATAGATTTGGGAGAGCCATAGTAATAACCATTATATTTTGTTGTTTCGATAAAATAATTTTCATTTTGTTTCTTTAAAAATTCTTCTTCAGATAAAAAATAATAATCAATGCTGTTTACCTCGCCAGGTCGTTTTGGACGTGTCGTGAGAGTTATAACTCTTTCAATTGGTATAGTCTGTTTTAATTTTGAGATGACATTTGTTACTACAGACGTCTTTCCGGCTCCTGATGGTGCTGCAACAATAAATAATCGACCTTTATTCTTCATAAAATCCTTTGTGCCATTCTGTCTCGTTTACTTAATTTTAAAATCTAAGTTTAACCGTGATTGGGTTATAAAATGAATAATTATTGAATAAACTTGATATTTTAACGCTAGAAACTATAATTTCCTAACAAAGTTTTGAATTTTTTGTCATGGAAATACACTTATTTTAAGGAATGAAGTGTTTAAATATATTTTAAAAATAGCATTATATATTTTTATTTTTAATTCTAATTTTTTGTTCGCATTTAATAGAGAGATATGCGCTGAAGATTTACATATTTTTAATATTCTTAATAATGCAAAAATTGTTTTAATGGAGGATATAGCATTTGCCGATAGTTCGAACAAAGATCATAAACCTTTTGACCAGAAATCTCTTGAACCAGTTTCTGTTGAGCAAAAATCTTTGGATTTGGTAAAAATGGAAATTGAGTTATTAAGAGAGATTGTGCAAGGTTTTAATCGCGGACTCTTATTTTTTGTTGAGTATCGATTTATAAGTGTATGTAATTTTTTCAGTAATATGGATTCAATTGAACCTAGAAATATCAGGGCATTTAAACGTAAATTAACTAAATTTGATAATTTTATTCAGAATTATCGTTTGAAGAAAAAGGGTATCTTAGATAAGAGTGAAGTTGAGTTATACGAAAAAATTATAATTTTTGACCAAATTTTGTTGGCATGTTGTTTGAGACATGATTTTTATAACGTTGATCTAACCGATGAAATTGTTGATGCTTGTTTCTTCAGGCCCGTTGAATGGATGGGGGATCACCCAATAATCACAACGGCTGTTATTTTGATTATTACGAGTTGTTTATTCCACCATTACGTTTGGCCACATATTGGCAATTATTATTATGAGACAGTTGGGCCAGATGGGAACAAGGTTTTAGATAGTGAAAGTTCAGATGTTACGCAAATAAGGACATTTTTCCAGAGCGGATCAACCTGTGGGGCACATGCCGCATTTAAAATTATTGCATTTCATGAAAGTGGAGGAAATATTGAAAGGGCTCATGAGCTTGCCAACGATAAGGACAGATTTGCAAAATTGGCAAAAGAATGGAGTGAGATTCCCGCTATAAAAAAAGATAATGTTCAAAGCCTCAATAATTTAGAAGATATTCATATTCAAGCAATTTTGAATGACTATAATTTGAAACATCCTCAAGCTCAAATTTTGCCAGAAAGTTATTCCGTTATTCCTGACATTACTCATCTGGATATGTATGGAGATTTTCATGGCGCGGGAGACAGAGACTTAGTTCAACAGTGGAGGGGTTTACTTCAAGCAAATATGCCTATTTATTTTGTTGTTAATACAAGGAAGTGTGGTGTATTTAAGGAGCCAACGAGAAAAGATGGAACTGCCTGTTCTGCCGAAGAAATCGAAAAAGCTCGAGCGGCATGGATGAAACAAAATCAAAGGGCAGTTGGGCATTGGTTACCCTTTATGGTTATACCTCCCAAATCGGATGGCGATCAGGTAAGATTTTTAACTGCTGATTCCATTTTCAATACAAATCGAACAAACTGTGAATGGGTAAGACGATTGCGTAAGATGTTAGTAGAATAACTTGTCGTAAAATTTCAGAAAAAAAGCTTTATCTGGAAAGATTTTGTTTTAAAAACTTGTTATACTTTGAACAAGAAAAATTTAAGTTGGTTTGAAAAGAAATGGGTTGAAAAATGAATAAATTACCGGATATTAATAAAGACTTTACTCAGTGGTACCAGGAAATTATTTATCAAGCTGAGTTAGTTGATCAGAGCGAGGTAAAAGGGTGCTTTGTTTTCCGTCCATACAGTTTTGCAATTTGGGAAAAAATTCAATCTGAACTCGATAAAAAAATAAAGGCAACTGGCACGCAGAATGCGTATTTTCCGCTTTTGATTCCAGAGTCGTTTTTAAAACGCGAAGCAAAGCATGTTGAAGGTTTTTCGCCCGAATTAGCTGTTGTTACGCATGCCGGTGGAGGAAAATTGGAAGAGCCATTAGTAGTGCGTCCAACATCTGAAACCATTATTTATTCAATGTTCGCACGTTGGATAAAGTCGTGGCGAGATCTGCCTTTGAAGATAAACCAATGGGCTAACGTAGTTCGTTGGGAAATGCGTACAAGACCATTTATTCGTAGTACAGAATTTTTGTGGCAAGAGGGACATACCGCACATTATTCACATGAAGAGGCTGAACAGATGGCTGCGCAAGCTTTGGATGCGTATCAGGATATTTATGAAAATTATTTGGCCATTCCAGTCGTGCGTGGACAAAAATCCGAGTCTGAAAAATTTGCTGGTGCTGAAAAGACATATACTCTCGAAGGCATGATGCAAGACGGAAAAGCCTTGCAGTTATGTACATCACATATATTAGACCAATCATTTCCAGCTGCATTTGATGTTAAATTTCAAGATAAAGATGGCAATATTAAAACTCCATACTGTACAAGTTGGGGTTTTACCACAAGATCAATTGGTGCAATGATTATGGTTCATGGTGATCAAAATGGACTAATTATTCCTCCAAGAATTGCGCCAGTTCAGTGTGTTATTATTCCAATCTATAAATCTGATGCAGAGAAAGACGTAATTTTGCAAAAAGCAGAGCAGATTAAGTCTAGACTTGAAAAGTCTGAGCTTGTAATAAATGGCTTTAGGGTTGTGCTTGATAAAGATGAACATAAAACTCCGGGTTCAAAATTTTACGAATGGGAACTCAAGGGTGTTCCGGTTCGAATTGAAATTGGACCAAAAGATTTAGAAAAAAATCAGGCCGTATTTGTTAATCGTGTTGAACAGGATAAAACAAAGAAAAAAGAGTTTGTGCCACTTGATTCAGTAGAAGTTGCTTTAAAGCGAACACTTGATTCTGTGCATGAGCAAATGTTTGATAGAGCGAAGAGATTCAGAACTGAACGTTTTTACGACGCTGAAAAGTTAAAAGATTTTGGCACTGAGCTTGATGCAAAAAATGGATTTTATAAAGTGGGGTGGTGTGGTGCTGTTGAGTGTGAGGGTGAATTAAAACAGTTTAAAGCAACGATACGTTGCCTTTTGGATAAAAAAGAACATGATACTTGCTTTCATTGTCAGAAATCTAGTAATTTCGAAGTCGTAGTTGCAAAAGCTTACTAAATTTTTAGTACAGGTGGTTTTTAGTAAAGTCGCCTGTACTAGTTTTTTTGACATGAAACTTAGAGGGGTGTTTTTACCATGCAAGATCAAAGTGGTGTGATAGATTATTATGCCAATTTTCAGGCTTATCTTTTAACTGAAAAACGGGTGTCACAAAATACATTCCTGGCGTATAAACGTGATGTTGATCAATTTGGATTATTCTTGAAGCAGAGGAGGGTAGAGATAAGTAGATGTAAAAAAGATCATCTGAAGGCTTTTCTTAAAAATTTGAAGGACCAAGGTCTTTCTGCTAAAAGTTTATCGCGCAAAATATCGTCGATAAAGCGTTTTTTTGATTTTCTAAATACAAAATATGAAGTACCTAATATCTCTTCTACCCTAACCTTCCCAAAAATTGAAAAGACTTTACCCAACTATCTTTCTGAATCTGAGCTAAAAAAATTACTGAATGCAGCTAATATTGATCATTCAATTAAGGGCCAAAGAAATAAAGTTATGTTGTATCTACTCTACGCTACTGGAGTAAGAGTTTCTGAACTTGTTAATTTAACATTCGATCAAATTCATTTTGATACCGGATTTATCCAACTTGTGGGAAAAGGTAATAAAGAACGCTCTATCCCCCTTCCAAAAAATATTTTGGAATTATTAATATATTATAGAGATCAAATTTATCCGAAATTAATTCCATCAAATGTTTTTGCCGATAATAAACAGCCAAACTTTGTCTTTATTACTTTGCATAAAAATCAGTTAAAGCATATGTCTAGACAACTCTTTTGGTTGGCATTAAAGAAAATTTTAGTGAAATCTAATATTTTAAAAAATATATCTCCACACAGCTTGCGTCACTCGTTGGCAACTCATCTTTTTGAAAAAGGAGCGGATATAAGGTCCTTACAGTTAATTTTAGGGCACGAAAATCTTTCTACTGTCCAAATTTACACGCATCTTGAAAATAAACAGGTAAGAAAAGTTTATGATGAGAAGCATCCTAGGGCTTAATATTAATTAAAAAACAAGAAGGCCTAGCATTCAATGCTAGGCCTTCTTGTTTTACTAGTCGTCTAAATTAATAGAGGCTAATATTGAAAACTTTAGTGGCAAGTTTTTCATCAAGGCTGTAAACTGCTACCGTTAAAGAAGTTCCGCTTAATGTTGTTCTTATTTCTAGATCATATTTCCCATCAGGGGCAACGTTTAAAGCACTTTTTTGAATAATAATCGGTGTAGCAATTGTACCTGTTGGTTTTACCTTAACTTCTGTTACTGAAGTGGCTATGCTTATGTTGGAAACCGAGGTTGCTTTGTTTATGTATTTAACGCCACCTGTTGTTAAGGTCATCTTTGCGTGAGTAGACGCGTTAAAACAGTCCAGTAGCGTTGGGGCTGCCTGAAGTTTTGCAGATGCAAAGCCTATGGATAAAATAACCAGAGCCCTAAAAATATTTTTCATAACATTCTTCCCTTCTCTAAAAGATTAATAAAATACTACTCTACCAAATTTAAGTTGGGTCTAGATTTATGATAATATATTTATTTACAAGTAGTCAATATGATTGAAATATAAATTAGCCATAACCTCTTAGTCTGCCGTTAATCCATGGATTTCAGGTTTCGCTCAGGCTACGCCGGGTAGACCTGAAACGTTTTAAGATAATTAACTGTGTTTTTAAAAGCAAAGAGCCTCGCTATAAACGAGGCTCTTTGGATACTTAGATATGTTTATACAATAAGTTTTATACACCAACGGTAAATTTACCTTGGCCAACTTTTTCGCCAAGGCTATAAACTGTAACAGTAAGATAAATTCCATTTAAAGATGTTCTGATTTCGAGATCGTATTTATCGTCACTGGCAACATTTAATGTACTTTTTTGAATAGTGATAGGAATTCCAATTAAACTTGAAAGTGATGGTCTTATTTTAAAAGATGCTACTGATGATGGAATGTTGATATTTGTATATATAGTTCCATGTTCTATTGTGGTTATCACTCCTGCAATTGTTAATCTCATGTCCGCGTTACTAGATGAATTTTTGCAGTCCATTTTTGTTGTTGCCGTTCTAATTTGGGTCTTTTTCTTGATTTGGTTCTTTTCCATTGGTGCCGATTGAAGTTTTGCAGATGCAAAACACATGGCCAAAATTACCAATCCTCTGAAAATATTCTTCATATTCTCCCTCTTTCCACAAAAGATTAATAAGTTACTACTATTCCATAAAATACTACCGCACATAATTATTGCAAGACGTTTTAAGTATAAAACCTCTAATTTGTTATTTTAACTTGTATTTTATAATTATTTTATAATATGTCTTATTTGAAATGGGAGTACTACTAATTGTCCACCATGATCTAAAAGTATTCTTACACAGTCTTCATGTTTATTTAATTGGGCGAAATACAATGCTGTTCGTCCGAACTCATTTAAAGCATTTACATTTATGCATGGGATGCGTAAAAGAGCTCTTAAGCAATTAGCATTTCCATGTTCTGCTGCCAAATGTAAAGCTGTAAAGGTAAACATATCAACGGCATTTATATTTATTCCAGGCATATTTAAAAGAATCTGCAAACACTCAACATGACCCTTTTCTGCTGCAATGTGTAAAGGCGTTTGTTTAAATCGGTTAACGGCATTTACGTTTACATCTATTCTGTTGTATAAAATATTTTGCAGAAACTCGACATCATTTCGAAGTACAGCGTTGTGTAAAGCCGTATTTCCAAAATGATCGATACCGTTTATGTCGCTTATTTCAGTCCCTGCAGGTTCAGTTGCAGCGGCATCAATATCCAATTTTGGTTTTTTAATAGCAGGTGGATGCATGCCAACACCCGATCTGGTTGGTGAATTTTGGTCTATATTTTCAGGATATTGCATAGCAATTCCAGATGTTATGGTTGTTCCAGTGAGTATTGCTGTTAAAATTAATTTATTAAAATTTTCCATTATTTTTCCTATATTTTTCCTATGTTTTAATTTTGGGGTTGTTATTATAAGACGGTATGTGATTTTTTTCAAGCGCGTGTTAGGACACTTGTTTTATTTGTAGTTGCGAAAATTTATTGTAAAAAAATGGTATCAGTTTCCGTAACTGTTGCGATTGATGTTGTAAAATGAGAAATGATATGTGCAATTTTAGTGTTGCCATTATGCATTGCAGCTCCCAAGGGTGTTTCGTTATTTTGATTAACTATTGAAGTGTTAGCTCCATGACGAAGAAGTATCTTCGCAATTTCTACATAGTCAAACATGCATGCACTATGTAAAGCTGTATTGCCATGAGCATTTTTAGCATTTATATCAGCGTCTGCATTTAGAAGAATTAGCACAATTTTTTGATGGTTGTTTATGGCCGCATTATGTAAGGCTGTAGTTCCATGAATATTTTTAGCATTTACATTAGCTCCGGCACTTAAAAGTATTTGTACAATATTGGGGTAATTTTCTGATGCAGCCCAATGCAATGGCGTGTCGCCATACACGTTGCAATCATTTACATCCGCACCGTTACACAATAGCCTAATTACGCACTCTTCATTATTCTTAAAGCTCAAAATTGCGGTCTGTAGATTGGTTACAACAGATTCAGTTTTTTGTTTTTTTGTTGCAGGTTCATTTGACTTTTGCATATTGTAACTTGGAGTTACGGTAATACCTATAAGTATTGAAAACACCATTGAAACTTTTGAAAATTTCATTATATAACCTCCTGAAAAAAATTAAGTTTAATTATTGTAATATTACAAATAATCGTACCACATCCATCATTTAATTCAAATGGGCAATAATTTAGTTTTTAGCGAAAAAGTGTAATAAAATATGTTTTTTACACTATTTTAAAACATTTCCAGTCATTTTTTGCCAAATAATAAGATCAAGGCGCGAGTGCGCAATTCCAAATTTTGATAAAATTTGTTCAAAAATCAGATAATTTGTTTTGGTTATTGATTTTGGAATAGAACTAATAAGTTTTTGCTCATGTAGAAAACGCAAAATATGGCGATCAATTATGGCAACATCGTCATACCCAACGTTACGTAAAAAATGTGAAGATTCTTTGTATCCCAACCCCTTAATGTTTTTAGCCAAAAATTCACGTGCTTCAGGACCGGTTAATTTTTCAATTCTGCTTTTAATGTCAATAAACTCTCTTGCCTGTACAATAAATTTTGCTTTATTATTATGGAACCTGTGTTTATTATCTCTAATAATTCGCGAAAGTTCTTCTTGCGATAGGGATATAAAACCCTGTGGTCCGATTTCCTGTTGAATTTTAATTGCAGTTATAGCCTTTGAGTTTGCAGTGAGTATACAAAAGCACAACTCGCTAAACCAATATTTTGTGTCAAGTTGGTTTAATTGCTTGAATTCTTCAAGTCGTTCTTCTACCAAACTGTTAGTTTTTAGCTTAAGCATAAGATATTCGTCTTTTTTGTGTTATCTATTATAGTATCTACACCTTGGCTGATTTGTCTTGATGTTGTATAATACTAGAAGAGAAAAAACATGCAAAGTAATTTGCAACAATTGTGAAATAAATTTCATTGAATATGAAGGAAGTTAATATGACCGGAAGATTTATTACATCTCAAAAGGAGCTGCTGTCAATATTGTCATCAATGCAGCCCATTTGTAGTAAAAGAACAACTCTTGATGTTACAGAGTCTATTCTTTTTCAAATTACCCCACGTGAATTAACACTTAAAGCAACTGATTTGGAAATTAGCTTACAATCGAGTATGGCAATTGAAAGCGATGTTTCTGAAGTATGTAGCTTTTTGATTTCTGGAAAGCGAATTTTTGAACTAGTAAAAGAACTTGATGGAGAGATTGAATTTAATATCAATCAAAATCAGATTAGTTTAAAATCCAGCGGCGTTGATCTTTCTCTTAATATTAAAGATGCCCAAGAATTCCCTCCATTTCCTGAACGCATTGAAAACCTAATGGATTTTAAAGCGTCGTTTATATTAGACATGATAAGCAAGGTCTCATTTGTTATTCCTCAGAATAATTCCAATCCTGCATTGAATGGCATGTTGCTTGAAGTTAATCCGCAAGAGATGAGCATGGTTGCAACAGATGGACATAGTCTTGCTCATGTAACAACAACAAAATATTCGTTGGCTGAAGAAAAGAAATGGTTGTTACCAAAACGTGCAGTAATGGAGATTAAAAAATTATTTGAAAATTCCGCTGTTGAAGATAGTATATTTCTTGGAATATGCGGTAATCAACTTGTTTTCTCCGGTAAAAATTTTAATTTTTTCACAAAGCTTATTTCTGATGCATTTCCTCAATATAAACCTGTGTTGGAAAAAGAAGGCTTTTTACCTGCAACAGTGGTAAAGGATTCTTTGCTCAAAACATTAAAACGAACAAGTTGCCTACTTGCAGGTCAGTTTGTTTCTACAACATTTAGATTTATGCCTGGAACCTTAAAAGTTAACATGCACAATAAAGAAGTTGGAAAACTTGATGAAGATCTAACGATGGATGAATTTTCAGGCGGAGAGATAGAAAGTCGCTTCTATGCTCCATATATCTTAAATGGATTACAGGGTTTTCCAGAGAAGAGCTTACAGTTTTTTATTAAAAACGGGGCTCGTCCAATTATTTTTGAAACAAAGGATGATAACTTTATTCAAACTTATCTTGTAATGCCGGTTTCTATCTCTCAAAGTTAAGAGATAGTTTAATTTTATAGCGCCGTATTAGTTTTAAAACTTATTACGGCGCGTTTTGTTTTTAAATAAAGTGATTTAATTGTGCATATCAAAAGGCTTAAGCTTCGTAATTTTAGATGCTTTTCGGAAAAAGAATTTGAATTCGATGAAAAATTTATTGTCATAAAAGGTAAAAATGGTTCGGGGAAAAGTTCTATTCTTGAAGCGTTGCATTATTGTTGTTACCTAAGATCATTTCGTACGCACCTGAATCGTGAGTTGATTAAACTTGATCAAGATTATTTTTTTATTGAAATAGACGTTGAAAGTAATGATACTTCTAACCAAATTCAAGTTGGTTTTGGTAACGAGCAAGGTAAAGTTGTAAAACATAATCAAAAACCAGTTAATTCTTATCGAGAACTTATTTCTCAATACAGGGCTGTGTCCGTTTGTGCTGATGATATTATTGTGGTTTCCGGTGCGCCTGAGTTTAGGCGTGATCTGATGAATTATTCGACACTGCTTTTAAATCCAGATTTATATAACACTTTCAGACGTTACAATCAGGTACTGGAGCAACGCAATAGTCTTCTTAGACAGATAAAATTAAGTCCTGCGGTTACGACAGGATTAATGGATGAGCTTTTGGTTTGGTCTGAAAAACTTTGGACAGAAACAGTTGGGCTTCAAGGCGTACGGTTGGATTATTTGGGCATATTGGAAGGTCGAGTTAACCAGCTGTTAAAAAACTATTTTGATGCAACAGAGTCTGATTTGCAGGTTAAATTTTCTTATTTACAGAAAAATGGTGCTGGGAAAATAGCGAATTTTTCAGATTTTTGGCAAGAGTATGAAAAAAAAGATAGCCAAAAAATGGAAAACGCCTTAGGGCGCAGTTTTTACGGCGCTCATTTGGATGACTTTTTAATTAATTTTTATGGTAAAAAAGCAAAAATTTATGCGTCGCGTGGGCAACAGAAATTAATTGTTTTTTTAATCAAAATTGCTCAATTGGATTGCATGGCGGAAGCAGGAATTCCGGGTGTGTTATTGTTGGATGACTTTTTGACTGATTTTGACCAGCAAAATTTAATCAGAGGTATAAATCTTTTAAATGATAAAAACTTTCAAGTTTTTATCACTAGCCCTATTTCTATTGATATTTTTGATTTTAAACAGGCATTTTTTGTTGAAATTTAACATTTTTTTAGGCTTTTGTTTGACTTTCTTTAAATTTAGTTTAGCATCAATGCTCCAGTTTAAAAGTGACTAAATTACAGTAAATTGACATTTTTAGTAGCAAAATTCGCCTTTATAGTAAAATACGTTACAAATAGATTGCATATTTGAAAACTTATTGTTTAATTCTTTCTGTGAGGGCAAATTAAAAAAGAGCTTGATTTTCTTGTAGAATCAGTTAAATTGAATACAGTAATTGAAAGTTATAGTGGATAAGTACCCAGATAAATAAAAAATTTTAGAAGACTTCATTACTACTCTCCTTTCTCCTTTTTCCGCCATGTAATTTATTACATGGCGGTTGTTTTTTGTCCACAAAATCACATTTCTACTCTTCTTTGCTTATGGTTGTGTTTGGTTAGGCCCTAACTATCTAAAAAAGTGAATGTGTTTATATTCCTATTGGATAGAAGAGTGAAAGAAGTTAGATGCGTTTTAAGTGATAAATGTGGATAAAATTGACAAATTGTTATTATTGAATTAGCATATCTTATATCAGAATGGAGTTTGTTGATTTACTAAATGGCAGGAGTTTTTCATGAAAAAGATAACAAAAATAATGACAATGGGATTATTACTAGGAATGGCAGTAAGCGATTTATGTGGAATGAAGCGTCAACTTAGAAATGAAGATCCAGCTCAAGCTGCTTGTCTGGATCAGGTTGAACAACCAGCCGAAAAAAGACAAGAGCCTGCATCGTCTGAAGTAATTTTATCAGATATGTCTGATGATATTCTAGAAAGCATTTTTGTGCAAAATACAATAGAGAAAATGTCTTTAGTAAACCAAAATTTAATAAACTTAATTGTAGAAATTTGCAGGAACAGATCAATTTGTAAAAGAATGCGAGACTTTTTGTCAGACGAGGAAGTTCTAAGAATATTACAATATGCAGGATTAAATCTTAATAGTTATGATCTCCATGAGCTATTATCAAAAGCCTTACGCAAAGGGTCTGCTAGTTGTATGAAAGTCTTAATAAGAGCTGGTGCAAAGGTTAATGAAACGCCAAGAGACGTTGAATATAGATGTTCTCTTTTACATGAAGCGGTTCGGGATGAAAAAATTGAATGTATTAAGGTTTTGGTTAGAGCTGATGCAAATATAAAGGCGTTTGATAGTGAAGGTTTAACAGTGTTAGAGTACGCAGCGCTTACTGGAAATGTAGAGGTTTTAAATACATTGATAGCTTTATCTGAAGAATTAAAATTGGGATTAAAGGTTAATGATAAAGATTTGTTTGATGGTACAGCTTTACATTGGGCTGTTATAGGAACACTTCCAAATTGCCCCAATTTTTTAAGAAGATTACTTGAGTTAGGTGCAAATCCAGTAGTTTACAGTTGCTACTCAGATGAATTTTTAGAGCAGTGCTCAATTACGGATCCTGAAAATATAAAGTACAAAGTCTATGGAGATACACCATTGCATTTTGCTGTTATGTTTGGAAATAAATCGTGTGTACAGATTTTGGTTGATCATTATTTAAGAAATAGAATTGAAATTCCAGAAGATTTAAAACCTAATTTGAGAAAAATGGGTCTTAGAATTTAATAAAAAACTGGAAGTGTAAAAATAGTTTGTGTTGGGTTTAAGCAAGGATATAAAGGATATATATGAAAAATTTACAAAAACTTATATTGATAACAATGATTTTGAACTCTGCTGTATTTTTTAATTATGGAATGCATAATCCGAATGCTTTCATAGAACGCTTTAATCAAAAGCTACAGTTCGAAGAATTGAAAAAGGCGATTGAGGAATTAAAAGCATTAGGTGCCAATTTAAGTGATGCAGATCAAACCCGATTAACACAGGAGCTAAGACAACTGTCTATTGATTTAAATAATCCGAAGTCCAAAGAAAAAGTTAATGTTCCTTTAGAAAAAATGTTAGTGAATGCAATAAAAAATGGAAATAAGGATTTTGTCTATACGCTCATTGAAGCTGGATCTGATGTGAACTGGTTAGATGAAATGGGAGATACACCATTACATCATGCTGTTTATGATAGCAGCAGTAGAAATTCTTACACAATCGATGAAAATCGACTAAAAATGGTAAAGATGCTTATTTATGCAGGCGTTGATGTTAATCAACCTAATCATGAGGGATATACCCCTTTGATGATAGTTCAGTTTTTTAGGGATAATGGGAATGCTGAATATGCTGAAGTAGAAGCAATAATGCTTGAGCCAATATTTGAAACAGAGACGGAGACGATTTAAAATAAGCAAGAGATAAGTTTTGTGTTTCACAATATAGTTGATTTTCATTTTGGATTAAGTTAGGAAAAAGGTGCTAAAATAGCACCTTTTTTTTGTTATTTCACTTCGATTGGATTTTATAGAAAATTGGTATACGATTTGGATCATTTAAGTGAAAGGACAAATTGTGAATTATGCATTAAAAATGATGTTGGGATTGATGTTAGAATTTTGCATTTCAAATGTTTTTGGAATGGAGACTTCAAGGAATACAGATCAGAGAAAGGGATCATTTTCTTCTATTTTAGAAAAAGATCGTCCGGTTGTAGAAGTATCCGGTACACAAGAAATAAAACTTGCAGTTATGACAGGAGATAAAAGTTCATTTGAAGAATTAATTAAAAGTGGGATTGATGTTAATAAAGTAATTAATAACCTGGGAGAAACACCTCTTTATGGGGCTTCTGCTTTAGGATATGAAGAATTTGTAAAAATTTTACTTGGAGTAAAAGGAATTTCCTTAAATTATCCAAATGTATTTGGTTGGACGCCTTTACACGTTGCAGCGTTTAAAGGAAAGAATGCTGTAGTAAAGCAATTACTTGATGCAAAGGCAATTTTAGTAGATATAAAAGAAGGTGAGCAGCAGAGTACCCCATTAATTTTTGCGGCTTATAATAGACATAGGGAAATTGTAAAAATGCTTCTTGAAGCTGGGGCTGATAGTAATGCTGCTGATTATTGCGATAAAACAGCTTTATATTGGGCTGTTTTTAACAATGATATAGATATGGCAAGGATGTTGATATGGTCTGGTGCCGACGTTAATAAAACTGAAGTTTCCGGTAAGACTCCTTTACATATTGCAGTATTTAGAGCCAATCCTGAAATAGTTAGGCTTTTGGTATATTTTGGGGCAGATGTCAATATAGCTGATAGAAATGGTGATGAACCATTAAAAATGGCCCTTGGATATTGCAATAAAGAGTGTGCGGAAATATTGGTCGCAAATTATTTTAAAAATAAGATAAAAATTCCGGAAGATCTAATGCCGGAGTTTAAAAAAATAGGAATAGATATCTCATTATTATCGATGTTTGCTTCTTGAAATGCAGAGGGGAGTTACTCAAAAATTACACAAATGGTTTCGGAAAGAATTCGATCTAAATTAAACAAAATGCGATTTTAATTGCCGGTTAATTAAAGTGCAAAAAATGTTTCGATAAAATAAGGAGAGAACGGGCTTTTCCCCTTTTTGAAACTAAAATTTTTTGTTTTTCATAAATTTGTAAAAATTTTATAAGAATTCCTTTAATTATAATTATATGTGTACCTTATTAATTTGGATTTCGTTAAATTGGTTTAGTTTCATAATAATTATAAGATATCGTGCGATTGGTTGGGACAGCCTTTTTACAAAAAAATGAGTGTTCGCCACTAAATGCACCAAAAACCAAATGTCCAACTTCCAATAATTTATCCTTCAATAATTTATCATTTTTTATTCAGACAATTAAATTGCAGATTTAATTGTCGTTACGCGACGTCAGTCGCGATAACCCAATTTAAAATTCAATCTTAATCTTTAACATAATAATCATTATCAGACGTTACTTGTCAAACATAATTCACATATAATTAAACTACCCTTCCAATCAGGGATCACAGAACTTTTATGGTGATATAAATAATAATTATTTAGACAAAGCCAGGTCTTCCAGATAAATATATTAAAAAATTCAAGATTTCATTGCTCTGGCTAACGGAGATCCGGACATCCATAATCCACAAAGGCTAATGGCCAAGGCATCAGTCACGTCATTTTGAACCGAAACACCTAATTCAGCAACCCGAGGGAATAAGCGGAAAACCATGCTCGCTACCTGTTCTTTACTTGCACCGCCAAAACCGGTTACCGCAGATTTAACTTCACGCGGCGCAAATTCATGCAAAATCTGTCCGTGTTGATCAGCTAAAAGATATAAAACCCCTCTCAAATACCCCAACTTTAAAAATGTTTGAGCATTTTTTCCCAAAAAGGATGTTTCTAGCGCTATCTCGCGTACACCATTTGCAATAATCTTTTCATTGAAAAATTTATAGAAAATTCCAACGCGTGTTGAAAGAGTATCAGTAGAACGCATTTTTAAATATCCACAATCAATCAGAAATGTCTTACCTGATTCTTTTTTTAAGATGGCATAACCGGTTACATGAAATCCGGGATCAACTCCAAGAATAACTGAATCGCCATTCATCTAACTCTCCTCTTCTCTAATCCAAGACCTGCCAATCATAAACCATGCTAAAAACTTTTACGCCTAATTTTAATCTTAATTTAATAAATTTAATTTAATAAATTATAGGGGATACTCATGGTCGGACACATCATAAAAACGGGTAATATCGCCTCTAAATTTAACATTAAGCTGACCGGTTGGGCCATTTCGTTGTTTACCAATAATAATTTCGGCAATGTCAGGATTTTGAGTATCCGGATTGTAGATAATATCTCTGTAAATGAAAAATATAACGTCTCCGTCTTGCTCAATAGCTCCTGATTCACGAAGATCAGATAACATAGGCCGCTTATCCATACGACTTTCTAAAGATCGCGATAACTGAGATAATGCAAGAACTGGAATTCCTAATTCTTTTGCCAAACCTTTAAGCGACCGCGAAATCGCAGAAATTTCCTGTGTTCTATTTTCATGTCTTTGGCTAGAACTTATTAACTGTAAATAATCAATCACAAGAAAACCTATATTGAACTGAGATTTAAGTTTTCTAGCTTTCGCTCTTAGTTCCAAAATATTGAGTCCGGGAGAGTCATCAATAAAAATTTTTGCCTCAGCCAAACTTGCTGCAGTATTTGTTAAATCCATCCATTCATCAGACGAAACCATTGCATTACGAATTTTCTGATGAGGAATCTGTGCCTCTGCCGAAAGCATACGCAAAACTAACTGCTCTGATGACATTTCAAGTGAAAAGATTCCAATTGCTGCACCATTGTGCCAAGCATTTAGAGCAAAATTAAGAGCCAATGCAGTTTTTCCCATAGACGGACGTGCCGCCAAAATAAGCAAATCTCCATTTTGCATCCCGGATGTCATCTCGTCAAACTTTGCAAACCCAGAAGGAATTCCAGTCACACCCTCACGAGATGATTTAACCTTGGCCAAATTTTGAAAGGTTTTTTTCAATAAAATATCAAGTTGAACAAATGTCGTAGGGGAAAGCTTATTTGAAATCTGAAAAATCTTTTTTTCTGCCGAATCAAGAACGCTGTCAATCTCATCAATATCTTGATTGTAACACGTTGTGATAATATCAGCGGCAGAATGAATTAAATCACGCAAAACAGCTTTGTCTTTAACAATTTTTGCGTGCTGCACAACAAGCCCGATAGATGGAATATCTTCCTGAAGTTCTATGAGATAAGTAATACCCCCACAAGCATCAAGTAATTTTTTTGTATCTAAATAATCCTGTAACACAAGCAAATCTAGTTTTTTGTTTGATTGCGCCAAGTCAATTATCGCCTGATAAATAACCTGATGTTGTTTAAGTGAAAAATCAGAGGCCTTTAAAATATCGGTAACCAGGGTTAAATTTTCATCATTCAAAAGAATGGCGGCCAGTACAGCTTTTTCTGCTTCAACACTGGCCGGCAATTTTTTACCTAGAACCGATTCGGTCTGAACCGCTTTATTTTCGTGAAATTTATCTCTGTATGCTAACTCAGACATCAAATACCTAATTTAAAAAATAAAATGTATATAAATTCTACTTTGATAAAGCAGTAACTTTTAATATAAACTGTGGTTTCAATTTCGATGAAAGTCTAACAGTAACTTTATGTTCGCCGGTTGCTTTTACAGATTTATCAAATTCAATCTGTTTGCGATTTACAATAATTTCATTCTTTTTTAGCAATTCGACAATTTCATCAGGACCAACTGAACCATAAAGTTTTCCATCATCATGCGTCTTCTCTTTGATTGTAAGATGAAGAGCCTTTATTTTTTCGGCCAACATTGCCACTTTACTATTGATGATTTCACCTTTTTGCTTTACCGCTTCAATTTTTACTTTAAAGCTTGAAACATTTTCATCGGTCACTTGAACAGCAAGCTTGCGAGGGAAAAGGAAATTTTTGGCGTAACCGTCTGAAACATTTATCATTGATCCAGCCATACCAACATTAACAACATCTTTGAGCATGTATACTTTCATAGTCACCCTCTTTTATTTGGATTAATCGCATTTAACCCTAAGTTTAAAAAACACTAAACTCGTGTAAAAAATTATAACAGATTGCTTGAAAATTTGTACCAAAGCTTTTTATATTTTATAAATATAAAAATAACTTGATATAATTAAAAATTTTCGATCGCTCATAGAAAAATTCCAGAATAAAGTTTGCTTATTTAAAATATAGTTTTATATAAAAAGCTTGAAG